>Ga0307378_10000602_pt1 | contig 62899 bp, 47 predicted proteins | sample UN1MG_FD_202238 | JGI IMG/M metagenome (GOLD analysis project Ga0307378, IMG submission 202238) | Soil microbial communities from Risofladan, Vaasa, Finland - UN-1 | ecosystem: Environmental > Terrestrial > Soil > Coastal area > Acid sulfate soil | place: Finland: Risofladan, Vaasa | collected... | reverse complement strand
AGTTGTGCCGCCTGCATTTCTTAATCTTATTATTCCAGTCTCATCCGGTGGTACAGGATCATCCCTGAAATATACATTATTCCATTGTCCATTCTTATAATATTGTGGTATGGCAGTTCCCGGTTCAAGTCGGGAGGGTATGCCACAGCTTCTGCAACAGGCGATATAGAAGATTTTACGTGAAAGTTTGTCAGTGGCGCCAAGCTCCAGAACGCCAACCGGTGTTACAGGCACCTGATAGCAGTTCTCTTCTTCAACCAATTTAAGATTCTCATTTATCCATTTCACAAGGATCGTCGGGTCCTGCCTGAATGCAAGTATTGTTTCCCTGTTCTGCAATCCCTGAATGTATGAGCGCCATGGTTTAATTATTTCATTATCTATTCTTGGGTTAAGTATATATTTCCGGTAGATCTCTTCAGCCACATCATCATCGGCAAATATATCGCTGTTAAGCAGGTGATCCAGCATGATCTCCGACCTGGTATCCCTCAGATCCTTTTCATTAATTACCTGAAGAAGTTTCAAAGCTTCTTTTCTCTTTTCAACAGGGACAGATGTAAGGAAACTGGTTATTTCCTTATAGTTTCCCATACTCTTTTCCACAAGCGTTCTCACCGATCCCTCATCATAATCACTGTCTGAGCACAGGTTGATAATGGATTGTTCCGTTTCCCAGGAATCTATATATGCTTCTCTGATACTATTCTCCAGATTAAGTCTTTCAGAGTTCTCCTTTATTAACTCTTCAGTAATTCCTGGCAAGGGTGATAATTTCTGTGGTGCATACATATCCAGTTGCAGTGAGCTTTCATGGTCATTGTGGTCACCAAGGGTTATTTTAAAGACGTCATCATTACCTGTGCTTACCTTCCTGAATCCGTAGAGGTTATTTTTTCTGGCCCAGACCAGGAGATCGCCCTCCCCTGTTGAAAATCTGCACTCACCTGAAGAATCGGTTTCAACAGTTGCAAGAGGGTAGAATTCTGCGTAGTTATAGAGCTGGAATTCGACAATCGCTTCGGGGACTGTTTTCCCATCAGCGCCAACCACTTTTAACCTAATTTCCCTGGCGGCGGCATATTTCCTGAGATTATTTATCTCGGCATAATTTTTTGTGACCTTTATAACCTCCTCATCACCCTTGTAAAGACCGAACACCTTTGTGTGAACAAGCATAGCTCTTCTTGCCGGTTCTGTAAACCAGCCTCGGTCAAGTATCGGTTCAGGTTCACAAGCGCCCATATATTTCCATTCCCCGTCTATCCAGACCTCGACCCATGCATGGTTATCGTCACTATGAGCCCATCTCGGTGTATATACCTGCCGTGAAGGAATTCCTGCTGTCCGCAGGGCAGCAACGGTAAAGGTTGATTCTTCGCCGCACCTGCCCCTAGCTGATAAAATTGTGCTCAATGGCGCTGAGGTTCTTATATCTGCCGGCAGATAGGTTACTTTTTCATGACACCAATGATTAATTTCCAGGGCAGCATATTCGATATCTGAAATTCCTTCAAGCCTATCATGAATTTCATCATAGTATGCTATTCGGAACGAATCAAGGTTTTCGTTGTTTACCCTTGGCGGAAGAACAAAGTGAAGAAATATCTTTTCAGGAATCCCTTTGCTCCAACGGTAGTCATTCCTGGCCTTCAAAGCCATTCTTGTATTTGCCAGGTAGAATTCTCCGTCATAATCTGCCAAATCGCTCAGTGGCATATAGGAATATAAAAACTTCAGGGCCTCTTTTTCAGGAGTCAAAAGGTCAATATCTTCAAAAACCGTGAAAAGGGCATCGCTTCTGTTTATTGTAAGTTCTGCACGCTCCAGAAATCGTTTCTCCACTTCATTCAGATATTCTCTGTCCCTTATCAGATGAGACTCCTGACATGCAGTAATAAGCAGTACCAGCAGAGAAGACAGCAGAGCAGGCAATAATTCTTTTTTTAACACCATCCCCTAAATTATATCGTACCACAGGATTTCCCGACAACCAGCTCGGGAGTGATTGTTACTGTACGCTTAAATTTGCTCCTACCGGAATTCTTCACTTCGGTCCATATCATCCGTGCTGTTTTGGTGGCAATCTCAGGAAGTTTTCTTCTCAATCTGGTTATAGTTGTATGAAGCATATCAAAATCCGGGCTATCCTCCAGTGCCACTATCGCCACATCTCCCGGGACGCGAATTTTCCCATGTTCAAGAGTTTTAATCACCGGCATCATGAGATTTGCCTCAGAAACAATAAGCAGTTCAGTACTTATGGGAGGTCTCAGATAAGGTCCCAGTTCATCAGTATAAATATATGAAGACCCTGCTCTTTTAGGTAGAATAGCTTCATTAATTTCTGAACTATCACATACTTCCCTCAGGATTTCTGTGAAACAGGATATATTTTCCCTGACAATTGATTGCGACCTGTCGCTGGAAATAATAGTAAAGTTTTTGTAACCCAGTTTGGAGATATGATCACACAACATTTTTGCTCCTGCCTCACAATCACTTCTGACAAGGTTCATTCTGATACTTCTGATCGATTTTTCGAGTATGATAAATGGATAGTTCGCATTTCTGAGGCTTCTGATCGTACTTTCATCGGCTGCATCCCCGGTCAGGATCAAGCCTGTGAAAAGTTTTCTCAACCCCATAACGAGCTTCTCAAATTTTTTTTCATTTGGGTTAAGTGCTATCGTGGCCAGTCCAACACCAATACTCCCCAGTGCCTTGCTTAAATAGGGTGTTATATTGATTGTGAACGGGTCATTAATATTAGGTACAACCATACCGATCAGGCCGGTTTTATTGTTATCAGTCTTCTGATCCGGCGGTTCTCCTGATTGCTTAAAATATCCCATTCGAACAGCAGTTTCAAGCACCTTTTCCTGGGTCTGACGCTTTATGCCATGCTGATCAGCCTTATTGTTCAGAACAAGTGAGACCAGTGTACTTGAAAGGCCCACCCTGGCAGCTATATCTTTCACTTTAATTTTTTTAGCCATGAATGAAGGAATATGAAGTTAATATCAGCACAAGTTTATTGTGCTGTGTCTACTTATTTACAAATTTTACAGGCACAGGTTGCACACTGCAGCCTAAATATACTAAATTTTATTTTTTTGGTCTGTATCCTCTTTGCCTCGCTGCTTCTTCGAGTCGCTTCTGGAAACTGGATTTCTTCTTCGGCGTTTTCTTGCCTGACTCAAGTTTCTTCAATACCTCCTCGTCATTTATAAATCTTTTTGACAGCATATTCTGGCCAAATGTGATAATATTTGCCAGAAAATAATAGTAGGTAAGGCCAGAAGAGTAATTATTCAATATCAACATAAACATTATTGGCATCATATACATCATCATCTTCATACCAGGCATTTGTTCCTGGCCTGTCTGGGCAGGGCTATTCAACTTCATTGTAAGTATCGTAGAAACAGTCATCAACAGGGTGAACAGGCTAACATGATCTCCGTACATAGGTATGGTAAATGGGAGATCGATAATTGAGTCATAGGTTGAAAGGTCCGCAGCCCACAGAAAGCCCTCCTGCCTCAGCTCTATTGACGTTGGAAAAAATCTGAACATTGCAAAAAGTATTGGCATTTGAAGGGCCATGGGTAAGCAACCCCCCAGCGGGCTCACCCCTGCTCTCTTGTAGAGATCCATGGTTGCCTGCTGTTTCTTCATTGCATCTTCCTTCTTGGGGAACTTCTTGTTAATCTCATCCACCATTGGCTTAAGCACTTTCATCTTCGCCTGACTCTGGAAGCTTTTGAAGGTAAGAGGGAACAGGACCAGTTTGATTATTAAAGTCAGAATTAAAATGATCAAACCATAGTTACCTATGAAATTATTAAGCCAGTTAAAAAGTGTGATAATGACATAACGGTTAATAAACCTGATGACATTCCTGCCAAGGAATACCAGCTCATTGAGATTATAACCGTATTCCTGCAGGGTGCTAACGTGGTTTGGCCCTATATAGAGCTTAAGGTCGTATGAGGTAGTGCTCCCAGGGTCATATTGCAAACCCAGTTCAGATGTAAATAATTTCAGGTATTTGGTGGATTCATCAAGATTGGTCATTGAGACTATCCCGTTGCTAAAGTTTTCTTCAGCAATCAAAACAGTTGAAAAGAACTGGTCCTTAAATGCAACCCATCTCAATTTGGTTGGAATTTCTGCCTCTTCGAACTCCTTTTGGGATCTTTCCCTAAATCCATCAAATTCATCCTGATAATGTTTGTATTTAATCTGCGTATAATTATTCTCATTCTGTCTGCCCTTTTCCATCTGGGGAATGTATGCCTGCCAGTCAAAGATAAGAGTGCTTAGATTTGCAGCTATTTTACTGCCCATGTCGATGAATCTGACATCAAAGCCGATCATATAGCTGTCCGGTTCAATGGTATAAGTGTATTCTATATAGCTCGACTCATCAGCATATAGTCTTAATACTGCTTTCCCCTGCTCAGTGGATGCATCTATATATCCTTCAGTCTCATATGGAGTAAAATAGAGATCATTGGTTCTGATTCCCCTGTTATCGTTGGTGAAAAAGTTAAACCCGAATACTGTTGAATCTCCATCAAAGAGAATCACCGGCCTGGAATCAAACGTAAAGTATTCCTTGAGTCTTGCCGAATATATCCGGCCACCCTTTGTGGATACCTTGAGTTCAAGTTTACTGTTGCTCAAGGTAATAAAATCCTGCGTGCCAGTATATGCTGAGGCAAAGTCGCCCGTCAGCATCAGAGGATCGGTTTGTGGTTCAGCAGTAATTACGGTTTTGTCCTCCTGCCGAATGATATCGGCCACATTTCTATTCTGGGCAGTGGTATCACTGGCAACCTGCGGTTGCAGAATAGCATTAATCTCGTTCACCTTTTCAACAGATTCAGGTGATCCCGGTTTATATTGCAGCGCTTTCCGGTACTCTGTTCTGGCCGCTTCAAGCTGTCCTTTATTATATAATGAATCTGCGCGTTCAACAGCGCTGTCATGTGATTTCTTAAGTTTGTTGCTATTATAAAGACTAAAACCCAGGAATATTGCAAATATCAGGACCAATCCTGCAATTGTATTCTTATCCATTCTTCAGTTACTTAGTTACTATCTCCGTTAATTTATTTAATATCTCTTCCGGTCTCACAGCATGCTTTTACAAAATCGACAAACAGGGGGTGAGGATTTACTACCGTACTGCTATATTCGGGATGAAACTGGACACCAATGAACCATCTGTGTTCCGGTATCTCAACTATTTCCACCAGATTTGAACCTGGATTTATCCCTGTTGGTTTCATTCCCATCTTTACAAAATCATCGAGATACTTATCATTGAATTCATATCTATGCCGGTGCCTTTCCACTATATTTTCTTTCCCGTAAACCTTGAATGCTTTTGATGCTTTAAGGATCTTGCATTTATATCCACCCAATCTCATTGTTCCGCCTTTTTCAGTAATGCTCTTTTGCTCCTCCATAAGATCTATTACCGGATATGCTGTGTAAGGATTCATTTCCGTTGAGTCTGCTCCTTCATATTCCAGTACATTTCTGGCAAACTCAATTACGGCGCACTGCATTCCCAGGCATATGCCGAAGAAAGGTATGTTATTCTCCCTGGCATACCTTGCGGCTTCAATTTTACCTTCGATCCCTCTTGTACCAAATCCGGGCGCAACAACTATTCCATCCAGGTGTTCGAGTTGCACGCTCACATTTTCAGAAAATAACTCTTCAGAGTGAATCAGCTCCAGGTTTACCATGCATTCATTTTCTGCTCCTGCATGTACGAATGATTCCGAGATTGATTTATAGGCATCAGGCAGTTCAACATATTTACCCACCAGACCGATGTTAACTGATTTTTTAGGATTCATCAGCCTCCTGAGGAAATTGCGCCATTTTAATAGTTCCGGCTCCTCCTGATAATCAAGTTTTAGCTTTCTCAGTACATTTACATCAAGTTTTTCCTCGAGCATCTTGATTGGAACCTCATAAATGGTTGAAACATCAACTGATTGCACCACAGCCTCTTTCTCAACATTACAGAACAGTGCAACCTTCTCCTTCACATCCTCAGCCAGCTCCATTTCTGTTCTCAGAACAAGAATGTCGGGCTGGACCCCGGCTTCGAGTAATGCCTTAACCGAATGCTGGGTTGGCTTGGTCTTATGTTCTCCGGAAGCAGATAAAAATGGCACTAAAGTAAGATGTATAACAAGGCAATTGTTCGGTCCCTGTTCCCATTTCATCTGCCTTACAGCCTCAATATAGGGCAGAGATTCAATATCGCCAACAGTTCCCCCTATTTCAGTAATTACAATATCATGCTTTCCTTTGAGGCCAACCAGTTTTATGCATTTCTTGATCTCATCTGTAATATGCGGAATAACCTGAACTGTTTTCCCAAGATAGTCTCCCCTTCTCTCCTTTTCAATTACCGATTTATATATTCTTCCGGTAGTTACATTATTCTCCTGTGTAGTTGGCAGATTTATGAACCTTTCATAATGTCCCAGATCAAGGTCGGTCTCAGCTCCATCTATTGTTACATAGCATTCTCCGTGTTCATAGGGATTCAGTGTGCCCGGATCAACATTTATGTAAGGATCAAGTTTTTGGATTGTAACATTATAACCTCTCGACTGAAGTAGTTTAGCCAGGGAAGAAGAAATAATTCCTTTCCCCAGGGAGGATGCCACACCTCCGGTTACAAATATGTATTTTACCTCTGCCAAAACAAATGTTATTTAGTTAAAAGTGCAATTATTATTTCTACTCATCAAGACCGGACTTATCGATCAACCTAACCTTTTCCTCAAGGATCTGAATCGTGTTTTTGGCATTTTCAATCTTATCCATAACTTCCTGTATCATTGATTCAGCGCTACTCGATTTTGAAAAGAATCCTATATTATTTTCCCAGAGGACTATATCGCTTTCAATTTGCTTAATCCTGTTGATAAATCTCTCCCTTTCAGCCCGTAGTTTCCTGGACGCCTTCGGGTTCTCCTTCAGATTTTCAAGCTTATTCTGGTACTTTATTATGGCCTTTTCCTCTTCGTCAATTTTCAAATTATCAAATTGCTTATTCAGGGCATTTCGATACCTGTTACTTATTTCCATCTTTTCCTTAAACGGGACAAACCCAATATTTGCCCATTCATTCTGTATCTCCTTCAGGATTTCAAAAGTTTCCTTTGCGTCCCCCCCTGGTTCATATTTCTCAAGTCTCTCTATCAGTGCGAGCTTGAGCTTCAGGTTTTCCTCAAATGAATTGTCCAGGCCTGAAAAATGTTCAGATTTTTTCTCAAAAAAATAGTCGCAAGCGTTTCTGAATCTTTTCCATAACTTGTCTGAATGCTTTCTTGGAACAGCTCCTATCTCTTTCCATTGCCTCTGGAACATAATCAGTGCATCTGTAGTCTCTTTCCAGTCAAGGCTATCCTTCATTGATTCTGCTTTGAGGCAAAGGTCTGTCTTCATTTGAAGGTTTTCCATTTGTGTTTCCTTATTTCGTGCATAAAAATCTCTTTTACTCTGAAAAAAGGTATCACACTCTTCCCTGAACCTCTGGTAAATTGTATTATTATATTTTTTAGGGGCAAATCCTATTGTTCTCCAGACCTTCTGCAGCTCAATAACTTCCCTGGCTTTATCTTCCCATCCCTTGAAAGAGGTTATTTGCTCTGCATTCAATTGCTCCACCTGCTCACAAAGAGCAGCCTTCGCCTCCAGATTCTTTTTCTGTTCATTCTTCAGGCCCTCAAAATATTCATGATGGGCCCTATTGATCTTTGCAGTGGCTTCTTTAAATCTTTCCCAGACCTCGGTTCGTGATTCCCTTGGGACCGGCCCGATTTCTCTCCAGTTCTGATGATACTCCTGAAGGATCCGGAATGCATTCACTGGATTAGGCTCCAACAAAAGCTCCTCTGCTTTCTCACACAGTTTTATCTTTGTTACAAGATTCTTTCTAAAGTCAAGATCTCGTAACTCCTTGTTGATCTTAATGTAATCGTAGAAGACTTCAACATTGTGGTTATATGTTTCCCAGAGATTTTTAAGAGCAGACTGTGGAACTATCCCGGAAGAATACCATTCATTCTGAAGTTCCCTAAATTCCTGAAAAGTTTTGTTTATTGACTCTTCACGATTTACAAGATCCTTTATTCTATCAATTATGTCATATTTTCTCTGCAGGTTCTCCTGTTTCTCAACTTCAAGCTGCTTACTGAATTCAGTCTTCTTGCCCCGGTAGCGTGCCAAAAGAGACTTCACCTTTTCTTCTCCCCTGTCCGGTGGCGGATTGAAATCCTCCGGGGCACCTCCACTTGTCAGAAATTCCTTCTTAATGATGTCTAACTCTGCTTTGTGCTTTTTATAATACAGTATTTTTATCTTATCGACGTCATCCTTTATCTCATGAGGTGGTCTGTTCTCAATAAGAATTTCCAAAGTTTCGACTAGTTCAGCTTTTGACCGCCCCGAATAATCGACTTCAGGCAGTTCCCCGAGATTGTCCGAGACAACTCCATCCTCCTCAATCTTATCCTTAATTTTATCTCCTGTTTTATCCACATCAGAATCCACGAATGATTCTTCAGTCTCCTCTAATGTAGTAGCTTTTTCCGCAAGGACATCTGTTTTATCCGTATCTGAATCTACAGCAACAGTTTTCTCCTCCCCGGATGGTTCAGGCTTTATAGGGATACTTTCCTCTTCAGAATTACTCTTCCTGTTTTCGAAGGGTTCATCTTCATTTTTCAGATCCTCTGTATTTTCAACATTATCTTCTTCAATATTGAATTGTTCTTCATGAACAGAATCGTCCGGATTCTTATTTGTCATAATTAATCCTTTTAGTTCAGTGCGTAGGGAGAACTCCAATAATTCTCCTATTTTATTCAAAGCTACGAAAATATTGAAATAATTTAGAAAACTCAAAGATTATACATATTTATCAAACAGCCATTATTTGCCGAAATGATATAAGGTAAAGCAGGGTTTTTAGAAGGTCCTGGATTATTTTGTACATTCATACCCATAATGCTATCTGGAATACTGGAAAATTATTCTGCCGGTTATGCTAAAAAGGTTTAAATCGGTTGGCCCGGCAGCACTTGTTGCCGCCGCATTTATTGGTCCGGGCACAGTAACGACATGCTCGATTGCCGGGGCAAGTTTTGGTTATAACTTACTATGGGCCCTGCTCTTTTCCCTGGTTGCAGCTCTTGTCCTCCAGGAGATGTCTGCGCGTCTCGGTCTTATCGGGCAAATGGGTTTAGGTGAAGCATTACGGCAGGAGTTTGCATCTCCATTTGGAAGATTGGTAACCGGCGTACTCGTAATATCAGCCATTGCAATAGGCAATGCAGCCTATGAGACCGGTAATATTCTTGGTGGAGTAATGGGGCTTGGTGTACTGACAAACCTCGAATTTATTGAACTTGGGTCAGCAAGGATCAATATCTGGGGTCCGCTTATTGGGATACTGGCATTTGCAATTCTTTATATCGGGAAATACAGGATCATTGAAAAAGGACTTGTGTTAATGGTAATCATTATGAGCCTTACCTTCCTTACAACAGCAGTAATTGTCAGACCCAGTCTGACTAAGATACTTCAGGGTCTGTTTATACCCAGACTGTCTGAAGGCTCCCTTCTTACAGTTGTTGGCCTCATAGGGACTACGGTAGTACCTTATAATCTTTTCCTTCATGCATCAGCAGTAAGGGAGAAGTGGAAGGATAAAAGTCTTCTTGGGACCGTCAGGGCAGATAGTTTAATATCACTGGGAGCAGGGGGGGTCATTTCAATGGCTATAGTAATTACATCGGCAGCTGCCTTCTACGGAACGGAGTCTGTTATTTCAAATGCAGGGGATATGGCCAGTCAGTTACAGCCACTACTTGGCAGTGCCTCCTCTGTTTTTCTTGCCATAGGTCTCATGGCTGCCGGTGTATCAAGTGCCATAACTGCACCCCTTGCTGCAGCTTATGCAACATCAGGTATTTTGGGTTGGAAACGGAGCATGAAGGACTCCAGGTTCCGTTCAGTATGGATAGCCATTCTTATTACCGGAACCCTGTTCTCTTCAGTCGGTTTCAGTCCTGTAAAAGCAATATTATTTGCCCAGGTGGCAAATGGGATATTACTTCCCCTTATATCGCTCTTCCTCTTAAAGGTTATGAACAACAAAATGCTGCTGGGAGAACACAGGAACAGGACCTTTGCAAATATTGCCGGATTTTTAGTAGTTTTAGTTACCGTGATACTGGGCATAAAAAGTATTATTTCTGTGATCGGACTATTATAATATAAAAATCACTAAATGAGTTCTATAGATATAAATGCAGATATAGGTGAAAGTTTTGGCAGATACACAATTGGAAATGATCAGGAGCTGTTAAAATATATTAGTTCTGCCAATATAGCCTGTGGCTTTCATGCCGGCGACCCTCTCGTAATCAGAAATACAGTTATAAATTCCCTGAAGCTAAATGTATCTGTAGGTGCACATCCCGGATATCCTGATCTCCAGGGTTTCGGTCGAAGAGCTATCAGGATGAGCAGTGAAGAGATGGTAGCAATGATAATTTATCAAATCGGAGCCTTAAAATCGATAGCTGAAGCTGAAGGAGGCAGACTGAACCATGTAAAAGCTCATGGAGCTCTTTATAATTCTGCAGCCAATGACAGTAATATTGCTGAAGCAATTGCATTTGCCATAAGTAAGGTTGATAATTCATTGATCATGTTTGGGCTACCAGGTTCATGTCTGGAAAAGGCCGCTGAAAAATTTAACCTGAGATTTGCTGCGGAAGCCTTTGCTGACCGGGCCTATAATGATGACGGTACACTGTTAGCCAGGAACATACCCGGATCTGTCATCACCAGTGAATCCGAATGCATTGAGCGGGTATCCCGGATGGTTTCTGATAATTGTGTAATAACCATAACAGGAAAGAAAATAAGGATCAGGCCAGATACAATATGTCTGCATGGTGATAATGAACATGTATTACAATTCGCCTCTGAACTTATAAAGAATCTTGAATCATCTGGTGTTGCGATCATACCTGTAAGTTAATTTTCAATGTCAGGTATCAAAATATATCCAGCAGGTGACTGCGCGTTTTTTATTCAAATCGAAGAAAAAATTGATCCTGGAATAAATTCCTACATTATATATATTGCCAAACAGATAATGAATAAAGTTCCGGATGTGGATGAACTTGTGCCATCATATTCAGGGCTGATGGTCTACTTTAATCCTCTCAAAACACATCCTGACACGCTGAAGGAATCCCTCAGGAAAATTATAGGCAACCGTCATTCAGAAGAACATACACCCGGTAGCAGGATCGTTACAGTACCTGTTCTTTATGGAGGCATGTCAGGTCCGGATATTGGATTAGTGGCAGCTCATAATAGTATTTCGATCGAAGAGGTAATCAAGATACATTCCAGTCAATGTTACCTTGTCTATATGCTGGGCTTTACACCAGGCTTCCCTTATCTTGGAGGTATGGATAGCAGAATAGCAACACCAAGACGAGGCGATCCAAGATTAAAAATTCCAGCGGGTTCGGTTGGTATTGCCGGGGAACAGACAGGGATATACCCGCTTGAGAGTCCGGGAGGATGGCAAATTATTGGACAAACTCCAGTTGTACTTTTCGATCCTGACACCAGACCTGTATTTCTTTTAAAGGCTGGTGATCATATTATTTTCAAACCAATCGGGCAGGATGAATTTGAGGAGATAAAAGATCTGGTATACAGGGATAAATATGAACAACAAATAGAGACTCGGGAATAGATGAGTGGGATAATTATACATAATCCCGGTCTTCTCACGACGATCCAGGATACAGGCCGCACCGGATACCGGCAGTACGGTATGCCATCATCCGGAGCTATGGACCAGCTATCACTCAGGTGCGCAAACTGGCTTGTAGGGAATGACCTTTCTGAAGCAGTAATGGAAATTACTGTAATGGGCCCGGATATAGAATTCCTGAATTCATGCCGTTTCGCTATTACAGGTGCATCATTTAGCCCTGAACTAAATGGGGTAAAAATAGCAGAGTGGACCACCATTAAAGCTAAGAAGGGCGATCTCCTGAGCTTTGGTAACCTCAGGAGCGGTGCAAGAGCCTACCTGTCAATTTCGGGTGGATTCAGGATTGAAGATAAAATGGGAAGTAAATCAACATACCTGCCTTCAGCCATTGGCGGCTATAATGGAAGAGCCCTGAAGAATGGAGATATAATCCCACTCTTTCCTACATTACCAGCTAAATTTAAGGAAAGGAAGATCCCTTTTGATATCATTCCCAGGTACTTTAATAATGTGTCATTATCTGTGTTACCGGGAGTGGACTGGAACGATTTTTCCGATGAGACTAAAAAATCATTTTTTGGCACTGAATATATTGTTACATCCGACAGCAACAGGATGGGCTACAGGCTTGATGGACCACCTGTAAGATCGGACGTCAGTAATGAAGTACTTTCCAGAGCTGTTCATTATGGGACAATACAGATTCCCGGCGACGGACAACCCATAATAATGGGAGCCGATTGCCAGACAATTGGTGGTTACCGGCAATTTGTGAATGTCATTTCAGCTGAGCTGAATCTTCTGGCTCAAATAATGCCAGGCTACAGAGTATCATTCAAGCTTGTTGAGCTGACAGCAGCAATTTCGGACCTCAGGAAATCTGAGGATAGATTTGCTGCTGTTTTCAGGAAAGGCAGCAAAATTATTTGTACGGATTGTATAGTATATAAGCGCTGATATTCTACTTTCTTCTGTTCTTTTCTATCATATATTTAAAGGGATAGACAAGCCTTTCAATAAGTCTCATATCATCGGCAATTATCTCAGCTATCCCAGACATATTCTGCTTGAATGCAAGCTCCTCATCGTAGAACGTTTTAAGGCCATTGGGCAATTCAACATCCACCATATAAAGGTCATTGTAGGGAATCAGGGATATGGAACTCACTATTCCCTGAACCATTCCATGTTCAAGATATGGATAGCCATCAAATTTAATATATACATTCTGGCCTGGTTTTACTATGCCTGATCCTTTCATTGACAGATAGATACGGGCAAATATTTCGGAATCCTCCTCCGGAACAACTGTCATGACTATCTCTCCCTCATTTACTACCTGGTTCTCACCCCAGAATTTTGTAAATGTAACATAACCGTCAATCGGTGCCACCAGAAGGTAAGTCTGTATCCACCAGTCAATCCTGGATTTTAGTTTTAACCGGGTGTCGGTCATGACAGTATATAGATTGGCAAATTCCTCTTCTCTTCTTGCTTTTAAATTAGCGAGTTGTACCTGTTTTTCGTTCCTGTCGGATTGTCTTGAATATCTCTCCAGCCTCTTATCCTGAAGTTTAATTTTCTCCAGGTAATAGTTTTGCCTTGAAATGTCTAAATCTCTCGGAGCTATCGCTCCGCCAGTAAGCAGGATAGAATCCTGCATATACTTGTTTCCTTCAATCAATAGCCGCTGTTCGTATAATCGTTCAGCAATAATTAGCTGTTCAATATATTCATCAATTCCCGCAAGTTCAACATTGAGAGCAGCAATATTCTTTCCAAATGGATCAATGAGCAACTGATTATGATAATCAGAAAAAGCCTTCCAGAACTCCGAATACTGATCCTGTATTTCACCAAGCTGCGGATTATCCGGAAAGGTGTTAGCAGAGTAAATAGCAAACGATAACAGGCCATCGTCAAGAAAAACGCTATCAATTACTACACTTATCCAGTTAATGCTTTCGAATGATGCTGTTGACTCCATTATTGCCAATATATCACCCGCTGAAACCTTTTGCCCATCCTTCACAACCAGATGATCAATTTTACCCGTAACCCTGGCAACCAGATTTGCAGGAGGGTTATTGGTTGTGACTTCTACTCGTGAACTCACAATATATGGAAACTGGATAAACCATGAAGCGGTAAGCACTATTATAAGTACTGCACCAAAGAGTATAATACCCCAGCGAACAATTTTTGAAGGGGGATTGCCCATAATCTCCTCTACATGAGCTGAATACCTTAATTGATGATTGTCCTTGCTCATTTTACTCACCCAGATCTAATTGGTTTTTTATCAGGTTATAATAGATACCCTTTTTTTCAGTCAGCTCAGAATGAGATCCTCTTTCAACAATTCCACCCTTCTCAAGAACCACGATCTGGCCAGCATCCTTTACCGTACTCAGACGGTGTGCTACCACCACAACCGTTCTTCTTTCAAAAAACAGATTCAGCTTGTCGACAATCTGTTTTTCATTGCTCGCATCCAGGGCATTGGTAGCTTCATCAAAAAATAGAAAATCAGGATTTTTATACACTGCTCTGGCAATCAATATCCTCTGCTTCTGACCCTGGCTCAGTCCATGCCCGTTATGACCTATTCGAGTGTTGAACCCAAGCGGCAATTCCTCGAGCAGATCATTCAGATTTGCAATGCTCACTGCTTTTAAAAGCCTTTCTTCGTCAACCATATCAAGCCCGGGTGCAATATTATAAGTGATAGTATCCGGAAAGATATAACCATCCTGCATAACAACTCCACATTTTTCTCTCCACATCTTCAGGCTAAGGGTTGAGAGGTGTGTATCCCCAATCAGGATCTCTCCGGTAACAGGACTGTAAAAGCCAAGGATCATCTTCAATAATGTTGTCTTACCACTTCCACTGGCGCCTACAATGGCTGTAACCCTGTTCTGTGGAATATGCATATCGATATTTCTCAATGCAAATGGAGAGCGTGGACCCTCGTACTGAAATGACAGATTATTTATATAGATACTTTTATTTGCCGGCAGGTTCCTTACCTTCATCTCCCTCTCCGATTCTTCCTCTTCCTTGTTATGGATCTCAGACAGCCGGTTAAGACTGATGCGAGCATCCTGAGCAGTTCTGAAAAAACTTATCACCTGGTTAACCGGGACATTGAGCTGGCCTATAATAAATTGCACCGCCAGCATCATACCAAGGCTCAGTGATCCACTTAATACGGATGTGGCGGCAACAACAGTGATAAGTATATTTGTTACCTCATTGACCAGCCGCCCGCCAGCCTGCTGATACTGGGTTATACTCAATGATTTTACCTTTGTCTTAAATAATAAAGCCTGGAGATTTTCCCAATCCCATCTTTTGGATGTTTCACTCCGCGTGAGCTTTATCTCCTGCATCCCATTTATTATGTCTATGAGCTTACTATTATTTGATGACATCTGCTTAAACCTCAACTGATCCAATCTGGCCCTGGATTTCATAAACACTGAAACCCAGACAATATACAGGGTGGTTCCGGTTACAAAAAGCAAGAGTATTTTAAGATCATAGATAGCCAGTACAATTCCGAAAATCAAAATATTGAAAAAGGAAAAAAGAACATTGAGAGTTGTAGTGGTCAGAAAATTCTCGATCCTCTGGTTGTCATCAATTCTTTGAAGCAGATCACCTGTAAGCTTCGTATCAAAAAAAGATATTGGCAATGACATAAGCTTACCCAGGAATCCGGATACAATAGCCACATTTATCCTGGTACTTATATGAAGCAGAAGCCAACTCCGGATAAAATCGACCGACATCCGTCCTGTTATCAGGGCTAACTGGGCAAACAGGATAAGGTAAATGAATTTCAGGTCGTTGGTATTAATACCAATATCTATAATAGACTGGGTAAGGAATGGTAAAATAAGCTGGATAACGCTGCCGATTAATAGCCCAAGGATCAACTGGAAAAAGTACTTTCTGTACAGTTTTATATACTTATAGAGGAACGTGAAACCTCCTTTTGGTTCCTTTTCATCCTCAAGCTCGTAAAAGTCAGGTGTTGGTTGCAGTATGAGCGTTAGTCCGTGCTTTTCATCATCGATAGTTGTTTGCCCCCAGTTCCTGTTGAATTCATCCAAGGTGTAGTTTACCAATCCAATAGCGGGATCAGCAACATAGACCCTATCCTTTTTAAGACGATATACTACAACAAAATGTTTCTGGCGCCAGTGCACTATACATGGCAACGGGACATCCTCCTTTAGCTTTGATATTGGTATCCTGACGCCAAGAGTTCTGAAGCCAACCGCAGCAGCTGCCTCCGACATACCAAGAAACGACACACCTTCTCTGGTAATATAACTTTTTTCCCTGAGAGCATCGAGTGAAATATTCCTTCCGTGGAATTCTGCTACCATCTTAATGCATGAGGGTCCGCAGTCCATTGCATCCGGTTGCCTGACAAAGGGAAAAGACATGCTCCTAAAAAAGATTATCAATGGAGTAAATATATCTAATTATTTGGTTCTATCCCAAAGAGTACACCTCGTCTAACTCTGCCTTTAAACTAAAAAAGTCATATATTCTATGGGAAATACTATATTTGCTACAGAAAATTTTAGTGAGAAGTGTTTAAAAAGCACTCAGACAGAGAGCTGATAGAGGGCATAAAAAAAGGGGAAGACAAAGCAATTAATTACCTCTATGAGTCGTACTTTGGAGTTGTCAAAGCTCATATCCTTAAAAATTCAGGAAACGAGGATGATGCATATGACATTTTCCAGGATGCCCTTATGGTTCTATATAAAAAAACCCAGATAAATCATATTGAGCTAAGCAGTGATCTAAAAGGGTATGTGTTCGGGATCGCCAGGAATCTGTGGAACAATCAGCTAAGAAGAATGAAAAAGTTAACAGATCTGGACCACGACATAGCGGATGACCTCGAAATTGACAAGATGCTGGATACTCCTGTTGAGCAGATTGTACAAAGATCATTTCTGAAGCTAAAGCCCGACAGCCAAAAAATTCTGACATTATTTCTCCAGGGATATAACTATAAGCAGATAGCCGGTGAAATGAATTATAAATCGGAAGCTTATGCCAGAAGAAAGAAATACTTATGTAAAGAAGAATTGATAGAAATAATCAAATCTGATCCTGAATATAAAGACTACGGTGATCTGGTTTTATAATAACGCCATCCTGAATAAGATATAACGATAACAGAAAGTACAATCACAAACCACTTGAAAACAGGGAAGAAAATCGCACTATCATTTCCCATGATAACAAGTGTTGACCAGAAGTAAGGATGTGACCTCATCTGGTCTGCCTCTTTGAGATACCTTACCCTTGCCTGTCTGAGTGCCCTGCTCTTGCTTTTCCCGTTCTTTAGCTTCTTGTAAAAGGATTTTACGATATCGGTACCAGACCTGTCATCGACCTCCCATAGAGACATTATCACAGAAGGTGCACCTGAATAAAAGAAGCCACGGGCAAGACTCATTACTCCTTCGCCCGATTGGAGGTAACCTGTACCGGTATTGCAGGAGCTCAAAAATACCATTTTAGCATTTAGTTTAAGATCGTATACTTCATATGTATTCAGAGATCCGTTTTCTATGGTATTATTATCCAGTGCAAAAACCATTTTTGAATACATCGGATCCTTATTATTAACCAGGGTATGCATTGCCAGATGAATCACACTAAAATTTTCCGATTCGTTTTTGAAACTACTTTCAGTAGCAACCGAATCGAGGAATATGGTTCCTCCCAGCAGACTGTTGATGTATATTGCCTCTTCCTTTGCCCCCGGAATATTTGTAAGCCCTCCCCATATAGTTTGCCTTGAAAGCATAATGGAGTCTGATGATATTTCGCCATTGTAATCGGGTGCGAATACCAGGGCCCTGTTTTCAAGATTTCTCCCGGATTTTCTTGACTCCATTAACAGTGAGCCTGAATATGCATACTTCAGGTCAAAGGATTTAAATGCAAATGGCAAACTGCGGTAATTTAGGGATATCGTAGCAAGAGTATCTGTCAGAAATGATTCAAACGGTATATAATATAACATATTATCCGGTACTATCACAAGTTTATCTGACACTATGAAAGGCATAACAGGGTCTAACAAAACCTGGTATAATTTTCTGCCCAAATCTACAAACAGGTCAAACTGCTCCCTGGCTCCTTCACTAATTGCCGGATTCAGTACTGCGTTTCTAAAGGAGACCAGATCGTTCCGAAATTGCTCGTCTACCGGCTTCCGTATCATTTTCGATACTCTTCTGTTGGTAAGGAAAATATAGATAGTGGTGTCGTTGTAATAATATTCGATGAAATTTTCCTGTCCGCCAATTGAGTGCCTGATTTTTCTGAAATCAGCCATGCTGGAAGAGTGAGTAAGAGAATAATAGTCGGGATAATCACCTTCGAACACCCTGACCAGTGAATCAAGGCTACGTGTAGCCTGCAGTCTTATCATTTCATAGGCAGACATAATACTGTCATTTCTGCTCTTCTTCTCCTGCTCCCTGAATATTAGTTCGGTATAGAGTCTTGTTTTACTTTTCAACTCCGACTCCATTTGAGCCAGGTCATCAGGGATGTGATATTTAATTGCAGAAGCAGCTCTGGTTGAGGCAAGCAGTGTTGCCGCTTTGCTTTTTTCCGAATATCCAAAGGCCAGATCAATATATTTTGAATCATCTGTCTCTCCATATAACCTGGCCAGTTTGTCAAGACAATCATCATATATGGATTCAAAATGTCCTGTCACCATTAAACGGCTCTCCTCTGCCTTAATTTCCAGCCTGCTATCTTCGATCACAGATACAGCATCTGCAAGAGATTCAAAAGATTTTATTAAAAATCCCAGGTCGTTGGTTGAGCTAAATTCCTGATACAGAATGTCAGACCTCAATCTGAGGGCACGTATCAGATCCTGAGGCCTGAGTAATGCTTTGTCCTCCAGCAATATATTAAGCATTGTGAGCGCTTCATCTCTTTCGCCCCGACCGGAAAGCATCCTGGAATAATCAAGTTTTACAGTTTGTTCAAATATTTTGTCAAATGGATTCCGGGAAATATAATCAAAGCATATCCTAAAATTCTGCTCAGCACTTTCATAATCATTCTTGTACTCGCTCTGGAAGTATGCCATGTTTTCAATATCCGATACATAAATCCGACTGGTATCTCCCCAGTTCTTTTCCGAGTAACTGACTCCTTTCCTGATCTGTGCTTCAGCTTCATCAACTGCTCCTGTGTTTGCAAGGAAGAAGCCATAATTAACGTATATAGTCGAAGTATTGCTGTTTCCGTATTTTCCGCTTTCAATCAGATCAATAGAGCCTCTGTACGATTCACTTGCTTTTTCCGCGTCATCCATTAACCTGTAACAAACAGCCAGCCCATTATTGGCTGAAACAAGCAGGTCAATCGATACATCCCCGCTATTTCTCAATAAATCCCTCGCAACCGTGAGATATTGTATAGCCGTAGAATAGTCCTGGAAGGATTGATAGGCAATCCCTGCATTCAAATGAAGTTTTACAAATTGATCAGGGTCATCCGATGGGTTAAGTTTTACCAGTTCTATTCCCCTTAACGCATATGCGAGAGCCTCACCATATCGGAGCGCAGCAATATTAGCTGCAGTAATATTTATTAACGGTGAGATGAGCTCTTTGGAGTCACTTCCATATAGTTGCTCCCTTGATTCAAGAGCTTCATTTCCTGCATCAATAGAGCTTACTAAATCACCGATGTTCATATAAAGGATGCACAGGTTATTGCATGCCCTTGAGTATCTCAGATCTAACAGACCAACCTGTTTTCTGATAACCTGGGATTTCTCAAACAGATCAATTGCTGCATCAAGATCCAATAATACGTTTTGATTATAGGCTCCTGTCAGGTAATAGTAGTCTGACAGTATCAAGAGGTCTTCAATCTTTGACACCCTGAATAATTCAATGAGCTCCAGATAAGCCCTGCGAGTCTCATCACTTCCCAGGCGACCGGGAGCAAGCAAAACAGTAAAATTCTCCAAATCAGATCTAAAAATGGAATCCCGGGATGTTCTGTTCTGAGCGTAAGGATTGCCCGATGATCCAATCTCCCTTCCTTCAATCCAGGGCAGAATGCTGAAGGCAATGAAACCCATAAATACTAATCTTCTGCAAATACTCATTATGGTCTGATCCCAATCCAGTTTAATAGTAGAAACCAAATATGTAAATATAGCTTCAAATGAACAAATAGTGATCTGAACCCGAAACCAATTATTATTAATCCTATAGATCACTGTTTATCTGAGTCTTACGAATATGCACTAAAAAAGTTACATTTTCTGTGTCACAAATCAGGGTTTCGAGACATGTATTGGTACAACGTAAAAAATAACCCGAATTAATATTAGTATTTACAAAAAAAAATAATGAGATGAAAATTCTGAATCAAGAGACAAAATTTGAGAACTTCAACAATTTTTTACTTTCAGACGATGAAATGCTTTTAGTACGTGGCGGGGATGGTGAAGATGACGGCAAAGGAACTACTATTCCTCCGGTAACTGATCCTGAAATTTAAAAAAGGGATACCAAGGACAATTTTACGCTCTTTCACACAAACTGTACAGGAGATAACAGGTAATAAAGGTTACTGTACAAACTGAGGTCTGAACACTGGGTATCTACAGTGACAGCACCGACTGGTAAGAATATTAAGCTATCAGGTATGATATTTCCGGGCTGAATAAGTTCAGATATATCGTAATCTGATAATAGAAAATTATAGTAATTAAGTTATATACGTATGCATAATTGCATGAAATACATTTATTTATGAAAAATATTCAATTTACCAGATTTATTGAAAGATATCTGGACGCCAAAATGGAACCATCCGAATTGAAATGGTTCGAAAAGGAACTGGATGGTAACCTGTGGCTTCAGGAGGAACTCGAATTAAGGCGCAAAACCAATGAATTTATCAGGAACAGTGGTGCGATGGAATTCAGGGAAAAGCTTATGAAGGCAGAGGCACGTCAAAGATCCAGAACTGTGATGCAGAAGGCTGTTAGCAGTAAAGCGATATACTATGCCGCCGCTATCCTGGGTGTTATAGTAATAAGCGGAGTTCTTCTTATCAAGGGGTTGAACACTGATCCAAAGCAATTGATGAATAAATACACTGTTGTATCGTCCGTATCTGCAACGCGTTCATCTGAAACTGGAACTAATGAGTTCTATGATAAAGCTATTGAATTCTACAATGAGCAGGACTTTGAAAATGCAGCGTTGTGTTTTGAGAAGATAGTTGATAATAATGAAATCGAAATTGTCTTCAGATATGGTGTATCAAATATGAAAACTGAAAGGCATCAGAAAGCAATCAATTCATTCAGCAAGGTGGTTGAGCACAATGACAACCTCTACATTGAAGATGCGGAATGGTACCTTGGTTTATGCTATTATAATATCAATGAAACCGAAAAGGCCAAAACGATTCTTGAAGGTATTGCGGCTTCAGATAGCAGGTACAGGAAACCTGCAAAGAAATTGGCCCGTAAGATTTAACAATCACGCTTTGCCGGAAGAAATGTTTACATACAGCAGCCATAAAGAAGATAGTGGCCCTGATAAAAAAGGGACTAACATGAAGGATAGTATTTCATACACAAATAACAATATTCTGGGTTGCCCCAAAATTCTTGCCGGTTTATCACATGAAGTAAGAACATATATGAATTCAATCGTTGCATTCTCATTCCTGATAAATGACAATAACTGCACTGAGATTGAACGAAATGAATATAATAATCACGTTCTGAACTCCTGTGAACAACTGATAACATTATTTGATAATTTTCTTGATTCAGCAATAATTGATTCTGAGCAACCCAGAACAAACTTGACGAAGCACCAGCTCAAGATAGTTCTTGAGGAGCTTGCTATTGAATTAAACAGTTCCCTTAAAAGGTTCGACAGGGAAAATGTTTCACTGATTCTTGACGAGCAGGCTGGCTCATTTACCATTCTTTTTGATGAGGAAAAAATAATTCGGGTTATTAAAAACCTCTTCTATAATGCTCTTCAAAACACCTCTTCGGGTTATATTAAACTGGGCTACAAGGTAAGGGACAAAAAGATTATTTTTTACGTAATTGATTCAGGTAATGGCTACCACTCCAACAGGGAACTGCTTGCATCAGTAAACTTGACGGAGCATCTTGTTAAACATAGCAATACATTTACAACTGTAGGTTTGATCCTGGCTAACCAACTGGTCATCAATATGGATGGAGAGCTATGGGTTGAACCTAATGGTGTAAGTGGAACAGGAATGTATTTTTCTATTCCAATGAGAGATATTATTGATCAGTCGGATAATGCCAATAAATCAATAAATTCCAGGATTTCTGTCTGAGAATAATCCCTACCATCATCCTATTTTAAATGTCTGCTATTAAGATGGGTATTAAAGAGTGCCTCCCCGGCACTCTTTTTTTACCACCAGGCACTCCGTTTACTGCTTAAACCTATAAAGTTTTCAATTGAACGGTCATAACCACGTTCGATATCATCAGGGAAATAACATGCCGGAAGCTGGCCCATTCTTCTATGGTAATGCAGGCAGTCACAACAAATACCCTTTCTGTCACAAGGATATGAGCAGTTACATAATTTAATGTTTTGCTCCTTTTTGCACTCGCTCATCCATTAATTATTTATTTTATACCTATTATCTTAATTTCTGTCCGCCTGTTACGTCGTCTGCCCTCTTCACTTTCATTGCTTGATAAAGGTTGCCCTTCCCCATATCCCTTGAATATTAACCTTTCACTTTCTATACCATTTTCAATCAGGAATTTTCTGACCACTTCTGCCCGTTTCTCCGACAAGATCAGATTATGTTCGTCGCTGCCGGAAGAATCGGTGTGTCCCCCAATCTCTACAACAACTTCACTGTTTGCCAATAGTAATTCATACAGTTTGTTAAGCTCAAAGATTGATTCGTCCCTTAATTCCCAGGAATCGGTCTCAAAGAAAACATTGAACAGGGGCATTTTCTCACCAACACCAATTGGACTGAGCGCAATTCGCTTTTCAAAAGGATCGGTTACTGAGTGAATACCTTCGAGCATAAAATTTTCTGAATAGAAAAGGTACTGTTCCCTGTTTACATTCAATCCATAGTTTTGCCCTGAGTTTAAACAGACAAGGAAACTGCCATCATCGCCGGTAAATGATTTCAATACAATTTCCCCGGTAGAGAGATTAATAAGTTCATATGAAGCTTTAAGCTTTCTGCCTGTTGACTTGTCATATACAGTACCATTCACGTATGAAACAGGATCAGGTCGGTACTCTTCCGGCAGTATAAAGTAAAAGAGATCCCGGCCTCTTTCAGAACTTATTTCGGACGAAAAATAAGCAATTTTACCTGAAGCATTAATGATCATCCCAATTTCATCTGCTTGTGTATTGATAGGGTATCCAAGATTTTCAGGCTTCGACCAGTTCCCTTTTTCATCCAATCTTGATATTAAAATATCGAAGCCACCCATACATGGTCTTCCATTTGACGAAAAATAAATGGTTTTTCCATCGAAATGAATGAAAGGAGACATTTCATCACCCGGTGTGTTTATCTCTATCCCCAGATTTTCAGGTTCTGACCATCCGCCATCTTTTTTCAGGCTGCTTACCCACAGGTCCATTCCGCCAAAACCTCCAGGTCTGTTGCTGACAAAATAGAGTTTCAAACCGTCTGATGAAACTGAAGGTTGTGATTCCCAGTACTGTGTATTAATCGGGTTGCCCAGGTTTAAGCCCGGCTTCCATCCTCTTGATGTCTTTGTGCTATAATAGATATCACAACCTCCCTTCCCATCAATCCTGTTACATGCAGTAAAATACATATATTGTCCTCCCGCTGACAGGGTTTGTGCTCCCTCATTATGGACCGTATTGAGAGGGTCTCCTATGCTTTTTGCCATCCTCCATACGCTATCAGACCTGACACTATAATAGAAATCCTCCTGGAATGTCATTCCGGAGATATTATGTGCTCCTCTCACCGTCTGGCGGGTGAACATCAGCATTTTATCATCAACTGTTATTGCAGGCCAGTATTCATCATCCCTTGTATTTATAGAATCACCAAGTGAAACAGGATGAAACGGCACCGGATTCTTTATGGCTTCCATGGCAAATTCACAATCCAGCAGATAATCATTTGCCTTCTGCCTTAATGCGGATGTTATACCTTGCTTTCTAAGATATGATCTGAAGTGCAATGCAGAATTATTATAATCACCTGTAAAGAACTCTACCTCGGCAAGACTGTACATTGCATGTATAAAAAAAAGTGAATCGATCTGCATAACTTTCCTGTATGCTGCCAGAGAACCAGTATACCTCTTCATATCCTTATAAAGCTCGGCAAGGAGAAGAAAGGCCTCAATAAAGTTTTCATCATATTGAGAAGCAAGCAGCAGTTGTTTTTCAGCCTCTGCATAATCTACAAAATCATATGCTGTTTTTCCATCCAAATATGCTTTCAATGCCCTGTTTGACTTTGTATGCAAATCCTGTGAAATGAGCAGGGGTTCACATCCTAATAGCAGCACTGCAAGTATTATATTCAGGTATACTGTCTTCATTTATGGTATCCTCATGTACTTGTGACTTTGCAATGAAACAGACCATTCAGTATTGAGCTTTATATATTCAACGATAGAGTCCATTACTTTATTGAAACTGCTCCACTCAGGCTGAAGGTATAATTTACAATCCTTTTTTACCTTAGACCTGCATTGTTCAGCCCAGATAAAATCTTCAGCCTTTTCTATTATTATCTTCAATTCTCCTGCCAAACTTTCAATACCGCCTACAGGAGGCATATTCCTTTTAGGTGATAAGCAGATCCAATCCCATTCGCCGGACAGATTATATGCACCGGAAGTTTCAAGAAATGTTCCAATGCTGTTGCCTTTAAATTCCCTGCAAAGTTTATCAAGGTTCCACATTAATGGCTCTCCACCGGTTACAACTACCGAATCGGCTCCTGACTCAAGTACATTTTTTACTATTTCCCCTATTTCGGTGAGCATGTGCAGATCATTATTCCATGCAAATTTTGAATCACACCAGTTGCATCCCACATCACAACCCCCGATCCTCAGAAAGTAGGCAGCTTTACCCGCGTGATATCCTTCACCCTGAATTGAATAGAACTGTTCAACCAGGGGAAGCTTGTTTTCGGAATTTCCAGTTACAGGGTCAATCATCTGATCAAGGTTTTATTATCTTATATATCCTTTGGTTCCTTGATGTTCTTTCAGATGCAAGATAGATATAATTGTCCTTTACGTAAACAGATTCAACCTGCATATTCTCCAGCTCCGGGATATGATAAACTTCAGGATCTGTTGAAAAACCGGTTTTAGTATAATCTCTGATAACTGCCAGATATGTACTTTTCTTAGTATAACCGCAAAGAAAAAGTTCGTCCGATTCACTGTCGAGGAATGAGCCTGTTACCAGAAAGTCAATCTTAAGTGTATCAAGTGCAGTGGCACTATAATGCATTATTTCATCATTTATTCGGTAGAGTATCGTATAGCGATCCTTCCAATTTTTTGAAAACAGCCAGATACCTTCATTATTTACAACCATAGCCTCACAATCCCATGGGTGCTTCCCTGGCATTATTTTGAAAGAAACTTGCGCGGCATAATTAAATTGTATTTTCCCCGGAGCGGGTGAGTGGTCAAACAGGTTTTTCAGGGGCAATCTGTAAATAGCAAGATCTTTCCTGTTACCCAGGTTATTTCCAAAATCACCAATATAAAGATCTCCATCAAAATAGCAGAGTTCCTCCCAGTCAATATTCCTGATGTTTCGCAAATATACAGTAGCTCTTCTGGAAAAATCAGAAGCATCAAGCATGTAGATAAAACTACCGTTTCCACTGTCATTAATAGCAAAAACAGTATCCCTTATGCAGATCATTCCTGATATTTCCGACAGTACCGGGGGAAGATTATAACTTTCTTCCACTTTCAGTGTTCTGTTATCCTGTGAAAATAGATTAGCTCCGGTGCCGCTACCAAGAATGGTCAGTAACAGTATTATCCTTAATCCTCTATTGGTAATGAATAATCTCAAAGCCTCAATAGAAACCTGATCTTCTCGAAAATCTCCGTGTTGTCATAAAATCCATTGAATAACCCAGCTCCGGGGCCAAATGCAAATACAGGGACGACGATTCCAGTATGTCTGCCGGTAGAGTAACTTGCTGCCACTGATCTTTTTGTCGGATCTCCTCCTACAAGTGTCATACCTCCGGTTTCATGGTCTGCAGTAACTATGACCAGTGTCTTGCCATTTTGTTCAGCAAAATCAAGAACTACTCCCAGAGTCATATCAAGGTCGAGCGTTTCCTCAATCAGATACCTCGTGTCATGGTCATGTGCTGCCCAATCAATTTGTGATCCTTCAATCATAAGGAAAAAACCCTTCTTGTTTTTTCTCAATGTCTGAAGTGCTTTAATTGAAGAATAGGCAAGAAGATCACCCCTCCCTTCCGACATCTTTGGAAGATGTTCATCAGCCAGCAAACCGGCAAGTTTATTTGCATCAGCTTTCAACAGATCCTCAATAGTATAAACAATTTGATAACCAGATTCCTGAAGCTCCGGAATCAGATTGACACTGTCCTGTCTGTTAACGAAGTTACTGAGTCCTCCTCCAATAAATACTTCAGGTTGAGTCTTCAGAAAATCTTCAGCCAGTTCTTCGTAATTCTCTCTGCTTATATTATGAGAAAGGAAGCTTGCCGGAGTTGCATGAGTTACAGCACTGGTGCTGACAACACCACCTGCAAGGCCCTTTTCATGAACCCATTCTATCATCGTTTTGACATTTACGGTATCAGGGGACATCCCTATCATTCCATTTCTTGTCTTAACACCGGATGATATTGCTGTCCCGCCTGCTGCAGAGTCAGTATTATAGTTATCAAACGAATGTGTTTTGCTGAATCCTATATGTTTTGCTTTAGCCATATTCAACTCTCCATCGTAGACTGACATTGCACTGTAGATATGGGAAAGACCCATCCCATCACCTATAATAAGGACCACATTACGTACAGGTCCGGGTGTTTCGGTAACAAATCTGGTAGTGCATGCCGATATTAAAATCAGAAGAATGAACATTAACATAAATGACCTAAGCTTCATTGAAGCTTTAAAAATTCTCATTATAATTTCGATTAAATAAAATATTATATTCCCTTTCTTTTGCTGTTTCTACCCATAGTTCAGGTATTACAGACCAGTTATTGTCTGTCACTAACATGACAGTATCATTTTTTTCAAACCATTTTATCAGATAATATCTGATATCTTTTTCGGTTGCAGCCAATATTCTTTTATCAAGTTCCTGTTTGGTCAATCCTGCTCCATAAATCAGATGACCTCCTCCGCCACTACCACGATACGAATTTACTGCTACTTTGTATTTCATATCATGATTGAATTTTCTACCATCCGAAAGAGATATAATCTTAACCCTGTCACCATCAGGTTTGGAAACATCAACAATATAATTAATCCCTGATGCGGAATCGAAATTATAATATCTGTTTCTTAATCGTGGTGATCCATTAACTATTTCATATTTCAGAAGGGTATCATTAGCATTGTTCATGGTATTGAACCACATACTGTAAGAGTATTCAAGATAGCCATCAACCTCATTCCCTTCCAGTTCGACCGTATATAGCATATTTTCATATCTGTAAAGTTCGAACATGTCATATACCTTGATCTCCCCGGAAGCTATGGTCACATCATATGATAAGGGTGCTGCAAATGATATATCGGCACCACTTGTTTCAAGTTGCACCTGGTGCAACAGGTCGATAAAGGGAGAGTCTCCAAAATAGGCATCACGGGTTGACAGTGCCGTATGAAGATATCCTATCTTGCGAGAAACATAACCCTTTACCATGTTGAAATCATGGTTGAATACAGAATCATACTCAACATCAGTTGCTAAACCGGCAGTTTCAATAATATTACCCACAATGTCCTTTTTTTTATCTTTCCCATTTCCGCTTACTGTAACATCGGCAACCGAGATCATTCTTGCATGACTGCCACCATCGAGTATAAGTACCGAATCTCCAGATACATTTACCAGATACTTGATTACATTATCATGATCATGACCAATAATTACAATGTCGAATCCAGGCACATTCCCGGCAACGGAAAGTGAAGCATTTTCATTCAGATATGATCCTTCAGAATTAGCGCCGTACGTTTCGTCCCATCCGGCATGAAACAGTCCAATTATGAGGTCGGGTTCCAGTTTCATTACTTCTGTCATGATCGTCTGTGCAGACTCGACCATATCCCTGAACTCAATTCCTTCGTACAATGCTTCAGGGAGCCATCCCGGGATACCGGGTGTAATAAGTCCTATAACAGCAATCTTAAGGCCACCTTTCTTAACGATCCGGCAGGATTCAAAATAGGATTTACCACTCTTTGTATCAATAGCGTTAGCAGCCAGCATTGGCATCGCATAGTCAGATCTGATCCTGTCATAAACATTATGTCCTGCCTCAATATCATGATTTCCGACGGTAACAGCATCATATCCAATGTAACTAAGAATGCGAGCCCATAGATGGTCACTAACCGTATCTTCAAAATTATAATAATAGACAGATGGATGGCCCTGAAGGTTATCCCCATTGTCCAGGATCAGCAGGTCCAAATCAGAACTTGATTTAATATAACCGGATACCTTCGACATAGAATAACGATTTGGTTGTCCGGAGGTCAGGTCAAGGGAGAAAGCCGATCCGTGCACATCAGTAGTGGCAATAATCCTGATATGCTTTCCCTGCCCGGTGTAGCAGGAGCTTAAAGCCAGGATCACCAATACTGACAAAAGATAATATTTTAATATATTCAGATTCATTCCATGCATCTGCAAATATAGTTGCTTAAGTGGTTTTATTATGAAATTATTGTTACTTTACTTGAAAATAATAACTCTTAATATGAAAACATCCGAAGTATTTATTTGTTTATTATTATTAAGTTCTATACTAACCTCTTGCACCAGGAAAAACGATGCTTATTTTGATGCTGGTGTATCATCAGATCTGGCTTTATACCGGAAGAGCGTAATTAATGATGCCTCCTACATTATAAGTTTCAATATTCCCCCTGATCGAACCACCCCAATTTCAGGTGAAGTAATCCTTAATTTCAATCTATCTCATGCAATGAAACCACTCATGATCGATTTCAGGGCAGAAGGGGAGTCTGTGACCGAAGTAGTTGTAAATACAAAAAAGGCTGAATGGGAATTCAGGAACGAGCACATTATTATCCCACAAAAACAGCTGAAAAAAGGTAATAACAGTATTGGTATAAGTTTCATTGCAGGTGATATGTCACTTAACCGTAACGAAGAATTTCTATATACACTTTTTGTGCCTGACAGGGCATGTACAGCTTTTCCATGCTTTGACCAACCAGATATTAAAGCAACCTATTCATTAACACTCGAAGTTGACAGCAGTTGGAAGGCGATTTCAAATAATCCTGTCATTTCCAATACGATATCAGGAGATAACAGAAAAATAGAATTTTCTGAAACCAAACCAATAAGCACTTACCTGTTTGCCTTTGCTGCAGGAAAATTCAAAGAGGTCAGGAGGATTGCAGATGGGATAGAGATGACCATGCTTCACAGGGAAACACGTGAAGAACTGGTCGACAGCAATGTGGATGATATCTTTAATCTTCATGCTGATGCTATCCGCTGGCTTGAAGATTACACGAATATATCATACCCGTTCGAAAAATTTGGCTTTGTCCTTATACCGTCATTTCAGTATGGTGGAATGGAGCATCCCGGGTCAATATTCTACCGGGCATCAAGCCTTTTTCATGAAAAGGATGCAAGTATAAACCAGAAGCTAAGCAGAGCGGGATTGATAGCTCATGAAACATCTCATATATGGTTTGGCGATCTGGTTACCATGAAATGGTTTGATGATGTATGGCTTAAAGAGGTGTTTGCCGGTTATATGGCGGATAAGATCGTCAATCCCGGGTTCCCGAACGAAAACCATGATCTTAAATTCCTCCTTGGACGATATCCTGCAGCTTATGCAGTTGACCGTACAAAGGGAGCCAATCCGGTCATCCAGAAGCTTGATAACATGAAAAATGCAGGTACATTATACGGAGGAATAATCTATAATAAAGCCCCGGTAATTATGAAACATCTCGAAATAATCACTGGTGAAGAAATTCTGAGAGTGGGCCTGCGAAAATACCTGGATGAATTCAGCTATGCGAACGCGGTATGGGAGGATCTGGTCAACATTCTTGATGAAATGGTAGAAACCGACCTGAAGGTTTGGAGTGATATATGGGTCAGGGAGGCCGGGATGCCAACCATAATAAGTGAAATTGTCCCGGGTGATGACTCAACTTATTTGCACTTATCTGAATATGATCCCAGTGGAGGCGGGAGGCACTGGTCTCAGGAGCTTGATATGCTTATTATCTGTGATGATACGTCATACAACATGAAACAAATAATAAGCGGGGAAGAAACGGAGATCCCTATCCCGGGCAATTGCCTTGCGGTGTTACCTGACAGCAAAGGCATTGCATATGGATACTTCAGGATCGACAGTGATGCCATACAATACCTTGCTGAAAATATTTTCAGCTTTAAAGACCCTCTGTTAAGAGGAGTGATCTGGCTAATCATCTGGGAGAACATGCTAAATAATGTGGTTACCCCACAGTCGGTATTCATGTGGGTAACTGAATCTATCCGCAATGAGAATGAGCCACAACTTCAGTCCCTTTTAAGGGGATATATTTCGTCAATCTTCTGGGACTATTTTGACGGTACTGACAGAGAAGATAAAGCAGAATCCACCGAAATGCTATTATTGGAACTAACCAATGAGCAATCAGATCCTTCATTAAGAAAAAGCTACTTTAATACTTATGTGAATATTTCGAGTACCGGCAATAGCCTGGGATACTTGTACAATGTATGGAGAGGGATTGAACTGACAGACCTGTTCTTATCGGAGAATGACAAAACAAATTTGGCTTTCAACCTGGCGCTTAAAGGACATCCGCTAAGCCAAACGATCCTCTCTGATCAGCTGAATAGCATTGAGAACAGCGACCGTGAAGAGAGGATGAGATTCATTATTCCTGCCCTATCAGGGAACCAGGAAGAAAGAGATAATTTCTTTGATTCTCTTCTTGATGAAGAAATGCGTGAGCACGAGCCCTGGGTATCCCAGGCTCTCAGTTATCTTAATCATCCACTAAATGAAGATGTTGCCCTTAAATATATTATGCCCGGACTTATGGAGATGATCGAGATTCAGGAAACGGGTGATATATTTTTCCCGGAACAGTGGATAAGCTCAATCCTCGGCGGGCATCACAGCAAGGATGCATTAATTGAAGTGATGTCGTTCCTTGACAATAACCCTGATTTTCCTGCTAACCTCAGATTAAAAGTACTCCAGTCCGCGGATCATCTGTATCGACAACATATTCATTAGTTAATTGTATATCTGCATAACCCTCCCATGCTGTTAACTGGTCTGGATATTATATCAAATAAATTACCCCGGGTTCTAAAGGGCAGAAAAACTGGTGTAGTCTGTCACGCTCCAAGCGTAACCAGTGATTTTGAACATATAACGGATATCCTGCATAAAAGCAGCGGTTGTCATTTATCTGCAGTTTTTGGTCCTCAACACGGTCTGTCCGGGGAAACACAGGATAACATGATTGAGTGGGAAGGATATTCGCATCCCCGCTTCAACGTTCCTGTCTTCAGCCTGTATGGCAAGCACAGAAAGCCAGGCAGATCAATGCTTGAAAATCTTGATTGCCTTCTTATAGATCTTCAGGATGTTGGAGCAAGGCCCTACACTTATGTCTGGACCATGAAGGCTTGTATGGAAGCATGTGCCGAACTTACTATTCCAGTGGTGATCCTCGACAGGCCAAACCCTGTATCAGGTATGGCTTTTGAAGGGCCTGTTTTAAAAAAGAATTTCTATACGTTTGTAGGGGGAGCCGAAATACCTTTATGCCATCGAATGACGATAGGTGAGATAGCTGTCTGGATTAATGAGGAGGAAAAAACAGGATGTGACCTTACTGTAATTAGAATGAGGGGTTACAACAGGAAAATGATATTTGATGAGAGGCTCCTTCCCTGGGTACTCCCCTCTCCAAACATGCCGTCACCGAAGACTGCAATTGTCTATCCTGGTATGGTATTAGCTGAAGCTCTGAATATTTCGGAGGGCAGAGGGACAACTATACCGTTCGAACTATTTGGTGCCCCGTTTATGAGATCAACAGATGTACTTAACATCCTTAAGAAGCTCAGCCTGCCCGGCTGTTCATTCCGGAAGCATGACTTCATCCCGACATTCAATAAGTTTGAAGGGGAATACTGTAGCGGGATCCAGATTCATGTTACTGATTATAGTAAATTTGAACCTGTTTACACAGCCGCTTCTATTTTTAAAGCCATTTCCGAAACAAGCGATGGAAATTTTAAATTCAACGATCCTCCGTATGAATATGAGGACACCTTAATCCCCTTTGACATACTCTCCGGAGATGATGGTCTAAGGAAAGCACTACTCAGTGGCCATGACCTAAGAGGTGAAAGGGAAAGATGGAAAAGTGAAACCGATAAATTCACAGCCAAATTTAAAAGCCTGGCCTTCTACCCACTATAGATACCATGGAACAGACTTCACTATATATTTTATTGGGGATTATTATTCTATTATCAAGTATTATCAGGGGGACTACCGGATTTGGGCTGGCTATTACCTCACTACCCTTTCTGCTTATGATCCTTCCCCTTAAGGAAGTTGTTGTGCTAATTGCATTTATAAACCTGGCATTCTCGATAGTACATCTTGTCAGAGAAAGGGGTAGCATCAACAGGAGAGACTTTCTGTTGATGGCAATTTTCAGCATGGTTGGGGTTGCTACAGGTGTCTTCATACTAAGAGCCTCTGACGAGGAGGTACTGAAAATAACATGTGGAATTCTTATCGTGTTATACGGGATCCTGGTTTACAATGGTATTAGCTTCAGGTTCAGACACAGTGCTGCCAGCTACACCTTATCCGGATTAATCGGTGGCATTCTCGCCGGCAGCATAGCTATCGGAGGGTTGCCAGCTGCACTGATATTATCCTCATCAGGATTGTCAAAAGATAAATTCAGATATTCCATGTCAATCTTTTTCCTGATAACCTACCTCTTCTCTGCATCGGCATACGGACTTGCAGGAATGATTGATCTCAACATATTGTCAATGGTTGCCGTTTCATTGCCTTTTATGTTTATAGGCCTGTTTGCAGGCAGCAAACTGGCAAAACGAATTCCTGAAAAAAAGTTTAGCCGACTTGGGCTGTTGCTGATTATTATTATGGGAATTGTAATCGTCCTGGAAACACTGGTCTCAAATATATGATCAGGTGATAGCATCAACCTCTATTTCAAACAAAAGATCATCCCTGCAAATGGTTCCAATTACCATCAGAATTGGGCCCGGGTCTATACTATTCTCTTTGCAGTGTTTCAGAAATATATCAATGGAAGCAGCATCAGAAAAATAGGCGATTGACCTGACCATATTTTTCCAGGAAAATTTCCTTGATTCAAGGATTGCCTCCACAACTCTCATTGTGTGAACTATCTGGCTTTCAATATCTTCTTTATGCAGAGTGATTCCCCTCCGGTCGATCGAAGCAGTTCCACTAATTAATAACCGCCGGCTTTTACCATCTTTTATCTCGACTGCCCTGCTGAAAGAGCTGCTGTAATTAATTGCCGGACATTGAAACGGTGATGGTACCACACGGATCACCAGCCCAGGATGATCAGACCTGACTGCGTATCCTGAAATTACAAGTGATGACTCCGAAGGGTTGCCGATTCCGATACCCGTACTTGAGGGTACAACATCAGTTAATATTTCATTTTCTTTAAAAAACCTTGATCTTGCGCTATTAAAATCGTTATACCAGGTAAGGATATTATCAAGAAATATCCAGGTTCTGATCACATTTTTAAATGTGATCCCCTGTTTTATTGTATCATCCTGCAGCTTACAAAAGAGGTTATACGCCTTCTCACCATTACTGGTATTCTGAGAATTCGAGTAATTGGTAAAGAAATAATAGCTGACACGATTGACAGTGAAATACCTTCCATAAGCACCCTGCACAGTATCAAACGATATAACCTCTGCTCCTGTAACGCCTATGATCTGAACCGATATTTTTTCGCTTTCCCTTGCAGACAGGTAGTTTAAAGGAATGTCCTGGAAAATATTTTCAGCAGCTTGCCGATTGACTCCGATGCCATCAAAATATTCGGGTATAAATATGAACCCGGTCAGAATTGATATTCCCTCTTTTTCAATTAGGCTTCGAAGTGTATTTTCTCCGTTCTTGCATTTATCAACTGGAAAGACCAGGTTTATATAGTGAATTGAATGGCTGGTATGCTCCTCCCTGATGTGGTTGATCATTACATCCCTCTCTTCATAATAATTCCTCTTCCTGATATCAACCATCAACTATAATGTTTTCAGAATGTTCAATATTGTTTCCTTCTCAATTTCGGTAAATCCCGGGTACTCAAAAGCTTTGTTCAGTATTTCCAGGGCCCTGTTCTTTTTATCCTGGCCGATCAGGATATCTGACAATAGCAGATAGCCATCAAGGTATCCCGGATTTGAATTTATAATTTTTTCAAGTATTTCAATTGCCTCCTCTGTTCTGTTATTAAGATTAAGAAAATAGCAATAGGTATAGCTGTATTTTACATTTGACTGATCCCACTTCATTGCCAACCGGCTCAGGTAAAGTGATTCAACGGGGTCATTCCGGGATACAATTATACTGAGATTATACGCTGCAACCGCATTCTCCTCAGATACCTCCAATAGTCGTCTTAGGTATATCTCTGCATTTTCATTGTCTCCTCTCTCACCATAAAGAAGTGCCAGGTTCAGTAAGGCAGCCTCATGGTCCGGAACAAATGAAAGTGCTCTGTGGAAAAGCTTTTCGGCTTCATCCTGGTTACCCGTAACTGAATAAATATATCCGGCATTTACCATAGGCATAATTGCTTCCGGGTTTAAGAGCATCGACTTTGTATAGGCATCGAGTGCTTCCGGATAGAAGCCAAGATTGGTGAAAAAATTTCCAAGATCGTAGAAGGATGCCCAATCATCGGGCCTGGCAAGCATTGAAGATTCATAATCAGAAAGGGCCTTCCTGATTATTTCAACGTTCTGGTCGGATATGAACTCCTGAGAATAACTGCTTAAGGCAAAAGCAGCATTATGTCTGACTACCCTGAACCTGTCATCTGCCAGTTTTACCAGAATATCAAAAGCTACACGATCTCTCCTGAGGTATAATGAATGTGCCGCAGCGCTCCTGACAAGGGCTGATTCATTCTCAGACATTTTCATGATAGCGGTCCACTTTGATGGATCATCACTCTGCTCCAATAATCTGATGAACGAGGTAGCAAATACTTCATCAAAACGGTCTTCGATTAATCCATCTGTAATCGTGCCGATGTTTGACCAGTCATTGTTTCTTGCCTGTCTGATCAGTTTCCCGGTTTCAACAGTCTCCGACTGATAATCCCTTTTATGGGTAATATCAATATGCCTGTTGGCCCACGCCGGTGATTTATCATCATGACAGATATTACATGCATTGGGCGATCCAAAGGCAATTGTTGCTTCTGGCATGGGAGGTCTGAATGAATGATCACTACGATCCATTCTGGCAAATGTCGTCTTAGGCATATGACAGGAAATACATTTGCTTCCCGCACTATCTTCCCCGTGAAATGTATGGGTACTTACATTACTGACCTTTTCATTGTGGCAGGGCATACAGGCATCATTTGAATTGTCGCCTGAAAATTTGTACCTGCCACTTGAGGTGTGACAGGTGATGCAATGGAGCTCACTTTCATCCTTGCAACGGTTCATGCTCCAGCTTGTCATAGTATAATTCTCCCCAAGATCTCTCCCATCTGCGTAGAAGTCAGGGTCTTCCAGTGTGAGCAGATCAAAATAATCATAAAATGGATCTCCGGGTTGGTATGATGGTGCAATAATTCTTGATTTGCCATGACAGGAACCGCATGAAGAATTATGCTGATCGGGAGTGTAATTGCCTGTAATGATGATTTTCAGGTCGCCGGGAACAATACCTTCACCTGCCTCCACGCATACACGAATATGTTCAGAGCTTGGTCCATGGCATGTTTCACAATTAATGCCAGGCTCCTGCCATTCCGTATTGTACTCAAGAGTTGCAGGATCAAAATTAGTGTTCAACTGGCTGACATGGCAACTATAACAGGAAGTATTAAAAGTGTATAAATGACTCATCCAGTCAAGAGGAGAATCCTCCATCGTTTCAAAATGTCTGACGCCGCTTTCAGGATTGTTATACCAGTTATGGGTAAGACAGTCGTATGCCAGGGGTAATACCTGTAACCTTCCCTTTTCGAGTTCTGTAAGAAAATAATACACATACTTCCCTCCCATAGTATGGATGGCTTGAAACATCTTTTCATTACCTGACCTGTCGGTCTCACAGAAAATAAGAGTTCCGTTTTGATGTATTACCCTGAACCGGGAGTTGCCAACCCTTATCGATTGATCAAAAATCTTAATTTCGGAATTAATAAATTCGTCAGTAACAGGCTGCATCGCAAGGCCATGATGTGAAGGGGCCCAAAGGTTATAGAATCTTTCATGACAGGGGCGGCAGCTTTCTGAGCCTGAATAGAACGCCACTTTTTCTTTGATCCTGGATTCATTTGTATTTTTCAGAACAAAATACAGTGAGATGGCTATCACAGCTGCAATAATAATTACAGGAAAAAAACGCTTTGATCTCATACTACCCTCCAAATTTGTTCAAAAATAGCAAAATTATCATCCCGGCCTTACCAGTGACCAAATACTTTCATGATCCAAATTATTATTTCAGAATACTATTCGAACAGTCCATCATCCCTCACCAGCAGGAGTATGGAAGATTGGGATACAACAACATACTTTTCATTATTGAATTCAATCTCAATGGCTGAATTCTGCATATAAACTGCCTGGTCCCCTTCTCTCGGTTGAAGCGGAACATACTGAGGCTCATCATTGCGTGATTTCCATGGTTCATCAATATCCGATACTGATGGTATAGGATAGCCCGGTCCAACCTTAAGAACGTAACCAACCTGCACCTTCTCCTTTTCCTGCACGCCGGGAGGAAGGTAAAGACCTGATTGCGTTTTAGACTGAGGCAATTTTGGTTTAATAAGAATCCTGTCACCAACGACTATTAGTTTGTTCAGGTCTTTTTCATCTAACAGTACTCCCATAATTCAAAATAATAGTGTCTTATTTATCACAAATTTATGGATATTTTTATGATCCATAATTTTTTCGAAATATTTGTATCCAAAATTGTTCCGATGGATCTGAATTTTATTCTTGTCGAGCCGGGAGTTCCCGAAAACATAGGAGCGAGTGCAAGGGCAATTAAAACAATGGGATTTTCCAGACTATCCCTGGTAAATCCATGCGAATATCTCGGTGGGAAGGCAAGATGGGTTGCTCATGGTTCATCAGATCTGCTTGATAAGGCAATCATATTCAACTCTCTTGCTGATGCAGTTGCAGAAGTTGATCTGGTGATAGGCACCACCGCAAAACAGAGGATCACAAAACATGACTATATTCCGGCTGGCATGCTGGCCTCAGTATTGGAATCAAAGGAACTGTCTGGCTCAAAAGTTGCAATTGTGTTTGGTCGGGAGGAGTCCGGGCTAACAAATGAGGAATTGACACTATGTGATCTCACGTCATCGGTTCCAATGGTTGATAACTATCCTTCCCTGAACCTTTCTCAGGCAGTTATGATATATGCCTGGGAACTTGCAAGTATAAATCTGCAGATGGAGGCAACTGATTATCCTGATGCCGCTGATAGTTCCGTGCGGAGTCTTAAAAGCAGGATTATCGAAATCATGCAATTCACCGGGATGAAACTGAATGACCCCCTGTTGGGCAGGATCTTCGAACGGGTATCGCTGGCCGGCCAGAAAGATATTAACCTGATGCATTCAATATTGGCATCACTTGCTGAAGCATTAAAAGCTAAGAACAAATAAGATGATCTATCTGCTTATATGCATACTCTCATCGTCGCTGATCATGGTTATTTTTAAAATTGCCGGGAGACTTAATCTTGATAATTTCAACCTGATACTGATTAATTACCTGGCTGCCGCAATTCTGGGTTTTTTGATTGGAGGGATCCCCGGGAAGGATGTGTTCACTTCATCCTGGCTGCCAATGGCTGTGATCATTGGCATTCTGTTTATTTCACTATTTTTTGTTATTGCTGCTTCCACGCAGAAAGCGGGTATAGCTGTAACATCTGTTGCCTCGAAGATGTCGGTTATAATACCAATCTTATTTTCCGTTATTTACTTTAAGGAAGAGGTGACTTCACTCAAGCTGGCAGGGTTCATCCTTGCTATGGTTTCGGTATTCCTGACTATATACCAGCAGGGAAAAAACAAACAAAAGAAATACAGGGCGTCAATAATTATGATCCCCCTGGTCCTGTTTATTGGCGCAGGAGTGATTGACTCACTTATTAAATTTACACAGAGCGCCATTATTTACAAGCAGAATCCAATAGTGTTCTCATCGATACTATTCAGCATTTCAGCGGTTTGCGGGATTCTATTTGCCCTTGTCAGGGGTAACCAGTGGCACCATTTCAGAAACAGGAAATTAATATTCTATGGCATCTTCCTTGGAATAGTCAATTTCGGATCGCTCTACGGGATTATAAAAGCCCTGAATAGTGAAGTATTTGACAGCTCAGTGGTGTTCGGGATAAATAATGTCGGTGTTGTACTGCTTTCAGTTTTGCTTGCAACCATTTTTTATAAGGAAAAGCTTACAGTAACAAAAAAGATTGGTATCGCATTATCAATAATAACCATAGTTGTTCTATCTGTAATCTGATGAAGCCTGATGAATATAAAACCATAGCATCGTCCGCTAAAGGGCTTTACAAAGATAAAGGCAGTAAATTTATCGCCCTTGCATACCCGGTGGATTCTGTTGCAGAAGCCATGGGAATCCTTGAAAATGTCAGGAAGGAATTTCATGACGCCCGTCATCATTGCTTTGCCTATCGGATAGGGGCAGAAGAGCTCAACTGGAGGGTAAATGATGATGGCGAACCATCCGGGACAGCTGGCAAACCTATTTTGGGACAGATCAGATCATTCGGAGTAACCAATATTATTATCGTAGTAGTCAGATACTTCGGTGGCACTTTGCTCGGGGTTGGCGGCCTTGTAAATGCCTACAAAAATGCAGCGAATACTGCCCTCAGTTCAGCACGGATTGTTAAAAGGACTGTAAATATCAGATTCAGCCTGGTATTTCCCTATTCTGAGATAGGCCGGGTTATGAAGCTTATCAAGGATGAAAATATTGATCTGTCAGAACAATCCTTTGAAATTGAATGCAGACTAATTATTACTCTCCGGAAATCGCTTGAGGGAAGAATCATAAAGAAGCTCAGGAATATTGATAATCTGAGCTTTAAACTCCTTGAAGAAAACCAGGAATCAAAATATTTTATAAATTAATTATCAACAAGCAGAAGAGATCATTTATTAGTTTTTACCTTTGGAACGGAATATAAATAAAAGATACTTTTTTGATGAAAAACAGAAGCCTGGTATCAATTGACGATCTGACCACGGATGAAATATCCAAAATTCTTGATCTTGCAGCAGAGTTTGAGAAGAAGCCGGTTCAATCGCTTCTGGAAAAGAGAGTTATTGCTACGTTGTTTTTTGAGCCTTCGACCAGAACGAGACTGAGTTTCGAAAGTGCAATCTCAAGGCTTGGAGGCAAAATAATTGGGTTTACTGATGCTTCAAGCTCCAGTGTATCCAAAGGAGAAACGCTTAATGACACTATCAGGACGGTGAGTAATTACAGTGACCTTATTGTAATGCGCCATCCGGTTGAAGGTAGCGCACGATATGCAAGCGAGATTGCCGGAATCCCTGTTATTAATGCCGGTGACGGAGCCAATCAGCACCCTACTCAAACACTTCTTGATCTCTATTCAATCAGGAAGACTCAGGGAACCCTGGATAACCTTAATATATTCCTGGTCGGAGACCTTAAGTATGGTCGTACAGTTCATTCTCTTATGATGGCCATGTCGAGGTGGAATACAACTTTTAATTTTATTTCACCCGAGGAGCTGATGATGCCAAAGGAATATAAGCTCTACCTCGAAGAGCTCGGACTAAAGTATTATGAGCATTCTGATTTTACCGATATTATTTCAAAGGCCGATATAATATATATGACCCGGGTACAGAGAGAGAGATTCAGTGATCCAATGGAGTATGAAAAGGTAAAGAATGTATATGTACTTCGGAATTCAATGCTTAGAAATACCAAGAAGAATATGCGAGTCCTGCACCCCCTTCCCAGAGTCAATGAGATCCATCAGGATGTTGACCGTAACGAGAAGGCCTATTATTTTGAACAGGCCTTGAACGGAGTGTACACACGTCAGGCAATATTATGTAGCTTACTGGGGCTAAAATAATTAACAATGAGCAAAATGAAAGAACCTAAACAACTTAGTGTAAGTGCGATTGAAAATGGAACTGTAATTGATCACATCCCGGCTAAAAGTCTGTTTAAGGTGATACAGATCCTGGGTCTTGACAAGATTGACAACCAGATCACTTTCGGTACAAATCTTGAAAGCAAGAAACTGGGCAGGAAAGCTATTATAAAACTTGCAGGTATCTTCTTTGAAGATGATGACATTAACCGGATTGCACTGGTCGCACCCCAGGCCAAGTTGAATATTATTAAGGGATACGAAGTAGTAGAAAAGAGTGTGGTGGAAGTACCTGATGAAATTATCGGTATCGCTAAGTGCGTGAATCCAAAATGTATTACAAATTTTGAAAGTGTTATTACGAAATTCAAGGTTGTCTCAGATTCGGATGTATCTCTAAAATGCCACTATTGTGAGAAAATAACCGATCAGGATAATATGGAGATCCTGTAGGTTACCTTATCCGGTCATAAGATTTTATGATAAGTACATCCTTCAGGATATTTCTGAAGGCAAGGTATCCAAATATTGATCCGGCAAGAGGAAAAACCATCTTGATACCAAAAACATAATCAGCGCCCAGTTTATTTCCTGTATAAAATGTGTAGAAAAGGATCAGTAACAAGATACCCAGATTTAGCAAAGTAGTAAGTACTGTCAATCTTATCTGTAATTTCCTTTTCCTGAACATTAGAATAGCCAGGAAGAAAAGAAGAGTAACTGTTATGATCAGTATTGAGAGTGGAAAGCTCTTTTCAACCACAATAGGAATTTCATTCTCAAAAAGGTATATCCCCTTGTACAATAACCTGTAATCTTCGCCACCGGAACCGACCAGTTTGACTATGGGTCCGTTTAATAGCAGTCCCGAAAGCAAAGCAGCAAGCGCTAGATAGATCGTTTGTATCCTCTGGATCATAATATTTACTTTTGGTTTACCGGCAAAATTAGTCTCTTTTTCTCAAGCTTTGATAGTCGAGGTAATAAAGGACCTTCAGGGACAAACTGTTCAGCATCGGAGAATCGAGCATATTCCTTATATTATCTATGTAGTTGTAAAAAATATCTGTTGTGCCAGAGTAAATGGTATTCTTCCAGACAAGTGTAAGTTCGCTTCCCGGGGCAAACCTCCATGTATAGACCATATCTATGTTGAATGCATTATAGTTGAGGTCCGGATTCTCCGTATATACGCCCGGAATAAGCTGTCCGTTATCTTCAAGATAGTAAAAACTGCCGTTATAGTCGGCCCTTGCCCAGTAATGCCTGAGCCTGAATGTCAGATATGAATTAGCTGTAAAAATATGCTCAGCGCTCAACGTTCCCGTCATTGTGGTGTTGTACCTGCGACCAAAAATTATATTCTCATCTGCATAATTGTACGCTATATAACCTATATCATTCTTCCTTTTCTCCATGTCGAAGTCAAAGCCTAGCGTGGTATGTGAGGATAATTTAATCTCAGGGCTAACAGAGACTGAATAGTTCGTTTGATCGAAAGCAGACCAAAGTTTTGTGGCTGAGGTGCTCATGTCGAGATAGAAGGCTTTGCTCTTATCTGTATCAAACTTTATATTTAGCATCAGCTCGTCAGGGCGATGATAATATCTCCCAAAGATCCTGGGCTCATAGTAGTCATCCTCGCCCACTGGTTTATATTCCGACCTTACGCTTAGCGACCAGTAATTACTGAATATGGTCATAGAGTTGAAACTTACGGATGACCCTGTAAATACCCTTGGCGAATATAACTGGTTGTAACTAAAAGTCAGTGAATTTCTGGTTGTATAGATTTTCCAGAATGGCTTAAACGTATTGTAAGCAATATTTAGTGAATTCTGAAATTCGTTGTTACGCCGCAGATACCCAAGGTCATTCGGATCATATGTATCTGATAGTGCAGATATCTGGTAATCAAACCTGAACATGCCTCCTGTTTTCCCTGCACTCAGATCATATGAGTGGCCGAATGCATCGGAACGGTCGGTATAATATTTCTGGCTTAATGAACCCTTCCCCGATACAGTGTACATTTTTGAACTGTTCTGAAGCTTGAAATCGACCGCTGTCACATTTGCTGTATAATAATTTTCAGTCTTCTCGGCAGCACGCCAGACATTTGTATTAGAAAGGCTTACGTAAGAGCCATATTTCAGGCTCTGATCAAGGACCAGCATATTGTAGTTTGTAAAAGGTTCTGTCTTGATTTGCCTTGTTTCAGCCGTTGTACTGTTTTCAATACTGGCAAACATAGGTCGGGTCATTGCATTAAATACTCCTATCCCAAGACCTGACTTTGTCCGTCCTGAGATCTTTGTTGCATTGATCATAGATGCTTCCTGGGGATTACTGGTTACTTCTTCATTTGTTTCCATGCTATCATATACTGAATAGTAACCGCGTGGCATCGATCCAATCCTCCGGGAATAAAAAATGTCTCCTTTATTGAATAACTCAGTACCTTCCATAAAAAACGGTCTTCTCTCGTTGTACTTAACTTCATATGGTGACAGATTCAGTACCTTGTCATCTGACTGAACCTGGCCAAAGTCAGGAATAAGTGTGGCATCGAGAGTGAAACTTTCACTGATACCGTACTTTATATCCAAACCTCCATTATAGGTTAAAGCTGGTTCGTCGCCATCATACTTTTCAACATAACCCGACAAATATGGAATCAGGCTCAATCTCACAGGAGGTATCAGATTCTGTAATCCTTCAAGTTCTCCGAGATGGTTAAAGTTTGAACCTGCTTCCCTGTCAACATAGTTCCATGATGACAACTCCCTGTACCGCCTGATCTCCCGCCAGAAGTTAATTCCCCAGGTCTGCACCTCCTTCTGAGGGAAACGGAGAGCTGAAAATGGTATCTTTAACTCTGCCACCCAACCCCCTTCAGTAATTCTCACACTGCTAAACCATACCGCATCCCAGCTTCTGTCGCCACCACCATAGCTGCCGGTACCTGATGCCCTGGCTTTCATATCCGATTGGACGCCAGAAGCTGATACTTTAAAAGTCTCCCCATTCAAACCATCATTAAATGTACTGATGTCTATATAGAAATGATCGGCATTAAGGTTATTATCACTATCCCTTTCCCCAAGATGAGCATAGATGCTGTCGGGGCTCTGATCATACATTGTTGCAGCTATATAAAGTGCTTCATCATCATAAAGCAGACTTACTTCAGTCCTGAAACTGGCTTTTCGCCCACTGAATGGTGAATACTGAATAAAATCTCCTGCTATCGGAGCTGTTTGCCAGGCTGCTTCAGTGATATCACCATCAATTCGGGGTGGATTGGCAGTCCTTACAGCCACTAACCCCTTCCGTTCCTGATTAACCAATGATTTTCCGGTACTGGCAATAGTATGAGATGTGAACAAAACAAGGATCAGTAATGCAACAGAGGTACCTTTCATCATGCCAGTTTTAAAATATATGTTTTGTTGACAAGCAATTCTTCCAAATCAAATACAGAACTGCAAAAATAAATTTTTAATCTAATAGAAGATTTGTAAAATTTGTCCAAAAGCGTAGATTAACAATATTTAACAATTTTTATAAATAATTTGTTCTCCAATAATTTGGCTCGCTAATTAGTGTTCTGCGCTTAGATTCTTTCAATTCAGGTTGATTGTCATACTACCAGCTAAAAGGCAAATGAAAAAGTCGCAAATAAAAGATCGTTAGCTTGTTATAGGTTCACAAAAATATCTGCCATTTTACTTTTAATTCCCAAAGCTGCCATTATTTGGTCATTTAACTTTGAAGTGTTTTTTTAAAGAACAATTCATCGCTTATAATTGTCATTACAGATGCGTGTATTTATGAGCCATGTTAAAAACGGCAGACTTGAAACTCAGTAAATAATACATAGATTTGCGGATTGAAATAAATTGCATGACCAAGATGAAGAAACTTTTAAGACCTTTGCTAATGGTGTTATCAATTCTGTTTATACTTAGCATAATACTATATCCGAAGGTTAAAAATTCCTTGTTTTTGAGACAGTCAGATGGTTCGACGCAGGGTATAAGTGGTGGAGACGGGGAAGGAATGCGGAGGACACAGCAACTTCTCAATGTTTCAGGATTTATAATTAGACCATCTGTTATAACTGAATATGTTAATACTACAGGTACACTTATGCCAGATGAAGAGGTAGAACTCTCTTTCGAAACATCCGGTAAAATTGTGGAGATCCTGTTCACTGAAGGAACCAGGGTTAATAAAGGCGATCTGCTCGGGAAGATCAACGACAGGCATCTGCAGGCACAGCTACTAAAGCTTGAAGCCCAACTCAAACTCGTTCAGGGGAAGGAGTTCCGTCAGCGCAGCCTGCTAGACAGGGATGCCATAAGCCGCGAAAGCTACGACCAGATAGTGACCGAGTTGCAGGCTACTGAGGCTGATATTCTACTGGTCAAAGCCAGGATTGCCGAGACAGAGCTTCGTGCTCCTTTCGATGGCATAATAGGTCTGCGATTCTTCAGCGAAGGGAGCTATGCGTCACCTGCAACCAAAATAGCGAGACTGGTCAAGCTCAAACCTCTCAAGATTGAGTTTTCAATTGCAGAGCGGTATGCCGGAGAGATTGGTAACGGGTATCCGATTAGCTTCAGGATCGATGGTATACCAGAACCTTTTACAGCGTATGTTTATGCTGTTGATCCCAAAGTAGATATAAAAACCAGAACAATAGCCGTAAGGGCTTTGTATTCCAATGACAATGAAGAACTAAAACCCGGCAGGTTTGCAGCCATAAACCTGAGGCTTTCAGAGGTTAATGATGCTGTTTCTATTCCTACCGAAGCGCTTATTCCTGAGATGGATGGTGAAAAAGTCTTTATATACAAATCAGGCAAAGCATCGAAAGTAAATGTATTAACCGGACTGAGAACAGAATCATTGATTCAAATCACCAGTGGCCTGGAGTTTGGAGACACGCTCATTACTACAGGTATTCTGCAATTACGTGAGAATCTTCCGGTTGTGCTTGACACAGTTATCATGAATTAATTGAGCAATTTCAATGAGTCTTTCTTCAATAAGTATAAACCGGCCTGTTCTGGCAACAGTATTTTCAATAATTATTCTCCTTTTTGGATTTATCGGGATGACATTTCTTGGGGTCAGAGAGTTCCCGAGTGTCGATCCGCCTATCATTACTGTAAGCACATCCTATCCGGGAGCGAATTCCGATGTGATTGAAACCCAGATTACGGAACCACTCGAACAGTCAATTAATGGTATACCCGGAATACGAACCCTTACCAGTGTCAGCCGGCAGGGTGGCAGTAATATCACTGTTGAGTTTGAACTGACCGTTGATATGGAGACTGCCGCCAACGATGTTCGCGACAAAGTTTCACAGGCTCAAAGAAGGCTGCCACGCGATGTCGATCCTCCAACGGTTTCAAAGGCCGATGCCGATGCAAGCCCTATCATGTTCATCGCAATTCAAAGCAAGCAAAGGTCTATGCTTGAACTGTCAGAGATAGCTGAACTAACCTTCAAGGAACAATTACAGACAATCCCTGGCGTAAGCTCTATTATGATATGGGGTCAGAAGCGATATGCCATGAGACTGTGGCTCGATCCTGTCAAACTTGCAGGTTATGAATTAGCCCCGCTGGATGTAAGAAATGCCATCAACCGTGAAAATATTGAACTGCCCTCCGGCAGCATTGAAGGAAATACCACTGAACTGACAATCAGGACATTAGGACTAATGTCGACGCCGATGGAATTTAATAATCTGATTATTAAACAATCAGGAGATCAGATCGTAAGGTTCAATGACATCGGTAGAGCCGAGCTTGGTCCTGAAGATATACGTGGGATAATGAAGCTTAATGGGGTTCCTACGGTAGGGAACGTAATAATTCCTCAACCTGGGGCAAACCACATAGATATTGCGAATGAGGTTTACCGCAGACTGGAGTACATCAAAAAGGACCTGCCCGATGATGTGATCGTCGAGATAGGATTTGATAATACCGAATACATCAGAACATCGATCAGGGAGGTTAGGAACACAATAGTTACGGCATTCCTCCTGGTTGTCATTATTATTTTCTTTTTCCTCAGGAACTGGAGAACCACTCTAATACCAGTTCTTGTAATTCCGGTCTCGCTCATAGGATCATTTTTCATAATGTACATTGCAGGCTTCTCAATAAATGTACTTACACTGCTTGCCATCGTTCTGGCTATAGGGCTGGTTGTTGATGATGCAATAGTTATGATGGAGAATATCTACGTAAAGATTGAGGGAGGTATGAGCCCCATTGAGGCCGGGCTTAAAGGGTCTGGAGAAATATTTTTTGCAATTATTTCTACCACGATAACTCTTGTTGCCGTCTTCATTCCTATCGTTTTCCTTGAGGGTATGACAGGGAGGTTATTCAGGGAGTTTAGTATTGCTATTGCCGGGGCTGTCGCAATTTCTTCTTTTGTGGCCTTGACTCTTACCCCGATGCTGTCGACCAAACTACTGAGGCCACAGAAGAAAAAGATGTGGTTTTACAGGACAACTGAAAAGTTTTTTATCGGCCTTAACAACACCTATAAAAATTCACTTGATAATTTTCTTCGCAGAAGGTGGCTCTCTATCGTTATACTGGCTGCAGCAACAGGACTCACTTTTTTGCTCTTTATTTCAACCCCGGCAGAGATGGCTCCACTGGAAGACCGGTCCCAGATCAATATCAGTGCCACTGCTCCTGAAGGCACGACATACGAATTTATGCTCGACTATATTGAGGATGTTGCAGATCTTACCTACAGGCTTGTCCCGGAAAATAAGAATATCACTGCCATGGTCCGTGGAGGAGGAGGTAGCGTAAGACTGGTTCTGGTTAAACCCAAACAGCGCAATCGTACGCAACAGCAAATAGCCAACATGCTAGCTTCAGAATTAAGAATGAAAACGAAGGCACGGGCAAGGGTTACACAGCAGTCGACATTTGGCGGCAGACGGTCAGGAATGCCTGTGCAGTATGTTCTCCAGGCGACAAATATTGAAAAGCTCAGAGAAGTAATACCTATCTTCATGGCAAAGGTGAACGACAGCGAAGTTCTTGTTATGGCTGATGTTAACCTCAAGTTCTCAAAGCCTGAGTTACAGATACATATCAATCGTGATAAAGCAAATAACCTGGGTGTATCCACACAAAACATAGGCCAGACCCTTCAGCTTGCGCTTAGTGGTCAAAGGTTCGGGTACTTTTTTATGAATGGTAAGCAATACCAGATCCTGGCAGAAATGGCAAGGGATAACAGGAATAAGCCGCTTGATCTCAGGTCGCTTTACGTCAGAAACAGTTCTGGCGACATGATCCAGTTTGACAACCTGGTAAGTCTGGATGAGCAGACTGCTCCTCCCCAACTGTACAGGTACAACCGATTTGTTGCAGCGACCATTTCTACAGCTCTTGCTGAAGGGAAAACTATCAGTGAAGGGCTTGAAGAAATGGACCGGATAGCTGAAGAGGTGCTTGATGATTCGTTCAGGACAGCACTTGCCGGAGATTCAAAAGATTTCCGTGAGAGCTCTTCAAGTCTTATGTTTGCTTTTATCCTCGCCCTGGTTCTTATTTTCCTGGTTCTGTCGGCGCAATTTGAAAGCTTCCGTGATCCTGTTATTGTTATGATGACTGTGCCCCTTGCTCTTACAGGAGCACTTTTCTTTATGTGGTACTTCAACATAACCATGAATATTTTCAGCCAGATCGGAATTATTATGCTTATTGGGCTGGTATCGAAAAATGGGATCCTTATCGTCGAATTTGCAAACCAGAGAAAGCGGGCAGGAATGAGTAAGCTGGAAGCGATAAAACACTCAGCTGCAGCCCGATTCCGGCCAATACTCATGACAAGCCTGTCAACTATCCTCGGAGTAATGCCCCTTGCCATCGGGCTGGGAGAAGGAGCCAGAAGCCGTGTATCAATGGGTATAGCTGTTGTAGGTGGGCTGGCACTTTCCACGTTTCTTACACTATATATTGTGCCTGCTGTATATTCATATATTTCTGGCGAAACAAAACCAACTAAAGATGAAATCTAGAATTATTATATCGATAATATTTGTCATTCTCAATATTACATTTGTCTCATCACAGCAGGTTTATGATCTAGAGAGGTGTATTTTAACAGGGCTCGAGAACAATTATTCAATAATAGTCGCCGGTAACAGAGAGGCAATTTCTGATAACAACTATTCTAAAGGTAACGCCGGTTTTCTTCCGTCTCTTGATTTATCAGGCAGATACAGCGGGACTGTAAATACGACCGGGCAAAGGCTCGCTGACGGGGGAGAGAATATATCAAGTGGAATTCATAACACAACAACCACAACAGGGATTTCACTTGCATGGACAATATTTCAGGGGTTCAATGTTCAGACAACTTATAAAAAGCTCAACGAGCTAAAACAAATTGGCGAACTGAATACCCAGGTTGCTGTCGAAAACCTGATTGCTGACATAGTCTCGGAGTATTATTATTTCATTCAGCAAAAACGGCTTTACAGTAACCTTGAGTTTGCCGTTTCGCTATCAAAAGAGAGGGTTCGTATTGATGAGGAGCGTTATCTTCTCGGTGCCTCGTCAAAGCTTCAGCTATTGCAGTCAAGGGTATATTTTAATTCCGATAGTTCAAGGCTTGCGCGTCAGAATGAGGTGCTCAGAGCATCTGAAATCAGTTTGAATGAGCTTATGGCCGTAGAGGACCTGGGACAAATAATCATCGTTAAAGACTCAGTCCTTGTCATTAACCCGGAACTTGATTATGAAAATCTGCTCACCGAGACTCTCAGCAACAACACAATTCTAACTATAGCGAGAAAGAACCAGGTAGTCTCTGAGTATGATTACAAAATAATTGCCTCAAGGAGTTATCCCTACCTCAATTTATCTTCGGGCTATAATTATACCCTTAATAAATATGAGTCGAGTTCATTGCTTAGCCAGCAGACTAATGGAATGAATTATGGATTAACAATGGGCATAGGCCTGTTCGATGGATTCAACCAACAGAGAGAGAAAATGAATGCCAGGATTGAGATTGAAAACAAGGAATTGCAGTATTCCCTTATTGAACAGGAGATAAAAGCCGACCTCCTGACGATATTCTCGGCCTATCTGAATAACCTCAGGCTCCTCAGGCTTGAAGTACAGAACATTCAAACTGCAACTGAGAATCTCGAAATTGCATTTGAGCGTTACAAACTGGGAAATCTTTCTGGTCTCGATCTCCGGGAGGTGCAGAAAAGCCTGCTCGATGCAGAAGAGAGGCTGCTTTTGGTGCAATACCAGACCAAAACAGCCGAAATATCTCTACTGCAAATATCAGGACGGATTATGGAATACCTTTAATATACATACCTGGAAACCTTCAGTCCCGGAAATTCCGTGAAATATCAGTTATTACCAAGTATAAGGGGCAATCCTTCCTTTCCTGATCCAATTACTACAACCTTGGCATTTGCCGAATTTGCAAGTGCTATTGTAGCATCAATCCCTTTCTGGGTCAGGATATTACCAGTCAGACTGGCACTGAGGATACGGTTATAACTGGCAATACCTTCCGCTTCGATCGTTTTCCTGTCAGCCTCCTGCCTCTCACGCTCGTTGACATAGATCATTGCAAGAGACTCCTGCTCACGTGTAAGTTTGCTCTCGATAGCTTTCCTGATTTCCTCCGGAAGACCAATTGACCTGATCAACAAGGCCCGCATCTCTATATTGTTCTTCTCAAGTATCACAGCGGTCTCCTGTATAATTGATTGCTCTACCTCATTTCTTTTGGTTGAGTATATCTCTTCCGCAGTATATCTTCCGGTTACCTGCCTTACGGTAGATCTTACTTCCGGGATAACAAGTCTGCTGACATAATTTGTACCGAACACTTCATGCAGATATCCAATTCTGTCATACATAGGGTTAAAACGAACAGTTACATCAACATTGATCGAAAGACCGCTTTTATCCAGTACATCCATAGTCTCCTCACTCTTTTGCTCCTTAACATCATATTTATAAAGATTATTCCAGGGAGCAATAGCCTTAATTCCGGTACCTACGATCTTATCCTTATCAAGTACTCCTGAAAGCATATGAAATACCACTGCCCTTTCACCAGGTCTGATTACGTAAATCATTCTGCTTCCGAACAATAACAGCAGTATTATTAATACCGCACCAATAATTACATAAGTCTGTCTTTGTTTCATCTCTTTATCTTTTTGGTTAATACTCAATTACATATTGAGTACAAAAATAATCTAATTTGCACCATAAGCCCAAAAAATAGGTTTTTAATCTACCTGTTTCATTTTTCAATCGGTAACTGGCTCAACCGCATAGATGTTGTAAAATAGAGTCCTGTACACTAATATTGTAATTCAATTCACTTAATATGAAACGAACACGAAAATTTGAAGCATTATATTTTCACAAACGGGAATGATTGAAATTTTCTTGTGAGAACGACTGAAAAGAGTGGTTGCTGAAAGTGTGAAAATTTTTATAAAATATTTCATGGCAATAATTTTAAACAGATGAAAAAAACCGAGTTAATAACAAATAATGACGGGAGCATATTTCATTTGAGGCTAAAGCCTGAACACATTTCGGATAAGATAATAATTGTTGGTGATCCTGACAGAGTAGGCCTGGTATCATCTTTGTTTGATTCAACAGAGTGCAAAATCAGCAACAGGGAATTTCACACAGTTACCGGCGCTTATAAAAATAAAAGGATCACTGTAATATCCAGTGGGATTGGGACTGATAATATAGATATTCTTATAAATGAACTTGATGCTGTTGTGAACTTTGACCTCGTGTTAAAGAAACCTCTCAGTGACAGGACATCCCTCACACTGATCAGGATAGGAACTTCTGGTGGCCTGCAGAAAGAAATCGAAGCCGGCAGCTTCCTGATTTCCGAAAAGGCAATAGGATTTGACGGGGTTATGAATTTCTATAAAGGCATCGAATCTATCATGGACAAGGATTTCGAAACTGCATTCAAATTGCATACAGGATGGCCTGACCGGCTTGCAGCTCCGTATGTTGTGGATTCTGATCCTTCTCTGTTTGTAAAATTCTCATCCCTTGGCCTTGCGTCAGGCATTACAGTTTCAGCGCCTGGATTCTACGCTCCTCAGGGCAGGTACCTTTCTCTTGAACCTTTCGACACAAAAATCAATGACAAGCTGGGATCGTTCCGCTATGGTGGAAGGAAGATCACAAATTATGAGATGGAGAGTTCGGCGATCTATGGACTGTCCGGACTTCTTGGCCATAAGGCTCTTACTATTTGCTCGGTAATCGGGAATCGTGTAACCGGGAAATTTGTGAGCGACTATCATGGCCTGATCGAAGTTCTCTCAAAAATTGTACTCGATCATATTTAGCCCTTTTTTCAATGAATTCACCTATGCTCCTGTGTGCATAACTCAATTATCTCTCCAAGAATAAAGTCAGAAGATTTCCCGTTTCCATAAAAACCGGGGAATGCCATATTTTTCCTTGACATAAGGGAAGCATATGCTTTAATAATCTTGTCCTCATTTGAATCGGCAAGAATAGCGGTCTTATTCCTGACAAGCTCGACCCATTCAGTCTCTTTCCTGAATACCACACAGGGCTTACTAAAGAAATGCGCTTCCTTCTGTACTCCCCCTGAGTCAGTCATTATTATTGCCGAATTTTTCTCAAGCAAGATCATTTCAAGATATGAAGCCGGAGGTAAGATTATTACTTCCGGACATTTATTTAAAAGAGCGTATGTCTTTTTATTATTCGACATCAGAGCATTAACCGTCCTCGGGTGCAAAGGCATAACGAGTTTGATATTGTTATTGGTCGACAAGTTGATCAATGCTCTCATAATTTGTTCCAGCCGTTCAGGATTATCTGTATTTAAATCCCTGTGAATTGTGGCAAGAATATATCTTGTCCTTTGGAGGCCCAGGTTGGCTATATACTGCTCCAGTTTTTTCTCAGCCAGTTCGGCAAAAAACAGGCTGTTATCGTACATTATGTCACCTGCAAGGAAGATCTTGGGATTGTCAATGTGGTATGGAGGACTGTTACCGGGCCTGAATCCTTCTCTCATCAGATTCTTAAAGGCTTCATCTGTAGGAGCAAACAGTAATGTTGAGACATGATCTGACAGAATACGGTTAACCTCTTCGGGCATATATTTGGTGTAAGATCTCAATCCTGCCTCAATATGTATGAGAGGGATTTTAAGTTTTGAGGCTGCTATGGCTGCTGCCAGGGTTGAATTTGTGTCACCATAGATTATTGCTGCATCAGGTTTTTCTTTCAGGATGATCTCCTCGATGCCTGATATCATTGACGCAGTCTGCTTACCATGCCGGGCCGATCCCACACCCAGATTATAGTCTGGTTTCGGTATCTCAAGCTCCTCAAAGAATACTCCTGACATTTCCCTGTCATAATGCTGTCCCGTGTGAAGAATGAACTCTTCTACATTTTCTTCTCCAGGATTACTTATTGCCCTGCTGATGGCAGATGCTTTTATTATCTGCGGTCTGGTACCGACAATACTTAGTAATCTTATTTTTTTCATCAGACAGGTGATTCAATTCCACGGCACTAAAATAAACAGGGAGCATGTCAAAACAAAGAAATTATCACATTTATTTCAAAATGCAATAAACTATATGATGAAACTCAGACAAACATATTTGTTGTTATTATTAACAAAATAAGGGGTATATCATTACTGACACACCCCTCCCGGTTATTCCCAATAATTCTATTTTGCGTAGTTAACTGCCCTGGTTTCACGGATTACCGTGATCTTTACCTGACCTGGATATGTCATCTCATTCTGTATCTTCTTTGCTATTTCAAGTGAAAGGTTCTCCGCATCTTTGTCTGAAACTGACTCGGAGCCTACTATCACCCTTAACTCACGTCCAGCCTGGATGGCGTAGGTCTTAAGCACCCCCGGATATTGCAATGCCACTGATTCCAGCTCTTTTAACCGTTTGATATAAAGTTCGACCACTTCTCTTCTGGCTCCTGGCCGTGCTCCAGAAATAGCATCGCAAACCTGTACGATCGGGGCAATAAGTGTGGTCATTTCAACCTCATCATGGTGCGACCCAATTGCATTGTAAACTTCAGGCTTCTCTTTATATTTTTCTGCCAGTTTCATACCATACACTGCATGCGGCAGTTCAGGTTCCTCGTCCGGCACTTTACCCAGGTCATGAAGCAAACCTGCTCTTTTAGCCAGTTTAGCGTTAAGCCCAAGTTCTGCTGCCATAATGGAACATAAATTTGCCACCTCCCGTGAGTGCTGCAGCAGGTTCTGGCCATATGATGACCTGTATTTCATTTTTCCTACCAGCCTGATCAGTTCAGGATGCAATCCATGTATACCCAGGTCAATAGCGGTTCGCTTTCCAATTTCTACAAGCTCTTCCTCAATTTGTTTTTGTGTTTTCTCAACAATCTCTTCGATCCTTGCCGGGTGAATCCGTCCGTCAGACACCAGCTGATGCAGTGCAAGACGGGCTATTTCCCTTCTTACCGGATCAAAAGCCGAGAGTACGATCGCTTCAGGGGTATCGTCAACAACTATCTCAACACCCGTGGCAGCCTCAAGGGCTCTTATATTCCGGCCTTCCCTCCCAATAATGCGTCCCTTAATTTCATCGGACTCAATATGAAAAACCGTGACTGAATTCTCAATAGCTACCTCAGTAGCAACCCGCTGGATCGTTTGAACCACAACCCTCTTTGCCTCCTTGGTTGCTGTCATTTTTGCCTCGTCCATTATTTCATTAATATAGGACATTGCATCTGTCCTGGCCTCCTCCTTCAATGACTCTATCATCTGTGATTTTGCTTCTTCGGGCGATAATCCCGAGATTGCTTCAAGCTGTTCTACCTGCTGCTTATGCAACTTGTCCAGCTCTTCATTTCGCTTATCCACCAGATCAAGCTGGGTGGTCAGGTTTTCCCTGATGGCATCAACCTCGTTTCGCTTTCTCTGGGTCTCCTCCATCTTCTGGGAGAGACTCATCTCTTTCTGTCTTATTCTGTTTTCTGCCTGGGATATCTTACTGTTTTTTTCGCTAATGTATTTTTCATGCTCAGCTTTCAGCTGAAGGAATTTTTCCTTCGCCTGAAGGATCTTCTCCTTCCTCATAACTTCTGCTTCTGCTTCAGCTTCCTCAATAGTCCTTAAGGATTTCTTCTTCTGTGTAACCTGTAATAAAAAATAAGAAATCACCGAACCAGCCAGAAAAATCCCAATGCAAATAAGTATATCAGGTAATCCAAGTGTTATTTTTGCTAAAACTAATTGTGTCATCTCGTATCTGTTTTAAAATAAAAACCCGCAGAGTTTCATCAACTTTTAAAAACCCCATGTTGTCATGGTTAGAGCTGCTAATAAGTGTCGGGCTTCCACTGTCCTGCCTTGGCGGGATCCATGCCGAAGCATGGCTGAGGCCTGTCCTGTTCAAATTAAGCTACACTCCAAAGTAATAGTGTTGAGTTTCCAAAATGAATGAAGAAACAATGCGGGCAATTTTGTTATATATTAAAGAACCTCTTTACTCTTTTCGCAAAGAACTGAGTCTATCTTTTCAGTCAGTTCCCTTATCGACAGGGTGATATCCTCTTTTTCCCTGGATTTCTCAAACTCCAGCAACTTTATCACATACTGTAGAGCAGCCATCGCCAAAAAATCCTGGATGTCCTTATCAATGTATTTCTGCTTATACTGCAGAACCTTCTCATTGATCATCCTTGCTGCTTTTCTTATCTCTTCCTCATCTTCCCTGTTAATCTTCAATGGATAATACCTGTCCGCTACATTAACCCTAATGGAAAGTTTATCATCCATTCCCTATATATTATTTAAAAGAGCAATACAATTATTGATTTCCCGCACTAAATCATTTATCCGTTTTCTCGCTTCCTGGGAATTATCCCCGTCACCTAGTATCGCCCCGGATAACCTAACCTTTCCAATTTCTTTTTTCAGTTCAGCTAATTCACATTCATTGGTTCCCAGCCTGTTCTGAAGCTGCTGGTTTTCTGATCTGACCTTGTCCAGTTCACTAAGCGCAAGTTTATAGTCATTTAAGAGATCTTCAATTTTGCGCTTCAGAAGGATAAATTCTTCTGCTTCAGGTCCGGTCATATCAGTCCATGAATTTAATACAAAATTAACATTGATAAATGGAATTTCAAAAAAATAGTGCAAGTCTTTGGCATCATGCCCGGGAAGTGTAGATTTGTATCCGATAAAAAACGGAATAAATTAAGGAGAACAAGGAGATGTTATACCGGGGAATATTGATATTTGTTGCTGCTTTGTTATTAAATTTTTCTGAGAACCCTGTAACGTTTCATGCACCTCTAAATATACCTCTTTCTCTGTCAGCTACTTTCGGAGAGCTGCGTTCAGGTCATTTCCACTCGGGTGTGGATTTCAAGACCAATGGGACAACGGGGCATAATGTCTATTCGGTTGATGCGGGCTGGATATACAGGATCAGCGTGGGCCCCACAGGCTTCGGGAAAGCTATATATATAAGGCATCCTAACGGATACTCAACTGTTTACGGGCACCTTGACAGCTTTGTGCCTGAAATTGAACAATTTGTAAGAGAATACCAGTACAACAGAGAAAGTTTTCGCGTTGAAATATTTCCTGAAAATGAACTGTTTCCTGTCAGCGAGGGACAGTTCATAGGTCTCTCAGGTAATTCAGGCAGTTCAAACGGTCCGCACCTGCATTTTGAAGTCAGGAGGTCGGACAACGAACATCCCGTAGATCCGTTGCGGTTTTTTAAGATTGCCGATGATATAAAACCACGAATTGACAAGCTTGCAATATATTCACTCCAAAATAGATCGGGTCAACAACTTCCGGACGATAAAACGATCTATGCCCTGGTTATTCAGAACAATATATACCGGGTAAAGGATAACCGGGTGATTAAAGTAAACGGGCCATTTGGAATTGGTATAATTACGTGGGACTTCATTAATAGCAGCTGGAATAAATGTGGAATAAAATCCATAGACCTGAAGGTTGACGGGAAACAGGTTTACAATCATTTAATAGATGAGTTTTCATTTTCAGAGACCAGGTATATAAACAGCCATATTGATTACGCGGATCAAATGCGTACAGGAAGGTATATTCAAAAGACCTTCATCGAGCCTAACAATAAACTTAGTATCTACAACTATATTGTGAACCGGGGCATCATAGAGTTCCAGGATGAGGAGGTCCACAAAGTGGAAATAACTGTAACCGATTTTGGTGACAATATTTCTCATCTGAGGTTTGATGTTCAATCCACAGAATTGAAAAATGAGATAATAAGAGAAAGGGAGCAGTTACAAAAAATGTATTACTCTACAAGGAATAGCTATACTCATCCAGATATCAGGATCACCTTTCCCGAGGATTGTTTTTATGATGATCTTTATTTCGATTACAGGAGAGAACCATCTGATACCAACCTTTTTGCTGATCTGCACCATATCCATAACAAATATGTCCCGGTTCATAATCCTTTCGAATTATCCATTAAGGTTAATCCCCTCTTTGAAAAGTATGCAGATAAACTTGGGATTGTCTACCTGGATAATGGCACTATCACTTTCACCGGGGGCGAATGGAAAGATGGCTTTGTGACAACCGGTGCAAGGGCACTGGGAACCTATTCCGTAGGGATTGATACCATCCCTCCCACGATAAAGGCTCTCACCTTCAGGGAGGGTAGCGACCTTGCCTGCCAGAAGACCATTATAGTTGAAATAGATGATGATTTCAGTGGGATTAAAGAGTATAAAGCTACTATTGATGGTAATTGGGCTCTGTTCGAATGGGATCCAAAGAACAAAAGGTTAACCTATGAAATGGATAGGGAGAGGATAACCAAAGGGTCACCTCATTACCTTGAGCTAATAGTAACAGATAACAGAAATAATACAACTACCTGGAATATTTCATTTTTCTGGTAAAGGGATTACTGCCAGAGATCAAGCGGATAAATACCCGATTCGGTCATCTTGCGGAGATTGTCTACAACAAATGGCCTGTCTTCCTGGTAGGTTACCCCAAACCACTTCTCCCCTGTCATAAGAATCTGTATTGTTAATTCTTTTCTTTTAATAAAAACATCCATGGAGGTTGGTATATCGAGCTCTGCCTTAGGATCATCTGTACTTCTATGAATGAAATTAACGAACTCCTCTTCAAGGAATCTGAATACTGATGGTTTGAAGCCCCACAAATTCATAGAGACAATCTCTTCACCTGTAAATGTAAGGAGTTTACCATCAGTTGAGGTGGCAACTATTCCATCCGGCCTCTTTTCAATTCTCCTGGTTTCGACAATGTGTTCAAGCATCCCTCTGTTATCTGCCCTGCATACACCCCTGTTAACATGCCCGTGATCCGATAATGTATTTTTCATCCCATATCCGACAATGCAGTAGTTATTTTCCCTTTTATCGGTTACAAGGAAGTCGTACAGGATCCTGAAAGAGTCGGCTCCATAGTAATCATCTGCATTAATAACCCCAAATGGCTCATTTATTTTGTTTTTTGCTACAAGGATGGCGTGGCTTGTGCCCCATGGTTTTGTTCTCTCCGTTGATGGTTTCAGCCCACCTGGCAGGTTATCCAACTCCTGAAAGACATAATCAATATCAACCTTCCCTGCCAGGGGATTGACAAAAGAATCAATGAACTGCTCTTCAATATCGCTCCTGATAACGAATAATATCTTTTCAAATCCTGCCCTTGCAGCATCATATATTGAATAATCAATGATCGTCTGTCCCTCAGGACCTACTTTGTCAAGCTGTTTGTTTCCCCCATATCTGCTTCCCATTCCGGCAGCCAGTACTAATAGAGTTGGTTTCATTTACAACCTGTTTACGGGCGCAAAAATACGAAAAAAATATCACTACCTCTGAGTTCGGATTTAAATTGTGGCTAAATGAAGAACCTGCCCGAGATCTGCATCGATTCTGTTGAATCAGGCATTATAGCTGATCCGGCCGGAGCTGACATGGTGTAATTATGTGACAATCTTTTTGAGAGCGGCACTGCCCCGGATCCGGGAACAATTTCGACAGCCCGTAATAACCTTTCACCCGGATTGAATGTTGTGATAAGACCCGGAGGTGGTGATTTTGGATTTTTGAATGCCGCTTGCCTTCCGCCATTAAATAATGAGATAAGCGTTTATATTATAAAAAACAATTTGTATATTTGCGCACGATTTTCGGAACTCTAGTTTGAACAGAGAATAAAGAGCAAGATGAACTTAATGAATGTAGTTGACAAAGAGTATGCTGTAAGCAAAAATTGGCCTGATTTCAAGGCAGGTGACACAATTACAGTACACTATAAGATCAGGGAGGGTGGCAAGGAAAGAATACAGCAGTACCGTGGTGTGGTCATCCAGTTGAAAGGCGAAAATCATACACAGACCTTTACTGTCAGGAAAATGTCGGGCAGTATTGGTGTTGAAAGGATATTCCCCATGGCATCACCATTTATTGAAAAGATTGAGATCAACAAGCGTGGTAAGGTACGCAGGGCAAGAATATTCTACTTCCGCGGACGCACAGGCAAAAAGGCGCGTATAAAAGAGCGGAGGTATTAATAAATCAGAGGTATATTATATAAAGGCCATTCTTCAGGATGGCTTTTATTTTTTCCGGAAAGAATCTATATATTTTCCCGGGACTGCATATCATTGATTATAACCTGCTACTCTTTTATAGTTATAAGATCTTCTTTACCATTTCATCAGCCTTTTTTCTTGCTTCCTCAAGGATCTTTTCTGCCTGTTTGTCTGCCTCCTCTTCAAGTTGTGTAGCCCGCTTCCCTGCTGCATTCTTCAAGGCATCTGCTGCCTTATTGGCTGCTATCTTTGCCAGGGCCCCTTTATTTGCAGCTTCATCAATCAGCTTCTGTGCATTCACTGCTGCTTCATCCCTTATCATATTCGCAGCTCTCGCTGCCTCATCCCGTACCAGCTGTGCCTTTCCCTCCGCCTCTTTCAGCAGTTTATCTGCCTGAACTTTTGCTTCATCTGACACCTTCTCGCGGACATCATCGACCGCCTTTTCAATTGCTTCTTCAACCACTTGCCTGGCTGCTTCCTTAACAGTGGCAGATGATCCGGAGCCACCCAACGACGGTGCTATCTTCGGGTCTTTAACCGTTCCCCCAATTGTTGCATTGATTTTGATAACTTCCGGCTGAACATAGTTAATACCCAGAAGGGCAGCCTGCGCAGCCATTCCTGTGATCAGCGTCTTCATTGGCCCCGGAAGATAGGCAGATGGCATCTCTGTCTTAACCAGATAATTAAGTGTCTGGTCAATACCGTGATCACCGCTTATGTTAACATTCATAACCCCAAGCCTGGTATTAAAAGGTTCAATGTAAACGCGTCCCTCGCTTACACTGAATTTAATATCAATATCTTTAAAAGTATTCGAGAAGTTGTCACCCAGATTCAGTACCTCACTGAACTTTAAAAAGATCGGTGAACTGACGAGCTGGATCTCTTCCGACTTCAACCGGCCGGTTCCTGAGATGGTCTCAAGCTGAGGCATCATACCCTTGCCCAGCTTACTGTTAAATGTGAACCATACAGAAATATCCCCTGCCATTCCTTCGGCTACCGGGGCAAGCTTCTGTACTGTATTAAACGTTTCAAAAACAGGCTGTATACCTATATCAACAATTTCCAATGAAGCATCTGCCTGTGGAATGATACTGTCCCGCGAATCGTAACGTGCATTAAGGTTCATCTGTCCGCCCAATGCACCGAGACCAGTATTCTCTATTGTTACCACACTGTTACGCACAATTATGTTGCCTCTGATATTTGCTGCTTCAAGCGGTTTGAACCTGAAGCTCTCTATCATTGAACGGAATGTAAAATCAATCTTGTCCGGGATTGTAACAACGTTAAGTGATACAGAATCTTCAGGTTCGGTTTCATCCTCACCGGCCGGCAGATAGGATAAGATCTCATCCAGGTCGATCAGTGAAGAGTTTAATCTGAGTTCACCCTTTACTGTTTCTCCGCGGTAAAGGAAAGGTATGTAGTTCTCAAGTGAGCCCTTCAGGTTAATGTCGCTTCCGGCTATAAGGATGTCGAAATTCGAAATGGCGGCATGTTGCGGTGAGAAGTTAAATATGCATTCAGGAATCTCAACAGGCGGTACACTGTCCATGGTAAGTCTGAGACCGGTGATAACCAGTTGTCCGTCAGCCATAAAATCGTCATACCTTTCTTCAGTTATCATCGATAATTCTCCTGACCACTTCAGCCCCATTTCAATAACACCTGAAAGTGTTTGCAGATCTATGGGGACTGCAGATGCAAGAGCGGACAGATCAATTTTCCCATCCATTTTACCGGCCACCGAAGGGTCGCTTACCGGTGTCTTAACGCTGAGGGCCAGATCGAAGGGATTGCCTGCCAGGGCAAGATGGAACTCACTGAGGTTCAATTCACTCCTGTCGCTATCAGTTCCGTTGAAACCGGCAGCCAGCCTGATGCGTATATCACTTATTCTCTCCGGCAGATCAGGATAGTCGATAACACCATTGTTTACTTCAAGATAAATGTTTGCATCCGGAAACAGAGAGTCAGCTGCATTATATGTGCCAGCGATGCTTCCCTCTATTTTAAATGTACCATCAGCTTTCAATCCTTCAAATCCTTGCATATAGAAAGCAGGGACAATTGAAAGTATTGACTTGAAACCTGTTTCCACGGTCGAGAAAGAAATATCTGTTTCAATGATATCCTCTTTCATGGATAATTCTCCTGTGAATTTCATTACCAGGTCATTAATTCCAACACTGTTATCCCCAAGTGAGAATTTCATGTTTCCAAGATCTGCAGCAATGTCGAACCGGCTGCTGACGGCAGCACTCTTTAAATATTGTACCCCATCCATAAGCAGGTCTACACCTTTAATATCAATTTCCAGCAGCATATCTGTGACTGTTTGCGACATATTACCGGAGAGTATCAGGTCAAGGTCCTCAAATCCGGCAGTGATTGAAGCACTCTTGTCTTTATAGGTAACAACACCATTTCTGATCCCGAACTTTTTCAGGTTTACCTTTATACCTGAATCACCCTTCTTTTTTCCACCGGTGGTTTCATCAGGTTTATCCTGGATTGCTACCTCTTCTGTAACTTCAGGTTCTTTCATTATATCCCAGTTGGCCCTGCCATCCTCAAGAACAATAGCATTGGCAACCGGGCGATCAATGATAATCGATCTCACATTATACCCTGATCTCTTAAGGATACTGCTCAGGTCAAAAACAAGGCCGAAAGATTTTAGACCTGCAAGGGTATCTCCTTCAAAATTATCTACCCCTACAATACTGACACCTTTCAACCGGAAGGAAAGATTCGGGAAATTCCTTATCAGTGACAGGTTGAAGTCCTCAAATGCAAATTTCGCCTCTATTTTCTCATTGGCAATTATGGTTACCTGTTCTTTTATCTGCTCCTTAAAAAAGAGGGGAAGAATAAGTATAATTATGAATATCAGTAGTACTAATCCTCCGAGTATCTTTGTAAATATTTTCAGTGCCTTTTTCATTTCCATTAAGTTTTTTTATGTAGACGCAAGGTACAAATATTTAGGATATGGAGTACGGTATAGGGCTTACTGCATAAGGTTTTTTGAGTAGTTTTCATGTCATCCCGAACCCGAATCCTCGGGGGAAGGAGGATTCAACTTATTGAACCTCTCCCCCCACAGCTCGCCAGTTGTAAAATTCTAAAAATATGTGTTATATTTGCAACCGCATTCCAGCATGTACAGAATGGACCCGTAGCATAATTGGATACCTGCCTGCCGGCAGGCAGGGTGCACCTGAATTAAAATGTATTATGTTTACGTCATAAAAAGTAGAATTGATGGGAGACTCTATAAAGGATTAACAGAGGATCCCGAAAGGAGATTAAAGGAGCATAACTCAGGAAAGACAAAATCTACAAGGCCATATAAGCCATGGAAAATAATATTTACAGAGGAGTTTGAAAATTTAAAAAAAGCTAGAATTAGAGAAAAATACCTTAAATCCGGAATAGGTAGAGAGTTTTTAAAGAGTATAATGGACCCGTAGCATAATTGGATA
>Ga0307378_10000600_pt1 | contig 63075 bp, 51 predicted proteins | sample UN1MG_FD_202238 | JGI IMG/M metagenome (GOLD analysis project Ga0307378, IMG submission 202238) | Soil microbial communities from Risofladan, Vaasa, Finland - UN-1 | ecosystem: Environmental > Terrestrial > Soil > Coastal area > Acid sulfate soil | place: Finland: Risofladan, Vaasa | collected... | reverse complement strand
GCCCGGCATGTCAAACAGCGTAAGCAGTGCTTTGACTGCTTACGCTTTCCCAGGGTCGCCGTGCTGACTCCTTACGCTGTGATTACGTTTCGGCGTAAGCAGTCATTTGACTGCTCCAACCCTCGATGAGTAGGGGATTGCTACCAGACTGTCAAAGCGCGTTTCCTCATGATATCCGCAAGTGGAAATGACCTTCCCGATGAGTAGGGGATTGCTACCGGCAAACCGTGTGCCCCTTGGGCAGAGTATCCTCAGGTGGAAATGACCTTCCCGATGAGTAGGGGATTGCTACCCACTCGATGTCGTTCGTGTCGAAGCGGATTCTGCCGGTGGAAATGACCTTCCCGATGAGTAGGGGATTGCTACGGGTGATCGGGCGAGCGGTTGACGGGCATCTCGGCAAGTGGAAATGACCTTCCCGATGAGTAGGGGATTGCTACTTGCCCAGCCCGATCGACGCCGCCACGTCGTTCATGGTGGAAATGACCTTCCCGATGAGTAGGGGATTGCTACGATGGATTGAGAGCAGGATTAGCAGAATTGACGGATCAGTCGGAAAGGTGGCCCTGATGAGTAGGGGATGCGGCGGCCTGGATCAACACGGATTGGCAGGATTAAGACGGATCAGATCGAAAGGGTGACCGCGATGAGTGGGGGATTGCTACCCAATCCGTCAATTCCGCAAATCCTGCTCTTCCGTTGTTGGAAAGGAGGCCCCGATGAGTAGGGGACTGCTACACCGAACCGCCCCCGCTTGGCCGAACCCCAAGCGCCCGCGTCGGAAAGGTGGCCCCGATGAGTAGGGGATTGCTACCGGCGACTGGGCGTCCGGGTGGCGGGTTCGCACTTCTGGTCGGAAAGGTGGCCCCGATGAGTAGGGGATTGCTACGTCGACGCCGACGCCACCAGTGTCGCCAGTTGGTTCGGTCGGAAAGGTGGCCCCGATGAGTAGGGGATGGCTACCAGTTTCTTTCGGGGGCTAGATGTGTTCCTGTGCACCAGTTGGAAAGGTGGCCCCGATGAGTAGGGGATTGCTACTACTGGACCAACAGGGCGACACTGACGTACTGGTTCATAGTCGGAAAGGTGGCCCCGATGAGTAGGGGATTGCTACTGCACCCACTCAAGCTTTCGGTTCCCGCACGCCATCGGTCGGAAAGGTGGCCCCGGTGAGTAGGGGATTGCTACGATGGATTGAGAGCAGGATTAGCAGAATTGACGGATCAGTCGGAAAGGTAGCACCGATGAGTAGGGAATGTGGCAGCCTGGGTCAACACGGATTGGCAGGATTAAGACGGATCAGATCGAAAGGGTGGCGCCGATGAGTCGGGGATCCCGGCGCTACGCGCCGAAATGACTAAATCCCAAATGGCTGGCGATGAGGAGAAAGTGCAAGGAGGCGGAGGTTTGGAGTTTGGGGGTTGGCTGTTTGGGTTTTGATGGGGTGGCCCCAATGAGCAGGGGATGGTGATACGTGGTCAACGGATGGGGAAACGGATAAACGGATAGGTGCAGTGCAGGCCCCGGTGAGTAAGGGGTGTGGGTGGGCAGGAAGTATGGTGCAGGTCCTGACCCCTGATCCCGTTACTACCCGGCCCGCCGGTGGTCTCCCTATCAGGCGTTGCTGTTCCACTGCCACCCGCCTTTACAGTTGCGCTCCAGCCGGATCGCCCGTAGGTGAGTGGTTCCGGCCTCCCAATCCGTCTTAATCCTGCAGATCCGTGTCAACTCTGGCCGGATCTCCCGCAAGCGAAACGATTCCGGGAATCCGGCGATTCCTGGGGAGCAGAAGAGGTAGCAACGTTCAAGAGGGTGACTACCGCCTGTCCCAGGTGACACAAAACGGCACCCGACGAGCATCCTGAGCCTATCGAAGGATGCGAGTTCCGCATTGGGGGCAAATCTTCCCGAAAGCTTGAACGGGGATGGGGAATACCCAGGACCCCACCGGGAAGCATCGCCATGCCTGTCAGCGAGCCTGTGGGAGCTTTCGGGAAGATGGCTCGCGCCACTTGCATCGTTCGGGCAAATGTGATAAGATATGTGTAACTGAGAACGGTTGCTCAAGCGAAAAATGCACGGAGAATAGCGTTGCTCATCAGTGGGGCTGCCGATGAGTCGAGATAGAGATGGCGCACTTTGTCCACGGGACAGGTGCGCCTTTGTACGTTGGTAGCCAGTTGTAGCTATGCCCGAACCCAGACTCCCTTAGACGTGCGTGGTGATGGGCGTTTTGGGTGAGTCCAGGAGGTACTCAATGAAAAGTCCGCGAGGTAACCTGATCGCCTACGGCACACACCTGTTGGCTTCTCAACTCGGGCAGACCTGGCCACCTCCAGGGGCGCTGCCGCCTGGCTGGTTGGCCGAGGAAGCCGTGCGTCACGTAGGGTCGTACGGCGAGGATCGACGGGTGCAGCTCGCCAGGCGGATCGTGCACGATGGGTCGCTGGAGGGCGGGCTGGAGCCGGTGCAGGAGGTGCGCCGGGTCGTGCCCGTGTTTGAGTTGCTGAAGGCCCCGCCCGGTGCGGTGTCTCGGGATTGGGACCCTCGGCCGCTGACGCCGCTGACGATCGCGCCGCCTGCCGGGTCCGAGGCCAGGGCTTCGCCCTCTGAACTGTGGGAGGAGTTCTGGCAGGCCCTGGCCCGGCTTCCCGCAGAAAGTGACTTCGACACCTTTCTCTACCTGGTGGGCCGCTATGGCTGGAACGTGCCGGGCACGATCGCGGATGCACTCTCGCCAGGGTTCGAGCACGGGCTATCAGTGTTCGAGCAATTCAAGGCAGTAGCGGCGCTAGCCCACTGCCTCGATCCTCAACTGGACGAGAAGCAACCGATCGGGCTGGTGGCGGGGGACCTGCCAGGGATCCAGCGCGTGCTCTACACAATCACGGCGAAGGGGGCGACGAAGACGTTGCGCGGGCATTCGGCCTACCTGCAGTTGGTGAGCGACGCGCTGCTGCGGTTGTTGCTACAGCAGTTTGAGCTGCCCTGGGCGAACGTGGTGTTCAGCGCCGGGGGCAACTTTCTGGTGGTGACGCCGGGCGATGCGGTCGAGCGGGTTGGGGAGTGGCAAGATGCGGTGAACGAGAAGCTGCTGGCGCTGCACCGGGGCGAGCTGTACTTGGCGATGGGCAGTATCACGATCCCTGCCCGGCTATACGCCGATGGCTCCCCGATCACGGAGGCGGGGAGCCTGGCGGAGAGGCGGGCTGAGCTACAACGGGAGCTGGACAAGTCGAAGCACGCGGCGTTTGCCCGCCTGGCGCCGGAGCGCTACACGGCCGTGTTCAGTGCGATGGGCGACGGAGGTCCAGTGAGCCAAGGTCAGCCGACGGGCAACCTGTGCGAGGTGTGCAACGTCGAGCTGGACGAGGCGACGCGAATGTTCGAGCCGGACGACCAGGAGCACCCCGAGGAGGGGGGCACGCTGCTGTGCGAGCAGTGCCACTCGTTCGCGTTTCCCCAGCGCGAGAGGTATGACAGCCTGGCGTGGAGCGTGGCGAACGCGGAGCGGGTGTTGATCTCGGATGCGGACGGGCAGGTGTCGCTGGAGGCATACAGCCAGGGGAAGGGCAACCCACCGTGGAACGAGGCGCTGCAGGCACTGGGGCTGAAGTACGAGTTCATCAAATCGGGGCAGAAAGTGCCCACTCGACCGGGGACGCTGCTGGCATTCGATCCCAAGGGGTTTTTACCCGAGGCGTTGGACGCAGGCAAGGCCTACGGGTTCCGGTTCCTGTCGCAGTCGACGCCACGCGAGTCGGGCGGCGGGAGGGAGATCCGAGATTTCCACAGCATGGCCCGGGAGGACGCGATCGGGGTGCCCCGGTACGGGGTGTTGCGAATGGACGTGGACAGCCTGGGCCAGACGATGAGCGGGAGAGGGCTGCGGTACCCCGACCTGCTGCACCTCTCGGCCTTGAGCAACGCGCTGGATATCTTCTTCGGCGGGCTGCTGGACGAGATCGGGCGGGAGAGCGTGGAGACGTGGGGGGAGTGGACGGCGAAGTGGAGCAAGAAGGCGGTCGATCCAGAGCAGAAGCTGCCCTACGTGATCTACGCCGGTGGGGACGACTTGTTCGTCGTGGCGCCGTGGGACCTACTGCCGCCGCTGGCACAGGCGATCCGGGAGGAGTTCGACGGGTTCTGCCTGGGCCGGCTGACGATGTCCGGGGGCATCGCGCTGGCGCGAGAAAAGTACCCGCTGTACCGGGCGGCGGAACAAGCGGGGCTGGCGCTGGACAAGTCGAAGGATCGGATCGTCGAGGACAGGGAGAGCATGATGATCCAAGCGCAGAAGGACGCGCTCACGTTCCTCGGCGTGACGCTGGCATGGGAGGAGGTAGCTACAGCACGGAATCTGGCCGAGAAGTTGGTAAAGATGCTGAGCGGGTATCCGCACGGGGACGAGGCCCCGCGGGCGTTGTTGCAGTTGCTATACTACATCGCGCAGCTCTACCAGCGCGAGGCGGACTCCGCAGAGGCCGATTCGGTGCAGCTAGGGCAGTGGCTGCCGGCGCTGCACTATGGGCTACGGCGAATGCAGCGGCGGGTGCCAGAGTCGCTGAAGGAGGAGCTGGCGACGATCCCCGAAGGGATCTTGGACCTGGGCGCGATCCGGGCCGCGGGCGAGCGGCTGCGGAGGGCATCGGAGGCAGGCAAGGAGTCGGGTCAACGGAGCGCTGAGGCCGAGCTGCGGCGGGCGACCCAGGCGCAACTGGAGTACACTCGCCAAGCCTGGCCCGTGATCCGGTACCTGGGACTGCCAGTACGATGGGCAGAGTTCTTGACTCGGAAGGAGGATTGAGTTGATGGCAGAGAGACAGATTGATCCCCGGCTGAAGAAGATCATCGCTGACGGGGACACAAAGACGTTGGTCAGCTACGCGATGGAGTTGGGCGAGCGGGTAGCCGGCGGAGACCTGGGGCGGACGCAGATCCGGAACATCTACGGGATGGTGAAGGCCTTCGAGTCCAAGCGGACGCGCGATTACGATCAGTTGATCCTGATGCTGCCCAAGCTCCGCTACGCGGCGGCCCGGGAGAGGAGGCTCAGGCCGCTGGTGGAGGCGCTCAGCGACGCCATCTTGCTGATCGGGGAGGACGAAGAGCGCTTCCAGCGTTTCGCCAATTTCTTCGAAGCGGTGGTGGCTTACCACTACGCCGCTTCGCAAGACTGAAAGAAGGAAAAGGGGGTAGAACCGTGACAGGCAAGGTCAAGTACATTCCGTTGCACGGAAGGGTGATCATCACGGGCCAGATTCGGGCCGAGACGGGGCTACGGATCGGGGGAAATCCCTCGGGGATCGAGATCGGGGGGATCGACAACATCGTGCTGAGGAACCCGGTGAGCCAGTTGCCCTACGTCCCGGGCTCCTCTCTGAAGGGCAAGATGCGGTCACTGTTCGAACGATACTGCAACGCGCCGATAAATCACCAAATCCAGCAGGTGAACATCCACTCCTGCCACGTGGGCGGCACGGACTACGCCAACTGTGACGTGTGCCACATCTTCGGCCTGCCAGCGGAGGGTGAGACGAAGGCGGTCCACCCCACTCCGCTGGTGGTGCGCGACGTGGAGCTGGCGGGCATCGGCGGCCACGGCGTGGATGAGCTGGACGAGTACACGGAGATCAAGTGGGAGGCAGCGATCGACCGGATCACATCGGCGGCGGTGCCGCGGCAGATGGAGCGGGTGCCAGCGGGCGCGATCTTCAAGCCGATGGAGCTGATCTACAACGTGTACAGCGCGGACGTTCGGAGGCGGCTGCCGCAGGTGTTCGTGGCGCTCCAGTTGGTGGAGGACGACTACCTGGGCGGGCTGGGCTCGCGGGGCAGCGGGAAGGTGCGCTTCGTGGATCTGGAGGTAGCCTGCAAGCGGAAGGACGGTGGCCGGTACAGGACGGTGGGTGTGAAGAAGTACGACAACCTGGAGAAGCTGCTCTCGGACGGGACGTTTGAGGCGTGGGTGGCCGCACAGATCCCCACCGAGGAGCCGGTGGCTGAAGAGGCTCCAACCGAGGGGGGAGTGGCTGAAGAGACTCCCACCGAGGAGTGAGGGCGATGGATCTGTACAAGATCATCCCGCGGGCGCCATTCCACTTCGGCGAGCGGGGCATCGGCCAGGAGGAGACGGCCGAGTTTCCCCACTCCGACACACTGTTCGCGGCGCTGATCTCCGCCTGGCGGCTGATGTACAGGCCGGAGCGGTTCGACCGGTTGGTGGAGGGCGTCACGAGCTTCGAAGGCGCACCGCCGCTGCGGATCTCGTCGGCGTTCCTATACATCGGGGACGTGTACTTCCTACCGCGCCCCGCGATCCCGCTAGAGGGGAGCGACGGGGACCGCAAGCGGGGCAAGAAGGTAGCGTACCTATCGTGGCGGCGGGCGGACGACCTGGCGGACAGCGAGGTGCCGCCAACGGTGCAGGCGCGCGACACGCTGATGTCAGGGCGGCTGTGGGTGCATCCCCGGGAGAAGCGATCTATCCTGGCCACATTGGGGGTGGACGATGCCTCGGAGGTGCAGGCATGGTCACAGGCGGAGGCAGAGGCGATGGCGCGGGTGACGGTGGACCGGGTGGACTGCTCCTCGGCGTTGTACTACCAGGGGATGGTGCACTTCGCGGAGGGGTGCGGGTTCTACTTGTTGGCCGACCTGGCTGACGAGGGGTACCGTAGGTCGCTGGAGGACGGGCTGGAGTTCCTGGGCGAGCAAGGGCTGGGCGGGCGGCGAAGCGTGGGACTGGGGCAGTTCGAGGTGGAGAAACGGACAAGTGAGGCGCTGGGCGTCCCAGCAGGGAAGGAGAACTACCACTGGCTGCTGTCGCTCTACCACCCGACGCAGGAAGAAGTGAAGGATCGAGGGGTGTTGAGCGGGGCGCGGTACTCGCTGATGACGCGGCGGGGGTGGATCTACTCGCCGGACGACGCAAGCCAGCGGCGACGGGCAATCCGGATGCTGGCAGAGGGAAGTCTGCTGCGGCAGTCAGTGGTGGGGGAGGTGGTCGACATCCGGCCAGCCGGGGGGTTCCCGCATGCCGTGTGGCGCTCGGGCCTGGCGCTGACGGTGATGACACGGAGGTGGCGCCATGCTTGACGAGAGGCGCAGGCAGAAGGTAGCGACGCGGTACGAAGTGAAGCTGCTGACGCTGTCACCGATCCACGTGGGCAGCGGGGCGGAAGACTTGATGCCGCTCGCAGGGGACGTGGTGGCGGACGGGGACGGGCGACTGGTGGTGGTGGACCTGGAGAAGGTGGCCCCACCCTGGCTGACGGAGAAGGAATTTGAGGATCTGATCCGTGGGAAGCGCGAGCTGCGGGGCATCCTGGGGAGGATGGAACGGCAGCGATTGCGCAAGATGGCGGCGTACACCCTGCCCGAGCCCGAGGAGCGAGTGAAGAAGATTGTGCAGCAGGCCAAGACACACGGCCTTCGGCCGTACATCCCCGGGTCGAGCGTGAAGGGGGCGATACGGACGGCGCTGGCGTGCGCGATCTACCGGGGGGAAAACATCCAGGCCGGGGTGAACTATGTGGAGAAGGATGGAAAATACGTGGACACGGTGGCGGACGACCTGGTGGACGCGGAGATCTTCCGGCCTGCAGGAGACAAGGCAAACTACGACGTGATGCGGGTGCTGCAGATCGGGGATTCAGGCCCAGCGAGAGGGTTGGGGCTGTGCCAGGTGGCGGTCTACTCGATACTCGGCAGTGGGCTGGAACCCAAGGAGGGCTTTCGGCTGCACGTGGAAACGATCCCGGCCAACCTAGAGCTGACGGCGAGCGCGCGCGTGGACCGGTACCTGCTGGACTCAGCGGAGGCTAGGGTGGCGCTGCAGTTGGACACGCGGCGGACGTACCTGGAGGACTTTGTCTCGCACGCGAACGATTTCGCAGAGGTGCTGATCGATCACGAGATCGGGTTCTTCAGAAAATATGCAGCGCCCGACGTGCTGCAGTTCTATGAGAAGCTCAAGAAGATGCTGGGACAGGTGCGGGGGTCGGGGCGGACGTGTCTGCTGTTCCTGGGCTGGGGGCCGGGCTGGACAGCGAAGACGATCGGCACGGCGCTGGACCCGGGGATGGTCAACCAGGTGCGGAATAGCTTCGACCGGATGGGGCGGCGGGGTTTCCCGGTGTTCCCAAAGTCTCGGCGGCTGGTGGAGAAGAACGAGGAGCCTTCGGTGCCGCTGGGCTGGCTGGCGGCGGTGTTCCAGGAAGCGGCGTAAGAGGGACGGGGGCAATGAGATCGCGAACTGTGATGGTGTCGCTGGTGAGCGAGCAGGCGATCCCGAACGTGATGGCGGCGCTGCTGGTGGAGCCCAGGCCGGAGGTGGTGGTGTGCATCCTGCCGGAGGATCGGGACGAGCCGACGGCGACGGATGAGGAATACAGGCGGGTCTGTGAGGGCATCAGGAGGGCGTTTGATACACTGGCGGAGGATCCAGAGGGCGACATCGATGTGCGGGTGCAATCTCGAGGACCGGTGTCGCCCTATGATTTCTCTGCGGTGAAGGAGAAGTGCCGCGAGGTGCGGGAGGAGTACGCAGGGCAGGGCTACACGGTGGTGTACAACGTGACGGGCGGGACGAAGCTGATGGCTCAGGCGGCGCTGGACGACGCGAGGGAGGGGGGCTGTCGGGCAGTATACATCGACACCGAGTTCCGCAACCTGGTGGAGGTGACACCGGAGGCCAAGAAGAGCGGGTTTGTGGAAGAGAGGCTCCGTCCGCTCGACGTGCCCCACTACCTGACGGCCTACGGGCTGGGACAGGAGGAGGTGCGGGGAGATCGGACCGTCAGGGAGAAGTTCAAGCGGGCGGCGGGGCAGCTAGTCGGCAGGCCAGAGCAGGGGGTAGCCGTGGTGCAGTTCGTTGTGGGGGAAGACGGGAGGAAGGGCGAGACCTGTGAGGTACCTCTGGCCGGGCTCAAGCCGGACGAGCGGGATCTGCTGGAGAAGGTAGCGGACCGCCTGGGCGATGGTGCGCGGATCTCGCCGGGGGGCGAGGTACTGGCACTGGACGTGGACCAGGACTTGCACGCGTTCTGGTGGGGTCGCCGGTGGCTGGAGTGGTACGTGTTCAGCGTGCTGGAGAAGCTGGCCGAAGATAGTGGGAACCGTCTGCGGTACAACAGGCCGTGGTGCGACGTGCGGTTCAGGTGGGACACGGACCACGCTCGCGAGGTGATGAAGCACCTGCTGACGATCGAGAATGACGAGGGACGGCCAATCCCGCTGCCGCTTAACGAGCTGGACGTGACGGCCGTGCGGGGCGGGCGGCTGTTGGTGTGCGAATGCAAGACGGGTAAGCTGGCGCTGCGGTCGGAGCACTTTTACAAGCTGAGCGTGGTGGGCAGGCGATTGGGCACATTTGCGGACAAGGTGTTCGTGACCGATGTGGCCGGGCTGGCGGACCCGTCGTGCCCAGATAACAGCGTGCGCCGCCAGGCGGTGCGTGCTCTGACGCTGGACGTCGTGGTGGTGGGCCTTGAGGAGTTGCCGGTGCTCGGGAAAATTCTGGCGGAGCCCAACAGGAGGTTGCGCATGCAGAAGAGCCAGTTCGGGCTGCGATGACGGATATTCGGCTTCCGCCCAGCTTGACGTTGGCCCATTACCGGCTAACGTTGAAGGTGCTGGAGACGCTGTACCTGCCTCCTTTCAAAGGGAGCGCGCTGCGGGGCGGGTTCGGGCATACGTTTAAGCGGCTGGTGTGCATCCAGTCGAAGCCTTGCGGCGACCGGTGCGTACTGGGCAACGCATGCCCGTACGGGTACGTGTTCGAGACGTCACCTCCGAAGGACTCGGAGGTATTGAGCACGCACGAGGCGGTGCCGCGCCCGTTCGTGATTGAGCCGCCGTCGGACCGGCGGCGGGAGATCCCGGCCGGCGAGCGGCTGACGTTCGGGCTGACGCTGGTGGGGAGATGTATCAACTACTTGCCATACTTCGTGGCGGTGTTCAGGGAACTGGGCGACGTGGGACTGGGGCGGAGCCGAGGGAAGTACCGGCTGCTGGCAGTGGACGCGGTGCCACCGTACGGGGGGCCGAAGCGGCCGATCTACCGGGCGGAGGAGGACGTGGTGCGGACGGCGGACTCGACGGTGGGCGTAGCTGAGATACTGGCGCAGGCTTCCACGCTTCCGTGCGACCGGCTGACCGTCCGCTTCCTCACCCCCGCGCGGCTCAAGCACGCGGGCAGGTATGCGCAGGACACGGTCGAGTTCCACGTGCTGGTGCGGGCGCTGCTGCGGCGGGTGTCGTCGCTGGCGTACTTTCACGGCGGGGGGCAGTGGGAGACGGATTACCCCGGCTGGGTGGAGCGGGCGCAGGGGGTGGAGGCGGTCGACACACACCTGAGTTGGATGGAGTGGGGGAGGCGCTCGGGGCGGCAGAAGCGGCGGATCGAGATGGGGGGCGTGGTGGGGAGCGTGACGTACGCGGGCGATCTGGCCCCGTTCCGGCCGCTCCTGGCGCTGGGGATGCTGGTGCACGTGGGGAAGGGGGCGGTGCTTGGGAACGGGCAGTACGTGGTGAATGGGGAGTGAGGAAATGGCGGAGCCCGGTGGTGCATGCGAGTACCGAGGGGGGTAAGGGCGGTTGCGGAGGTGCTCGCAAGGTGGAAATGACCTTCCCGTGAGTAGGGGATTGCTACTTACGGATGATCGTCTCCCCCATGGTAGGATCGACAGGTGGAAATGACCTTCCCGATGAGTAGGGGATTGCTACTATTTGATCCCATCCACGATCGCGTCCATGAAGTAATAGTGGAATTGACCTTCCCGATGAGTAGGGGATTGCTACTTCGCGGCTACCTGCAACGGAAGCACCGTTGACTCGATGAGTGGAAATGACCTTCCCGATGAGTAGGGGATTGCTACCCTTCACCGTAGCACCAGAACGTGACATGGTGGCAGGTGGAAATGACCTTCCCGATGAGTAGGGGATTGCTACCGGTTGGCACTGCCCTCACAATCATAGTAAAACACTCTGTGGAAATGACCTTCCCGATGAGTAGGGGATTGCTACGTGTAAGCCACGTCGTCGATGCGCCCTGCGATGTGCGGTGGAAATGACCTCCCGATGAGTAGGGGATTGCTACTGGCGGAACACACAATACGTCTGCCGGTCGAACTCGGTGGAAATGACCTTCCCGATGAGTAGGGGATTGCTACCACACCCCGGACGCCGAAGGCCTCGCGGAGTTGACCGGTGGAAATGACCTTCCCGATGAGTAGGGGATTGCTACCGGGCGACGTCGCCGGCGGGCAGGCGTGTCACCATGTGGAAATGACCTTCCCGATGAGTAGGGGATTGCTACCATAATAACGGGTGACCAGCCTGGTGGCCTCACTCAGTGGAAATGACCTTCCCGATGAGTAGGGGATTGCTACTGGTGCGCGGTGGCGAGCCTAAGCCATTCAAAGTGTAGGTGGAAATGACCTTCCCGATGAGTAGGGGATTGCTACTTGGCGCCCCGGCCGGGAACCAACCCGGCCGGGCAGGGGTGGAAATGACCTTCCCGATGAGTAGGGGATTGCTACTTGTCTTCGGCAGCCTGGGGTTTGGAGGAGACGGCGGTGGAAACGACCTTCCCGATGAGTAGGGGATTGCTACTGCATCATGATCTTGTCGCCGTAGTAGGCAGCGGTGATGTAGAAATGACCTTCCCGATGAGTAGGGGATTGCTACCCGTCAAGCCGCCGCTTGGGGTCGGTCTTGCAGTAGGTGGAAATGACCTTCCCGATGAGTAGGGGATTGCTACATGTTGTGGAACCCCATCTCCTCGAACGTCGGCGTGAGTGGAAATGATCTTCCCGATGAGTAGGGGATTGCTACTTCCAGGGGTTGATTTCACCGAACCAGTTGACCGTCAGTGGAAATGACCTTCCCGATGAGTAGGGGATTGCGACTGTATGAGTTCGGGCTGGCTGTGTTCGTACTGTGCAAGTGGAAATGACCTTCCCGATGAGTAGGGAATTGCTACTTCGTTCGGTCGTAGTACACCTCATCACCGATGTTGAGTGGAAATGACCTTCCCGATGAGTAGGGGATTGCGGGCGGGCGGGAGTAGGGATCAGGGGGTTGGACCGGTACGGGATTGGGCGGTGTGCTGGTCCGGCTCCTGGGTTCGAGCTGGGAGGCGGGGGGAGGTGGTGGCGCTGTGCGTCGAGCTGAGACGCTGAGGCGCAAAGAACAAAAACCCTCTGCGACTTGGCGGCTTTGCGTGAGAACTCTTGCTCAAGGTGCAGGGGTTTCAGTGTCCAGGTACCAGGATCTCACGCAAAGGCGCAAAGACGCAAAGAAAAGAATCCTCTGCGACTTGGCGGCTTTGCGTGAAAATCCTTGCTCAAGGTGCAGGGGTTTCAGTGTCCAGGTACCAGGATCTCACGCAAAGAAAAGAATCCTCTGCGACTTGGCGGCTTTGCGTGAAAATTCTTGCTCAAGGTGCAGGGATTTCAGTGTCCAGGTACTGGGATTCAACGCAAAGGCGCAAAGACGCAAAGAAAAGAATCCTCTGCGACTTGCGGCTTTGCGTGAGAATTCTTGCTCAATGTGCAGGGGTTTCAGTGTCCAGGTACCAGGATCTCACGCAAAGACGCAAAGACGCGAAGAAAGAATCCTCTGCGACTTGGCGGCTTTGCGTGAGAATTCTTGCTCAAGGGGACGAGGATCGAGCTGTAGGACAAGTGTCCCCTCGTGACGAGACCTGACACACGGATTTCCCTGGAGCGGTAGAAACTGGCAAGTATTCCCGATACACGGCATCTGCTCCCAAGACCTGAGAGCCGCCACATCTGGCCGATTCCTGGTGAAATCCGGGGCAGGAGCCCACATCTGGGGGTTTCCCCGTCGGTGGTGTCACCAGGAATACTTGCCAATTTGGAGGTCCCAAAATGCCACCAGGGAAATCGGTGTGACAGGTCTTGCTCAAGGTACGCGCCTGGAAGTGTACAGGGTTGTCGCAGACCTGTCAGGTCTTGGAGCGCCGCCTGTTCCACGGCGGCGGTGGCCGTTGCCCCGGTTGGATCGGCGAGTTGACAGCCACTTGCCCTGATGCTACAATGCGTACAGACTTTAGCTCTGATGAGGAGGCTATCATCATTGTGACAGATGACGGCCTTTGTTCTAATCCGTCTTAATCCTGCCAATCCGTGTCAAGTATGAACAGACGCGCTGTCTTTCTCGTCCGCCTGATCGCTCTCGGCCTCCTGCCCGCCGTGCTGGCCGCCTGCGCCACCGAGCTCACGGACGACGCGATCACGCCCACAGCTCCGGCAGCGCCGAGCGCCGCGCTGACCCGCACGCCGGCCCTCCCTCCCACGTCCCCACCCTCGCTGATCGCGACCCCAGAACCGGCCCTGATCCCGACAGAGCCCGTGCCAGTCGCACGCGCCCCCGTCGAGCACACCGTCCAGAAGGGCGACACGCTGCTGGGGCTGGCCAGGCAGTACGGCGTGCCGATGGCGGCGATCCAACTGCAGAACGGGATGGGCGATTCGACGGTCGTGCAGGTGGGGCGGGTGCTCTCGATCCCGCCGCCGGCCGGATGGGAGGAGGCGTCGGCCTTCTGGGTCGTGCACGTCGTGGGGGCGGGCGAGACGCTGGTCGGGATCGCGCGGGCGTACGGGCTGAAGGCGGCGACGCTCAAGGCGGCCAACGAACTGGCCGACGCGGACCTGATCCGGGTGGGCCAGGAGCTGGTGCTGCCGCTGGACGCACCGGCCGTGGTCCGAGCGCCTGCGCCGGCGGCGGCTCCGCCCAGCCCGACCCCGGTTCCGGCCACGGCCCCGGCCCAGGTGCCCCCCTCGCCCACGGCTGCGCCGGCCGCCCCCCCGCCCGCCGACGTGGCCGCCTGGCCCCGCGAGACGGTGCGGTTGATCAACGAGGTGCGCGCCCGGCACGGGCTGCCGCCGCTGGCGTACGACGAGACGCTGGCGCGGGCGGCGCAGGGGCAGGCGAACGACTGCGCGCAGCGCGGTTGGTGCAGCCACACCGGCTCCGACGGCTCGAACATCAAGACGCGCATCCTGCGCGCGGGCTACGAGCCCGCCAGTTGGGCCGAATGCTGGGCGCAGCGCCAGACCCCCCAGGGCGCGGTCGACGTCTGGATGGACGAGGTGCCGCCGAACGACCCGCACCGGCGGACGTTGCTCACGACCTGGCTTTCCGAGATCGGCGTGGGCGTGGCCCAGACCAGTTGGGGCTATTACTTTATCGCCGACTTTGGCCGGCCGTGAGGGCTGCCGGGTGATGAGTTTTAGGAGAGCAGTTCTGTAAGCAGGGCCGCCGGGCGATGAAGTCGCCCGGCTACGGAGCAGCGCCCGGTAAACCGGGCTTCAGAGCGCTTTCAGTGCCCGTCGCTCCGTAGGCCGGATATTCTATGTCCATCCGGGCCAATTTCCCCTGCCCTGATCCGTCTTAATCCTCCCAATCCGTGTCAAGGCCGGACACTGTCCGGCCGGGCCGACTTCCCCTGTCCTGATCCGTCTTAATCCTCCCAATCCGTGTCAAGTCCGGCCGGGCCAGCATCCCCTGCCGACCGCCGCTTTTCGGAGAGATGTCCAGTGGACTGGACTATTTTCCCCCTGATTGGCTCTATACATCCTCGCTAAAATGTGCTAATATGGGTATACCAATCAGGTGATTGGACCGATCCTGGGAGGAGGTGACTTGTGCGAATACCCATAGAGTGCGACGGCCCGGTACCGCTCTACCGGCAGATCCAGACGTTCCTGCAGGAGCAGATCCAGTCCGGCGCGCTGCTCCCCGAGACGCGGTTGCCCGCCACGCGGGATCTGGCCGCCAGCCTGGGGCTGAGCCGCATCACGGTGACGAACGCGTACGCCGAGCTCGAGGCCGAGGGACTGGTCTACACCCGGCGGGGGAGCGGCACCTTCGTCGCCCCGCCGCTGCCGGACCTGCCCCCATCGGAGGAGGAGCGGTCCGCCCCCGCCGACTGGCCGCTGTGGCAGCAGCAACTGCTCACGCATTCCTGGCGGTCGGTTCAAGGAGATCTCGACCGCATGACGGCGTCGGTCTCGCGGCCAGACGCCATCTCCTTCTGGGGCGGCATCGGCGACAGCGAGATGTTCCCGGCGGACGAGTTCCGCAAGACGCTACAGGCGGTGCTGCGCCGTGACGGCTCAGAGTGCCTGGGGTATGGCGACCGGTGTGGCTATCCCCCCTTGCGGGCCACGATCGCCCACATCCTGACCAGCCAGGGCGTCCCCACCCACCCCGACCAAGTCCTGATCACGTCCGGCTCGCAGCAGGCGCTGGCGCTGGTGGCCTGGCTGTTGCTCCGCCCGGGCGACGTGGTCATGGTGGAGAGCCCGACCTACAGTTGCGCGATCGACCTGTTTCGCTCGCTGGACGTGCGCCTGCTGGGCGTGCCGGTCGACGAGCAGGGGATGCGGGTGGAGCAGGCGGAGGACTGTATGCGCTCCAACCGCCCGCGCCTGATCTATACGATCCCTACCTTCCAGAACCCGACCGGCACGTGCATGAGCGGCCGGCGGCGGCGGCAGTTGATCGCGCTGGCAGACCGCTACAACGTGCCGATCCTGGAGGACGACTTCCTGGGTGACCTGCGCTACGAGGGCTGCGCCCAGCCCGCGCTCAAAGCGCTGGCCCCGGCCGGACGGGTGATCTATGTCAGCACGTTCTCCAAGATGCTGATGCCGGGCCTGCGGGTGGGCTTCCTGGTGGCCGAGGGCCCGGTGTACGAGCGGCTGCTGGCCTGCAAGCGGGTCAGCGACCTGGCCACGTGCAGCCTGACGCAGCGGGCGCTCGAGGCGTACATCACCGTCGGCCGGTACCAGGCCCACCTGCGGCGGACCTGCCAGGTGTACCGCGGCCGCCGCGACGCGATGCTGGCGGCGCTGGACCGGCACATGCCAGCAGGGGCAGGGTGGCAATCGCCCCGCGGCGGGCTGTTCCTGTGGCTCCAGCTCCCGGCGGCGCTTTCCGTCAGCCAGTTGTTGCCACTGGCGGCGGAGGAGGGTGTGACGTTTGCGCCCGGGTCGATCTTTTACCCCTGCGAGTGCGCCCAGGAGTACGTGCGGTTGAACTTCTCCATGCACCCGCCGGACGTGATCGAGGAGGGGGTGCGGAGGCTGGGCCGGGCGGTGGAGCGGTGCCTGGCCAGCGAGGAGGGCGAGGTGACTGTACCACGACCGCGCGCGGTCGTCGTCTGAGAGACCTGACAGGTTTTCAAAGGGGTCGTCTTGAGCCAGACTCGACCTGATCAGGGGCATACTTGTGCCGAAAAGAGGGCTGTGAAACCTGTCAGGTCTAATAGGTCGGTGATACCAGGCTCGGGAGGTGCGAGATGTTGAGTTGGACTGATATTGTGGCCCGCCAGGAGCGATACGCGGACCTGCTGCGCGAGGCGGAAACGGAGCGGTTGATCCGGCAGGCGATGGGACGGGGACAGACGCACGGCCGGTTCCACCGCCGTGCGCTGAGCAGGCTGGGGCATCACCTGGTCACCTGGGGATGCCGCTTGCAGGAACGGTACGGCGCTGCGGCCGCGGCTGTCCACGCCCCGGCGTGCCAGCCGTGCCTGGTGAAACGATAGAGACGCCGGCACGGGCCTGAGCCCTCGTCTCAAGCGCGTCCCACGTCAAGCACCGGCTTGCGTGGGATGCCCCTGAGGCGGGGGCTCTCCTTTGGCTAGGTGCCAGGCACTTGCCGTTTTGAGACAAGAAACAGCCTTGAGAAATCACTGTTTTGGGTCTCGCACTGCTCGAAAAAGTGCCTGGCACCTGGGGCGGCCACGTTGCGGGGATGGGCAAGGTGTGATAAGATCGTACTTTGGCAAGATGACTGACGGAGGTGCCCACGTGACGCAACATCGCATCCCACACCTGGGCGCGGTGCTCCAGGCGCTGCTCGTGACGTTCCTGTGGTCCACGTCCTGGGTGCTCATCAAGATCGGCCTGGCGGACATCCCGGCCATCACGTTCGCGGGACTGCGGTACAGCCTGGCTTTCCTGTGCCTGCTGCCCTTCGCGCTGCGCCCCGCCCACCTGAAGCCGCTGCGCAGCCTCTCCAGAGGAGCGTGGGCGCGCCTGGTGGCTCTGGGGCTGCTCTTTTACGCCGTCACGCAGGGCGCCCAGTTCCTGGGCCTGGCTTACCTGCCGTCGGTAACGGTCAGCCTGCTCCTGAATTTCACGACGGTCGCGGTGGCGCTGATGGGCATCCCGCTGCTGGCGGAACGACCGACGGTCCTGCAGTGGAGCGGCGTGTTCCTGAACGTCGCCGGCATCGTGACCTATTTCTATCCCGTCGCGATCCCGGCCCACCAGGCCGTGGGGTTGACCGTCGTAGTCATCGGCGTCCTCGCCAACGCCGGATCCGCGATCCTGGGGCGGCGCGTCAACCGGGCGGGGGACGTCCCTCCTCTCACCGTGACGGTCGTCAGCATGGGGATCGGGGCGGTCGTGCTGCTCGTGACCGGGGTCCTGGCGCAGGGTTTGCCCCGCCTCAACCCGGCCCACTGGGCCATCGTGGGCTGGCTGGCCGTCGTGAATACGGCCTTTGCGTTCACGCTCTGGAATCACACGCTGCGCACGCTCTCGGCGATGGAATCCAGCATCATCAACAGCACGATGCTCGTCCAGATCGCCGTCCTGGCCTGGCTGTTCCTGGGGGAGCAGCTCACCTGGCAGGAGGGGATCGGGATGGCGCTGGCGGGCCTGGGGGCGCTGATCGTCCAGCTCCGCCGCCCGCCCAGAATTGAGTAAGAGTTTCCACGCAAAGCCGCAAAGTCGCAAAGGTTTTTTTCTTTGCGTCCTGGCGTCTTTGCGTGGGATCCTGGTACCTGGACACTGAGATTCCTGCACATTGGGCAAGAGTTTTCACGCAGAGCCGCCAAGTCGCAGAGGGTTTTCGTTCTTTGCGCCTCAGCGTCTTTGCGTGGGATCCTGTTCGGTTCCGGCTTGGCCAGGTCAGGAAGAACGCGCTAGGGGTTCCCGCGCCGCACCTCGTCCAGGGCCTGTTGCGCCGATTTCCACAGGTAGAACACGTCCATCCCCAGCGCAACCAGCGTGACGCCGTCGTCGATGCAGCGCCTGGCGGCCGGGGCGTCCACCACGAACATGCCGACGGGCACGTGCGCCTCGTCGCAGTGGCGCTTGATCTCCTGGATGGCCTCCGTCACGCGGGGATGGTCGATCTCGCCGAGCAGTCCCAGGCTGCCCGACAGGTCGAAAGGCCCGATGAGGATAGCGTCGATGCCCGGCGTCTCGACGATCGAGCGGATGTTGCGCACCCCGTCGACGTGCTCGACCTGCAGTATGATGGCGAGCTGATCGTTGGCCGCGTCGACGTACTCCTGAAACGCCATGCCGTATCCGTGGGCCCGGCCGATACCGACGCCCCGCCGGCCAGCCGGCGGATACAGGCACCACTGGACGGCCTCTCGCGCTTCGGCCCCCGACTTGATCTGCGGTATCACGATTCCATCGCAGCCGATGTCCAACGCCCGCTTGATCCACGCCTCGGCGTTGTCAGGGACGCGCACGACGCAGGGACACCGTCCGCCCACCGCCTGGATCATCATCTGGGCGTCTGCAAAGCCCATCGGCGCGTGCTCGGTCTCGATCCACAGGTAGTCGAAACCCACGGTACACATGATCTCGGCAATCTCGGGTGAGGGAAGCGTGATCAGTGGCCCGACGAGGGGTTCTCGCCGCGCCAGTCTCGATTTGAGGCTCTTTTCCATGGTGTGTGCTCCTTGTGATTGTAGATCGTATGGACACGGATTGGGAGGATTAAGACGGATCGCTCTTGTCCATGGTGTGTGCTCCTTGTCATTGTAGCTGCACATGCCATCCGGCCATGCGCATAACGCCGATCTCCGGCGACATTCTACCACGGTTGCGCCGCGCAGAAAACAAGGACCTGGGCAGACCTTCCCGAAAGCTAGGAAGCACGCCGAGGATGCCACGAACGCGCGCCAAGAGCGGCGAACCGTGCACCTGAGACGCTCGCGGCAGCTTTCGGGAAGGACTTGACGCCCCACCGAACTCGAGTACAATATATCTGCCACGGACCCACCGGGCCGTGAGCTCTGTCTGACGACAGTCAGAACCAACCAAACGCACCGCTTTCCGGTGCCGCTGGGATCGCCCAGGCGACCGAGACGGCAGGAGGGAGTGGTCCTCCGCCGACGGGGTTCGCGCCCCGTCCTTCCGTTCCGCACCCCCTGGCCGCCCCGCGCCTTCCCGATGCCCAGCCACCCACACTCCATACAAGGAGGCAGTTGTGGAATCGATCCAACGCTCTCCCACCGGCCGGTTGCAGTTGAGCACCCACGACCTGGCCGTGGCCGGCGTCTTTGGCGCGCTGGCGATCGTGCTGTCGTTCACCTCGCTGGGGCTGATCCCTGTCCCGAACCCCACCGAGGCCGCGACCAGCCTGCACTTGCCGGCCATCGTCGCCGGCATCCTCTCCGGCCCCGTCGTCGGCGGGCTGGTGGGGCTGGTGCTGGCCATCTCGTCCTGGTACCGCTACAGCGCGTCCTTCGTGGCCTTCGCCGACGGCAACCTGCTGGTGGCGCTGGCCGCCGCCTTCCTGCCGCGCATCCTGATCGGCGTCCTGGCCTACTACGCCTACCGCCTGCTGCGGCGCTGGCCGGCGCTGGCCGCGGGGGTCGCCGGGCTGGTCGGCACGCTGACGAACACGTTCGGCGTGCTCGGGCTGCTGATCTGGCTGGGCACGCTGCCCGTGGCGCTGCTGGTGCCGATCTTTGCGATGAACGTCCCGATCGAGATCGCGCTGGCGCTGGTCGTCACCATACCCACCGTCGCCGCGCTGCGGGCGGTGGGCAAGGGGCAGATCGCCGCGGCGCGGGACTGACGGGGCCGGGGTCACCGTGCCGCCCTTTATCGAGACCCGGGGGCTGGAGCACGCCTACCCGCTGGAGGATGGCGGGCAGGTCGCGGCGCTGCGGGGCGTCGACCTGGCCGTCGAGCGGGGAGAGTTCGTGGCGCTCGTCGGGCCGAACGGGTCGGGAAAGTCGACGCTGGCCCGGCATTTCAACGGCCTCCTGATGCCCACGGCGGGGCAGGTCCGGGTGGAGGGGTTGCTGACCTCCGACGATCGCAACCTGTGGACCGTGCGGCAGCGGGTCGGCATGGTGTTCCAGAACCCCGACAACCAACTCGTCGCCAGCACCGTCGAGGAGGACGTGGCCTTTGGGCCGGAGAACCAGGCGCTCCCGCCGGCCGAGATCCGCCGGCGGGTTGACGAGGCGTTGGACGCGGTCGGCCTGGCGGCGTATCGCACCCACCCGCCGCAGATGCTCTCCGGCGGCCAGAAGCAACTGGTCGCGATCGCCGGCGCGCTGGCGACTCGTCCTGCGTGCATCGTCTTTGACGAGCCGACGTCGATGCTCGACCCGCCCGGCCGCCGGCAGATCCTCGAGACGATCCGGCGGCTCAACGCCGGGGAGGGAATCACCGTCGTCCTGATCACCCAGTCGATGGACGAGGCCGCCTCCGCCCGGCGGGTGCTGGTGATGGACGGCGGGCGCATCGCGATGGACGGGCCGCCGGAGCGGGTTTTCGAGCAGCGGGAGCAGTTGCGGGCGCTGGGGCTGGACCTGCCACAGGCCGCCGAGATCGCCCACCGCCTGCGGAGCTGGGGGATGTCGCTGCCAGCGGGCCTGCTGACGATGGAGACGTTGGCGAACGCGCTGTGTTGATCCGGGTCGAGGACCTCGTCCACACCTACGCCCCGGGCACGCCCCTGGCGCGCACGGCGCTGCGCGGGGTGAGCCTGGAGATCGGCCCCGGAGAGCGGGTCGGCATCGTGGGGCCGACCGGCTCCGGCAAGTCCACGCTGGTGCAGCACCTGGCCGGGCTGCTGGAGCCGGCGGCCGGGCGGGTGGGATTGGACGGCGTGCCGGCCCACGCGCGCACGGTCGCGGCCCGCGCCCAACGGCGGCGGGTGGGACTCGCCTTCCAGTACCCGGAGGACCAGATCTTTGAGCAGACGGTGTTCCGGGAGGTCGCCTTCGGGCCGCGCAACCTGGAACTGGACGAGCCGGAGGTCACCGATCGGGTGCGTTGGGCGCTGGAGATGGTAGGGCTGGACCCGGCCGCGATAGAGCGGCGGGTGCCGTTCACGCTGAGCGGCGGCGAGATGCGCCGGGTGGCGCTGGCCGGCATCCTGAGCCTGCGCCCGGAGGTGCTGATCCTGGACGAGCCGACGGCCGGCCTGGACCCCCGCGGCCGGCGGGAGCTGCTGGCCCGGGTGCTCGCGTGGCACGAGCAGACCCACGCGACGCTGATCCTGGTGTCCCACAACCTGGACGAACTGGCCCGGGTCGTCGAGCGGGTGGTGGTGCTGGCAGGGGGGCGCGTCGCCGCCGACGGGCCGGTTCGCCAGGTGTTGAGCGACGGGGAGCTGCTGCGCGCCGCCGGGTTGGACGTGCCGCCAGCGGTGGCGCTCATGCAGGCACTCTGGGCGGCGGGATGGGAGGTGCGCACCGACCGGTTGCTGGCGGAGGAGGCGGCCAGCGAGATCGCCCGGGCGCTGGGGCTGCTGGAGAGAAACGGCAGGCCTCGAAGGTCTCGAGAGGAGGGCCGCACGTGAACCTGTTGCTGCCCGGCATGTACGTGGCCGCCGACTCGGCGCTGCATCGCCTGGACCCACGGGTAAAGATGGGGGCGGCGCTGCTGCTCATGGCCATGCCGTTTGCTGCCCAAAGCCTGGCCAGCACGCTGCTCATCTCGGCGTTCGTCGCCGCCGTCGCGCTTCTATCGGCTGCGCCCCTGCCGGCCCTCCTGCGCACGTTGCGCTCCGTCTTCTGGTTGGGGTGCTTTATGGCCGCCTTCCAGATATTCACCACGCCGGGCCAGCCGCTGGTCGCGCTGGGGGGGATCGCCGTGACCCGCGAGGGGGTGCTGGCGGGGGCCGTGCAGACGTACCGGCTGTGCCTGCTGGTGATCGTCGCCTCGCTCCTGACATTCACGACCTCGCCGGCCCGGTTGGCCCACGGCGTGGAGGCGCTGCTGGGGCCGCTGGCGCGGGCGGGCCTGCCGGTGCGGGAGCTGGCGCTGGTGCTGACGATCGCGCTGCGCTTCGTGCCCGTCTTTTTCGACGAGATCGACAAGATCGCCCGGGCACAGCAGGCGCGGGGGGCCGACCTGCGGTCGGGGGGACCGTGGCGCCGGTTGCGGAACTGGGTCCCGGTGTTCGTGCCCATCTTTGTCATCGCCTTCCGGCGGGCCGAGGAGTTGGCGACGGCGATGGAGGCGCGGGGTTTCCGGGCCGCCCAGCACCGCACGCGCATGGTCCAGTTGCGCCTGACCGGCCAGGACCTGGCGGCTTCGCTCGTCGTCGTGGCCTTCGGACTGGCGGCCCTGGGATTGGACCGGCTGGGGTAGGGCCCGAGAGGAGTGAGCACGCCCACGTGCGAACGGCTCTTGCAGCCGCCGCTCCGCATCTGGGGATGCTCCACTCCTCGGTACCACCCTTGCGAAGGTTGCGCATAGCCTGGGTAGAGGAATAAGCTGTGGTTGGCACAGGGGTTCCTGGCCTGGAGAGTATCGACCGAACCTTCGCAAGGGTCTCTAAAGGAGGACGACATGCTGCTTTGCATCGACATCGGCAACACGAACATCACGTTTGGCCTGTACGAAGGGGAGACGCTGGGACCGCGCTGGCGCATTCGCACAATCCATGAGAAAATGCCCGACGAGTACGGCATCCTGCTGGACCAACTGTTCCGCCACCGGGGGTACCGGCCCGAGCAGGTGACGGGCGCAGCCATCGCCAGCGTCGTGCCGCCGTTGACGCCGGTCTTTGAGCAGGTATGCCGGGATTACGTGGGGCAGGCGGCGCTGGTCGTGGACGCGGGAGTGAAAACCGGTGTGCGCGTTCGGTACGACAACCCGCGGGATGTGGGGGCGGACCGGGTGGTCAACGCCGCCGCCGTGCGGGCGCTGTACGGGCTGCCGGCCTGCGTGGTCGACTTTGGCACCGCCACCACCTTTGACGCGATGTCGGCGGAAGGGGACTATCTGGGCGGGGCCATCGCGCCCGGCATCGGCATCGCCGCCCGCGCGCTCTTCGAGCGCACGGCCAAACTGCCCCGGGTGGAGCTGACCCGGCCGCCGGCGGCGATCGGGCGCAACACCCCTCACGCGATCCAGTCGGGGCTGCTGTTCGGCTACGTGGGCCTGGTGGAGGGGATGGTGGCCCGCTTCAAGGCCGAGCTGGGGGCAGAGACGCACGTCATCGCCACGGGGGGGCTGGCGGAGATCATCGCCCGCGAGACCGGCGTCATCGACGTGGTGGACCCGTGGCTCACGCTGCACGGGCTGCGGATCGTCCACGAGCTGAACCAATGATGGAACCCATTTCTTTGCTACGCGACAAGCGCATCCTCCTGGGCATCACAGGCGGTATCTCCGCCTACAAGGCCTGCACGCTGGCCAGCCACCTGACGCAGGCGGGGGCACTGGTGGACGTGGTGATGACGGAGGCGGCGACCCGCTTCGTCGCCCCGCTCACCTTCCAGGCGCTCACCGGCCGCCCGGTGTACGCCGACCTGTGGGCCGCGCCGGGCGAAGGGCTGCCGACGCACATCGCGCACGTGGGGCTGGCCCACGCCGCCGACCTGCTGGTGATCGCGCCGGCCACCGCGAACACGATGGCCAAGCTGGCGCAGGGCGTGGCCGACAACCTCCTGACGACGCTGGCGCTGGCCGCTTCGTGCCCGGTGCTGGCGGCCCCGGCGATGGACGCCGGGATGTGGACCCACCCGGCCACGCAGGCCAACGTGGCCACGCTGCGGGAGCGGGGCGTCCACTTTGCCGGGCCGGCCCACGGGCGGATGGCCTCCGGCCTGGAGGGGGAGGGCCGCATGATGGAGCCCGACGAGATCCTGGGCCACGTCCGGTGGGTGTTGGGGCGGAACGGACCGCTGGCCGGGCGGCGGGCCGTCGTCACCGCCGGCCCCACCCGCGAGCCGCTCGACCCGGTCCGCTTTCTCAGCAACCCATCCTCCGGCCGCCAGGGGTTTGCGCTGGCGCAGGCAGCGCTGGACCGCGGGGCGGCGGTCACGCTCATCACCGGCCCCACCGATCTCCCCACCCCCGTCGGTGCCGCGCGCGTCGACGTCGCCACCGCGCAGGAGATGCACGACCAGGTGCTCTCCGCCATCGAAGGGGCCGACGTGTTGTTGATGTCGGCCGCCGTGGCCGACTACCGCCCGGCCGCCCCTGCCCCGCAAAAGATCAAGAAGGATGCGGGAGATCTTGTGCTGCGCCTGGCCCGCACACCGGACGTCCTCTCCGCCGTCGCCGTGCGGTGGGCGGAGACCGGCACCCCCCGCCTCGCCGTCGGCTTTGCCGCCGAGAGCCAGGACGTGATCGAGAACGCCCGCGCCAAGCTGGCGGCCAAGAACCTGGACCTGATCGTCGCCAACGACGTCACGGCCCCGGACGCGGGCTTTGCCGCAGAGACGAACCGGGTCGTGATCCTGGGCCGCGAGGGCGGCGTGGAGGAGCTGCCGCTGATGAGCAAGGCTGCCGTGGCGGAGGCCATCCTGGACCGGGTCGCCACGTTGCTGGCCAAAGAGCAGAGGGCAACCAGGCCGTGAGCGCGCGTGACCGTCCAGGAAGGCGCATGGAGGTCGCGATGGTCACGGCCGAGACGCTGGTTCAGGTCGACGCCGCCGCAGTTCGACGATGGTTCGTGGAACTGGAGACGCACCCCGAGCGGTACCAGTTCGAGACCCACGCGGGCTTAAAGTTTACAAGAGGCAACTTTGGGGAGATCGGCGCGCGCTTCCAGACGCGGGAACAGTTCTGCGGACTGCCGCTCACGCTGAGCTTTGAGTTGACCGGGGTGGAGGACGCCTGTTTTCGGTTCCGGTTGACCCGCCCGCCATTGCCCGTCTGGGGCGCGTTCACGATCGAAGAAGCGGGCGAAGAGACGACAGCCCTGTGCCTGGCCATTGGGGGAACGACACGCCCGGGCACGTGGTTCCTACGGTTTCCCCCGGTCAGGAGCGCCGTCCGGCGGCAGATTCGCAGCGAAGTCGAGCACATCAAGGCGTCGATCAGCCTGTGGAGGTGAAGGGATGCGTATGACTGCACAGACCAGACCAGATGTCGTCTTGATCGTACTGGACACGCTGCGGGCGGACCGGCTCTCTTGCTATGGGTACCCCCGCGAAACCAGCCCACACCTGGACGCCTTCGCCCACAGCGGTGTCCTCTTCGAGCGGGCGATTTCTCCGGCCCAGTGGACTGTCCCGGCCCACGCATCGTTCTTCACCGGCGAGTACCCGACCACGCACATGACCGTCCAGATTTACGACAGGCACAGTGAGACGCAGGTCACGCTGGCCGACTCGCTTCACCAGGCAGGATACCTCACGGTGGGGTTTTGCAACAACCCCCTCCTGGGCGTCGTGGAGAACGGCCTGGATCGGGGCTTTGAAGAATTCTACAACTATGGCGGCCCGTTGCCCAACCGCCCCGCCATCGCCGATTCCCGCCCTCGCCCGCTCGGCCGGCTCACGCAGCGCCTGGTTCGCCGGCTGCGCCGCCTGGCCGCCCCCGTCCAGAATGCACTCGCGCGCAACAACCTCCTTCTGCGCGTCGCCCTGCATCCCCGGATCGTCCCCCTGTGGCAACGCCACATCAATTTCAAGGGGAACACGGTTCAATCACTGCGGGACGTGATCGGCTACCTGCGCGCCCGCCAGCGCAAAGGCGTGGAACGCCCACTTTTCGCCTTCATCAACTTGATGGAGACCCACCTACCCTTTGGGCCGCGGCCACGCTTCATCTGCCAGTTTGCCCCCTGCTACCGGGAGGATCGCGAAGCCCGGACGTTTATGCAGGAATACAACCGCGAGCACTACCGCTGGATGGTCCCGCTCAGGGAGCCGTTGACCGGGTACCAGGACCAGGTCATCAACGACATGTACGACGCCGAGGTGGCGTACGAGGATCACCTGCTGCACCGGCTCCTCGAACACCTGGACGAGCCGGAGGTACACGACGATACGATGGTCATCGTCACCTCGGATCACGGCGAGGGGCTGAATCACCACAACTTTGTAGGCCACTCGCTGGTCGCCTACGACGACCTGGTGCGCGTTCCCCTCATCGTCCGCTACCCCAGGCTCTACCCGGAGGACAGGCGCGTCACCACGCCGGTCTCCGCCCGGCGCATCTTTCACTCGATGCTGGAGGCGGCCGGCATCCTCTCTATCAGCAACGGCGCGGGAGAGATAGAGGGCGCGCCGGTGGACGTGGAGGGCCTCAGCCTGGCCAGCGCCCTCGGCGGCTCAGACCCAGAAGCCGGCGTCGTGTTCACCGAGGCGTACACGCCGCACACGCTGATCGCCCTGATGGAGAACGATGATCCAGAGGCGATCGAGACCTTCCGCTGCCGCCAGATGCGTCGGGCTGCCTATCGGGGCGACTACAAGCTCATCACCGTGGGCGACGAACCTGATGAGCTGTTCGACGTGACCGCCGACCCCGGCGAGCTGGACAACCTGATCCGCGAAAAGCCTGGCGTCACGACGGAGCTGGACCACCTGCTGACCGAGTTCCAGAAGGACGCCGACATGCGCCGCCCGACGCACTGGGAAAACTCGCGACTGCACCTGGAGGAGGACGAGGCGCTCATGGAGCGGCTGCGTGGGTTGGGATACATCGACTAGAGGAGATGGGTATGAATCACTCTGTTGACAAAGGCATCACCGCCGTCCCCGGCATCCGCGTCGGCCACGCCACCGACCCGGTCGGGCTGACCGGCTGCACCGTCGTCTTGTGCGAGAAGGGAGCCGTGGGCGGGGTGGACCAGCGGGGCGGCGCGCCCGGCACCCGGGAGACCGACCTCCTCCGACCGTTGCACCTGGTGCAGGAGGTCCACGCCGTGCTGCTGGCCGGGGGCTCCGCCTTCGGGCTGGCCGCCGCCGACGGGGTCATGCGCTACCTGGAGGAGCACGGTGCCGGATTCAACGCCCAGGTGGCCAGGGTGCCCATCGTCCCGGCGGCGATCCTCTTTGACCTGGACCTGGGCGACCCGCAGGCGCGACCCGACGCGGCGATGGGGTACGGGGCCTGCCAGCTCGCCTCCGACGGCCCCGTGGCCGAGGGCAACGTGGGCGCTGGCACCGGTGCCAGCGCCGGCAAGATCCTGGGGATAGGCCGGGCGATGAAATCCGGCCTGGGAACCGCTGCCATCTCGCTCGGTGGGGGGTTGATCGTGGGCGCGCTGGTCGCCGTCAACTCCTTCGGCGACGTGGTGGACCCCCACACCGGGGCGATTCTGGCCGGGACACGCAAGATCGGCTCCGACGACGTGGCCGACACGCTGGCGACGATGCGCGGCCTGGTCGGCAAGGCGGCGCTGCGGTTCGCCTCCAGCACGGTGATCGGCGTCGTCGCGACCAACGGCCAGTTGACGAAGGAGGGGGCGAACAAGGTGGCGCAGATGGCGCAGGATGGGGTCGCCCGCACCGTCCGCCCGGCGCACACGCTGTTCGACGGGGACACGCTCTTTACCCTGGCCACGGGCGACAAGCGCGCCGACGTCAACCTGCTGGGCGCCTACGCCGCCGAGGCCGTCGCCGAGGCGATCGTGCGCGGTGTACGGGCTGCCAAGAGCGCCGGGGGGCTGCCAGCGTATCGGGATCTGCACGCCGAGGCCGGCGACTGATGCGTCCAGCACGCCTCACCCTGTCCTGTCTCCTGGCGCTGCTGGTCGCCGCTTGCGCCGCCCCGGCCGCCACGCCCACACCCGAGCGGCTCCCCACCCGCGCCCCCACCCCTACCCCGACCGCCACCCCCTTCTCCATCCCCGCACAGGCTTACTACGAGGACGGCCTGGCCCGACAGGAGGCGGGCGACGCCGAGGGTGCGCTGCAGTCCTTCACCTGGGCCATCCAACGAGCGCCCGACTTTGCACCGGCTTACGTCGCGCGCGGCACCGTCTACCTGGCGCAGGGTGGGCTCCGCCGGGCACTGGCCGAGGCCGACGCCGCGCTGGAAGCCGACCCGGCCAGCGCCGCCGCCCACGCGCTGCGCGGCGAGACGCTCCGGATGCTGGGCCGCGCCCGCCCGGCGCTCGAGGCCTTTGATCAGGCGCTGGCGCTCGACCCTGCCCTCCGGGCGGAGACGTTCCGCTCCCGTTGGCTGATCGCCCGCACGGCCCACAACGGCGGGCGCCTGCTGGCGTTGAGCCGCGAGTACACCGACGCCCACCCGGACGACCCGCTGCGCCACTACTACCAGGGCTGGGCGTTCGTCGAAATGAACGTGCCCGACGTCGCGATCGACGCCCTGATCGAGGGAATCGAGGCCACGCCCGACCCGCCGGCGCCGCTGTGGTTCGCGCTGGGCCAGGCCTACGCGGCAGAGAAAGCCTGGCCAGAGTCGGTCACCTCTTTCGAAGCCACCCGCGCGCTGGTGCAGGCCGGCGACACCAGCCTGATCGTTCACTCCGACCGTCCCATCGTCGACCTCTTCAGCGCGCTCGGGGTAGCCTACCTGCGCGCCGGGCGCTGCGTGGACGCCGAGATCGTGCTGGCGTACGCGCTCGAGGTCGGCGCCCCGGCGGCGGCGTACGGTGCCACGCTGGAGGAGGCGCGTCTGTGCCAGACCCCCACCCCAACCGCCACGCCCTACCCCACAGCGACACCGATGACGTGGTAGGAGGTGCCGGGTGAAGCTGCTGATGTTCGCCGCACGTCACTTTGACTACCGCCCGTTTGCACGCACGCTTCCGGACGGCCCCGATGCGACCGGCGAGACGGAGGTACACGACGCGGCCGTCATCTTTATCCACGTGGAGGCGGAGGACGAGGCCCGTCGCGCCAAGGTGCTCACAAAGACGCTCAAGAACGTCAAGTGGCTGGCCGGGAAGCGGGGCCTGCGCAACGTCGTGCTGCACTCCTTCACCCACCTTTCGGAGAGCAAAGCGGACCCCGCGTTCGCCCAGGCGCTGCTGGAGGAACTGGCCGAACGGCTGCGCAGCGTCGGCTACCAGGTGTGGATCACCCCGTTCGGCTGGGTCTGCGAGTGGGAGTTGGGCGTCCACGGCGAAAGCCTGGCAAAGGTGTTCAAGTCGCTGTAGTGTTCTCTCGATCTCCTTGACCGGGTTCTCACTTGTGCTATACTAGCCACACAGACCAGATGAGAGTCAAGGAGGCGCACACGCGATGGTAAGCGAAGACCTGCTCGAAATCCTGCGCTGCCCATATTGTGTCAGCGGTGAGACCCGCAAGCCCGGCGACGATCCAGGACGGCTGGAACTCGTCCACGACTGCTGGCTCGTGTGCCAGGAGTTTGACTGCAGCCGCAAGTACCCCATCCGCGACGACATCCCGGTGATGCTCATCGAAGAGGGGGACAAATGGATCAACGTGGCCGTCGAGGACCTGCCGGTCCCACCGCCAGCCGAGTAACCGCATGCTCCAGTGGCAGGTGATCCTGTTGGCAGCACTCGCCGTGCTGCTGCTGTTGGGGGGGTTGCTGGCACTGATCCTGCCCGCCCCCCGCGAGGGCCCGGAGCTCTATCACGTCGACGAGCAACACACCGTCCGGGCGCTAGACACCCTGGGGGCAGTGCTGCTGGCACTGGGGTCCGCCATGGCCTGGAGCGCTGGCGCGCTGTGGCAGCGACGGATGTATGCTTCCTGACCGGCCTGGGACGTACGCGCTGATTTTGAGCTTGCCGCGCTGCGCCACCATCGACGTCGGCCGGTTGGGCCGCTTCCAATTCCCGGCCGGCTGGTACGTCTACGCCGGCAGCGCCCGAGGGCCAGGCGGGCTGGCTGCCCGGGTCTCCCGGCACCTGCGTTCGTCCAGGCGGTTGCACTGGCACGTGGACTATTTGCGGGCCGAAGCCTGCCCCGATCGAATCTGGTACGCGGTCGGGACCCGGAAGCGCGAGTGTGCGTGGGCCAGGCGACTCGCCAGCCTCCGCGGCGCCTCCATCCCCGTGCCCCGCTTCGGCGCGTCTGACTGTCATTGCCCGGCTCACCTGATCCACTTTGCCACACCACCGGACCTGGCGGCCTTTGCCTGCACGTTGGGTGAACCGATATCACAGGAGAGGCTCCATGTCTGACGCATTCGAGCTGTTTCTGGAGCGCATCGCCGCCGGCGACGACGCCCGCACCGAGGAGGCCGCGCTGGCGCTGGGCCACCTCGGCGACGCGGTGGTGCCCCCGCTGCGCGACCTGCTGGCCGACGCCGATCCCGACCGCCGCTGGTGGGCGGCCCGCGCGCTGGCCGCCGTCGGCACCCAGGCCGCCCGGGAACTGCTCGTCGCCACGCTGGACGACCCCAATCGCGACGTGCGCGCCTGTGCAGCACAGGGGCTGGGAGAGTTGCGCGCTGAAGAGGCCGTGGCCGGGCTGGTGCGCCGCCTGGCCGACCCCAGCCCTCTCGTCTGCCGCGTGGCCGCCGACGGGCTGGCCCGCATCGGCCCGCCCGCTGTCCCGGCGCTCATCGCCGCGCTGCAGGCGGAGACGACACTGACACGGGCAGGTGCGGCCCGCGCGCTGAGCTTTATCCAGCCCCAAGAGGCCGTCCCCGCGCTCTGCGCCGCGCTCGACGATCCGAGCGCGATCGTCACCCACTACGCGGAGGAAGCGCTGGAGCGAATAGGGGTGGGGATCGTGCTTTTCCGCCCCTGAGCAACGGTGCGTAACTCCGCCGATCCCTCTCCAGGGGAAATCCCATGAACACAGTCATTGCACATTCGATTCGGGTTGGCCTGGCAGCGGGCGTAGCCGCACTGCTCCTGCTGGGGATGCTCTCCACCCTAACCATGGAGACAGAGAATCCCTCGTCCAACACAACCATGGACAATATCCTGTCCCCGCTCGCGAGGGCTGCAGGAACACTCCCCAACGGAGTTGCCGCCGGGGATACTACCCCCACGTCGACGGTGCTATGGGCTCGTGCCACAACCATCGACGACGTTCTCTTCGAGTATTCAACCGACCCGACCTTTGGCACAGCCGTCCTCACGGCGACCGCCACCGTCACCGATCTCCTGCGGCCAGTCAAGGTCCAGATAGCAGAACTCGGTCCGGCGACCACCTATTATTACCGCGTGGCCGACGCAAGCGGCGCTTCTGGCACCGGCCGGTTTCGCACCACAGCCGCAGGTGGTACCCACGCTGGCCTGCGGTTCGGCGTGTCGGGCGATTGGTGTGGTGATCTGGCCCCGTACCCATCCATCGCCAACGCCGACGAGCGAGATCTGGATTTCTTCGTCGAGCACGGCGACACGATCATCGCCGGATCAGCCACGACGCTGGAAGAGTTCCGTCTCAGGCACAACGAGGTCTATTCAACCCACCTGGGCCTGAACACCTGGGCTGCACTCCGTGCTGCGACGTCGATCCTGGCGACGATTGACGACAACGACGTCAGGGACAGCTTCGCGGGAGGGGCTATCCCATCATCCGACTCCCGCTTCGACGATACCGGCGCGTTTATCAACGAGACAGAGCTTTACGGAAACGCGCTGCGAGCTTTCCAGGAGTACAACCCGCTCCAGGATGAATTCTACGGGGCCACAGGCGATGGACGCACGGCCGGCAAGCGCAAGCTCTATCGCCTGAACAGGCACGGCCGCGACGCCGCCGTGTTCATCCTGGACACGCGTTCCTTCCGGGACGAGCCGTTGCCGCTGGACGATCCGACCGATCTATCCCAGATTTTGACATTTCTGACGGACTCTTTGAATGACACCAGTCGCACCATGCTGGGGGCGCAGCAACTGGCGGATCTGAAAGCTGGCTTGCAGCAGGCCCAGGCCGACGGCGTCACCTGGAAATTCGTCCTGGTGTCCGGGCCTATCCAAAACCTGGGCATATTCCACGCTCCAGACCGGTACGAGGGGTATGCAGCAGAGCGGACCGATTTGCTCCGGTTCATCAATCAAAACAGCATTGAAAACGTGGCCTTTATCGCGGCCAGCTTCCACGGCACGATCGTGAACAACCTCACCTACCAGGAAGCACTGCTGGGGGCCCAGATCCCAACCGGGGCTTTTGAAGTGATCGTCGGCCCCGTGGCCATCGATCCTCCTTTTGGTCCTGCAGTGATTGACCTCGCCGAGGACTTTGACCTGATTACGCCACAGGAGAGAGCCACGTATGACGGCCTATCGAGGGACGGTAAGGATGAATTTGTCAGGCAGTTGATTGACGAAGAGCTGCTGGCCCCATTGGGCTACGATCCGATTGGACTGGATGGATCGGGGATTGAGGCCAGCTTGCTTCAGGGTGGTTACGTAGCCGTCCACACCTACGGTTGGACCGAGTTTGACGTTGACCAGGGCACACAGGCTCTGACCGTCACGACGTACGGCATCGCCCTCTACACCGGTGCGGAACTCGCAGCCAATCCCGACGACGTCGTCACCCGGACGCCAACCGTCGTCAGCCAGTTCACCGTCAACCCCAAGAGAGTGCTGGTACCTCTCGACGCTGTCACCATCGATGGCCCCGTTACGGGCACCATCAGCACGACGCACACCTTCACCGCCGCTGTCAGCCCGGTCAACGCGACCACGCCCATCACCTACATCTGGCAAGCCAGCGGCCAGGTGCCTGTGACTCAAACCGGTCAGGTGAGCGATACCGCCAGATTCGCCTGGCCTGTCACTGGCACAAAGACGATCAGCGTCATCGCGCACAACGGCGGCCCTCCCGTCAGCAACACGCATACCATCACCATCGTCAACCCCAAGATAGCACTGACACCTCTCGTGGCGGTCACCATCGACGGACCCGTTACAGGCACCATCAGCGTGACCCATAGCTTCACTGCCACTGTTCGCCCGATCAGCGCTACGACGCCCATCACCTATCTCTGGCAAGCCAGCGACCAGACGCCTGTGACTCAAACCGGTCATCTAAGCGATACCGCCAGATTCGCCTGGCCTGTCACTGGCACAAAGACGATCACCGTCATCGCGCACAACGGCGGCCCTCCCGTCAGCAACACGCACACCATCACCATCACAGCCAACCGGGTCAGGAAAAAGAAAATATATCTGCCGCTGATCTTGAGGAATGAGTGAATGCCGACATGATGCAGGGAGAGACGCTGGCTTATTACCCCGGCTGCCTGGTCCTGCAGCGCATGCCCGAGTACGAAGCCGCCACCCGTGCGGTGCTGCGGGAGCTAGGGATCGAGTTAGAGATCGTCCAGCAGGCGGCCTGCTGCGGCGCGCCCGTCGTCGAATCCTTCACCGCCGACTGGGTCTACCTGGCCGCGTACAACCTGGCGCTGGTGGAACGGATGGGGCACGACACGGTGGTCACGCTGTGCGGCAGTTGCACGAACGCACTCACCCGTGGTGCCCGCGCGCTGGAGGATCCCGGCGTGCGCGCCGAGGCGAATCGCCGCCTGGAGCCATGGGGCCTCGCGGTCACCGGGGAGATAGCGGTGAAACACCTGGTGCGCCTGTTGGCCGAGCGGGAGGAGGACCTGCGGGCGCGGATCGTGCGCCCGCTCTCGCTCCGCGTGGCGCTCACCAACCCGTGCCAGGTCTTTCGCCCGGGCGAGGTGATGGGCTTTGACGATTCCATGGAGCCACAGAGCCTGCGGCGGCTGGTCGAGCTGACCGGCGCGGACGTGGTCGAATACGGCGGCGAGAACGAGTGCTGCGGCGCGACGCTCTACCTGGCCGACCGAAAGCTATCGCTGGCGGCCGGGCGGCGCAAGCTGGAGGCGACACGAGGAGCCGACGTCCTGCTCCACGGTTGCGGCAACTGCCAGTTGCTGTTGCGCCATTTCCAGCACCTGATCGTCCGGGACGAGCCCGGCCTGCGCCAGCGCGCGCCCAACCTGCGCCAGCGCGCGCTGTTCCTGCCGCAACTGGTCGGGCTGGCGCTGGGGCTGCCAGCGGAGGCACTGGGCCTGCGGGAGGGCACGTGGCGATGAAACACCCGGAATCGTGCATCGAATGCGGCACCTGCGTCACCGTCTGCCCGGTCGAGATGGTGGGCGGCCACGCCATCGTCACCTTCCTGGCCGATCCCGACGCCACCGACTACTCGGTGTGGCTGTGCACGTCTTGCTGGCGCTGCCAGGAGGCCTGCCCCGCCGGGGTGAACGTCTACGAGTTGATGATGCAAGCGCGGCGCCGGGAGCAGGCTCCCGCCGGGTACCAGGCCAGCTTTGAGAGCGTCCTGGCCTGCGGGCTGGCGCTGGAGGTCGCGCAGGAGGACCTCGACCCGGTGCGTGCCGCCTGGGGGTTGGAACCGGTGCGGCTTCCCCCCCCTGGCCTGGTGCGGTCCCTCCTTCGCCGCGGCGGCTGATCGCGCCGGGTTCGTAGTGGCGACTTTCGCTTCTTCTGCCGGTTCGTAGTAGCGACTTCAGTCGCTTCTTCTGCGGGTAAAACAGGTTGGCCGGATGACGACCGACGACAGCGAAGGTGCACCGCCAGCGATGACTGGCAACTCCAGGGATCACCTAACCGACAAGGCACAGGCGCTTTACCGGCGAGCGAATGGGCTTACGGGCGGCGCTCTGGACGTTCTGGCAGACGCGGCGCGGCGCTTTGACGAGGTCCACGCGGCGCAGGCCACCGCCAGCATCGCCTATTACGCGGTCTTTTCCCTCTTCCCACTGTTGCTGGCCTTTATCGCCGCCGGGAGTTTCGTGCTGGAACGGGACCAGGTGCAGCAGCGGGTGCTGGATTTTGCAGCCGACGTCTTCCCCATCGCCCAGCCGCTGATCGAAAGGAACGTCCAACGGGTCCTCGAACTGCGCGGGACGGTGGGCGCGCTGGCGACCATCGGGCTGTTGTGGTCGGCTACGGGCGCTCTCACGGTCCTGGCGTACAACATCAACCGCGCCTGGCCGGAGGCCAAACCGCGCAACTTTGTGAAGAGACGGTTGGTGGCGCTGGGGATGGTCGTCGGCCTGGCCGGGTTGTTGGCGCTTTCGTCCATCGCCAGTGCGGTGTTCGACGTCCTGGCTCGACTCAGCGTGCCCCTATGGGGAGGACTGGCGATGTACAGGACTCCCTTGCGAGCGATCTTGTCGAGCGTTGCACCAGGGCTGCTCGCATTCCTGGCGCTCATGGGTCTCTATCGTTGGGTGCCAAACACAAAAGTCCGGTGGTGGGAGGCTTTCTGGGGGGCGTTGGTGGCGACGCTGGCCGGGGGAATCGCGACGAACGGTTTCACCTGGTACCTCAGCAGTGGGATCGCCCAGTATGAGCTGGTGTACGGCTCGGTGGGCGCGATCGTGGCGCTCATGTTGTGGATCTACATCGGCGGCCTGATCACCCTCTTTGGCGCGCACCTCAGCGCGGCAATCGCGCGACATGCGGAGCCGGGTAGCCAAAGACCCTAAGGGTTTCAGAAAACCCTTAGGGTCTAAGAGGGTCTAGACGCCCACCAGGCTCGACTCAATTACACAATCCGCCGCATCTGTGGTATCATTCCTCTACACTTGTGCACAGGCAGAGCGGAGAGGAAAAAGCGGGGCAGACGCCCCGCCTGGCAACGATGACCGGTCTACCGAACGGGATGGACGAACCAACCCTGATCGCCGCGGCCCAACGGGGCAACGTGGATGCGTTCAACGAGCTGGTGCTGGCCTACCAGCAGCAGGTCTATAACCTCGCCTACCGCATCATGGGGGATCCCGCCTCGGCCGCCGACGCCGCGCAGGAGGCCTTTATCTCCGCCTTCCAGAACATCGGGCGCTTCCGGGGCGGCTCGTTCAAGTCCTACCTGCTGCGCATCGTCTCCAACGGTTGCTACGACGAGCTGCGCCGCCGGAAGCGGCGTCCCGCCACGTCGTTCGAGGATTTCGGCGAGGTGGACGAGGACGCCAACCCGGCGTTGGTCAACGGGGCCGAGCGGCCGGAGGAGTACGCCGAGCGGCAGGAGATGGCACGCGTGATCCAGGCCGGGATCGAGACGCTGCCGCCCGACCAGCGGATCACGCTGGCGCTCTCCGACGTGCAGGGGTTGAGCTACCAGGAGATCGCCGAGGTGACGAGCGTCTCGCTGGGCACGGTCAAGTCGCGGCTGGCGCGGGCGCGGGGCAAGTTGCGCGATTACCTGCGAGCGCGGGGGGAACTTTTGCCCGCGCGGTATCGTCTTTAAGGAAGGGAGTAGGGAGTAAGGAGTAGGGAGTAGGGGGGGGCAGGGAGAAGGAGGCAGGAGGCGGGAGGCAAGAGGCAGGAGGCGGGAGGCAAGAGGCAGGAGGCGGGAAGCAGGATAGGTCGGGCTCAGGGGAACTGCGATGGGGGGACTGTTGATACCACAAACGAGGGAGCGGGAGCGGCGGGACGAGTTGCTCTCGGCATATCTGGACGGCCAACTGAGCGCCCGGGAAGGGGCGCGGCTGGAGGCGCAGTTGGCGGCCGACCCGGCGCTGCGGGCCGAGCTCGAGGCGCTGCGCCGCACCGTCGCGCTCGTGCGCGACCTGCCTTCCGTCCCCATCCCGCGCAACTTTATCCTGGCGCAGACGATGGCCGCCCGTCCCCGCCCCGCGCGCCCGTTGCGCCCGCGCCGCGCGTGGGCCGCCCCGTTCCTGACGGCCGCGACCGCCGTCGTCAGCCTCGTGTTCGTCGTCGTCCTGGCCGGCGACCTGCTGCTCTCTGGCGTCGGCCAGGTGGGCTTCGCTCCGGCGGCCGCGCCGGTGTTGGAGGCGGAGGCCCCGCAGATGGCGCTGGCCCCCTCGCCAGTCAGCGGAACGGTCGTGGTCGAGCAAGTCGAGGTCGAGGTCGAGGCCGAGAAGGTCCTGCCTGCGCCCACTGCGGCCGGGATGCCTGTCGAGGCCCCGCGCGCAGCACCGCCCGAAGCCCCCGCTGAGGAGAAACGCTACGACGCCGAGACGCCGGAGGAGGTGGCACCCACCGAGCCCGGGATGGGCGGCGGCGGCCCGACCGAGGAGCCCCCGGCTCCGGCTGCCGTCGCGCCTGTGGCGGGGGAGGCCACTACCCTTACCCCGGCCCCTGCCCCGACTCCCAGCCCACCCGTGGTGGAGGAGGCTGCCGAAGCCCCAAAGGCCGCGGCGACGGCGACGGCCGTGCCGGAGCGGGATGAAACCCCTGCGACGCCCACGCCAGGCGAGGTGGGCGAAGCCGCACCCCAGGTGACCGGGGAGGACGAACCAGGAGCAGCGGAAGGTGAGCGGGGTGCGCCGGAGCGCGAGGCCGGTCTGCGCGCCCGGATCCCGCCGTGGCGGGTCGTGGAGACCATCCTGGGCCTGGCCGCGCTGGGGCTGGCGCTGGCGACCATCCGGGCCTGGCGCGTCCGTCGTCACTGAGGGGAGGCACCCGGTGTCACGCCCCCTCGAACTGAACTACTGTCCTCGCTGTGGCCACGCGCTGGAGGACCGGGAGGCCTTTGGGCGCGTGCGGCGCTTTTGCCCCGCCTGTGACGAGATCGTGTTCCGCGAACACAAGGTCGCCGCGGGCGTGCTCGTCGAGCACGAGGGCAAGGTGCTCCTCGTCCGCCGGCGGTTGAACCCGCGCCAGGGGCTGTGGACCTTCCCCGCCGGCTTCGTCGACTTTGACGAGGACCCGGCCCAGGCTGCGGTGCGGGAATGCCGCGAGGAGACCGGGCTGGAGGTCGAGATCGCCGGCCTACTTCACGTCGCAGCCGGACGCGAGCACGAGCGCGGTGCGGACATCGTCATCGTCTACCGTGCCCGACTGGTGGGAGGCGAACAGCGGGCCGCCGACGACGTCGACCGGGTCGCCTTCTTCGCGCCCGACGAGCTCCCCCCACTGGCGTTCCGCGCCACCCGGGCTGCGCTCGCCAAATGGCAGGATTCCGCACCGTGTCGCCTCTAACCCGGCCGGGATGTCGGCGGGGCGAAACCGGCAGCCGCTCAAATTGACCTCGCGCCCAAGCAGAGCGTGCGATCCATTCGCCAGGATGCGCAGCAGGTTGGTGCCGCCGGGAAAGGAGACGTCGACCAGGTCGGCCCTGCCGCGCACGCTGAGCGCGCTGAAATCGGCCCAACCGGCGAAGACGGTGTTGTGAAACACCACGCGCCCGTCGCTCTGCATACCCCGGCCATCGAAATCCCCCTCGAAGACACAGTCCTCGACGAGCAAACTGGAATAAAAGTACGCATGCTTGAAGTGGGCCGTCGCGACGTGACAACCGACCAGCTCGACGATCTCGTAGAACGTGCGCCCCTCCAGGTCGAGCCCGTCCAGCACGGAATGGCGCACGACGATGGGCTGGTAAATGCCGCGCAGATCCTCGCCGCAGAGCCAACGGCTCACGACGAGAGGATCGAGGTCAAGCAGGCCAGTGACCCGCGTGTCCTGAACCGGTTCGCCGATGCTCAGGTACTCGAGCACCTGAGCGGACGATGCTACCCTCAACTTCGCTGCTGATGACATGCCCCACCCTGAATCATAAACCGCAAGCTCTTAATTACTTGAGTATAGCACGACTTAAGCACCTGACCGTTTCGATTGAGTTACAGAAACGTTGATACACGTTAATCATAGCATGTGAGCGTTTATGTCACGTCTAAAGAATGTGAGACATTCACTAGAATTTGCTGCGCCTCTATGAAGGGCCACCGACCTGAATCGCCATCTTTCGGCAAAGTCTCGCCAAAGTCTCGTTCGGGACCCTGGCGAAGACCTCAACAAGTTGAGGCATCCAGTGCGCTGGACACGCCCTACCGGCCAGTCCCCAAAGTCCTGAACTAGACCCCTGTATCATGCTCGCTTGACAGATCCCGCCGTATGGGGTATCCTCTCGCCTGCCCCCAGCGCCTTCGGGGACGTCTGAAACCATATGGACAGGAACTGGGAACCCAAACGATCCCCCAACCGTGGCGGCGCCAGCGTCAGGGCACTGGTCGTGTTCTGCTTTCTCTCGCTTGCGGTGGCCTGCAGCCTGCTCTCTACCATACCAGTGAGCGGCCGCTGGGAGGTTCCGCAGGTGGCCGAGACGGTCGAGCGATCCGACTTGCCGCCCAACGAGGCCTCGTCAGGCAACGAGGGGACCATTCCCAGCCCCTCGGCGCAGGCCGAGCTCGAGGGTGAAGGTCCCACGCCAGCCGTCCTGCCCGGCCAGGCCCGGGTGCCCATCCTGATGTACCACTATGTCTCCGAGCTCCCGCCCAACGCCGACCGTTATCGGGTCGACCTGACCGTGTCGCCGGAAAATTTCAAGGCACAGCTCCAATACCTGGCCGACGCGGGCTACCACACGATCACGCTGACCGACCTGTACCTTCACCTCACACAGGGCTACCCGCTGCCGGAGAGGCCGGTCGTGCTGACCTTTGACGACGGGTACAAGGACGCCTACGAGGTCGTGTTTCCCATGCTGTTGGATCATGGCTTCACGGGCACCTTCTTCGTGCTCGCCACCCCGGCCCACTTTGAGTCGCCCGGCTACATGACGTGGGCGCAGATGAAGGAGATGGCGGACGCGGGGATGGAGATCCAGGCCCACGGGCGGGACCACGTAGACCTGCGCGGGCGGTCGTACGACTACCTGGTCTACCAGATCCTGGGCATCCAGGAGGCGATCGAGCACCACACCGGCCGCCTGCCCCGCTTCTTCTGTTACCCCTCGGGCAAGCGGGACGCCAGCGTGGTCGCCGTGCTCAAGTCGGCCGGCTACTGGGGGGCGGTGACGACCGAATGGGGCCAGACGCAGACCCAGGAGAGCCTGTTCGAGATGCCGCGCGTCCGCATTCGCGGGACGGACCGACTGGCGAGTTTTGTCGACAGGCTGGAGAACTAGTACACCTCGATTGACCTACTTCATCATCCCCGTATGCGTAATACTTTCGTATAACCCCGATTCGCAAATTTGATAGTTTTTGACAGGGCCCCGGTGGTATACTTTAGGTTAACCGCCGGGGCTCTGCTTACCGGCGGCTTACATATGTATTGGGCAGTTCACAGCTTATGCAAGGCACAGCGTTGACGACGAAATCCTCCCGCCTGGCCGGATTCTACAACCTGCCGCTGGAAAAGCGGGTTGAAGAGGTCAGCCGGTGGGCAGAACTGACGCAGGACGAGGCCGCGATTCTGCACGGCGCGATGGGGTTCGACGGCTCGGCCGGGGCTTTAGCAGAGCTCAGCCGAGCACTCGCCGGAGCCCTGGCGCGGGCCGACCAGATGATCGAGAACGTGGTCGGCCTGTACGGTCTGCCGCTGGGGATCGCGACCAACTTTACTATCAACGGGCACGACGTGCTGGTGCCGATGGCGATCGAGGAGCCCTCGGTCGTCGCCGGGGCATCCTTCGCCGCCAGGCTGGCGCGCGCCGGCGGGGGCTTCCGGGCGGTCGCGACCGCGCCGGAGATGATCGGCCAGTTGCAGGTGCTCGACGTCGCCGACCCCTGGTCGGCCCGCTTCGACCTGCTGGCCGCGCGCGACGAGCTGCTGGCGCTGGCAGACGCGACCGACCCGGTCATCGCCGGGCTAGGCGGCGGGGCACGGGACCTGACGGTGCGCGTATTGGAGCAGACGCCGGCCGGCCCGATGCTCGTCGTGCACCTGGTCTTTGACTGCCGTGACGCGATGGGGGCCAACGCCGTCAACACCGCCTGCGAAGCGCTGGCCCCCCGGGTCGAGCAGATCACCGGCGGGCGGGTGCTGCTGCGGATCCTTTCCAACCTGGCCGACCGCCGGCTGGCGCGGGCGCGCTGCGCGGTGCTGGTGGAGGCGTTGGCGTCCGGCGATTTTCCCGGCGAGCGGGTGGCACAGGGGATCGTCGAGGCCTGGGCTTTCGCCGCCGCCGATCCCTACCGCGCTGCGACCCACAACAAGGGCATCATGAACGGCGTGGACGCGGTCGTCGTCGCCACCGGAAACGACTGGCGGGCGGTCGAGGCCGGCGCGCACGCCTACGCCGCCCGCTCGGGCCGGTACACCAGCTTGAGCACGTGGGCGCGCGACGGGGAGGGCAACCTGGCCGGCACGCTGGAGATGCCGCTGGCCGTGGGCATCGTCGGCGGCGCCACGCGGACGCACCCGGTGGCGCAGGTGGTGCACAAGATCCTGGGCGTGCACACCGCCCGCGAGCTGGCGGAGATCATCGCCTCGGTGGGGCTGGCCCAGAACATGGCGGCGCTGCGGGCGCTGGCGACGGAGGGCATCCAACGCGGCCACATGCGGCTCCACGCCCGGCAGGTGGCCGTCGCCGCCGGTGCGACGAAGGACGAGGTGGCACACGTGGTCGCGCGCATGCTCGCCGAGGGCCACGTCCGCCCCGACCGCGCCAAGGCCATCCTGTCCCAGTTGCGCCGTGAGCCCGGAACGACCAACGACACATGACACAACACGCAACACGCAGCACGCATTACGTATTACGTATTGCGTATTACAGCGATTGACACAATGACCAACAGCAACCAACTACCAGTGCTCAAACCTGACCGCGAGGTTGGCATCATCGGCTACGGGGCCTACGTCCCCCGGTACCGGCTGCCGGCTGCAGAGGTGGCCCGCATATGGACGGGTGGGCAGGGCGGCACGCCGGTCAGGGAGAAATCGGTGCCAGGGCTGGACGAGGACGTGGTGACCATGTCGGTCGAGGCCGCCCGCAACGCGCTCGCCCGCGCCGACGGCGTCGACCCGGCGCTCATCCGCGCCGTGTGGGTCGGGAGCGAGTCGCATCCCTACGCCGTCAAGCCGACCTCGACGATCGTGGCCGAGGCCATCGGCGCGACGCCCCACACGCAGGGCGGCGACTGGGAGTTCGCCTGCAAGGCCGGGAGCGAGGCGTTCCAGGCCGCCATCGGCTTCGTCGGCTCAGGGATGGCGCGGTACGCGCTCGCGATCGGGATGGACACGGCCCAGGCGCAGCCCGGCGACGCGCTGGAATACACGGCCAGCGCGGGAGGCGGCGCCTACCTGGTCGGCCCGGCCGAGGAAGCGCTGGCTGTCGTCGAGGGCTCGCTCTCCTACGTCACTGACACGCCCGACTTCTGGCGGCGGGCCTACCAGCACTACCCCTCGCATGGCGGGCGGTTCACCGGCCAGCCGGCGTACTTTAAGCACGTCGTCGCCGCCGCGCGGGGGCTGATGGATGGGCTGGGGACGGAGCCGTCCGACTATGCCCACGCCATCTTTCACCAGCCCAACCTCAAGTTCCCGCAGACGGTGGCCAGGCAGTTGGGCTTTACGCCGGCGCAGATCGATGCGGGGCTCCTGGTGGACGAGATCGGTAACACCTACGCCGGCTCCTCGCTCATCGGCCTGACGGCGGTGCTGGACGTCGCCGCGCCGGGCGAGCGGGTGTTGTTGGTGAGCTATGGCTCCGGCGCGGGGTCGGACGCCATCTCGCTGCGCGTCACCGACGGTATCGTGGAGCGGCAGAGGCGAGCGCCGATGACACGCGACTATATCGCCCGGCGCGTCGTGATCGACTATGCGACCTACGCGCGGTTCACCCGGGCGTTGCGGGCGTGAGGGCGAGAGCGTGAGAGAATGAACCAATGAGAGACGTCGCGATCATCGGCGTGGGACAGACCAAAGTAGGAGAGCACTGGGACATCAGCCTGCGGCACCTGGCGCTGGAGGCGCTCCAGGCGGGGATGGCCGACGCGGGCGTGACGCGGGCCGACGTGCTCTACGTGGGCAACATGCTCTCGGGCGAACTGGTCGGCCAGGAGCACCTGGGCGCATTGGTCGCCGATTTCGCCGGGCTGCGCGGGACGGAGGCGCTCAAGATCGAGGCCGCCTGCGCCTCGGGCGCGGCGGCGCTGCGGATGGGGTTCGTCGCCGTCGCCGGCGGGCTGGCGAACATCGTCGTCGTCGTCGGGGTGGAAAAGATGACGGACACGCTCGGCCCCGATACGACGACGGCGCTGGCGATGGCGGCCGACGGCGACTATGAAGCCGCGCAGGGGGTCTCCTTCGTCGCGATCAACGCGCTGTTGATGCGGCGCTACATGCACGAGTACGGCTACAGCCACCAGGACTTTTACCCGTTCGCGGTCAACGCGCACCGGAACGGGATGAACAACCCGTACGCGATGTTTCAATTCCCGGTCACGGCCGAGCGTTTCGCTCGGGCCAAGATGATCTGCGATCCCATCAACCTGCTGGATAGCTCGCCCATCTGCGACGGCGCGGCGGCGGTCGTGCTGGCGCCGGCCGACGCGGCGCGCGCGTTTTCGGCCGCCCCGGTGCGCATCGCCGGTTCGGCCGTGGGCACCGACGCGCTGGCCCTGCACGACCGGCGCGATCCGCTGGTGTTGGATGGGGCGGCGCTTTCGACGCGCCGGGCGTACGAGCAGGCGGGGGTGGGGCCGGAGGACATTGACCTGTTCGAGCTGCACGACGCCTTCAGCATCATGGCGGCGCTCAGCCTGGAGGCGGCCGGCTTCGCGGACCGGGGCCAGGGGCTGCGGCTGGCGCTGGATGGAGACATCGCGATCGACGGCCGCCTGCCCGTCACGACGATGGGTGGCTTGAAATCACGGGGACACCCGGTCGGGGCCACCGGCGTCTACCAGGTCGTCGAGGTCGTGCAGCAGTTGCGCGGCCTGGCCGGGGCCAACCAGGTGCCGGACGCGCGGCTCGGCATGGCGCAGAACATTGGCGGGAGCGGCGCGACGGTCATCACACACATCCTCGAAAGGATGGAATAGAGTAAGAAGGCATAGTGAACCTTGCGAAGGTTTCACCAGGATCTCAAAGCCAGAAAGGTCTCTGATAGCCAGGAATCTGCGCAAGCCAAGGCGACGTGTAACCTTCGCAAGGTTAGAGACCTGAAACTTGACCCGAATGAACACAGGAGGTTACAATGAGTATACCTAGAAACTGGAGATTACAGCAACAGCGCTACCGGCTCGTCGGAGAGATCTGCGAGAGGTGCGGGGCGCGGATCTTTCCGCCGCGCGACGTCTGCCCGGATTGCGAGGCGCCGGCCAAGACGCCGCTCGTCTTCAGCGGGCGGGGCGAGGTGTATTCCTACAGCACCGTTTACCACCCACCACGGGGGTTCGAGGAGTTCGCGCCCTACACCGTGGCGCTGGTGCAGTTGGAGGAAGGGCCCATGATCACCGCGCAGCTCACCGACGTGGACGCCGGGCAGGTGCGCGTCGGGATGCCGGTGGAGATGGTGACGCGCAAGGTGCAGTCGGGCGGCGAGGATGGCGCGATCATCTACGGCTACAAGTTCCGGCCTTCTGGATTGGGCCAGGCCCAGCCGTAGTTGGCTCCAGTCGTGCCGCGACGTCCAGGAAGATCACACGTAATTCCCGGCCTTTACCGATCATTACCGTCTCAACCAGCCTCGTCGCAGCGTGGCGTTTGGCCTCGAGTTGCTCACGCCGCTCCTCCTCTGTCTGGGGAGCGGCGTTGAGCCAGGTATTCCCCTCATGTCGGCGATTTCCTCGATCAAGTGTGAAATATGCCAAGCTTCAGAGACTACACCAAGCCTTATCTGGAATCCGCCTTGACCCAAATCGGGGATGCGGTCTATACCGTGGTCGGTCCACTGGACATCCGCGCCTGGTGGTCGCGCGAGCCGCTGCCCTTCGCACAGCGTAGAAGTGGGAAGGAGCTTGCGCTCTCCGTGGGCGACAAGTGGGGCGATCTGTTCGACTGCGCGTGGTTCCACTTCACCGGCCAAGTCCCCGCAGCGGCGGCGGGCCACCACGTCGTCCTGCTGCTCGACGTCAACGGCGAGATGTGCGTGTGCGACGCGCAGGGCGTCCCCGTGCGCGGGCTGACGAACGTCTCTTCGACCTACGATTACAGCCTGGGGCAGCCGGGAAAGCGCGTCCTGCAGGTCACGGCACGTGCCCAGGGCGGCGAACGCATCGACGTGTGGGCGGACGCGGGCTGCAATGACCTCTTTGGCGACCTCTGCGAGAACGGCACGGTCAAGGAAGCATCCATCGCCATCTGCAACGACGCGGTGCGCGCCCTGTACTATGATTTCGAGGTGCTGCTGGACCTGCTCAAGGTGTTGCCGGAGGATTCGCCACGCCATCAGCAGATCCTCACCGGCCTGAACGATGTCGCGCACCGATGGTGCGACGCGTACCCGCTTTCCAGCGGTATCCCGGCGGTGACGGACAAAGCCCGCGCGGCACTCGCGCCGCTGCTCGCCAAGCGTGGCGGTGACCCATCGCTGCGTATCAGCGCCATCGGGCACGCGCACGTGGACCTGGCGTGGCTGTGGCCCATCCGCGAGACGATCCGCAAGGGCGCGCGCACTTTTTCCACCGCCATCGCACTGATGGACCGCTATCCTGACTACGTCTTTGGGGCCAGCCAGCCGCAGTATTTCCTGTGGATGAAGGAGCGCTATCCCGCGTTGTATGCCAAGATCAAAGAGAAGGTGCGCGCGGGACGCATCGAACCCCTGGGCGCGATGTGGGTCGAGCCCGACACCAACATCGCCGGCGGGGAGGCGCTGGTGCGGCAATTGCTCCATGGCAAGCGCTTCTTCAAACAGGAATTCGGCGTGGACGTCAACCACCTGTGGCTGCCCGACGTGTTCGGTTACAGCGCCGCGTTGCCACAACTGCTCAAGCTGGCGGGGGTGGACTATTTCTCGACCCAGAAGCTCTCGTGGAGCCTGATCAACGTGTTCCCACACCAATCCTTCCACTGGCAAGGGATCGACGGCACGACGGTGCTGGCCCACATGTTGCCGGAGGATACCTACAACAGCCCCGCCGCTCCCCACTCGGTTCACAAGATCGAGCGGAACTATAAGGACAAGGGCGTGTCGGAGCACGCCTTGATGGTGTTTGGCATCGGCGACGGCGGCGGCGGCCCCGGCGCCGAGCACCTGGAGCGGCTGACCCGCATCAAGAACCTGGCGGGCCTCAGCCCGGTGACGCAGGAACCGGTGGCCGCCTTCTTCGAGAGGTGGCAGCAGGACGCCGCGCGCTTCCCGACCTGGGTGGGCGAACTGTACCTCGAGCGGCACCAGGGCACGCTGACCACCGGGGCGCGAAACAAGCGATACAACCGCAAGATGGAGCTGGCGCTGCGCGAACTTGAATGGACGTCGGTGCTGGCGAGCGTGCTGGCGGGTGCAGCGTACCCGTCCGACCGCCTGGAAGCCATCTGGCGCGAGGTCCTGCTCTACCAGTTCCACGACATCCTGCCGGGCTCCTCCATCAAGCGGGTGGTCGACGAGAGCGTGGCCCGCTACCGGGCCATGCACCGGGAGGTCACCGCGCTGATCGCCGAGAACGACGCACACGTGGCAGGATGCATACACACCGCCGGTATGACGTCACCCGTCCTCGTGCAGAACTCGCTCTCGTGGGAGCGGGCGGAGTGGGTCCAGGCCCACGGCCGGTGGCTTCACGTCACCGTCCCGGCGATGGGATACAAGGTCGTGGATGCAGATACTGACCACCTGCAGGTGCCGGGCACCTCGGTGTCCGCCACCGAAACCCGCCTGGAAAACGACCTCCTGCGCGTCCAATTCGCCGAGGATGGCAGCATCGTCTCGATCTACGACAAGCGCGCCGGCCGCCAGGTCATCCCCGACGGGCAGGCCGCAAATCGCCTGGCCGTCTACCGCGACCCCGGCGATGCCTGGGACTTTTGCCTGGATTACGCGGAGCAGGCCCTGCGCACGCTCGAGCTCGTCTCCGCCGCCGCCCGCGTGGACGGTCCACGAGCCGTCCTGAGGCAGGTGTACCGCCTGGCCCACTCTGAGTTGACGCAGGAGATCGCGCTGACGGCGGGCAGCCCGCGCCTGGACTTTATCAGCCACCTGCGGTGGCGCGAGCCGCAGACCATGCTGCGCACCAGCTTTCCCGTCGCGGTCCACGCCGAGGATGCGACTTTCGAGATTCAGTTCGGCCACATCCGTCGCCCGACACACCGCAACACAACCTGGGACCTGGCGAAGGACGAGGTAGCGGCGCACAAGTGGGTGGATCTCTCCCAGCGCGATTACGGCGTCGCCCTGCTGAACGATTCCAAGTATGGGCACAAGGTCAAAGGCAACGTGATCGACCTCAACCTGCTGCGCAGCGTCCCCTATCCCGGACCGCGCCTGGTGCAGGACGCGGACGTCGCGCCCGGGGAGCCACACCACGCCTACACCGACCAGTGCGACCACGTCTTCACCTACGCACTGTACCCGCATCCAGGCGACCACGTCGAGGGGCGCGTGGTGCAGGCCGGATACGCGCTGAACGTCCCGCTCCGCGTCGTGCCTGTCGCGTCTCAGCGCGGTGAAAGGCCGGTCGAAGCCTCGTTCCTGCAGGTAGACGCACCCAACGTGATCGTCGAGGCCGTCAAGAAAGCGGAGGAAGCGCCCAGGGGGGAAAATGCCATCATCGTCCGCCTCTACGAATGCGAGCACCGGAGCACACGCGTAACTCTGCATTTTGGTTTCCCGGTCGATTCCGCGACGGAGTCCAACCTGATGGAGGAGCCCCTCGGTCCGCTGACGCTGCGGAACAACCGGGTCACGCTCGACTTTCGTCCTTTTGAGGTCAAAACTGTTCGTGCGACCAAGAGAGCCTGAAGGGCGCATGAGCCAAGTGGAGGAGGTTGAGGCAAGGGTACACAGGAGGAAATGGGGAATCAGGACAGCGCGGGCAGCAAGTCAATCTGGCCGATGCGACCCAGGTACAACAGTACGGTTGTGTCACACACGACAGGGCGTTTAGACACCGGCCAATTCCTTGCGCAGATCATCGCCGGTGATCTGTGACACCGGGATGTCGTACTCGGCGCATAGGTCAAGGAACATTACACGCGGCACACCGGCCATTTCCGCCGCCGCGCCGGACGATAACTTGCCCAGGCGGAACAGCATCAGCGCCGCGTACAATCGCACGTCACGGGCCAACTCCTCTGATGTGCGATTGAGCATCTGCCGGATCTCACCCGGGAGGTGGATGATCAGTACTTCTTCCATAACATCACCTGCTCTCTTGTCCTGTGAGGTGATTATATCACATCGTGCCTCGCACGCAAAGACGCCTGTAGCGAACGGTTCACATTGGGGACAGAATGGCTTATTCAGGTCTGCCGGATGATCTGACCATCCTTCAGATGCACGACCTCGTCCACGTACTCGTCCACGAGCGCGTCGTGTGAGACCATCACCAACGTCACGTGCTCCTCGTCGACGATGCGCCGGAAGAGGCCGAGGATCTCGCGCGCGGTCGTGCTGTCCAACTCGCCCGTGGGCTCGTCGGCCAGGATCAGTTGAGGGTTGTTGACCAGGGCGCGCGCGATGCCCACCCGCTGCTGCTGGCCGCCCGACATCTCAAAGGGACGGTGATGGACCCAATTGCCGAGACCGACCAGGTCCAGGCAGTGAAGCGTCCGCTCGTGCCGCTCCTTGCCACCGACGCCGGCCATGCGCGGCATCAGCTCCACGTTCTCGTAGGCAGAGAGCGTAGGCAGCAGGCCAAACGACTGAAAGATAAAGCCCACCCGCTCGCGCCGCCACTGCGTGAGCTCTCGCTCGCGCCAGCCAGAGATATCGCGCCCGAACACGCGTACCACGCCGGACGTGGGATGGTCGAGCCCGCCGATGCAGTTGAGCAGCGTCGTCTTGCCGCTGCCCGAGCGCCCCTTCACAGCGGCGAAATGGCCCGGTGCAACTTTGAGGCTGACGCCGCGCAGGGCCGGCACCTCCAGCGAGCCGGTCCTGTACACGCGCCACAGCTCCTCGGTTTCGACGGCGTAGCCATTTGACCTGTCATCCATCTCTTGCACCATCACCGCTTTCTCCTCTCTCCCTCACCGTCCGCCGATCTCGCACGCGTTCCCCGGCGCAGCCTGGAGGCCAGGCCACGCAAACTACCCCCAGCCGTCCGCAGGAGGGCGAAGGCCCCATAGCTGCGCCAGCCCCGTGCCCCAGGCCCCGGCGCCAGTCCGGCCGCAAGCATCCCGGCCGCCTGCGCGTGGGCGGACTCGGGTGCCGGCAGGATCAGCACGCCCTCCTCGGTCAGCTCCAACCGAACGCGGCCCTTGATGCCAAACTGCTCCAGGTACTCTTTGGGCACTTGCAGGCGACCCGCCGAGTCGAGCACCACCAACTCCTCGAAAATCTCCTCCACCTGTTCCTGAACGCTGTCCTCCGCTGCCACCTCGCCGCCGGGCGCGCCGTTCACGACGGTCTGCCGCACCGTCTCCGTGGCCGTCTTGCCGTCGCGGATGGCGACCACCCGGTCCACGTGACGAGCGATGGACGGGTCGTGGCTGACGATCAACGTGGTGAGCCCGTACTCGCGATTGAGGCGCATAAACGTCTCATAGATGACGAGCGCCGTGGCCGAGTCCACCTCGCCGGTCGGCTCGTCCGCCAGGAGCAACCTGGGGCTGTTGGCCAGCGCGACGGCGATAGCGACCCGCTGCTGCTCTCCGCCGGACATCTGCGCCAGCCGGTGATGCCGCCGCTCGGCCAATCCCACCGCCTCCAGCAACTCCTCGGCCCGCTTCCGCTTCTTCCCTCCGTTCCGGCCGGCCAGCGTCATCGGCAACTCGACGTTCTCCAGTGCGGTCAGATAGGACACCAGGTTGCGGCTGCCCTGCTGCCAGACGAACCCGACCTCGGAGCGACGATACCGGTCGAGGGCAACGTCCGAGAGTTTAAGCAGGTCTTGACCGTCCACCCACACACGTCCTGCCGAGGGACGGTCGAGGCCACCCAGGATGTTCATCAGCGTGGACTTGCCGCTGCCGCTGGGGCCGACGGCGCCCATCAACTCGCCAGGGGCCACGACCAGGTCCAGCCCTTGCAAGGCCACCGTCTCCAGATCCGCGACCTGGTATATCTTGACCAAATTGTCGCACACGATCATCGGAGAGGCGTCAGAGTTGGACGTGGGGGCCGAATCTACATTCTTTATTCTCTCCTCTCCATTCTCCATTCTCTATTCTCTCCTCTCCTCTCTCTCCTCTGACTAGGCCGTCTCCCCAAGCTTGACCGCCTGGAAGATCTTTATCCGCATCAGCAATGCCGCCAACCCTCCCAATGCAACCACGAACAGCAGCCCAAACAACGCATAGATCTGCAAGATGGCTGGCCAGGCGATCTCAACCACATAGGGCGGAATCTGCGCCGACGGCCCGGTACCCACTTGCAGATAGGGTATGAATAGCTCACTGACCCAGGCACCCAGGCCCGTGCCCGCGACCAGCCCTACCACGACAAGGAAGGCCAACTCCCAGGCCAGGAACGCCGTCATTTGCGCAGAGGAAAGCCCGATGGCCCGCAGGACTCCCAGCTCGATGAAACGCCGTCGAAAAGAGAACAACGCGTAGAACAGGAAACCCATCACCGTCAGCAAAGCAGCGGCCAGGAATCCCACAGAAAGCGCGCCAAACAGCCCCTGACGTTCCGGCCGCCTCTGCTCATCGGTGACCATCACGGGCGGGGCCTCCCAATTTAGCACATCCAACCGCAGGTCGCGCACCCCCTCGACGATCCCCTCATAGTCCACGTCCGGATCGGTCTTTAACCACACGTTGTACGGAAATTGCCCGCCTGCCATTTCGAAAAAGTGCTCCAGGTTGCCCACGAACAGGGGGCCATCTTCTTCCGGGTACCAGGTGGGGAACAGGTCAAAGCCGCCCACAATCTCTAGATCCATCTCGACGGTTTGTCCATGCGCGCTCACCCTGATGCGGAAGGTGTCGCCCCCTCTGAGGCTGTGCTGCGCCATAAAGGTGCGCGGCACCAGCACGCCGTTGGCTTGGACAGCCAGCGCGTTCATCAGCGCACCCAGGCTGCTCGGAGAAAAGTCGCGTCGCCAGAACGCGACCTGGGTGAAATCGACGCGGTCCACGCCGATGAAGAGTCCCTCCTGCGATCCGCCGCTCAACCGGGTAAAAGCCCCAAAGCGCCCCACGCGCGCGGCCGCCTGCACCCCTGGCACCCTGAGATGCTCGATCACCGGGAGAAAGAGCCAGCGCGGCCCCTCGCCCTCCTCGTCCCCGCCAGTATCTCCGCCACCGTCACCAGAGGTCCCAAAGAAGCCGCCTCCCCCGAGAGGGTTCTCCGTGCTCTCGCCCAGTTCCACCAGTCCCATGTCCGCGCCGACCTCGTAATACGTGCGGTCGTGCAAGTGATTGTCCAGTGTCTGCGCCAGCGACGCGGTGAACGCGGACAGGCTGAGCGTGAGGATCAGGAGCACCAGGGGGGCCGAGTAGAACCCAGGCGTCCGCGAGAGATGGCGCGCTGCCAACAGAACGCCAATGCCACCCGTGCGCGCAGCGATCCAGGCGACCAGGGACATGATCAGCGGCAGAATGCGCAGGATGAAAAGCGTGAGCGCAAAGATCCCCAGCGCCGGGACCAGGAAGAGCAGCGGATTCTGGAAAGGATCGTTGACCAGCATACTATCACCCACCGGCAAGGCGATGCTGCCCTGCTGCCGCAGTACGTAAGCGCCGTAGGCCGCCGGGATGAGCAGCAACACGTCCAACCAGGCCCGCTGCCACCACGGTTTCCGCAGCGCACGCGCGCGCTCTTGCTTGTAGGTGACGATCGTGTGGCGTGCGGCGTTGATGGTCGGGAATATCTGCGCTGCGAGAGCCAGGATGATGGCCACGGCACCAAAGCGCATCGTCGCCATCGTCACGCCCACGCGCAGATCCGATCGCAACGTAAAGTCCAGGAAACTGCGCGCCCTGCCGATCAGTTGGGCGAGCGCCTCGGCAGCAGGCAGGCCGACGAGCAGCGCAACTGCCCCCAACAGCAGCCCCTCCAGCGCTGCGATCCCCAGCACCTGAACCGCCGTGGCCCCCCGACTACGCAGCACGGCGATTTCGTTCCGCTGTCGCCCCACAGCCAGCCCAACCACCAGCCCGATGAACGCCAGGATCAGGCCGATGATGGGCACGCTAAAGGCATAGAGCAAAAACGTAAGCAGCCCTGCAGCACGCCGGTACGCCTGCAGCGCCGGTGCCGGTGACACATCAAGCCTGGTATCGGGCAGAAGGGCGGCCGCCCGCTGCTGTACGGTACTGATCCGGCGGAGAAGCGGGTTGACGTCACTGGCGTAGACCTCCGAGCCGTCCATGACCAGATACCACAGTGCCAGGTAAACCTCATCCTCCACGTAGGGACTGATGCGACTCACAAAGGTCTCTTCTGGCACGAACATCACGTCGGTCAAGTCCCCGGGATTGCGGAACCAGAATTCCTCGTCGGGATCCGTTGCTCTCCATACCCCAGCGATGTACACCGGGATCAACGTCGTCCGTTCCCCGCCCGCCTCCAGCCTGTGGCTGAGGTAGGCGGTGTATGTCTCGCCCACCTGGAGACCTAGCTCTGTGGCAAAAGCTTCGTTGATCAACATCTCGACGGTGCTGTCCTGCGAAGAAATCGCCACGGCCGGGAAGCTACCCTCCAGGATCGAGATATGGTCCTCAAGGTCGCTGGCGCTGGCGAAGCAGGCCCAGGTCAACGGGGTTTGGGTGTCCGCATAGGCAACGTCCTCCTGGGGGAACAACTGGAAAGCGTCGGTCTCAAAGTAGCGCACCACGAGCTTTTGCGGCAGGCCCAGGGCAGGGCCAGCCACCTTCGCCAGGTATTCATCGATTGCCTCTATGTCCTCCCACTCCACAGCACCCGCCCACGCACCGATGTACCGGAACATGAAGACGAACGGGGGGCGGGGGCCAAACCGCTCTCCCGCCAGCTCCTGACGCAACATGCGGTAGTAGACCCCATCGGCGTACAGCGGGATGCTCATGGACAGCGCCACCGCCGTCACCAGCCCCAGCGCGGTCGCCAGCGTCAACCAGCGTTGGGAGAAAAGACGCTTGGCGGATACGACGAAAACGGCCCAGAAGCGAAGCAGAACACCCATCAAGCTATCTCCCTCTACGGTCCGATCACGACCTGGCCCTCGGCCAGGCCCTCCTCGATCTCGACGCGGTCCTCGCCCTCGACGCCGATCTTGACATCGACGCGCCGCTGGGCGTCGCCCTCCTGCAGCACGACGAACCTGCGCCCCTCGAAGGTGCGTATCGCCTGCGGGGGCAGCCAGAGCACGTCGTCCTGGCGCTCCAAGACCACAGTCATACGCACCAGGTCGCCCAGCTCAAGCCCGGCGTCGGTAGCCGACACTTCCAACGATACCCGGGTGGACTCATCCCTTTCCTCGGCATCGGAGCTAATGCGGCCACCCCCGCCGTAAGGATAGGGCAGGCGCCGGATCTGGCCTTTGATCTCCTCGCCGGGGCGGCTGGCTATCGTGACGGCCACGGGCATCCCCTCTTGCAGGTCCTCCATCTGCGAACCCTGCAGGCTGGCGCTTACCTCCAACTCGCTGAGCTCGCCGATCACCATCACGGGCCGGTATCCCTCCACCGCGCGGCCGTCCGTAATGTTGAGCGAGAGCACCTGCCCGTCGAAAGGGGCTTTCAGTTGGGCATCGTTCAGCAGGTCCCTCAACCGCTGCACGTTCAACTTGATCTCTTCGATGTCCAACCCGGCCTCGAGTTGTTCCAGCCGCAGGCGAGCCAACTCTACCTCGTGCTCACAGATCTCGACGTTGTACTGGTGCTTCTCAAGGCTCTGCAGAGCCTGCTGGTACTGGGCTTCAGCGACCTTCAGACTCAGTTCGGCCTGGCGCAGGGCACGCTCGGTCGCCTCCCGCTCATTCTCCAGCGCCTTCTTCTTCCATGCGATGTCGAGCTCCCAGTCACGACCTGGATCCCACGCCTCGTCGTAGGCCTCCTGCGCCTCACTCAGTGCAATCTTGGCCCGTTCAAGGCCCACCTCAGCGATGGTCACCTGCGACGCAGGGTTATCGGCCTTGGCGCTCGCCAAACGCAGTTCGGTAGAGCGCAGGCTGGTCTCGGCCTCGGCCAATCGCTTCTCGTTGTTGGCAATAGCCATCTCCAGAGCAGCCTCAGCCTGCAGAAGCTGGTTCTTCAGGTCAATGACTTCCAGCTCGGCCAGGAGATCGCCAGTCTCGACAAAGTCATCCCTTTCCACATACACAGTCCCGACGTAGCCTGCGGTGCGGAAGAAAAGCTCCTGTTCCACGACAGGGGCGGTGCGGCCTGTGAACTCGAGTTCCCTGACCACCTCCCCACGCTTCACCTCGTAGGTGGGCTTGGTCGGTACGATGGGCGTGGGAACGGGCGTCGGCGTCGCCTCCTCCTGCTGGGATGCACCACCGCCACAACCCGCCACCACCATCAGGACTATTAGCACCCCTGTAAGCCGCTTGATTCGTCGCATCATCGCTGTTCGCCTCCTCAGCTTCTATCCTGCCTCGAAAATAAGCCCCGCTCCGCGCGGACCATAGTCCGCGCTCCCCCGGCCGCCGGACGGCTCGACCGTAAGCGAAGCGACGCTCGCCGAAGTCTGTGGTCCGGCGGGAGCGTTGATGATCATGTGGACTACTCCGTGAAAATCGCCTGCAGGTCAGACTCCAGCTTGTCGATCTCGGCTTCGATGTCGAGTCCCCGTCTGCTCGCCATCAGATCCCGCAGGTCATCGAACCGGGCGTATGCCGTGGGGTGGTTGGGCATGCTGGCCGTGTGGGGAAGGAAGCCGAGATATGCCAGGCTGTCCACCGGGACCTGCAGGTCCACGTCCGGATATCTCCCCTCCAGCTCCTCGAAGAAGGCCGGTTGCAGGCTCTCCAGCGCGGGTACGTCGCCCCACAACGCGAGCAGCTCCGGGCTGGTCGCCAGCGCATGCGCCACCTCGACCGCCTCCTGGGGATGCTCGGTCGTGTTCAGGACACCGACCATGCTGCTGCTCCAGTCAACCGTGATCGTGCCCTCGTACGACGGAATCGCGGCGATGTCCCAGCCAAACGGGACGTCGACCAGCCTGGGAAGGTACCAGAGATAACTGCGCACCATAGCGACTTTGCCAGAGGCGAAGGAATTGCCTTGCATACCGTCCACGTCCCTGCCGGTGGGGATAAAGTGCTTGCCCCACATTCCATCATAGTACCAGTGGAACGCCTCGCGCCAATGGTCAGGGATTGTGGCGTTGCCGGCCGCATCCACGGCCGAACCGGCGCCAAAAAAGTGGGCCAGGCCTGTCCCACTCTCCCACTGCCAGTGAAAGCCCCACCGCACGATCCGGTTCGGGTGCAAGTCCGGGCTGGCCGCGTCGTTGCCGTCGGCATCGAGCGTCAACTGCGTGGCGATCTCTTCCATCTTTTCGACGGTCCACGCGTCGCCGTCGGCGTACGGTTCGCCATATCGGTGGGGTGGATAGGCCAGGCCCGCCGCGTCGAACAGATCGCGGTTGTAGTAGATCACCGAGGGATTGACCCCGGCGGGCAGGCCGACCAGTCGACCTTCCACGCGCCACGTATCAATGACGGCCGGATCGATGTCGCTGAGGTCGTCGTCTACGAGCAGGGGCCCCAGGTCCAACCACAGGCCGGGGAACAGGCTCACACCCAACTGCCCCGTCGGGCCGACGACGTCCGGCGGATGGCCGGCCTCGACCTGGGCCCTCAACAGGTCCGCCCCTCCGTAGACGCCGCCGCTGGGGCTGACCTCCAACACCAACTCGATCCGGTCCTGCGAATCGTTGAAACTGTCGACGAACGCCTCCTCCACCGCCCGGGCGGCCGCGGAAGTACCCGTACCCAGGCCGACGAACCAGCGGACTTGAACTCTTTCAGAACGAGTTCCTCCAGTCCCTGTGTTTGGGGCCACAATAGGCGTCTCGCCAGCAGATGCTGTTGGACCGCAAGCAGCGAGCACCACACTCAAAGCCACTAATAGACTCACAACAAACGGAATTGACTTACACATTGCTTCTCTTCCCCTCATACAAACAAGCCAGACTCCCATCTAGCTGCCCGACAGTTTGCAACCGTACAAGCGTACCCTACCATAACAAGACAGCTATTCCACTACCCATCACTTGAACTCGTCAAGCGCTTTGCTGTCGACCCAATACATATCACCTTCACTGAAGAAAAAGAAAAACTTTCCGTCAAAAGAAAATCTGGGAGCATACTGAGGACTAGAGGTATTGAATTTATCTCCCAAATTCTGAGGGGGCTGCCATGAACCATCTTCATTCCGAATGCCAATATACAGGTCTACGTCCCCTCTCGTCCCAGGTCGATTCGAAGTTAGGATCATATAGCGACCATCTTGTGTCATCACCATACCTTCATCTGAGTATTGTGTGTTGATTGGCTCCCCAATGTTCTCGGCAGTAGAGTATTCCGCATCTATCAGCTTTGAAAAATAAATGTCTATCTGGCCATAACCTCCTGGACGGTTCGATAGGAAGTATAGCGTTCCATCACTAGCGACAAAAGGCGTGTATTCCGCATCGAAGGAGTTAATGGGTTCATCCAAATACTTGGGCTCTGTCCAACCTTTTTCAGTGCGCTCAACCATCCAGATATTAGGATCGCTCCTTGGACTGGAAGCGTCAGGTTGACGATCTGATACAAAGTAAAGCTTCTGCCCGTCGCCAGAGATGAAAGGACTCCAATTGGCATATTCTCTTGAAAAAGGAGCCAATTCGGGCTCAGTCCAATGACCATTCTCCAGCCTCGTGAACATGATACTGGTCTGGGTGCGCGTTCCAACGGTAAAGTATATTTCCATTCCGTCAGGCGTGAATGTAATATTGAACTCCACCTGGTTGTCGAGAGAAACGATCCCCGCCGCAAAAACCTCCGGCACCAGGCCTGGACGAGGCTGGCTTAGATACATCAGGCTATCTGGGATTCCTCGTGAACCACATGCTGTAGAACACGTGAGCAATAAGCATGCCAAGATTGCGACTTTCTGAGTGAACCGTGAATGATTCTCCATAGCAACCCTCCATTCATGGCTCTAGTCTGGGTGGCTAGCGGCAGGCATCAGCCGCCCGCGCGGACCCACTTGCGGAAAATCTACCTCAAGGATTCTTGCTGTTCGGTTCAATGGGAACTTAACTACGGCCCTAGTCCGGTTTCAGCCTCTCGCTGCGCCCAGTCCATCGCCTCCTGAGCAGTCCAGGCTCCAGAGATGATCCTGTCGACCGCTTCGAAGAACATTTCCCGAGATCCCTCAAACCTGCTATACACCCTGGGGGAATAGAACAGCGCATTTTCCAATGACTCCCCTGCAAGCGCGGCGACGTCCTCGCCGACCTGTCGTTTGTACTCGGCGGACTCGACAATCGACCTGCGCACCGGCACCAAGTACTCCCATGGCTGCCTGCTGAGGAAGACAACCCACTTCCAGGCCGCATCGGGATGTTGCGTTTGAGAGGAGACAGCATAGCCAGCACATATACCACCTGTGGCCGCTTGTGTGTCCCGGGGGAGGCTCACCATGCCCCACCGCATGGGCCACTCCACCTGGCCCCGTCCTCCCTGCAGGGCGAAATCATAGCTCCATATGCCTACTTTGCCCTCCAAAATGGCGCGCTCGGCGGCAGATCCTGGTGACCCAAAGGCTCTGAGTGCCTGTTGCGGCGTGGGAGCAACGTCGTATTCGTGATACAGTCTGGCATACCATTCCAGCGCTTCGACGGTCAAGGGATCATCGAACGTCACACGGCTCGGCTGTTGAATGTCGTCGTAAATCCGCCCGCCGTGCTGATAGACAAGCCACAAGGCATCAACACGTCCAACATTGCTTGCATAGCCAAAGACGCCGGCCGCGGGATCGCGTATCGCAAGGGCAGCGCTCAAGAAATCATCCCACGTCCACCCCTTCTCAGGATAAGGAACGTCGTATTGATCGAACAGGTCCTGGTTGTAATACATCACTACAGGGTTCGCTCCAAATGGAATGGCCCATATCTCGCCATCGATGGTAAAGACTTTTAGCGCGGCGGGGTAAAAGTCAGGCAGATCGAGCGATGCATCTTGCTCGATGAATGGGTCCAGCGCCAGGATGTCGCCTCGCTCCTGCACGGGGTCGAACATGGCTTGCCAGACTGGACGGACATCCGCATCTTCGGCCTCGAGATTGATCAGCCCACCCTCTGTCTCGGGACGCAGGTTGACGGTAATGTGAGGATGCTGCTCGTTGAACTCCTGAACCAATGGCTCATAAAGCTCCAGGCTGATATCGCGACAAGCAAACGTGATACTTACCGGTTCGGGCGTCGGCGCGGCTCCCTTACAGCCGGAGAGGGAGAAGGCGAGCAGACAGGCCAGCACGCCCATTGGCCCTGGCCGCGCAGTTCTTGCACACGAGTTTCGGATGGACATCATTTCCTCCTGTTTCTCGAGTTCACTGGACTCTATAGGGCAACCGATCTCAGGGCAATCCTGCCGTTCCGTTCAACGGGAACCTGGCGGGACTAGGGCTCTATCCTGGTCTCAGCCTCTTGCTGGGCCCAGTCCATCGCCTCCTGAGCAGTCCGCGCTCCTAATTCGATCATGCCGGCCGCTTGTTCCAATATCCCCAGAGCTTCAAGCGTCCTGCTGATAAAATCTCTGGGGTAGTAGGGCAGTCCATTCTCCAGAACCGCCCGCGAGACGGCGGCGGCGGCGCTGCCGGCCCGCCGCTCGTACTCCTCCGACTCGGCGTGTGACCTGCGCACAGGAATGTGGCGAGCAGGCATCTGCCTGCTGAGGAATGCAACCAGCCGCCAGGCCACATCGGGATGTTGCGTCTGAGAGGAGATCGCATACCCATTAGCCCAAAGATCCCCGACAATACCCGTGGCCGTATCCACGGTCGATCGAGGGAACGCCACCATACCCCAACGCATCGGCCACTCCACCCCGCCCCAGAACTCTTCTCCTCCTCCCAGGTCGGAGAAACCGGAGCTCCATATACCTACCTTGCCCGCTAGAATGGCTTCCTTAAGGGCCCATTGTTTCTGATCGCCTCTCAGCCGCGGCGAAAGCGCGACGTCGTGTTCGTGAAACAGGTTGCCGTACCATTCCAGCGCTTCGACGGTCAAGGGATCGTCAAACGTCGTGTGGGCGGGGTTCTGCATATCCTCAAAGACCCGACCACCGGGCTGATGGACAAACAACCAGACAGTCCATCGCCCTCCAAGGGGGGCATAGCCATAGACGCCAGCTTCGGGATCGCGCATCGCCTGGGTAGTGCTCACAAAATCATCCCACGTCCATCCGATCTCGGGGTAGGGAACGCCGTACTGATCGAACAGGTCCTGGTTGTAATACATCACCTCGGAATCCACTCCGTACGGGATAGCCCACGTCTTGCCCTCGATGGTAAAGGTTTCCAGCGTGGCAGGGTAAAAGTCAGACAGATCGAACGACTCATCTTGCTCGATGAACGGGTCCAACTCCAGAAAGTCACCTCGCTCCCGCTGACCGTCAATGATGGCGACAAAGACCTCGCGGACGTCCGCGTCTTCAGCCCCGAGATCCCACGCCAGCGTCCCCATTGACTCGGGACGCAGGTCGACGGTGACGTGAGGATATTGCTCGGTGAACTCCTGGACCAATGCCTCAACGCGAGCCGTGTCAGATTCCCAATAGGCAAACGTGATGGTCACCGGTTCGGGCGCTGGCGCGGCTTCGCCACAGGCGGAGAGGGGGATGACGAGCAGACACACGGTCATAAACGCCAGCCCCAGGCGTTCGATCCTGGCATATGAATCATCGAGAGACATATCTCCTTCTCCCTTCGAGTCCGTCGATTGAGTCAGCCCTTCGACCAGGCTCAGGGCAGGCCCTTCGGCAGCGCTCAGGACGGGCCCTTCGACCAGGCTCAGGGCAGGCCGTTCGGCTCCTGCTCCAAGCCCGGCCGCGCAGCGGTGTCAGAATCAACGCAGGTGACGGAGCGCACCGGCAGGCCCAGGGTGTACAGCGTGCGCAGCATGCCCTGCAGGGCGGCCTGGTCGGCGACGGTGCCGGTGAGCGTGGTGATCGGCGGCCCGTCGCCCTCGCGTTCGACCGTGACCGTCATCCCCTCGAACCAGTCTGACCAGCGCTCGTCGAGACGTCCCTCGACCTTGATCTGGTACGTCGCCGGCTGGTCCAGACCGGGGTTTTGTTTGGTGAGCTCCACTGGGTCCATTCTACCTCCAACAACAGGTGCGCTTGCCTGAATTGGCAAAGCCTTACGCATATGTTATCGCAAAGCAGCACCTGTGTCATGGGCCAAAGGTCCCATTCCGGTACCATTTCTAGGGGGGAGTACCGGAGGTGGCTATCAGAGGGGGAGCTGTCTCAGAGGGAAAAAACAGGGCAGGATCAGACCCTATCAAAGGGCAGGATGCCCAGCGTTTGCGCCTTCGCCACCGCCTGTGTCCGGCTGTGGACGCCGAGCTTGCCGTAGATGCTGCTCGTATGTCGCTTGACAGTCTTGGGTGAGATGAAGAGCCTGTGCGCGATCTCGCGGTTCGAGAGCCCCTCGGCGATGAGCCCCAGCACATCGAGCTCGCGCTCGCTCAGCGGCTCGACCAGTTGAGTCTCAGGTCCCAGCGTCGCCGGTTTCAGGCCGGACAGCGATGCGGACGTCAGACTGGGACCTGAGACCTGAAACTTGGAACTTGGCACATCGAACGCTGCCAGCAACCTACCGGCGTACTCTGGTGCGATCCCGCGAGCAGCCGCTTCATAGAGCAGGCGCGCCATGGGGGGGCCCTCGTCGACGAAAATGCGGAAGTAGCCCTCCGGCTCCGCCAGCGCGAGCGCTCGCTGCAGCCCATCCAGCGCGCGGTGGGTCTCACTCTGCGCGTCCAGCGCCAGCGCTTGCAGGATGAGCAACTCGATCACACACTCGTTCCAGCCGCCTTCCTCGTTGACGCGGAGCTGGCGCTCCAGAAAATCGAGCACAGGCCGCAGGTCGGGCTGTCCCTGCGCCCGATGCTGGGCGATGTGCAACAGGACCAGGGCCATGCACCTGGCATAGCGCCATTCATCCGCGCAGGCGGGGATGTCCTTGCCGTTATCGAACTGGGGCAGAACCTGGCGTGCCGCCCGCGCAGCACGCGCGAGCAGAGCGGGGTCGCGCTGGCTCTGCGAAAGCCACAGCCGGACCCGGAGCGCGGCGGCATAGGTATCCGACTCCATCTCTGGCCATAGCTTCTCGATCTGTTCGATGAGACGCAGCGCGCCCCCCACATCCCCCCGGGCCTGCCTGAGGCGGGACAGGGCCGCATAGCCCCGGCTCCATACGTCCAGCTCCAGCGTTCCCCTGACCCGTTTCAGTCCCTCCGCCAGGAGGCGATCTGCACCTTCCAGGTCTCCCTGCTCCAGCAGGATGCTGCCGAGCGAAATGTAGAGCGCCCCCGAAACCGGCAGGGGTCGCCCCGTCTTCTCAACCGGCTCAACCACGTCGCTCAGCCCCTTGCGGCAGATCGCAGCCGCTTCGCGCAGCCGCCCCTGACGGCAGGCGATGATCGCTTGCGCGTCGGCCGCGAGCACGGCGAAATAGTAGGAGCCACTGGCCTGCGCGGCGCGCCATGCATCATCGAAGGCGCGTCTGGCAGCGGCCGTATCACCGAGCCGGAGTTGGCCCCAACCCAGATTGTAGAGGATGGTGGCACGCCTGACCAGCGCATCTTCCGCCAGGTGCTCAAGGACTTTAAGCGACAGGGCGACGGTAGCTTGCGGGTCGTGACGGGGCATGCGCGCCAGGGACGCGCGGATCACGGCGATTTCCTCGGCAACCGCGGCCTGGAGCACGGCGCCGGCTTTATGGGGGGGCCGCAGACAGGCTGTGGGGGCCTTCTCCGCAGCCTGCAGCCATCGTTCAATCGTCTCCGAAGCGGCACGCCCACTGAGCAACAGGACCCAGGCGTAGCGCATGCAGAGCCAGGGGTGGACGCGGATCACCTCCTCGGGAAGGGCGCTCAGCCACCCATGCACCGTGAGGGTCTGGCTGTGACGGATCATGTCGTCGGCATATCGCTCGATGAGATCCGCCGCGCGGTCGAAATCCGATGCCCTCAGCGCGTGGACGATCGCCGCGTTCGCAAAGCCGTTTTGCCCGTACCACTCGCTGGCCCGGCGGTGCAGGAGCGCAAGCCCTTGCCCCCCCACGTCCTGGCGCAGGCGGTAGCGCAGCAGGTCGGCGAAGAGGTGATGATACCGGTACCACTCCCGCCGGTTGTCCAACGGAATGACGAACAGGTTGGCCCGCTCCAACCGCTCCAGCATCCCCTGGCTGGCACTTTTGTCTTCACCCACTACTGCATCGCACAGTGGACCGGTGAGATGCTCCAGGATCGAGGTCCGCAGCAGGAACCGCTGCACCGCCCGAGATTGTCGGGCCAGGACCTCGTCGACCAGGTAGTCCATCACGTGGCGCTCGTCCCCGGCAAAGCGCCGGACGAACGCGGCGCAGTCCGCCTGACCGGGGGACGAGAGCGACGTCTGCAGCGCGAGGGCAGCCAGTTGCAGCCCCGCGATCCAGCCCTCGGTCTTGGCCCCAAGCACGACGACCTCTCCCGGCGTGAGGTTCAGCCCCATCGTCTGCCTGAGGAAGGCCGCCGCTTCCGCCGCCGTGAACCGCAGGTCGCTCGCCCGCAGTTCCGTCATCTGTCCCCGAGCGCGCAGCCGGGGCAGCGGCAGCGGTGGGTCCTCGCGCGTCGCGATGACCATGTGCATCTGCGGCGGCTGGCGCTCCAGCAGAAACCCCACCGCCTCGTGAACGGCCAGTTCGCCGATAAGGTGGTAGTCGTCCAACACGAGGACAAACGGTGTCGGCTGGGCGGCGACGTCGTTGATCAGCGCCGTCACGAGCGATTCGAGCGGCGGCAGTTCCGCCGCTTGCATCGAGCTCTGAACAGTCGAACCGACGCTGCGCTCGACCCCCTGCAGCGCAGCAACGAGGTAGGTGAAGAAGCGAACGGGGTCGTTGTCGCCTTCGTCGAGCGAGAGCCAGGCGACGGGGCAATCCAATCCCTGCAGCCATTCCGTGACCAGCGTCGTCTTGCCAAACCCGGCCGGGGCGGAAATGAGGGTCAGCCGGTGGCTCCGCAGCCCCGCCTGCAATCGCTGGACCAGGCGTGGGCGGGCCACCAGCTCGGGCCGGACCGGGGGAACGTACAGCTTGGTGGTCAAGAGCACGGCGGTCATTCCTCCATCCTCGAACCCATTGTATTACATTTAGGAAGTATTTCCGGTTGCCGGTGGTGAGGTGCCGAAGCCATATAGGGGCTGTGGACACGTGGGCAACCCAGAGCGAAACGGAGAGTTGTCCATACATCCATCAGATTCCCTCCTG
>Ga0307378_10000598_pt1 | contig 63110 bp, 63 predicted proteins | sample UN1MG_FD_202238 | JGI IMG/M metagenome (GOLD analysis project Ga0307378, IMG submission 202238) | Soil microbial communities from Risofladan, Vaasa, Finland - UN-1 | ecosystem: Environmental > Terrestrial > Soil > Coastal area > Acid sulfate soil | place: Finland: Risofladan, Vaasa | collected... | reverse complement strand
GTTTTATATAAAAGAAGACAGTGAAATATGGAAATAGAATATTTAATAAAAAGAGCTAGTAATAAGTATTTCCAATGATTCAGAAAACTAATAAAATAATTAGAGTTTACAATGAAGAAAGGAATGGCGATGAAATTATTTTTGACATATATGAGATTATTTTGGAAAAACTGGATAGTGAATCATTGGTAAAAGAAACTTAATTTTATATAATACAGTCAAATATCATTTTAAAATTATTATCGATGAATAAAGAAGAGAAAGTAGCTTGTTATGTTAGAGTATCAAGCAATAAGCAAGCCAAAGACGATAAGTATAGTATACCTGAACAAATCAACATTTTAGAAAATATATGTAAGAGAAATAATTGGGATTATGATCTTTACAAGGATCTTGGAATTTCTGGTGAGACCATTAAAGAAAGACCTCAATTAAAGGAGCTACTGAAGGGATGTAGTAATGGTATATATAGCAGAATACTTGTAGTTGACCAGGATAGATTATCCAGAAATGTAAAAGACCTTCAGGTATTAAAAGAAGTATTTAAATATAATGATGTAAAGCTAATGCTTCAAAATACAGTATTGGATTTAAATAATAAAGATGATGACTTTATGTCTGACATCCAGGGGATTTTTAGTAAGAGGGAATTAAAAGTCATTGCTGAGCGGTCAGCCAGGGGAAGATATCAAAAAGCCAAGCAAGGCAAGTTTCCATCTGGAGGCAATAGCCTGCCTTATGGATATAAATTGGATGATGAAGATAGATTGGTTATAGACGAAGAGGAAGCTAGAGTTGTAAGGCGAATTTTTGATTTAATTGCAAATCATGGCTGGTCCTGTTACAGGGTACCGGATGATTTAAATGCTTTGGGAATTCCTACCAGGTTAAAAAAACTTGGAAGGGTTTTGAGATCTAAAAAATATAATAGAATATATGAAAATAAATGGACAAGAAACAATGTAAAAAGTATTGTTTCAAATGATCTTTACTATAAGGATGAGTATATTTATGCGCAAAATAGTAAGTTTGATTTTGTAAAACCGGTTAGCATTAAAAAAGAACCAATAATCTCTAAAAGAATATTTCTGAAAGCAAAAAAGCAATTAACAGCTAATAGGAGTGATTATAATAACAGAGTAAAAACAATGTATATTTTAACCGGTAGATTATTCTGTCATAGGTGCAAATATCCTTATTGTGGAGGCAGGTATTCTACAAAAAAAAGTATTGTATTTTACTACGGCGATTTAGGTAAAAAGAAAGAAGTAACCAGCAGTCCATGTAGTAGTGCAGCAGTTAGAAAGGAATTAATAGTTTAAAGGGTCTTTTAAAAAGTTTAAAATTAGGTATAAGCAAATTAGATGATATTGATTAGAAGAGAATAATATCAAAATTTATAGATAGAATAGAAATAAATTCTGAGGGTAAGATGACTAAAACTACTAAGCTAGATGTTTATATACATTATAATTTCAGTAGCTTAGCAACAGAAAATGTTGGGGAAATTACCCCGCGCTGGGCGAATGGCGGAGGCGATAAGCCTAGCGTATACCTTAAAAATCTAGAAGATGTAGAACCAGATTTAACAGATGACCAGGATAACCCAATCAATGCAGATCTTACCTTTAGAAAGAAAATCAAAGTTATTTAAATATAAAAGCTCTGTATAATACCGGACTTTTTTGTATTAGAAAAAGATTTAAACAGAAAGTTTTAATTAATAAAAAGTTTAGTTAAATAAAAGCGATTATTTAGTTTTATTAGGTAAAATATTTATTTAACCAGGGTGAGAAAAATTTGGCTGTAGAGAATTATAAAAAATTAATTATGTATTGTAATTTATTGATAACTAAACTATAATACATAATTATGTATAATTCATTGCAACAGATAGAAGTATTTCATCTAGAGTTTTTAAGATGGTTTGGCCGTAAGGCTGATCCAAAACAATATGCCTTAAAAGGTGGAGTAAATATGCGGTTTTTCTTTGGCAGCATAAGATACTCTGAAGATATGGATCTTGACCTGTCAGACATGAGAGTAGATGTTCTCCAAGATATAGTCCTAAAAATACTTGTTACGCAGACTTTTATTGATAATTTAAGACCTTATGGTATCCAAAGAGTTTCTATTCCAGACATGGCAAAAGCAAAAAAGACTGAAACAACTCAAAGATTTAAAATTCATTTGATAACTTTTGCCGGAGAAGATCTTTTTACTAAGATTGAATTCTCACGAAGAAGTATGAAGGATGGAATAGTTGTTAATTCTGTTCTGGATTCTATATTACGTACTTATAAATTAATTCCTCTTATAGTGCTGCATTACGATGCTTTATCTACCACTATACAAAAAATAATCGCACTTGCCTCCAGGCCCGTAGTCCAGGCAAGAGATATTTTTGATTTATATATTTTAAGTCCTCAATATACATGCTCTGAAATAATCGAATCAAAAAATCTGAAGAAAGATAAAATAGAAAAAGCATATGAAAATTTATTTTCCGTCACGTTTGAGCAGTTTCGTGATAGTGTAGTTTCATTTTTACCATCTGATGAACAAGTTATTTATGGTACAACGCTTTTTTGGGATGAAATCAAACTAAAGGTAGCAAGCTTGATAGAGGGATTAATGAATAAATATGGTTAGACAGTCTATTTTAACATTTGCTAAAAAACTAAATAGGCCCGTATTTACTACACGTGAAGCAGCAATGCTTTCTGATAGTTCATTATCTAACGCTTCACAAATGCTTAACATCCTCGAAAGAAAAGGACTTGTTTTTAAAGTAGCTAGAGGTATCTGGGCAGAAACTGGAAATGAAAGGCTAAGCCCATACAGCATAATTCCTTTTTTACTGCCAAAAAACAGGGCTTATGTCTCTTTTATAAGCGCACTTCACCTGTATGGAATAATCGAACAAATTCCCCAGGAAATAAATTTGGCTTCAACAATTCATACAAAAAAAATTCATACAAAAGTAGGAACATTTTTTATACATCAGATATCACCTTCATTTTTTGATGGGTTTGACTGGTATGAAGGAAATGGCAGCTTCCTTATAGCAGAGCCAGAAAAAGCATTAATTGATAGTCTTTACCTATCTGCCAGAAAGAAAAAACAGTTTAGTTACTTTCCAGAATTGTATTTCTCTAAATCATTTAGCTTTAAGAAAGCTAGTAAATGGATTGAAAAAATCCCGGACGCTAGAATAAAATCTTCCGTTAAAAAAAAATTAACAGAAATTAAAAACCTTAAAGTAAAATAAACTTATGTTTATAACTATAATCCACATCTACACTATGAGCGTGGAAGGATAATTATTGAATCTTTTAATGGAAAGATGAGAGATGAATTGTTAAACGGTGAGATCTTTGATACCATACAAGAAGCTAAGGTACTTATTGAAAGATGGAGGTGTTACTACAATACCATTAGACCTCATAGCTCTCTTGAGTACAGGCCATCTGCACCTGAAAGCAGGGTGGTTGATATTAGTTTAAAAATGGCTTAGACATTAACTTTAAAACTGGACTAAATAATGGGGTAAGGACATTACTATATTTAGAAGGATAAAGGGTCGATTCGAAATATTTTTTATTTTATAATGGTAACAATAAAAAATTTAAATACTACTGTTAATTTCCTAATCATATGAATCCATATATGACCTTAAAAGATAATACTAAAGGAGCAGAAAAATTTGTTGAATTATTCCAAGGTAGACTTAAAAAGTTAGTCGGTACAAATAATCTTCCTCCCGGAATGGCTATAGCAATATTGTCGAATCTAAATTTTCATGGACAAAATATGCCTGCTTCTGTTTTTAGAAGATTAGACTATGATCAAGGTTGGGAGACACCAGAAGATCCGATCATATTAGCAGAAGCTTTAAAGAGAATAAAGGATAGAAAAGTAGTCATAGATAGGACTAAAAGAATACCAATAGGTGAATTTCAACTGCAATATAACTTTGTTAGGGGTTTTAGACCAAAAAGAGGGGCAAAAAGATTTGACATCCCTTTAGATTTGCCATTTGACCCAAATAAATTTAATTATGGATTTAAAGCAGTCGACCCAGAACTTTTTCATTCAGTTAAATACGATGATAGCCTCACAGTTGATTTTGTATTTAATCGATATCCATTTGCACCTTACCATTTCTTGTGGGTTCCAAATAGAAAGAAAAGAGGACACAACCAATACCTTGACACTGACAAAGACGAGTATTTGATAGAAGCTGCATGGGACTTCGTCAGAGAACAAGGATTGGGTAAAGGTATCAGATTATGTTACAATTCAAATGGTGCACATGCTTCAGTAAACCATCTTCATTTTCAAGGATTTTTTTTAACACAAGATTGGGAACCTCCTTTTGAAACAATAATTAGAGAATATAAGGCTAATAAAGTAAAGACTGATAATCTGAGTGGAACTATCGATTATTATTTTAAAGGCACCAGGTGGATTTCAGGCTCTGATGGTGTTGATGGTCTAAAAGAATTTATAGATGAAATGAATCGAAGATACGCAAGTGGAGAGAAAGTTGCTTTTAATTTGTGCATAGCACCAGAAGGAATTGCATGTTTTCCAAGAAAGCATCAAGGAGACGAAAAATATTTTGAACTTCTACAAAGATCGCCATTCACAACTGGTTATGCTTTTTTTGAAATGTTAGGTGAGATTATATCTCCTACTGCTGATGTTTCCATTTTTGATAAAAATAGAACTGAAAGACAAATTAGAGATTTATACAATGCTTTGTCATTATAACAACCAAATCCTGAAAGATAGTATTTTCGAGCTGACTTTTTCTATTGTTTAACACCTTTCTTAACTTTTCGGAGTTAATCTACAAGCTGAATTATAAACTAAAAATGCTTAAAAGATTCGTTTAATTTTGTGTTAATAAAACTCAATTGTTTTTTATTCTCATTTTAACTAACTTTTCTAATTGCTCCCTTTCACCTGCTATTAAAAATTCATTACTATTATCTACAATATAAGTGTTTAAATATCTTATTGCCTTTTTAGAATGTATTTCATAATTGACTAAAGCAGGATTATTAGTTAATTCTTTAATAAATAAACATACTTTTTTCCCAAGTGGTATTAACTTTATAACATTTTCTCCTGCTACTCCAAGGAGTCCATTTAAATAATGGGGTAAGGACATCCTGAAGAATACAATACAAATAAAGAAAAGAATGAGTAATTCTTATTAAAAGTTAATCTGAAAGTTAAGATGAAACAAAAATGCGAAATATGTAAAAAGGAATTTGAATTGCCAAATGAAAAAAAGAAAAGTTATCCTGAAAATCCAAAAACTTCTGTTTTTGCTGAAGTAAGGTGGATATGTCCTGAATGTTCAAAATTAGTGGGTTCAATGTAGATATTAAAAACTGGATTATCGCTATTGCAATTATAGAATTTTTAAATATATATTATATTTTGGCCAGGATTATCCAATATATAGAATAGGGCCAGGTAATCCCTTAGATGTCTGGTTAGCAGAAAGTTTTGAGTTACAAAATTTTTAGCCTGTTGTCCTATTTTATGGGCTACTTCCGGCCGGTTAAGCAAGTATCTTATCCTATAGGCAGCACCTTCTATAGAGTTTACCAGGAATCCAGTCCTGTGATTGTAAAGCTGGATGGTAATTCCTCCCACATTTCCACCTATTACGGCCTTTTCTTTCCACATGGCCTCGGTTACTACAAGTCCGAATCCTTCTTTTATCGATTTTTGGATTACTACATCAGCAATTCTCTGCAGGGCATTGATCACAATATCACTTTTAGGTTTTAAAAGCAGAATATCTATATCCGGATCTCCAGCCGCTTCTTTTTTGACTTCCTTAAAAACAATTTTACCCTCAGGATCGTCACTGGCAAGCCCGCCAGCTAAGATAAGTCTGCAGTCTACTTCCTTTTTCACGAGTCTAAATGCGTCTATTACTCCTATAGGATCCTTAAACCGGTCAAACCTTGAGACCTGGAGGATCACTGGTTTATCCTTATTAATGTTAAAAGGTTTTAGGACCTCTTTTATTTCATTTTCATCCAGTTCACGGTTTTTATCGCTCAGGGGATCAATAGAAGGAGCAATAAGGTACTGAGGATGGGGCAGGCTTTTTGAAAATTTTGAAATTGAAAAAATACTGCAATCGTATTCCATTACATATTTTTGCAAGAACTTCCAGAGGGTCAGATCCGGTTTTGACATCTCTAAATGGCATCTCCAGACCCATTTAGTCTTATTTCCAGAATGATAATTCCTTAGAGGAAGAGGTTGAGGGTCATGGATGACCACTATATCGGCTTTGTCAAGATCTAGATTTTTAGCATTTCTTTTGTTGATCTTTAAATATTGTGAAAAGTCCTCATTGCTGAATGAGATCTTCTCACCCTGGAGGGCATTATGAATATTCTTGGTAATATTAAAAAAATCCTCATCACCTTCTAAAACTTCCCACCTGCAGTCAATATCAAGCTCATTTAAAAGGGGTATGAGCCTGTGAAGGATCTCAGAAACGCCTCCGCCGTCTTTAGTGGAGTTTACCATTACCACCTTTTTCCCTTTTGACAGGCGGGCCAGGGATTTTATCTGGTTAATATTCTTTTTTCCGATTATATCCTGGTAATCTTTTAAAAAAACCATAACTTTTTACCTTTCAAGTTCTTCTTTAAAAATTCTTATAAGCTTTTCTCTGATTTCTACCAGACTGAAAAAATAGAAGTCGATATTTCTTATTTTTTTCACAAGGATCTGATTATTAAAATTTTTATCTATCCATATTGAGAAGTCATCGTGTTCTTTCTCCTTCATCCTTTTTCTGGCTTCGTAAAAATGAAAATACAAAGAACTGTCCGGAATAATATCCAGGGCCTTTCTAAATCCTTTAAGAGAAGTAGTTTCTAATCCCAGGGGGAGTACTATGGTCGTAGCGCTGACAAAATAAAATTCCGAACCCGTCCTTACCCAGGGTATGGTAGGAAGGTCCCACATATGTTCCTCTATTATCTCCATCAGATAATCTTTTGCTTCTGAAACAGTCTTATAGTCATAAGGATCAAAATTTGCAAGCTTCTCAGCAAGGGCAAGGTCCTCCAGCTCATAAGCAGCCCAGTTGGCAAAATCATTGGGGAATTCACCTACTTTTAAGCAAAACTCTAATTGCGACTGATAGAGATGGTGAAATATTACTTTATCTTCTGCTCTTTCTATGATATTTAGAAATTCTTTTAGATTACTAGCTTTCTGCCCGGTAGGGCTGAGAAGTGCAATACAATCATAAAATTTGAAACTTTTTATTTTTTTGGGCATAGGTATATTTAAATCACTATATATTTATATTTAAAGTAATAGGATACCTTAACAGGACTTTATATAAAAGTAAAATTTAAAAACAAGTCAATTGTAATGCTATGGCTGGTTTGTAATATGAGTAATATTATCTATAATTATATATAATTAGCTAATTAGAAATTTAGAAATGCCATTAAAAAAAGAAAAAATAGTAATTGTATCAAACAGAGTCCCCTATAATATAACCAAAAGCGATGGTGAGATAAAATATAAAAAAAGTGTGGGGGGCCTGGTTGCTGCACTTGATCCCATACTTTTCAAAAATGGTGGTCTGTGGATTGGATGGGACGGTAATATTGGTTATGATAAAGATTTTAAGAAAAAGATCAGGGTAGGGAACGAAGATCATGGTTACAGTTTAAAATTTGTAAACTTATCAGCAAAGGAGTTAAGAGATTATTATCACGGTTTTTCAAATAGATCTCTTTGGCCCCTATTTCATGGTTTCATATTTCAAAGCTACTTTGATCTAAATTACTGGAAATCTTATCAATCAGTAAATAATAAATTTGCTGACAGTATAATGGAAGAAATCTCGGGTAAGGAATTGGTATGGATCCAGGATTATCACCTTACTTTAGTACCAAGAAAGCTTAGAAAGATTAATCCAGATTTAAAGTTACTCTTTTTTCTCCATACCCCTTTTCCTAATTATGAGGTCTTCAGAGTACTACCCTGGGATAAAAAAATACTAAAAGGACTTTTAGGTTGTGACCTTATTGGTTTTCAGACCCTGAGAGATGCTACAAATTTTTTAGAGTGCTGTAAAAATATATTAAATATAAAAGTTAATTTTAAAGATAAAACAGTGTACCTAGAGAACAGGATTATAGATGTTAAAAATCTGCCTATAAGCGTAGATTTTAAAATGTTTAATGACCTGGCAAGCAGCAAAGGAACTGAAAGATATCTAAAAAGTATAAAGAGACTTGGTACTGGTGTTAAGATAATAATAAGTGTTGAAAGACTGGATTATACTAAGGGAATAAAAGAGAGGCTCCTGGCAATAAATAGATTTTTTGAGAAGTATCCTGAATACAGGAAAAAAGTTGTCTTCCTCCAGATTTCTGTCCCCAGCAGAACCAAGATAAAAGAATACATAGCATTAAAAAGAGAAATTGATGAACTGGTAGGACAAATAAACGGGAGGTTTGGAGATGAATTGTGGTCTCCTATTAATTATTTATATAAAGCTCTGCCTCAATTAAAATTAGCGGCTCTGTATAAGATTTCAGATATATGCCTGGTAACTCCTTTGAGGGACGGGATGAACTTGATAGCAAAAGAATATGTTAGCTGCAAGGCTGAAGAAAGCGGAGTTTTAATCTTAAGTGAATTTGCTGGAGCTGTGGAAGAAATGGGAAAATACTCTATCCCAGTAAACCCTTATGATATTGAAGAAGTAGCAGACAGCATAAATGAAGCATTAAATATGCATGGTAATACTAAAAAGATGCTAATATCAAAGTTAAGGAAAATTGTCCAAAAAAATGACATATATGCGTGGGCAAATAATTTTATAAATTATTTCAAAGGTATGTCCAGGGATTAGGTGTTATATTATTAAATATGTTAAAGAGCATTTAGAAGAGTTATTCAGCAAAATAAAGAGATTTAATCATATTTTTCTATTCCTTGATTATGATGGCACCCTTGTTATGTTTAAAAAAAATCCAAAAGATGCAGTTCCTTCAATAAAAGTAAAAAGATTAATATCCAGGTTAGCTAATATTCCGAAAATTGTATTGACCATTGTATCAGGAAGGACCATATATAACCTTCTAGACTTCTTTCAAGATCTGAATACAGAAACGATAAACTGGTCAGGTGTGCACGGAGGACAGATTAAATATGCAGGAAGTGAGATTTCAATACCGGCTAAAATAAAAAATGCACTGCCTGGGATTATAGGATTAAAAGAAAAAGTAACTAAAATTATCAATGATATTCCCTGCTATACCATAGAGGACAAAGGATTATCTTTTGCCCTGCATTATAGAAGGTGTAGAGATAAAGACTTGACTCATCTAAGAAAAATAAATCCAATTTTATTTGAATATATAAAAGATAGGCCTATAGAGCTAATGCAGATGAAGAAGGTAGTCGAGGTTAAACCAAAAGGAATTAACAAAGGCAATGCTGTGGATACTATAAATAGAAAATACAAAAAAAATATTCCCTCATTAAATATATGTCTGGGGGATGATGTAACCGATGAATATTTATTTAAATCTAATACTTCTGGTATCAACATAAAAGTTGGAGAGAGTGAATATTTAGATTCAGAAGCAGAATATTATTTAAAGGATATAAAAGAAGTCCATCAGTTCCTAGGTATGCTTTATAATGTTTTAAAGTAGATTTGTGAGTAGTTTTGTGAGAAAGTAATAAAAGATATGTTATTAATACCCTTCTTTTAAATCACAATTTTTTTTAAACCTCAAATTCTCAATGCTAAACTCATACTGGATTACTATTTTCTTATGGTATATAGAGATATAATCAAAAGTTGCGGATTTTGAATAGAAAAGGAGCATATCCTCCTGTAAAATATTATCAATTTGGTAAAAAAAGATAGGCTTCACGAAATTAAAAATTAGGAAGGAAACTTTTAACAAATCGAATTTTATTAGATTCTTTGACAAACGAGGAGAAATAGGCAACAGCTAAAACTGTAATATGGGAGATAGTGCAAAGATTTGCCGTAGCGGTTAGACATATAACAGAAGACTTTTGCATAAGGATTACCAGTCCTCTGGAAAATACCCGCTCACTGCTGCTTCTTTTGTTAAAGTCTCTCTTAAAAGACCGAGACCCGTAATCAATACTGCTTCTTATGTCCAAATCTACCCTTAAGTACCTGTAGCAGCCGGAACCGTATACAAACCGGGGATGAAACCAGGGACAATATATAGCTTAAGGTAGTGGAAACTTTGGGTCAAACAAGAGTGTGGGTATTTTTAGAGAGGACAAATCTCCATTTTTTGTTATAGTAATTGAGGTCTTTGGATATTAGGTTTTAAAAAATTACTTGAATTTAAAAGTAAAAAAGTTAAAATAAATTAACTTACCAGTGGTATAAAAACCAGTATTTGACTGATTCGGGGCGGATGGCGGAGGCGATAAGCCTAGCGCAGACCTTAAAAATCTGGAAGATATAGAAACAGATTTAACAGACAATAGAGAAAACACAATTAATGTAAACCTTACCTTCAGGAAGAAAATAAAAGTTATTTAATGATTTAAAGCTCGGTATAAAACCGAGCTTTTTGTATTTAATAAAGAAAGAATTTGATAGGAAGTTTTATAATTAGTAATGATAGCTTAAGAGATAGGCCATAAAAAATTAGTTTCATTTTGAAGATGTTCTATTAACTTATAGTTTTATGAAAAATAGAGAAAATATAAATAAAAAATCTGGACTGTCTTACAATAACCTTAACAGTTCCTCGAACAACAAAGAATACAATTCTATACCATCAGACAGATTTTATACTTTAAAAGAAGAAGTAACCTTAAGGTTTTACCAAACACCTAAAGCTCTTTTTAGAAACCCTAAATACAAAGGACTCTCTCTTGGCCCAAAGCTTATGTATTCAATATTAAGAGACAGGCTCGATATATCTATAAAGAATAATTGGAAGGATGAAAAAGGCTATATATATTTAATTTTTGGCATAGAAGAACTTGCTGGCCTTCTAGAAATAGATAGAAAAGCTGTCATGCGATATAAGAAATCGCTAGTTGATTTCAGACTTATAATTGACAAAAGGTTAGGTCAAGGTAGATCCAACAGGATTTATGTGTTGAAACCAGAACTATGGTACAGTCAGAAGTCCCAAAACGGGACTTCAAGAAGTCCTAAAATAGTACTTCCAGAAGTCCATAATAGGGACACTAATGATACTGATACTAATGAAACTAATTTAAGTAACGTTAATAGGACCGGTAGTAAAGAGATTGTGGGGGAATCTAGAGAGGATATAAAGGAAAAAACAGAAGAAAATGAAGAGGATATTAACGATATCAGGAGAGAAATACAAGAATCCTTAAAAGATGAGAGAAAATGTAACTTTACAAAACCTAAAGACTTTGAAAAGGACAAAAACACTGATTCAAAAGGAAAATATTCCAAAAATAGTAAAGTAGAGGAATATTCTGAACAAAGGAGATATAGGTTTAGAGAAAAAGAGCAACTAGCTAAAGAAATAGCAGAAGAGCTTAATGATAATCATAGCTTAGGAGCATTCCGTACCATAGTTAATAAAATATCCGAGCAGCGGATAAGAATATTTTTAAGCATAATAAAGGATACATATCTTACCGGGAAAATTAAAAAGAATAGAGGTGCAATGTTTATATCACTTGCTAAAGCCTATGCTGTAAAAAATAGTATAAATCTTAATTTCAGTTAATTATTGTAAAAAATTAATGCCTTCAAACTTAAAGATTTCAAATGATCTGAATTTTTTCTTCTCAAACCACTGGATAAAATCCTCGGCATTTATTATAATATGCCTATGAAAATATCCAAAGAAGATATATCAAGTAAAAAGCATAAAAAGATTATTAAAATATTTAAGATGCATAATGGATATGCCAGGTCTAAGGATATTCTGGCTGAGGGTATTCATCCTCGCGATATAAAATGTATTCTGAATAAAGGAATAGTCATCAAGGTAAAAAATGGACTTTATAGGCTCTCAGATACAACGGTTATATCCAACCAGAGCTTTATTGATCTTGCCTGTGCTGTTCCGGAAGGAGTTATTTGTCTGCTTTCAGCTCTCTCTTACTATGAACTGACAACTTTTAACCCTTCGATTATATCCATGGCAATTCACCGGAAGTCTTGGCGGCCTAAAATCGAATACCCACTAGTTGAATTTTACTATTTCTCTAAGAAACAATTTGAAGCAGGTATTGATAAAATAAATATCAGGGATCATAAGATTAATATCTACTGCAGAGAGAAAACTATTTGTGATTGTTTCAGGTATCGCAATAAGCTGGGAATTGATATAGCTAAGGAAGGGCTATCTGAATATCTTAAACGTAAAAACCGCAATCTGGAGAGACTGCTTGAATATGCTGAAATCTGCAGAGTTAAGGTACTGATGGAAATCTGGATAAACGCTATAATATAGGAATAAAGCAGGAATGAAAAAAGAAATTAAAAATAAAGCAGCTTCAATAAGAACAAAACTTATGAATATAGCAAGAGCTGAAGGTATAGATTTTGATGCACTACTACTACGATATTTTCAGGAAAGATTTCTCTATCGCCTTTCAATTTCCAAATTCTCTGATCGTTTTGTGTTAAAAGGAGGACTTCTATTGATCTGTTTTAAGATGCCAAGGTCGCGTCCTACCAAAGACATCGGTTTTCTTGCAGAACAGGTGAAAAACGATCCTGATGATATTAAACATATTTTTAGGGATATTGCTAAGATAACTTATGGTGATGGGGTTAAATTTAATTCTTCATCCATAACCACCGTACGAATAAAAGAAGATGCTGATTATGAAGGAATACGACTTAAGATAGAAGCAACTTTGGGTCAGGCAATAAAAAGATTGCAAATGGACATCGGTTTTGGAGATATAATAATTCCCAAAGCAAAAGTATTAGATTTCCCAACCTTACTGGAGGAAAAGCCACCAAAAGTTAGAGTTTATTCAATCGAAAGCATTATCTCTGAGAAGTTTGAGGCCATGGTTAAACTGGCTATGGCCAATAGTAGGATGAAAGATTTCTACGATGTATATTCTCTATCTCTTAGTTATAATTTTCAGGTTGATAGGCTTAAGAAAGCAATTGAGACCACTTTTCAGAAAAGAAAAACTCCTATACCCGATAATCCACTGGTTTTTCGAGAAGAATTTTATAAAAATAAGGAAAGGCAGAAACAGTGGACTGCCTTTCTCCGCAAATTGCAACTCCATGATATAAATAAAGAGTTCAACGAAATAATGAAAAGAATCATTAATTTACTTGAACCGGTAGTAATCTCAATTAGAGGTAGAACTAGAATAGATAAATCATGGGATAACACTACGGGATCTTGGAAGGAATGACTTTCTATAAACTTATAAAGTATGATAGTAAATGATTGCATATAGAATAAATTACGGTTTAATATTATTCACTATGGTACGAAGTTAAAGACTATAATTGTTCAATCACTTTGAAACTATTAATATTTAAATGTTAAATTGACTATAAAATATTATGAATAAAGCTATTATTGAATTAGGAAATAAAATTGATATAGCCACTGATTCAAAAGATACTCAAGCTCTTAAAGACTACATTACTTTATCACAAAAATTGGAATTTATAGGAAATCTCAGTAACGACGAAAAGGCCATCCTACTTTATTTCACTGGTAATGCTTGGGCTAGTCTTGATCGCATTTTAAACTATGAGAGTTCCTCTTGGTGACCTTACCCCAATCTTTGGTCCAGTTTTTAAGTTAGTATCTAAGCCAATTTGCGGGAAGATGAAAAAGTAAAGCACCTTTTAGTTGTAAGTCAGGAAAAATACCCCAGAGATATAGATGATATAAAAATAATTCCTTGGAAAATATTTTTAGAAATGTTATGGGCAGGAGAGTATGGCATTTAAATTTAATACTTATCCTGGCTGGCCATTTTGGTCAGGATTAATTACTTCCATGCATGAATCTTACTGTCGCTCTATTTTCTCAGCCAGCTCTTGCAGATAGACCCAGCGTTCCATTTTTTCTGCCAGTTCGGCCTGAAGTTTTTTTTGCTGCGCTACGAGTTCCCGCATGCTGACATAGTCTGACCAGTTCCCGCTCATTTCTTCGGTAAGTCTTGCCAGCTCTGCCTCTAATTTCCCGATGACACTGTCGATCTGAGCAAACTCCCTGCTTTCGGCAAAAGTAAATTTTGTTTTTTGGTTAACTCTGGCAGGCCGCCTCACCACTTTGCTTTGTTGCCCTGCCTTTGGTTCACCAGCCATCAGACTGCGTTCATACGCTCCAAGGTCGTTGTAAAATTCAATCCTTCCGTCACCTTTTACTGCTATCAGCTGGTCAGTTGTTTTATCGAGAAAATATCTGTCATGGGATGCAACCAGCACAGCGCCCTGGAAATATTCCAGATATTCCTCCAATACCTCAAGGGTTTGTATATCCAGATCATTTGTCGGCTCATCCAGGAGCAGGACATTCGGTTTTTCCATCAGGACCTTGGCTAATAAGAGCCGTCTCTTTTCGCCGCCCGAAAGATTCTTAATAAAACTGTACTGCTGGCTACCGTCAAAAAGGAATCGTTCAAGCATCTGGCTCGCCGATATTGTGTACCCACTGCTTGTTTTAACATATTCCGCCGTTTGCTTGATATAATCGATCATACGAATCGAGTTGTCCATATCCTCATTGTTTTGTTGGTAATATGCAATCTTAACCGTTTCCCCGATACTGATGTCACCTTTATCCGGGGCAATCAATCCGGCAACAAGATTTAACAGGACCGTCTTGCCCGCGCCGTTTGGGCCAACAATGCCTATCCTGTCTGTTGGGCTTATCTTGATACTGAAGTTTTTGATAACCGTCAGCCCGTCAAACGACTTGGATACGTTATCAAACTCAACTACTTTTTTTCCAAGGCGCCTGTAAGCAACCGGAAGCTCGAGCTGCTCCATGGCGATTTCCTTTCCTGCCCTTGCCCCTTTCATCTCCTCGAAACGGGCAATCCTGGCCTTCTGCTTGGTAGTTCTCGCCCTGGCCCCCCGGCGGATCCACGCCAGCTCATTTATATACAGCCGCCTTCGCTTTTCTTCCATCGAGGTTTGCGTTTCTTCGCGCAGCGTTTTCTTTTCCAGAAAATATTCAAAGTTACCGTCATAGGAATACAGCTTTCCTTTATCTATTTCAATGATGCGATTGACGACCCTATTAAGGAAATAACGGTCATGGGTCACTAAAAGCAGCGCCCCTTTTAGCTGGCTCAAATAATCCTCCAGCCATTTGATTGTCTCCAAATCGATATGGTTGGTCGGCTCATCCAAAATCAAGAGGTCCGCAGGCTGAATGAGCGCCTCCGCCAGAGCAATTCTTTTCCTCTGACCGGCTGATAGCTCCCCAATCTTTCGGTCTATATCCGATATCCCAAGCTTACTTAAAATACTTTTCGCCTGAATCTCCACATTCCAGGCATCCAGTGCATCCATCTTCTCAGCATACTCAATCAGCCTTTTTTGGAGGCTTTCGTCGTTTGGTGCTTCATGCAGCTGATGTGTCGTGGCCACATATGCCCTGATCGTCTTTATCAGCGGATGCTCTCCATGTAAAATATGCTCAAGGACAGTCATACTCTCATCAAACTCCAAGACTTGCGAGAGGCACTGCACCGTTAGATTGTTCCTACGTGAGATGTTTCCTAAATCTGGCTCTATATGCCCGCTGATTATTTGCAAAAATGTGGACTTTCCCGTTCCATTGATCCCGACTACGCCAATGCGGTCGTTGTCCTTAATCCCCAAAGACACCTGTTCAAACAACATCTTCTCGGTAAAGCTCTTAGTCACATTTTCCATCGAAAGAATATTCATCTTTTACCCTTGCCTTCATTTACATTTTCCACACATGGAATCATACACCCTGCCATCATCACCGCGAGGCAACAACTTGTCCTCTGTGTAATAATTCTATTATAAAGCCTTTTTACAACTAACATAAGGATTAGATAATGCCTACCAAATTGAGGGAAGTTGGTCACTATTTTTAATGCTTGGTTTGGTTGCCCGCCGAGTAGGACTCGAACCTACAACCCTTCGGTTAACAGCCGAATGCTCTACCATTGAGCTATCTGGGAACTTGGATACACGATAAGCTATTATAGTATATAAGAAGTTTATTTCAATAGTAATTTAGCTAAAAAAAGTGATTAAATTCCACTTTAAAATACCCGCTAAAAAGCCGGTAACATGATAAACCACAACTAAATTACAGCCTACAGTTAACTCAGTGCTCCAGAAAATCCCTCAAAACACCGCTTCTATTTGGATGTCTGAGCTTTCCCAAAGCTTTAAATTCTATCTGTCTAATCCTTTCTCTGGTTACTCCAAACTCCCTGCCCACTTCTTCAAGAGTTCTGGGATGTCCATCCATAAGCCCGAACCTTAACTGGATAATTTTTCTTTCCCTGTACTTTAAGGTGTTTAGAACTTCCTGTAGCTGCTCCTGTAGCATAGTAAAAGATGCAGCATCAGAAGGCGCTTCTACTTCAGAATCCTCTATGAAATCGCCAAGGTTACTATCACCTTTCTCACCTATTGGAGTTTCAAATGAAATAGGATGCTGGCTTATTTTAATTATTTCTCTTATCTTGCTGGGGGTAAAATCCATTTTCTTTGAAATCTCTTCAGGTGAAGGATCCCTGCCAAGTTCTTGAAGCAATTGTCTCTGGACTCTGACTAATTTATTAATGTTCTCTATCATATGAACCGGGATTCTAATAGTCCTGGCCTGATCAGCCAAAGCTCTTGTAATAGCCTGCCTTATCCACCAGGTTGCGTACGTAGAAAATTTAAAACCTCTCCTGTAATCAAATTTCTCTACCGCCTTTATCAGTCCAAGATTTCCTTCCTGTATGAGGTCTAAAAAAAGCAAACCTCTTCCAAAATACTTTTTGGCGATACTTACCACCAGTCTCAGGTTCGCCTCCACCAGTAATTGTCTTGCTGCTAAGTTCCCTGCTTCAATTTTTTTTGCCAGCTGCACTTCTTCATAAGCAGTAAGAAGCCTAACTTTTCCAATTTCCTTAAGGTACATTCTAACCGGATCATTTGTAGGAGATTTAATAGTAAGATCCAGCCCTTTGCCTAAAACCTCCCCCTCACCTTTTTTACCCGAACCTCCACTGTTAATATCTTCATCATCTTCGCTTACAATTTCTATTCCCAGGTTTTGAATAACATCATAAATGTTTTCAATCTGCTCTTTGGAAAGTTCTATATCTGAAAGTGTTTCAGTGATTTCCTCAATGGTAAGCAGGCCATCTACCTTACCTTTACTAATCAGCATCTTTACTTCTTCTATCTTAAACTCTGACCCTCTTTTAATTTTTAATCATCTTGATCCTTGTAAACAACTTAAATGTTTAAATCTTTTTTAAATAGAAATTACGAAGGTTCCTGGATTCGGGACTATGGATAAAATAACAAGCAACATCTTGCCCTTACTTAAGGATTTTAAAAAACCTACTTAAACTTTCTTCTTATTTTTTTTAACTTATAATTAAGATCATCTTTAGGTGTATTCCGGTAATTACCACTACTTCTGTTTCCGCTAAAACTTCTATTTCTCTGAGGTTTGGCTTCATTTACCACAATAGTTCTTTCTTTGAAACTACCCTGGTTAAGTTTTTCTATAGCTTTAGCTGCCTCTTCCTCTGTTCCCATTTCCACGAATCCAAAACCTTTTGACTTACCATCCAGACTTTTAATTACTTTTGCATAGGTTACACTTCCTTCACTTGAGAATAATTCCTCCAGCTCTTTGTCTGTGGCAGAGTATCCCAAATTGCCTATATATAGTCTTTTATTCACTCCAATTTCCTTTCATTTTGTTAAAAATTATCTTTATACAAGAAAAAGCAGGAATAGTATAAATAATGTAAAAAACTCTGACTTTATTTTGGAAGGTTCACTAAAAAATGCGGATTCTTTATATCAAAACATTATTTAATAACAACCTTGCTGTTCTTTTCCATTGTACCATATAAAAGTATTAGCGCGTATTTATTATATATTATATTCATTATTATATAACTTTAATTAGAGATTAATGTAAAGTATATTTTAGAAACATCCAGCCTCTAAAATAAAAATTTAGATCTAATATCCTGTTCTAAAAGAGTTTGCTTATATATAAAATGTTTTTGGGCATCCATAAATATATACATTGACAAAAGTTTCTTAAAAGATTTTACTAAAATAAAAAGAGAAGAAAGAAACGTTTTATTCCAATTAGGGAATGCTCTTATTCATTCCTTTGGACTATTCACAAGAGATTCAAATGGCAAGGAATATTTGTTTACACTTACTTCAATAAAAAAGCAGAAACTCATTGAAAAAGTAAATGAAAAAAATTTATATGTAATTGGTGATAAACTTTTACATCATGAGTTTGAAGAAGCCGTAATAAAATATCATAAGGAATTATTAAAAAATATCATACTACAAAAGAATTTCGAAACCATGTTTTCACATCATAGTACTGTTTATATTACTAAATAACGGAACTAGAGATATAGATAGAAAAAATGGATAAAAGAAGCTATAAAAGAAAAATGTAGATTCTTCGTACCCATAAAAATAATGTACAGTTTTAGAATCGATAAGAAAATAATCGATAAAGCCCAAAAAGAAGCTAAAAAAGCTAGTCTTTGCACCTCTGCATTTATAAGACAGGCTGTTATAGAGAAGGTGAGCTATAATAATAAATTAAAAGAACTAGAAGAGAGAATTGTTAAATTGTAGAATGAAAAATAATTTATAAAATAATCTGAACGAGAAATTTTATGTTAAAGAGATATTATGAAAGAATTTAATTCTAATATCTTCCACAAATCGAAAGAAGGACTACCGAAATGGTATACAGGTAAATTTTTTCTTAATATATTAATTGATCCTTCCGCTATTCAATTTGCGAGATTGAAGAATTCCCCACTATTAATTTCACGAACGGTTCGATTAAAATCAGTTCTTGATTATATAAAAAAAATCTCTACACCATTAGAAGTTAGCGTGTTCTATCCTAGCTTTCTTAAGCAAAAAGATTGGAAAACAAATGAGTATGCCTTTTTACCAGAAGGTACAAAAATTATAGAGAATAAAGAAGAAATTTCTTCTGATAATAAACATAGTGAAGAAACCAAAGAAGTAGGTGAATTTTTAATTGCTAAAAAAGATAATTATTTAAAAAAAATTACTCAAAGCGAACTAATTGAGTATTTAAAGAAGGAAGATTTAATTCAAATAGATATTACAAGAGACGCTATTTATCTTTATGAAAAGGGTGGTTTAGATTTATTAAAAATTTATAATGAACTCAAATGTGATTTTCTTATCAGCACCAATTACATTTTATTAGAAAATAAACAAGAGTTATTTAAGAAATATAAAATCTGGGTAAGAGATTGGTACGAGTTTCTTGTAGATTTAGAAATATTCCTGCGTGGTCATAACGTTTTTATAGATGTCATAGGTCCTGTAGGTGGAGCATTAACGTATGGATATGATGTGTCGACATTTTATCCAATGACTAATCAGAATTTGCAACGTTATCAATTATTAAGAAATGCTTTTCTACGAGATAAAAATACTCAAAAACTGAATGAATACTGGAGGATTACACTTTATCATAGGTATCCGTTCTTGCTTTATTCCTATGACCAAGCAAAAGCAAATGTCCAACTAGCTGGAAGGTTTAGTGAGGGTGATAGATATAGAGGGCATCATTATTTTTTAACCAGTTATTTTATAAATGCATTTTATCTTATGCTGTGGGGATTTTTAGATAATCTAGCATGGATTTTGAATTATTTTTATAATCTTGGTTTTAGAGAAACTGATAAATCTAGAGTTCAATGCACATTTATTAATAAACGATTTAAAAAATTTTTATTCCAACATAATCTAAATATAATTAATCTAATAGAAGATAAAAAATTCACCGATTGGTTTAAAAGTCTTTCCCTAAAAAGACATCCGGTAGCACATCGTGAACCTATATTTCTAAGCCAGCTTTTAGATAAGAATACTTTCCAGCTGATTTCTGACAGGATAGTAGTTGTAGAAGATGAAGAAGGGGAAAAGCTTTTTGATGCTGTTAATCATCTTGAATATGATTTGAAAATTTTGTCTGAGTTTATGGATAAATTTTGTCTTATTTATGGAATAAAAAAATTTCGGGAATATTATCCTAATCTTTGATACAAATCAGAGTCGAAAAGTCTAACGCTGGCATTTTTTAAAAAATAGTGTGTAGTAGAGCAGGGAAGATTAGGAAGTAGCTAAACCGGTATCTCAAAATCCTCTTTTGTGCTTATAGTTAAGATTCGACCTTTATTTAATGTGTGAACCAGCAACATTTTCCACTTCTAATAGTATCTTATCATAATAAAAAAGAATAATGTGTTATAATAAAAACTTATTCTTTAAATAAGGAATATATATTTACATCTGTTTCCTCTAGTTCGATAAGAAGATATCCTCAAAAGATTATTCTATCCACCAGACAGAGACAGTACTGTAAAAAAGAAAGGTGGTGATAATAAATGGCAAAGAAATTATTTGTAGGAGGATTTCCTTATAGCACAACAAGTTCCCAATTAGAAGATATTTTTTCTAAGATAGGTAAAGTTATTTCCTGTGACGTAATTAAAGATAGGGATACCGGTCAGAGCAAAGGATTCGGATTTATAGAAATGGAAAACGACAAAGAAGCAGATGAAGCTATCGAAAAGTTAAATGACACTGAGCTGGAAGGAAGAAAGATTGTTGTTAATGTTGCAAGACCAAGAGAAGAAAGACCAAGGTTTGACAATAGAGGAGGGGGTCCCAGAAGAGACGATCGAGGACCAAGAAGAGGAGGCCGTCGTTAACTTCTAATCCAATTTCTTATAGTAGATAAATAATAAGTGGTAAGATTTTACAAAACTGAAAAAAAGTTAGCCAGGTAACATTAACCAGTTAGAAGACTCCAGGCTATAAGAGTAGTATAATGTAGTGGACTAAGTATTTTTAAACTTCATTGCCACTTCATCATTACTTCGTCAAAACAGGGAGGTAAGCTATGAACGACAAGAAGGAAGAGAAGAACAAAGAGGAATGTAAAGAATGACGAAAAAGAGGTTTGTATTGGTCCTGTAGAACAGGTAATAAACTCCTTGATGGAGACTGCTGGCGGTGAAATAAGTGATCTTACTCAAAAAGGACCAGATATCTTCGTAAAAGAGACAGTACAAAACATACGCATATTAAATCTGAATAGATGCATCTTATATCTGGCTAAAGAAATTGACAAGCTGGCTAAGTCTATAAAATAGCCAAAGGGCGTATATCTATCAAAAACTTAAGCAGTCTTAAATCAGTGTTTAATGGGTGGTTATTTGCTGTAAGTGTAAAAAGCTAACCTATTTTAATATATTCCGCTCAGGCCCAAGGCCATAAAAATAGAAGAGGAAGGAAACAAGAATGAAGAAGGATAAAGGCAAGAAGGATAAAGGCAAGGATAAAGGCAAAAAGGATAAGAAGAAAAAAGATAAACTCAAGAAATAATGGATGGTAAGGTAAAAGGAACGACGGGAGCATTAACGCTTGAGATGGTAAAGATATAGAAGAGCTTAAAATGCTCCCGTCAAATGCCAAGATACACAGCCAGGAACACATCGATAAGATAGTCAGGCTTAATATGAAAGTAAGAAAAGGTAGGTATTCTTTGGAGTGCACCCCTACAGTTGATGTAATTCAACCCTCTTTTTCTTAAGGTTAATCAGTTAGAAAGCTTTAGACATAAAGAAGTAACTAGCAGTCCATGTAATAGTGCAGCAGTTAGAAAGGAACTGATAGAGGATATAATTAAAAATGATATAAAATATTTTCTCCTAAATCCTGATAATATCAAGAAGTATATATTAAATAAAAGTAAAAAAAGTCTAAATAATGACTTTAAGGCTATTGAAATTGAAAATAAAAAAGCTAAAATCAATGGATAAGTTTACTTGTTTGCAGAATTAAAATACTAGCACTTGAGTTGTTCGGGGCGGATGGCGGAGCCAATAAGCCTAGCGCAGACCTTCCAAATCTAGAAGACATAAAACCAAATTTAACAGATAATGAGGATGACCTAATTGATGTAGACCTTACCTTTAAAAAGAGAATAAAAATATCCTAAAATAAAAAGATACAGGTCTAGAGAAAAGGAGCTACTGGCTAGAGAAATAGCAGAATATTTGGAGGATGACCACAGCTTGGGAGTATTTCGGACCATAGTTGATAAGATTTCTGAGCAGCAGATAAGAATATTTTTAAGCATAATCAAGGATACATATCTTACTGGAAAAATCAAAAAGAATAGAGGAGCAATGTTTATATCACTTGCTAAAGACTACGCTGTAAAAAATAATATAAATCTTAATTTCAGGTAACCACACCTTAGAATATAAAATTTTAAAGAAAAGGGGTAAATATGATATTATTAGCTAAAAATGTTAACAAATTAGTAAACAAGCCAAAAGAGAGTAATTCAGAAATGGTTAATAGAAGACGGGATAAAGACTATATTAGAAAAGTTATAAGAATTAACCCAAACTATATTGTTATATGTGACTTTTTAGATTTTTACACTGGATATAAAGGAAAAAGCAAGTTTGAATTTTATAACGATTTATTTAATTATTCATTAAAAAAAATATCCAGTGATATTGGCTATAAATTTAAAAAATCTCCTACGTCTGACTACGGAATTACAAGGTCATTCTTTTTAAATAAGAAGACTTATGATTTGCTCCATGCCATGTATAAAAAATCGCAAGAATTATATAAAAAACTATATGACGATTATCTATCCATGGGAAATTTCACTGAGCTAATATTATGTATTTATGTTACTAATAATATGGAGAAGAAAATTCTTGATGTATTTAAATTTGATTTTGGCATTAAGAAAATAGCTTAGAAGAAATTTAATATACATCTTTTATATGATTAATAAGCCATTGACCTGAATTAGTAGTTATGACGCTTAACGTTCTGGCGAATAAGAAGTTTTACAGCAGCGGAACGGATGTAAATGTGATGTAGCCTGAAATGACGATAGAAAGCGAGCTACATACACTGTGCTTTATATACTACCGATTATTATCAATTCTTTAATATTATTTTTGATGCAATAGTTACAGGATTATTTTCATATCCTTTTAATGATAAGTTAATAACTTTTGATTTGATTTCAGAAGGACCCCAAAACAGCCATTTTTTATTATTAAAATATTCCTTTATTTCAACCTCTTTATTTTGATAAACATTCCCAGCGATTAAACCATATGAAATTTTAGTCTTAGTATTTATTAAACCCTTTTTACTTAGGTCCTCAAATAGTCTCTTAGAAATTATATTTCGATATTTATCTGATGTCAGTAATTTATATCTTCCTTTTTGAATGTCTGATTTTTTTTGTAATTCATTTAATACTACACCCCGGGAATCAAGAAATGATTTTACCTCTATAAGAAAAAGTGTGTTATTTTTTAAATTAAAAGCAATTATGTCTATTTCAGGTCTTGGAGTAGTTGGTTTGTTAATTTTCTTTTTTTCTTCTTTTGTTAAATCTACTTTGATAGAAGTCATAACCCAAAAACCATCTTCTATCAGTAATTGTGCTACAATAGTTTCAAAAGAATCCATTTCTTTTACTCCTATTAATTAATAATAAATGGTATGGTGTATAACGAACGTTTTGTAATTTACTGAAACTTGGTAAGCTACTTGTTTATAAGACGTACCCTATCATAATAACCTCTTTTCTAGTGTGTTGAAAATCCAAATTATTTTAATTATTATTTCTTCCAATATGTCTTTAAGACTTCTCTTACCTATTGCAAAGTATCTTAATATTTCAAGTGCTTTTTTATTTTTTGCACTTCTTCTATGAACAACAGTAGAGGAGCGTAAAGACTGTAAATTTCTTATAAATTGAATCATATATAAAAAATTTAAATTATTAGATGCTAAATATTTTTCAAATTTATCTATTCCTTTATCATTTTTTTCCAAATTATTTAAATTTTTCTGCAATTCTTTTTCATTCAGCGAATCGATAATGATCTTTGTAATTGCTAATACTTGCTCATCAAATTCTTTTTCATTATTTTCACTAGTTAATAAATGAAAAGATGAAAAATAGTGCTCATCTTCTTTGGATAAAGGTTTAAATAAAAACCAACCGAATTTATTATTCCAATTCTCATTGAACTGCTTATATCTCATTTTAAAGTAAAGATCCGGATTATCAGGATCAGAAAACTGGCCTAAAAAAGCTCGCTTAAATCCTGTACTACTCATACCTTTCTCTGGATTTATATTGTAACTTTTCCAATATAATTGTTCTTTATAACTTAATTTTCCCAAATCACCTAAAAAAACAATAACATAATCTCTGCAACTATTATCAACTCTAAGTGACCAGATTCCTTTACAATAAATACAGCCATCTTCAACAGTATATTTTTGAGGATTATTATAATATTTATTTAAAACTTCACAGTTAAAATAAACGGGTGTCAAATAATGTGGGGCATCTGGATTTTTCCCAAAATAATTTGATAATTCATCCTCATTGCAAGTATATGTTTTAATATTACCATATTCATCATAACCGATTTTAAATTCTGCATATTTACCATAATTCTCATCCATTTCATCGTAATGAGAAGGTTTATAATTTTCTATGCCTTTTATTGCCACTTTTCCCATGAGCCAACTTTGTGTTTTATCATTTCGAATGTGCATATTGCTAATATCACGAATTAAATGGTTGTAGATATAATTTTGCTTTCTTATAGTTTTATCTTTTTTTTGAATATTTAATTCAGTAATTGTTTTTTCACTAAATCTCATCATCTCAAAGAAAATTATAAGAAACATACCTTTAACTGAAATATAATTCTTAATAAATCTAAGTTTAACTATAATTTCTCCTGGTTTTATTTGTGCTACTACTTCTTCATCACCATTACTATCAATATAAATGTAATTTCTATTATCTAAATCAACATATTCTTCAAATAGGTTGTAATATAGTCTGAATTCTTCAGACAATTCGAAGTAACTTGGTTTAATACCAAATTCACTTCGATAATATATAAAAGGTTCGATACCTTCATCACTAAATCTTTTATATTCAGCTCTTTCTTTATTATTTTTATAATAAAAAATAAAACCTGGTCCTCCATTACCAATTAACAAATCCCAATTATATCTATTTAATAACAGTTTCCATAATTGATTTATCAATAAGCGCACAATATATTGCGCCACTATCAATCATTTCAACATCATCTAGATTTTTATAAACAGTAATCCACCCATTATGAATGAATTGCTGTTTAATTTTATCCTTTATGTCATTAAACATGTAATATTTACTCATAAAACCACCTCTAATGGGCCATGCTTCAAGTGCGTTGTACTCGACTTTGCGGAAAGGGGTTTTTAGTACGGATTTACTTTCTACATTTGGACAACATATAATAATAAAAATGCCCTGTTGCCTATTGTGTTAATGTTATATCTAAATATATCAATATTCATAAAAGATGTTACTTCTGGTATTATAATTACCGGGAGTAAGATTTAAGTTAATCTTAATATTAATTATTTTGCGGGCTTACCAGCAAGGTAAGTTATCGCTTTTAAATTAAGATCGCAAATCTTACTCCTCTTTTAAGTTTATGCAGGCAAGTGAAGTGAACCCCTAAAGTTGAACACATTATTAAGACAGGTTAGAATAACCAAAGGAGTAGAAAGGGGGAAAGGTCATGTAGATAAGCATCTTAGAGTAATTACTAATGAATAAATAGACAAAAAAAGTCAGCAGTTTTGTTTTGAAATTTGTCTAAAGGTGAGGGATATATTAAAATAAGCGTTATTTTGGAGGAAAAACTTGCTAATTGTAACATTTAAAGAACTTATGACGAAAGCAGAAAAGAGTAAATATGGGTAATAGGTAAGGAAGGTAAGTCTATACTATGAATAAAAATAATGATGAAAAAGATAGTTTTAAAGATTATTTAATAGAAATTCCAAATTTTTTATCAATTTTTATGTTTGCATTTTTTTTCATGATAGCAAGTCCAATGTTGATAGATATAGCGGTTTCAACAGGTATAAATACTGGGAATTTAAGTCTTGTATTCACATTTTATACCATTGGAGCTGTTATAGGGCAACTTACATCAGTGCTATATAATAGAAAATTCAGGAAGCTGTATATAATAATTATTTCATATATTATAACAATTCCACTTATTGTTTTTTTAAGCTTTTCAAGCAACCTGTATTTATTTTATATTCTTTATCTCCTAATCGGGTATCTTTTAGGGGTAATATGGATACAGGCAAATGAATATATTTTAGAAAATAAGATAAAAAATAAGGATAGAATTACTACTATTGCCTTGAGCTTTTATCCAGTAGGAGCTTTTGCAGCTCCACTTTTAGCTTCTTCAGTAATCCACAGTGGACTTAGCTGGAGGTTTTCATACTACGCGATTATTTTTATTATATCGGTGATAATAATTTTGTATCTGTCACTTATTGGGGGCAGGGGAGGAAAAAAAGTAATAGAAGAAAAAGAAAAAGTAGGATTTAAAGAAATATTTACAGATAGCCGTAAAAATATAATGTTTTTGTTAATAGCTTTATCAATTGTATTTTATTGTGTCTCCGAGACTGTTGTTTCTATATGGTCGCCAACCTTTTTCAGAAGTGAAAGAATGTTTGACATCCAAACAGCTGGGTTTGCTATCTCTATTTTCTGGATATCAATAATAATAGGAAGGGCAGTAGTAAGTTATATGGCAGGAAAAGTTCGCTCAAGCTATGTTATGATAGTTCTTTCTATAACTGCTATTATTTCGATGATTTTTATGATCTTCTTAATAAAATCAAAGAATGCCATTTTTATTGTTATTGGTTTTACTGGGCTTGGTTTTTCGGGAATGTTTCCACTGCTGATTTCATCAGGGAGTGCAGTTTATAAAAAAGGGAAAGGGGTGCTTATTACTATATTGTTTGCTGCTTCAAATGTAGGGATATCAATAGCGCCTTTTCTGACAAGGCTAATTTCAAGATATAGCATAACTTTTTCTGTATCTCTGGCAATAGTTTTCATGTTCTCAACCATGCTGCTTCTTATAATTTATATAGTCTGCGAAAATAAAATAACTAGAACTAAAATTATTGTTAATAATAAGGTGGGGAATTATTGCTTACGTAAATAATTTGTCCAAATATTAGTGGTAGACTTTTAACAGGATTACTTTTCCATTATGATACCTACCTGTCTGTTGACTTGTAGCTATGTTAAAATTATTATGTAACTACATTTATAATAAATATTATTTTAAGTTAATGAACTTAATGAGTATAATATTCTGCCTCAAACTTGCCTTATTTTTTGTGTTAGATATGCTACTTGTTATAACCTTTTTTTATTTTCCTGTATATAGTCTTACTTTATTTACGAAATAGTAAAAAAAATTAAATAAAAGTTCTTTACGAAATCAAAATATTAATATATATTACATAACAGTTCATAATATTATCAAATTTATTTTGTTTAAAGAATATGATACCTGAAGAAAGAAGAACGCAAATAATCAACAAATTAAAAAAACAAGATATTTGTACCATCTCTAGCCTAATTAGAGAGTTCGGAGTGTCTAGAGTTACCATTCAAAGGGATTTGAGCTTGCTGGAAAAGTCAGAATTAGTAAGCAAAGTACATGGTGGAGTAAAATTAAAAAAAGAAGTTAATAAAAATTTTGAAACCAGATTTAATATAAGATTAAAACAAAATTACGAAAAGAAATTAGAGATAGCAAAAAAAGCTGTAAATTTTGTTAGCGACGAAATATAATTTTTTTAGATCCATCATCAACTACTTATATATTTGCAAAAGAATTATTTAAAAAGCAATTTTTTGATTTAAATATAATTACCACCTCTATTGCTATTCAATATGAGTCGTTAAAGTATCCTAATCTAAAAATTGTCTCCACTGGCGGTGAGTTAAGAGCAGATTTTAATATGTTAGGCGGAAGTTGGGTTATAGACTTTTTAGAAAAAGTGAATTTGGACGCATCATTTGTTTCTGTTGCTGGGATTTCTACTAAAGGAGAAATTTCATCAGCCAATAGGGAACTGGCAAATGTTTTAAATGTAGTTTTTAAAAGATCTAAAGAGATTAATTTATTAGTGGATAGTAGCAAATTTTCAAAAACAGGGATGTTAAATATAAGTCCTGCAGATAAGCATCGTAGAGTAATTACTGATAAAGAAATAGATAAAAAAGCTATTTCTGAGTTAAAACAAGTAAATAATATAGAGTTAGCTTTTTAATTGCAGTCATAAAAATATTTGATTTCTATAGTTATAGCTGATACTAAGTTCATTTTAAAATAAATTTAGTTTTTATTGTTCTGATGGCTATATTTAGGAGAATTTTAAATGGAGATAAAAATTAAAATGCCGAAACTAGGTCAAATAACTGATGAGGTAAAATTGATAAGCTGGCATGTGGCTGAAGGGCAAAAAATTAAAAAGGGAGACATCCTGTGTGAGGTTGAAACTGATAAAGTGAAAATGGATGTAGAGAGTTTTGAGAGTGGTACAGTTTTAAAATTGTGTGCAGAGCCTGAAGAAATTATTCAAGCAGGTACAGTAATTGCCGTTTTAGGCGAAGAAAGTGAAAAATTTAAGTAAAAGTTGAAAGAGAAAATATAATTAACATGGATTATAAAAGCATAATTTCAGAATTAGGAAATAAAAAAGCTATATATATCTATCAGAAGATGCTAGAAATCCGAGAGTTTGAAAAAAAGATAAGCTTTCTTTTCCTGGAAGGAAGAATGCCTGGTACTATTCATCAGTATACAGGAATGGAAGCATGTGCCGTTGGTGTATGTTCAGTATTAAAACAAAATGATGTTATTGGATCAACCCATAGACCTAATGGACATGCTATTGCTAGAGGTCTATCCATGGAAGAAATAATAGCTGAGCTATTTGGAAAGGTAACTGGCTGCTGTAAGGGTAAAGGTGGGGCGATGCATATTGGTGATATTGATAAAGGAATGCTTCCAGCCATTGCTGTTGTAGGAGGCAATATCCCAATTATAATGGGAGCAGCTCTAGCCTTTAAGCTAAAAAGAGAAAAGAAAATTGCAGTTAGCTTTTTTGGTGATGGAGCATCCAACACAGGAGCATTTCATGAAGGATTAAATATGGCTGCTGTATACAACCTTCCTGTGGTTTTTGTATGTGAGAATAATCACTACAGCGCATCAACCAGTATAAAAAAGACATTAAAAATTGAAAATATCGCAGATAGAGCTCAATCTTATAGAATGAGAGGCGAAATTGCCAATGGTATGGATGTTCTAAATGTATATATGAAAGCAAAAAAAGCAGCTGATTTAGCAAGGAAGGGAGAGGGTCCAACACTACTGGAACTTAAGACTTTTAGATTTTGTGGTCACAGCAGAAGAGATCCAAATAATTATATGCCAAGGGAAGAAATGGAATACTGGAAGAAAAAGGATCCAATACCTTTTTATGAAAAGATATTATTGAAAGAGAGTATAATTAATGAAGACAAAATTGAGAAGATTAAAAAAATAGTTGATAAAAAAGTGGACAGAGCTGTCCAGTTTGGTCAGCAAAGTCTTGAGCCTAATCCTGAAGACACATTTGATGATCTTTATGTAACAATAGAGGTTCCAAAATGAGGATGAATATTGCAGAGGCACTCAGAAAAGCAATACATGATGAAATGGAAAGAGATCCTAATGTCTTTTGCTTAGGGGAAGATATTGGTATTGAAGGTGGATATGGTGGAGCTTTTACTGTTACATTGGGTTTGGAAAGAGATTTCAGAGAGAGAATTATTGATACTCCTATTTCAGAAACAGGCATATTTGGTGCAGCATGCGGTGCTCTGCAATAATAGGTATGCGTCCAATAGTAGATGTTCAGTATGGGGATTTCCTGTTATGTGCAATGGATCAAATTGTAAATCAAATAGCCAAACTAAGATATATGTCTGGTGGTAAATTAAAGGTTCCTGTTGTAATGCGAACTCCAGTTGGTGCAACAGGACGTGGTGCACAGCATTCACAAAGCTTAGAGCCATATTTTATAAGTTGCCCTGGGTTAAAAATAGTTGCACCAGCTACTGCTTATGATGCCCATGGTTTGCTTAAAGCAGCAGTAAGAGATGATGATCCAGTAATGATTTTTGAACATAAACTTTTATATGGTAAAGGAATAAGATCGGAAACTGGTGAGATTTATGCATCTTCAGAAATTCCAGACGAAGATTATATAATACCTATTGGTAAAGGGATAATACGACAAGAAGGAAAAGATATTACTATTATAGGAAGTTTATTAATGATGCACTATAGCCTTCAGGCTGCAAAGATTCTTGAGAAAGAAGGTATTAGTTGTGAAGTAATTGATCCAAGAACTATATGGCCTTTAGATATGGATTTGATACTTGACTCTATTAAAAAAACAGGGAGGGTGGTTATTGTTGAGGGATCTCCTAAACAGGGTGGAATTGGTTCTGAAATTGGAGTTCAGATAGCAGAAAATATACCAGATTTTTTGCTTGCACCTATAACTAGAGTTGCTGCACCAAACACACCAGTTCCATTTGCTCCAGTAATGGAAAAGTTTTATGTACCACAGCCTGAAAGAATTGCTGATACCATTAAAAAATTAATTGAAGAGTATTGATAAAGATCATTGATAGTGACAAGTGATAGTGGTTATTAGGTCATATTAATTTTATTTATAATGTATTATTAATACTATGCTTACAGTAATGTCAGAAAAGGAGCAAATTATGAGTGGTAAAAATATTATTGTGCTTGCGACTCTAGATACCAAGGGGCAGGAAGCTCAGTATGTTAGGAAGCAAATTGAGAAATTTGGGGATAAAGCATTAATAGTTGATGTAGGAGTAATAGATTTGCCGGCAGCTAAAGCAGATATTGCCCGCGAAGAAGTTGCTGAAGCAGGTGGCATACCACTAGCTAAACTTTTAGAAAACCCTACCCGTGAAGTAGCAGCACCAATTATGGCTAAGGGAGCTACTAAAATTATATCCAAGTTAGTGACCGAAAAAAAAGTTGATGGTATTGTGGCAATGGGTGGAACGCAGGGAACTACTCTTGCAACCAAAGTAATGAGAGCCCTACCATATGGCTTTCCAAAAGTTATGGTTTCTACTATGGCGTCAGGGAATGTTGCACACTGGGTAGATATTAAAGATATTACTATGATGTTTTCAGTAACTGATATTTTAGGGCTCAATCCTGTTATGCGTAAGATTCTGGCAAATGCTGCGGGAGCAGTATGTGGTATGGCTAATGTAAATGTAAAACTTACACGCAGCGATAAATTACTTGTAGGTATAACCACTGTCGGTATTACAACTAAAGGTGCTATGAAAGCTGTTGAACTGCTCAATGATGCAGGTTATGAAACAATAGTATTCCATGCTGTTGGTCCAGGAGGACGGGCAATGGAACAGATGATGAAGGAAAAGATTATTGGTGCAGTATTGGATTTATCTACTATAGAAGTTTCTAATGAGATGTATAACGCACTTCTTGCTGGCGGAGAAGAAAGGCTTACAACAGCAGGAAAGTTGGGTATCCCCCAGGTTTTATGCCCGGGTGCGATTGAAGTTTTAGTTTTTAATGAACCGGAAACAATACCTAGAAAATATCAAGGCCGTAAATTAATACGCCATAGTCCTCAAATTACAGATTTACGCTTAAATAAGGAAGAAATGGCTGAAGTAGGTAAGGAAGTAGCCAGGAGGCTGCAATACACCAAAGATGAAGCAATATTTATGATTCCAAAGGCGGGATATGACAGTTATGCAGTAAAGGGTCAGGGGTTTCATGATCCTGAAGCTGATAATGCGTTTGTAGCGCAATTAAAAGCTAATCTACCTGAAAATTTTAAGATAATTGAAAGGGATAAACATATTGAAGACCCTGCTTTTATAGAAGAATCAGTGAAGCTGCTTATTTCTTTAATTAAAAACAGACAGGATTAGAAATAATAAGAAAGATAGGAGTGAAGGCAATGGCTAAACGATATAAGCGTAAAGAATTTTTAGATTATTTATGGAATGAAATTAAAAGTGGTAAACCTGTTGTAATGACAGGTGCAGGCAATGGTATTGCTGCTAAATTTATTGAACTAGGAGGAGTAGATATTTTAGGAGTGTATAACACAGGCTACTTTAGAATGCAAGGATACGGTTCGCTGGCAGGTATGCTTCCAATGGCTGATTCAAATGAAATGGTTTTTAATATTGCTAAGCGTGAAATACTGCCTCAAGTAAAAAAAATACCTGTTATTGCAGGAGTAAATGGCGTTGATGTGCTGCGTGATGTGGGACTATTCCTGGAAGATTGTAAACATATAGGTATTTCAGGTGTTCATAATTTTCCAACTGTAGCATGGTTTGATGGTGAGTTTCGAAATACATTGGAAAAAACTGGATTAGGTTATCAGATGGAAATTGATATGCTTAATATAGCTCGTGAGCTTGATATGTTAACTATTGGTTATGCTTTTAATGAGGTAGATACAGAGAAACTTTTAAAAGAAGCTATGCCAGACATATTTATATTTCATGCTGGAATCACAAGAGGCGGCTCTACAGGCTATGGAGAAAGCAAGTCTATTGAAGAAATGGCAGAGAGAACACGAGCTCATTATAAAATTGCAAAAAAAATTAAGCCTGATGTAATTTTATTAGCACATGGTGCAGCGCTTGTAAATCCTGAAGACGCTCAATATATGCTTGAAAATACAGAATGCCATGGAGTTCAATTAGGATCAAGTATTGAGCGTTTGGCTATTGAGAAGCCTCTTGAGGAAAGAGCAGCAGCTTTTAAAAATAAAATTTCCTTTCCTGAAGGCGTAAAGCGCTGGTAAATATTTAAAATGTAAGGATAATTAAAATTTGGGGTAAATATGACTCAAAAAGTTGTATTTTTTGGAAGCTCACAAGGAGTTTTTAGTAATAGGCATTTTAATGAACTTATAGAAGCACCCTGTAAAATTGTGGCTGTAGTTAATACACCTTCTTCAAAGCATATATCTACTAATACTGATAAGAGCAATTGTCCAAGTTTTGCGGAGGTTGCAAAAGAGCTTAATATCCCAGTATTTCAATCACATAATCCAAATTCAAAAGATTTTATAAAAGCTATGGAGGATCTATCACCAGATCTTTTTATAGCAGTTGGATATATGTTTCTGTTGAAGGAGGAGATTTTATCAGTTCCTAATTTCATGGCTGTAAATTTCCATGCCTCTCTTCTTCCCGCTTATCGGGGTAAGCATCCAGTTTTTTGGGCGTTGCGAAATGATGAGCAGTATGTTGGTTTAACAGTACACGTTATGAACTCACATTTAGATAAAGGGGATATTTTGTATCAAATCCGCATTCGAACTAGAAAAGATGATTCTGTTTCAGCTCTTTATAGTAGAATAATAGATGAAAGTAAAAATTTAATAGGAGAGCTTATAAAAGATACAAAGAAAGGCTGGATTTACGGAGTTGCGCAATCAGATGTTGAGGCATCTTGCTATTCATCTGTTTCTGAAGATGACTACAAGCTGGATTGGAGTTGGGATGCTGATAAATTGAGTCATTGGATCAATACTTCACCCGGGCAGTGCTACTATAATATAACTAACAGAAAGAGTCTTTCTACAAGAACTAAAAAAGTTTTTTTTACTGAAGCCAGGGTAATTAAAAAAATGCATAATAAATATCCAGGCACCCTGCTCCGGGTTGATAAGAGAGGGTGTACTGTAGCAGCTGGTAGAAATGCCATACGTATATATAAAGTAAGAATTGAAAATAGGAAGGATAAAAAAGGTCAGCAGTTTTGTTTTGAAATTGGTCTAAAGGTGGGAGACCTATTAAAGTAAGCATTATTTTGGAGGGAAAATATGTCAATTGTACCATTTAAAGAACTTATGACGGAAGCAGAAAAGGGTAAATATGCAGTTGGTTATTTTGAAAGCTGGAATATAGAATCTCTTCTTGCGGTTAAGGATGCAGCTGAGGCTATGTGCTCACCTGTAATTATTGGATTTAGTGGTATTTATCTACCACATCATAAGCGGGTAGTTAAAGATCCGCTAAAGTTGTATGCCATGATTGCTACTGAAATGTGCAGAGAACTTACAGTGCCAGCTTGTACTGTCTTTAATGAGTCTCCATATTTAGATAGGGTGTTAGAAGCAATTGACTATGGATATAACTTAGTGATGTTTTCCGATGAGAATATTTGTTTTGAAAAACAGTTAGATAATGTAAAAAAGGTTGTTAAAAAGGCACATAAAAATTCAGTAGCTGTAGAAGGAGAGATGGTAGCCATTCCTGGAGTTGGAGGAGAAATAAATTATATACCAGATAATTTAAGATTTAATGATCTTAAGCTAGCTAAATTGTTCGTGGAAAAAACTGGTGTAGATGCTTTTGCTGTTAATATTGGTCAAGCTCATTTACATGGGCGCATCAAGGTAAGTTTAGATTTAAAACTTTTAAAGAAATTAAAAGAAACTTTACCAGTGCCATTGGTTCTGCATGGTTCTAGCTCTGTAAGAGAAAAAGATATTACCGAAGCTGTTCGAGTAGGTATAAATAAAATCAATGTTGGAAGTATATTAAAGCAATCCTACCATAAAGCTATGAAAAATGCTTTTACTGAAAGAACAAGCAATAAAAATCCCTATGAAGTAATCGGGTCAGGAATGAAAAACGATATCTTAGTAGCAGGGAGGCTTGCCATGCAAAAAACTGTAGAAGATTTGATGTGTCTTTTTGGAAGTAATGGTAAGGCATAAAAACTGGTAAAAGCTTAAAAAAGGCCTCAAATCTTTAACAAAATAAATTGAAAGATGAAAGTAAATATGCTAATATGAAAAATTGTTAAATATATTTTGTACATAATTACATTCTATTAATAAGTATATGAGTGAGAAACAAAAAAAATTAGGGGTAGCAATTCTTGGAAGTGGTAAGGCAGGTAAATATCACCTGTATTGGTACTCAAAAAATAAAAACTGCAAAATAATTGGTATATATAATAGAACTAAAGAAAACGCAATTGAATCAGTTGATAGATACAATGCTGAATATTTTGATAACTGGAAAGAACTTATCTCAAAAGAAAATGTAGATATCGTAAGTATATGTACCCTACCAAGTTTCCACTATGAGCAGACTGTATTCTCATTAAAAAACTGTAAGAATGTATTATGCGAAAAACCTATGGCTCCCACAGTTGGAGAATGTAGCGAAATGATAAGAGAATCTAAAAAGAGAAAAAAAATATTATCAATTATGTTTAATATGAGGCTTCATCCTGTGATACTCAAAACAAATGAGATTATTAAAGAAATTGGAGATATTTTTCATGTTTATATAAATTTCCCATACTACAGGAAAAATGTAAGCTGGAGACACCTAGCTGGCTATGGCGGTGGGGTACTTATGGAGAATATTTCTCATATGATTGATTTGGTAGGTATCTGGATGAAGGGTAAGAAAATTAGATATGTATCTGGCGAATCCTTTGTGGTAAATAAAGACAGAGAACTGGATGATCAAAGTCTGCTAATAATTAGATATGAAGACAACTCACTTGTTAGTATTTATGGTAGCTATAATGACTTTGGATTTTACAGTTATGATAAAGAGGCAATTTATGGAACGATTTTAGGAACAAAAGGGAAGATTGTATTTATATTTAATTCATATGATAAGGACTTTAATTATCTTTATTTAATTAAAGATGGTAAAAGGCAGGAGATTAAAATAAAAACAACTGACGAGATTGATGAAATATATCCAGGACATCTGGATAGTTTTGGTAAAGTTATAAATAATTTTGTAGAATCTGTTCTTAATGAGAAGAGCCCTATAATTGATGCAAAAGATGGACTAAAAACAGTAGAAATAATAAATGCAGCATATCTTTCAGAATTTAAACAAAGAAAAATAAAGTTTCCTCTAAAAGATCTAAAGATAAAAAAGTTTTATTTTAAGCATTTTAAAGAAAATTTGTAAGGATTTTTAAATGAAAGCAGTGGTATTTTTAAAAGAAGGAAAATCAAATATTTTAGAAGTAAAAGTTCCAAAAATAAATAAGAACGAAATGTTATTAAAAGTTAGTTCGTGTGGTATTTGTGGGACAGATATAAAACTTGAAGCAGGGAGAAGTGGTAAGATTGATAAAAAAGGAAAGAAGAGAAGTATGAACTATCCAATGATAATAGGACATGAATTTTCTGGAACAATTGTTGAAATAGGAGATAATGTTTCTGGATATAAGATTGGAGATAGAGTAAATGTAATGCCAAATCTTCCTTGTGGAAAATGTTACTACTGTCAGATTGGACATCATGAATTATGTGATGATGAAAAGGTTATAGGATATGATTATAATGGAGCTTTTGCAGAATATGTAGTAATACCAGAAAGAGCTATTAGACTAAATGGTATAAATAAGTTATCGGATAAGGTTACTTTTGAGGAAGCAACACTTATTGAACCGGTTGCAGTTTCAATAAATTGTCAGTATTTATCTAATGTTAGTTTAGGTGATGTTGTTTTGTTTATAGGGGCAGGACCTATTGGATGTATAGGTATACGGCTTGCAAAAATTAATGGAGCAAAGAAAGTTATAGTTGCAGAAATATCAGAATACAGGCTTGAATTTGCAAAGAAATTTGATGTAGATATATGCATTAATTCAACCCAAGAAGATATTGTAAAAAGGGTGCTGGATGAAACTGATGGCAAGGGGGTAGATAAAATAATAATATGTTGTAGTTCGGGTGAAATGTTTGAAAAATCTTTACTTATGATTAAAAAAATGGGAGAAATTAATTTCTTTGCTTCCATGCCAAAAAATAATTCCTATATAACATTAGACGCTAATTTAGTTCATTATAAAGAAGTAAAAATAACAGGTACATATAATTCAACTCCTCTTCAAAACAATCTTGCATATAAGTTAATTGAAAGAAGGGCTATTGATGTAAAAAAATTAATCACTCATAGATTTAGCTTGAGTGATTATTATAAAGCAATTGATACAGCAAAGAGTGGTGAAGGTATGAAAGTAATAGTAAATATTTAAAAAAAATGTTTTTATCAAATAATATTAAATTTTATTGTTTATTAGAAAGATAATATAGTTATTTTATAGTCATGCTTACTTAGCAGTGAAAGTATTAGAATAAGAATAAGGCAGGGAAGTTAAATGGAAGTTTTAGCTTTACAATGTTCTGGTGTTAATAAGTTAGAACTGGTTAAGTTCCAAAAACCAGAACCTTCTGATGATTGTGCACTGCTTAAGATAAGTATGTGTGGAATTTGTGGTACAGATATCCATGGAATTGAAGGTAAAAGGTCAGTAAATTTTCCTTTTATTCCTGGGCACGAAATTGTTGCAACGGTAGATTCCATGGGTGAAAATGCCAATAAATCCATTAAAACTATTGGAGGGACTGAATTTAAGGTTGATGATCGTGTAACCATTAATCCAAGAATTGTTTGTGGCAAATGCTACTATTGTCAAAATATACCTCAACATCAAGAAATGTGTCTTAATGCAATAACAGCTACTTCAATTGGTAGTAGCAAATACCCACACCTCTTTGGAGGCTGGGCAGAGTATATGTATGTACTACTTGGTTCTGAAATAATAAAATTACCTGAAAGCTTATCTGATGGTCTTGCAGCTTTGATAGAACCCTATAGTTGTGCAGTAGGTTGTGTTGACCAATACCGGTGCGGTCATGATTGGATGTCTGGTGATGCATTTTCTATTAATGAAACTGTCGTAATTTATGGTATTGGTGCAATTGGTATGCTTATGCTGGCAGGTTTTTATCTTGCAGGAGCAAAACAAATAGTAGTAATTGATATTGACCAAGAGAAGCTGGATTTGGCTGAAGAATTTGGTGCATCTTATACTATTAATGTATCTTCTACTACATCCAATGAAAGAATTAGTAAAATAAAGACTTTAACAAATGGTCTAGGGGCTGGTGTAGTAATAGAGGCTTGTGGTATACCAGAAACAATAACTGAAGGAATAAATACACTTCGCCGGGGAGGTCAATTTTTTGAAATTGGACACTTGCTTAATGCTGGTATGACAAAGATAGACCCATATTATATATGTAGAAATGAAATTAAAATTCTAGGGCATTATGCTTATCCTTCTAGCCGAAGTATGCTTCATGCGGCAAAACTTTTGGATGAACATAAATTGCCTTACGAAAAATTAGTAAAATTCTTTGATATAAATCAATACAGGGATGTTATATTTAACAAAAAAACTGATAATGCAGTAAAAGCAGTATTTAGAATTTAAAAGTTATTATAAATTATAAAATGCTGTAAGGGGGTAAAAAATTTTAATATATTTGAATTGCTTTAAGCATTTAAAAGGTAAAATATAAGTAATGAGAAATTTATATTTAATAAAGTAATAATAACTCTTTAATTTTTAATATAAGAAAGGTTAAAAAATAATGTCATTTTTAGGAAAAGAAGTAAGGTTGAGCAGACTTTTTAATAAAAAGTCAGGAAAGATGCTTGCGATTGCAATTGACCACGCAATTGGATGGGGAGTGCTGGATGGAATAAAAAAAATAGATGAAACTATAGAAAAGATTGTAGCCTCAGAACCTGATGCAATTACAATGCAAAAGGGAATAATAGAAAAATGTTTTTACAGGTATGCTGGAAGAGTACCATTTATAATGAAAGCTACATCATTTGCACCATTTCATGCTACATATGATACCCAGATAGGAGATGTAGAAGAAGCATTAAGACTTGGAGCTGATGCCATAGCAGTGGGTTGTACTGTATGTGGTAGTGAGCAAGCAGAACTTCTAAAACAGTTAGGGAAAATAACAAAGGAAGCAGCATCAATGGGACTACCTGTAGTATCTCATATATATCCAAAAGGTAATTTAATAAAGTCTGAAGAAAAATATTTGGCTAAATATGTAGCATATGCAGCAAGGGCAGCTGCTGAGGTTGGTGTAGATATTATTAAGACATTTTATACAGGCGATAAAGATTCATATAGAGAAGTTATACAGTCTTGTCCTGCTAAAGTAGTAGTTTCAGGGGGGCCAAAACTGCCAACACTAAAAGATGTACTGCAGATGACAAAGGATGCTATGGATATGGGTGCATATGGTGTCACCTATGGAAGAAATGTATGGCAGCAAGATGAGCCAATTAAAGTAGTAGAGGCGCTGAAGATGATAATTCATGAGAACAGGAAAGTAGATGAAGTATTAGAATACTTAGAGAATAATAAATGGAGGGATGATTGAAACTAACTATTGGTATTACTATGGGTGATACTGCAGGAATCGGACCTGAAATAATTCTAAAGTCATTAAATGATAAAAAGATACATGACTTATGCAGCCCAATTGTGATTGGTGATTTTTTTACATTAAATAAAGTTAAGGAAATTTTACTGGATAAAGGTTTAATTGAGGATTTAAACTTGATTAAAATAAGTTCAATACATGAGTTAGAAAATAATGTAGTTTTTAGGTATCCCAATATTTTTATTTTTGATGATTTTAATTTAAATCTTAAAAATATAAAAGTTGGTAGAGTAAGTAGAGAATGTGGGAAAGCATCAATTTTATTTCTAAAAAAAGTCGTGGAGCTAATAGATAAAAAAGTAGTAGATGGTACAGTATCGGCACCTGTAAGTAAAGAAGCGATGAATTTAGCTGGATATAATTATAAGGGACAAACTGAATTTTTTGCTGAAGTAACAAATACTAACAAAGTTGTTCCATTAATAATTATCGGAAATATGAGAATATTCCAGCTAACAGCACATATTTCTTTGAGAGAAGTTTTATCATCGCTGACAAAAGAAAGAGTCTTGGAAGTTATTAGGTTTTCAAATGATTCGTTGAAAAGAATGGGTATTAAAAAGCCAAAGGTTTCAATTGCTGGATTAAATCCCCATGCTGGGGAAGGCGGTCTTCTTGGAACTGAAGAGGTAGAGATAATAAAGCCAGCAGTAAAGGAAGCTAAGAAAGAGGGAATAGACGTCTGTGGTCCATACCCAGTAGATAGCTTGTTTGTAAGAGTGAGAGGTGGAGAATTTGATTGTATAATCACTATCTACCACGATCAGGCAACGATTGCCATGAAACTACTTGGAATCCCTGTTACTATGACACTTGGCTTACCGTTTATTCGAACATCTGTTGGACATGGCACAGCTTTTGATATTGCTGGAAAAGGAATTGCAGATGAAACTGTTTTTAAAGAGTCAATAATTACATGCATAAAGGCAGCTGAAAAATAAAAAGGGGACTGGAAAATAAAAGAGGAGAATTAGTAATATGAAATATAGCGAGATTAATTTTGATATTTTGAAAAATATAAATAAAAAGGAAAAATATCTAATCATTCCTATAGGTACAATTGAAGTGCATGGTCCCAATCTACCGTTTGCAACTGATGTATATATTTCTGAAGCGTTTTCTTATAAGCTAGAGAAAAAAATAAATTCCATTGTTATGCCTTCTATTTATTACTCATATTCTGGTACAACTAGCGATATTGATGGAACAATAAGTATTGATATCAGTTTAGTGTCAGACTATATTTACAGTCTTGTTGAAAACTTAATAAAATTAAATTTTGAAAAAATAATAATAATTAATATTCATAAAGGTAATGATTTGGTCATAAAGTTGGTTCTGACAAGAGTATTTGAAGAGTATGGGGTTCCAGTACTGTATATAAATCCATATTTAAACTTTTCCAGATTTGACAAAGATATATTTAGTACTGGAAGCAATTCCTACAAAGAAACTTCAATTCTTTTAGCAAGTCTTAAGATACTAAAGAAAAAAGGGTTGGTAGGAGAAATAAGATTACCTGGTAGAGTTGAATATCAGAAACAAAACTTTATAAAAAGGCTTCTGGCGATTGGATATGTAAGATATGGATATATAAATGAAATGCAACACATTACTCCAGTAGAGAATGCTTCGGTTGAGGAAGGATTAAGATATATAAACAAGGTTGTTGAGGAGATAGCTAGCAACATAACTTATTTGCAGGAATATATTAATTTTTTAAAAAAAGAGAAAAAAGATGACTAAAATAAAAAGTTATCAAAGAAATCAGTTTTTATACAATATATCTAAACTTTATTATATTGAAAAAGTTAGTCAGGATGAACTTGCAAAGGTATATAAAGTATCGAGAGCTACCATCTCCAGAGGTTTGAAGGAGGCAGAAGAAAATAAAATAGTTGAAATACATATCAGGGATGTCTCAGGTATAAGAGAAAAGTTAGAGGAAAAAATAAAAGATAAATACAAAATCAAAGATGTCGTAGTTTCAATTGTTCCTAACAACGATGAAAAATTGGTAAAGAGATTAATTGGTAGAGATGCTGCAAATTTAATTGGCAAGCTAATAAAAGATAATATGAGTGTAGGAGTAGCCTGGGGTACTACTCTTTATGAATTGGTCAATTTTTTGGAGCCAAGACCTTTAAAAAATGTTAAGGTTTTAGATTTAATAGGAAGTTTAGGAAAACTTTTTTCCAACATAGATGCTTCTGAGTTAGCAAGAAGATTTAGTAAAAATTATAGTGCTATAAACTATTTCTTAAATTCATTAGCAGTGGTGAACAGCAAAGAGGCAAGATATCATTTGACTAGGGAGAAAGAAATAAAAGATGTTTTGGAAATGCAAAAAAATTTAGACCTGGTAATTATAAGTATTGGGACTGTTAGTTTAAAATCAAGTATACTCAAAAATTTAAAATTTCGGAAAGAAATATTGAAGGATATTAAAGCTAAGGGAGCAGTTGGTGACATTTGTCTAAGATTTTTTGATAAAAGTGGTAATAAAATAAAAACAAGTTTTGATGATAGAATAATAGGTATTGATTTAGAGGATTTTAAGAAAATTAAAGTTAAATTTTGTGTTTCTGGTGGTCTAGAAAAATTAGAAGCTATTAGATGTGCATTAAATAGCAAATTATTAGATATACTGATAACCGACAGCTCAGTAGCTGAAAACTTATAAAAAAATTTGAAGAAAATCTACAAGGAAAATAAAATAGTTTAAAAACTTTATTGTTCTTTGACAATTTAATTAATTGAAGGTTTAAAGATATTCTCTGATTTAGTTTTAAAAGAAGATTATAAATATCAGTTGTAAAATTGACTTGACAAACTGATTTTTTTCTCTTAAAATAGTTTTTAATATTTATATTATTGTCCATAATTTTATAAATTCTTATAGAAACTAACCAAAATGGCTGTTTTAGGAAAGCAGAAGATACTCAAACGTATTAATAGAAAAGCAATACTGAACATTCTTAGAAATTCAGGAGAAATGTCAGTAGCAAAACTTTCCAGAAAAGCAAAGCTTAGCAAAACAACATTGATGAAAATAATGAATTATTATATTGATAAAGGACTTGTTGTTGTTGCAGGCAAGGGAAAATCTACTGAAGAAGGTGGCAAGAGGCCCAATATTTTTAAGTTTAATGCCAGTGGAGGATATGCTATTGGCATGGTCATTTTAGCAAACAGGCTGTTATCAGTGATTACAAATCTAAATAGAGAGATATTAGAAAAAATTTCAGTAGATTTACAGACCGATGAGAAATTCAATATTGTCTTGAGAAAGATAATTAATTCTTATGAGCAACTTATAAAAAATACAAATATAGACAGGAAAAAAATTGTAGGTCTTGCAGTAGGTACTTATGGTATAACAAATTTTGATGAAGGAATAGTTATGTTTTCTCCTCATTTTCCATCGTGGGGTGAAAATGTCAAGTTAAGGAAAAATATATTAGAGCAGTTGCCTGATAAAATACCTATCTATATTGATAATGGTAATAGGTTTCAGGCTTTTGCTGAAAAAACTGTAGGCATTGCGAGAAATGAAAAGAATATCGTTACCATAATAGCAGGTAAGGGATTAGGCTCAGGAGTAATAATAGAAAATGAAATCAAAAGGGGCGGGCATTTTTTGGTTGGAGAGGTAGGACATATGATTATAAATCCTGAAAATGGGGAAATCTGTGCATGTGGTGGAAAAGGCTGTTTTGAAGCGATGGTGTCAACCAAAAGAATAGTCAGAAAAGCTAAAGAAAAATATAGCAAATATCCTGATTCATTGATTTTTGATGGAGGCAGCCCGGATGATATAAATGTATATGATATATTTGATGCATCAAAAAAAGGTGATATGCTTGCATTAGGACTTATGGATGATGTAACTAGTTGGTTTGCAATCGGTATATCTAATATTATTCTCTTATATGATCCTCAAATGATAGTGATACAGGGCATATTTGCGAAAGCAGGAAAATATTTTATAGAAAATCTTAGAAAGAAAGTTAATGAGATTTCTTTACCTAAAATAAAAAAAGAGACTAAAATTGAATATTCTAAACTTGGTGATAAGGTAGGTGTATTGGGAGCAGCGTCTTATGTTATTTCTAAATATTTTGAATAATAGTGTAATAGTAAAGTATTAATAAGGAGAATTTGTATAAAAATGCAAATTAATATAAAAAACAATATAAAAGGAGCAATGGGAGGTGGTGGTTAAAAAATTTATGTAAAAAATAAGTTTACCTTAGCTGATATAAAGGATGATACAAAAGTGGATGAAAGGAGGTGATTAGAAGATATAAGAGGGAGATTTACTTGAGTATAGTAGATAGTTTGAATATGGTAGGTATACAAATAATTGGTATGCCAGGTAAATCTCAAAGAAATTATCAGTAGGATTAATAAAAAATAATTTATGAAAGGAGAAAGAAATGAAAAAATCGTTGTTATGGTTAGTGATTCTAGTAATTAGTGTATCAATGATAGCAGCTTTATCACTTAATGGCTGTAAAAAAGAAGCTGCACCTGCTGAAGAAGAAGTTGCTGAAGAAGCAGCACCCGCTGAAGAAGAAGCTCCTGCTGAAGAAGCTGCAGGTGAGCAGTTCATAACTATTCACTGGGCGCAATGGCAACCGGCTGATGCTCTTGAAGAACTCTCTAAAAGCTTTACTGCTGAAACAGGTATTGGTGTAATTGTTGAGCAGACTCCATGGGAAACATTTGTCCAAAAGTATAATACAGAGATGATTGCCCGTAGCGATGCCTGGGATATTATAGTTGGTGATAGCCAGGATATTGGTAATATGGCAGTAAATGGACATTATGTAGATTTAACTGACTGGATAATAGAGCATGGAGTTGATAAGAGCTTTACTCCTGCATCTTTAACTTATTATGCAGAGTATCCCAAAGGGGCTGGAAAATATTATGCAGTTCCATGTGAAGGAGATGCACTGGGCTGGGCATACCGCAAAGACTTATTTGAAGATCCTGACAACATGGCTGCTTTTGAAGCCAAATATGGGTATGCACTTGGAGTTCCTGAATCATGGGATGCTCTAAAAGACATAGCTGAATTTTTCCATGACCCAGACAATGATTTCTACGGCGTTGCAATTTATGGGGATAATGGATACGATTCACTTGCTATGTTTGCTGAGCAGGTTATCTGGGTTTACGGCGGAGAACTTGGTGATTATGCAACAATGCAGGTTGATGGCTTGTTAAATAGCGAGGGCGCTATTAAAGGACTAGAATATTACCGGGAACTCTTTCAGTTTGTTCCGCCAGGGTTTGGGGATGCATTCTATGTTGCTACCAATGATGCGTTTACAGCTGGCATAGTTCCAATGGCTACTAATTATTTTGCATTTTTCCCGGCTCTTTCAAATCCTGCGACCAATCCATATGCTGATGTAACAGGTTATTTTGCTTGCCCGCCGCAGGTAGGTGTAGACGGTGTAGAAAGACAGTTCTCAGCTCTTGGCGGCCAGGGAGCTTCAATGGTAACTTATTCAAAGAAGCAGGATCTGACATACCAGTGGCTGGAATGGTTTGTAAGAGAAGATGTACAGATGGAATGGGTTAAATTAGGTGGCTACACTTGTCATGCAGGAGTTTTAGAGTCTGAAGAATTTCTTAATGCAGCACCTTATAATCCTGCATTTAAAGTAACCATGGAAATCTTTAAAGACTGGTGGGCATGTCCAGAATATGACATCCTTCTGAGGACATTTAGTGAAGAGATTGCCAGGTATGTTATTGCAGGAGAAGGAACTGCTGAAAGCACTTTAAACAATCTTACAGAAATATGGACAGATATTTTCCAAGAAGCAGGATATTATGATTAATGTTGTCCTGTAATATTACCATATAAAAATGCTTCCCCCGGCTCTTCCCGGGGGAAGAAGAAAAATAAGTAGTTTTAGAAGGAATAAATATGTTTAAAAGATCAAGAGAAAATCAATTTAATGGCAATCAATTGGTACATCGCAGTATGCGGGATACTACATTGGTGCGATTATTTATCTTACCAACAATTATTTTGTTGATAGTGATAAATATATTTCCTCTGTTTTGGTCTTTGTTTTTAAGTTTCTCTTCTTACTCAGCTAAGGCGGTAACTGAGTGGGGAAAGAATCCCGAAATGGTAGGGGGATTAAATTATTCCCGTATCTTAACCGATCCGAGGATATGGACAAAATTTATAACTACAGCCAAGTATGTAGTTATGTCTGTGGGTGGAGAAATGATTCTTGGTTTTGGACTTGCTCTTCTCCTCCAATTAAAATTTAAAGGTAAAGGTTTTATAACTACTCTTCTCATATTACCAATGACGATGTCTCCTGTAATAGTCGGACTTATGTGGAGATTGTTTTACAACCCAAATTGGGGTATGTTTAATTATTTATTAGGTCTTGGCAAGATAGACTGGATTTCTGATCCAGCCAGAAATCTTTATTCTATTGTACTTGTAGATATATGGATGTGGACACCTTTTGTCATGCTTCTTTCAATTGCAGGACTTTCCGCTATTCCAAAATATTTATATGAAGCTGCAGAAATAGACAGGGCTTCCTGGTGGTTTAAATTTACCCGTATAACTCTACCGATGGTATATCCTCTTCTTTTGGTAGCTTTAATATTTAGAACCATGGAAGCATTTAAAATATTTGATCTGCCAATGGGAATTACTGGAAGGGGAGCTATGGCACCACCGTTATTGTCTATGTATCTGTATAACACTGCATTTGTTACCTGGAAAACAAGTTATGGCGCCTCACTTGGTTATATAATGCTAATAGTGATTATAGCCATTACAAGCCTTTTTATTAAATATCTTAATAAAGCAAAGACATAGTATGTTTAATCCGAAAGGAAATTTATGGCAGGGATAGTTAAAAAGAAAAAAAATATTAGCAGGTTTTTTATAATATTTATACTAATTGTAATTACATTTGTTTATCTCATACCACTTCTGTATGTAGTAAATACATCTTTTAGGCCATGGACTGATATTAAGGAATATCCACCAAAAATTATGTTTAAACCGTCAATTAGCAGTTATATAAGGATATTTACATCCAGAGTTGTTTATTCTCCCGGGAAAGAACCCACAGAGGAAGAGTTTGCTAATATGAAATGGTATGAACGCATAGTTTACAAAGAGACTAATGAAAAGATAATCCGTATTGGTGATTTACCAAAGAGGTACTTAAATAGTATTATAATTGGTTCAATAAGTACTGCACTGACAATAATTCTTGGAACGTGTGCAGCATATGGGTTTTCCAGATTTAAAGTAAGGGGCAAGGATGACCTTTTGTTTTTTATACTTTCTACTAGAATGCTCCCGCCTGTAGTTGTGGTCATACCAGTTTTTCTTATGTTCAGGTTTCTCAGGCTAAATGATACTCATTTAGGACTTATACTTTTATACACTGCTTTTAATGTATCATTTGCTGTCTGGGTGCTTAAAGGATTTATTGATGAGATTCCTATTGAATATGAGGAAGCAGCAATGGTTGACGGCTATAGCCGTTTACAGGTATTTAGAAAAATAGTTATTCCCCAGGCTTCAACAGGTATTGCTGCAACAGCGGTGTTTTGTTTTGTTTTTGCCTGGAATGAATATGCATTTGCCTTTCTTCTTTCAAGGACAGTTGCGCAAACTGTACCTGCGTGGCTACCTTACCAGATGGGCGTGCTCGGGTATGATTGGGGAGCTGCTGCTGCAGGAACAGCTGTTTTTCTGCTGCCAGCAATGATATTTACCATTATTTTGAGAAAACACCTGGTGAGAGGTATAACTTTTGGGGCAATAAGAAAATAGGAGAAAGACATGATTTCATTTTTTGTTGGCATAGGTTTCTATATCTTAATCGGCTTAATTTTTTGGAAATTTAAAATATTGAAGAGAAAATATTTGGAGCCAGTTTTTGTGTGGATTATGGTATTCGGAATATTTGCTCTTTGCCAGCCTTTGGTATTTGCTCTATATCATTATGGCTTTGCGATCCTTTTAACTGGGACGCTGGGATATATTTTTTCAATTCACTTAAAATGATTCAAAACCAGAATAATAAACACTTCGGTTTTAATAGTTAGTTATGTAAATTATTTAAACATTTAAAAACTGCATAAATAGTGCAAATTATTAAATAGGAGGGTTAATATGAAATTAGGTGTAATGGCAAATTGTTTTGGTGATAAATCATGGGAAGATGCATGCAAAGCTGCAAGTGATGCTGGCCTTAAAGCAATTGAACCTGGTTGTGGAGGGTTTGTTGGGAAAGCGCACTGTAACCCTGCCGAGTTATTGAAAGACAAAGATGCTATAAAAAAATTCATGGAAGCGGCTGAGAAAAATGGATTGGAAATAAGTGCCCTGTCCTGTCATGGAAACGCAATTCATCCTCAAAAAAGCATTTCAGATGAACATACTGCTGATCTGGTAGCAGCAATTGAACTTGCTTCAAAAATTGGTGTAAAAGTAATAAACGATTTTGCAGGGTGCCCTGGTGCAGGAGAAGATGCTAAATACCCAAACTGGATTACCTGTCCCTGGCCGCCATATTTTGGGGATACTGTCAAATGGCAGTGGGAAAAGAAGGTAGTCCCATTCTGGAAAGAAATGGTTAAAAAGGCTAAAAAGGCAGGAGTCAAATTTGCTTTTGAAATGCATCCCGGTGATGTAGTTTACAATACCGAAGCTTTGCTGAAGCTGAGAGAAGAAATTGGGGCTGAAGAAATTTCCTGCAACTTTGATCCAAGCCACTTATTCTGGCAGGGCATGGACCCGATTGTGTGCATAAAAAAATTAGGCGATGCCATAGTTCATGTCCATGCAAAAGACAGTAAAGTTGACAGGTCAGTTGTTGATTTTAGAGGAGTAAATGACTGGAAACATTATGGAGATTTAGCTAAAAGAGCATGGACATTCAGGACTGTAGGATATGGCCATGGTGTAGAGTTCTGGAATGACTTTGTGTCTGCTCTCAGACTGGTTGGGTATGATGGGGTTATAAGTATTGAGCACGAAGACCCACTGATGTCTGCAAATGAGGGCTTGAGCAAAGCTATTGAATTTCTAAACAAGGTGCTTCTTTATGAAAAAGTTGGTGAAATGTGGTGGGCATAGATTAAAGCCTGCTCCAAGTCTATGTTTTATTTGATTTAAATTTGATAAGTTAAGCAATTAAATATGATTTATAAAATTTTAAAATTAATAAGTTTAAGGCAGGTGAGGTAATTTATGGCAGAGAAAAAAAAAGTTGGATTTGTTGCTATGGCTTCAGATAATAAAGTAGTTGGCGAAATTCCAGAGATAGGTATCGGGATGATAGGCCATGCTTTTATGGGAAAGGCACATTCAAATGGCTGGAAACAAATGCCTTATATTTTCTGGCCACCAGCTGCAATTCCAAAACTTGTTAAAATTTGTGGTATCCCCGAATCGGAAGTAGCAGAAGCTGCAAGAAGATTTGGATATATGGAATATACAACCAACTGGAAAGATGTAATTAATGATGACAGAATTAAAATAGTTAGCATCGGAACTCCTAACAGTCTTCATGCAGAGCCATCAATTGAAGCAGCAAAAGCAGGAAAACATATTATCTGTGAAAAACCGCTTGCAAGAAATGCGGCAGAAGCTAAAGAGATGAGAGATGCTGTAAGGAAATACAAAGTTAAAAATGTTTGTGATTTTAACTATCGTATGGTTCCAGCGATTGTTTTAGCTAAAAATTTAATTGAAAACGGGAAGCTTGGAAAAATATTTCATTTTAGAGCAAGATATCTTCAGGAATGGATAATGGATCCTGATTTCCCTATGGTCTGGAGACTTAAAAAAGCACAAAGCGGCAGTGGAGCAATAGGAGATTTGGGAGCTCATGCAATTGATCTCGGAAGATTTTTGTGCGGGGAATTTAAATCTGTTATGGCATTAGTCAGAACATTTATTAATGAGCGATATGATGAATCAACGAGGAAAAAAGAAAAAGTAGATGTTGACGATGCTTTTGCTTCGGTTGTTGAATTCGAAAACGGAGCTATTGGAACTATAGAAGCTTCAAGATTTGCTGCTGGCAGAAAAAATTGTAATATCGTTGAAATTAATGGTGAAAAAGGAAGCATCTGGTGGGATCTTGAGAATATGAATAATCTTCATGTTTACTGGGCAGATGAAGAACCTGCTGATACAAGAGGATTTCACTGTATAAATGTTACTGAGTCATATCACCCTTATTATGACAAGTGGTGGCCCCATGGACACATAATTGGATGGGAGAATACATTCGTACATACTGCATACAATATAGTGAATGCAGTTGTAAATGATGCCAAATTAGAACCTATGGTGGCAACTTTTGAAGATGGCTACAGGACAGCTGTAATCTGTGATGCAATGCTGAAGTCTGCAGAGTCCGGGAGAAAAGAGGAGATATCCTATTAAATCCTATTGAAAAGTTAAGGCTTAAAGAGATAAATTGTTATATGTACTACTGGAGGGAATAGATGAAATTTGGAATAAATACACTATTGTTTACTGGTAACTATACAGACGAACATGTGAAAAGCTTGACTGGAAAATTTAAGGAATTAGGTTTTGATGGAGTGGAAATTGCGCTTGGGAAAAAAGGTGATATTGATTACAAAAAAACACTGAGGGTATTTAAAGATAATGGACTGGTATGTTCTTCAGTGTGTGGGCTTTTTGGAGAAGACAGGGATATCAGAGGACCAAAAAAAGAACATATTGAAGGCGGACTTGCTTATATAAGAGATTGTCTTGAGGCATGTGCAGATCTTGGTTGCAATGTTTTTGTGGGCCCTGTTTATTCTGCTGTTGGCCGTGCAGGCATGGTCCCGGAAAACGAGCGAAAGGTTCAATGGGATACAGTTGTTGAAAATTTAGGTAAAGCTTGTAAGTGGGCTGAAAAATATGGGGTATTTATAGCAATGGAGCCATTAAACAGATTTGAGACAGATTTTATTAATATCTGCAAGGACGCCGTAAAAATGATCAAAGATGTTGGAAGCAAAATGTTAAAGATTCATCTTGACACGTTTCATATGAATATTGAGGAAAAGAATTCTGCAATGGCAGTTTTAGATGCTGGCGATTTGCTTTATTTGCTTCATGCGAGCGAAAATGACAGAGGTGCTGCAGGTACGGGGCAGGTTAACTGGAAAGCTATTGCAGATGCACTGCGAAGGATTAATTATGACAGATGGGTGGTAGTAGAATCATTTACACCTGAAAATAAAGTTATAGCAAAAGCTGCCTCAATTTGGAGACAAACTGAAAAAAGTGATTTTGTGCTTGCTGAAAAAAGTTTAAAGTTCCTGAAAGGGCTTTTAAGTTAGCTTAATATTTGTATTAAAAGAATAGATTGGAGATTTGGTAGATGGCAGAAATAATTTTAAAACACATTTTTAAGAGATTTGACGACCTTGTTGCAATTAATGATTTAAGCCTGGACATCAAAGAGAGGGAATTCTTGGTCCTTCTTGGGCCATCAGGCTGTGGAAAAACAACAACTCTTAGATGCATCTCTGGATTGGAAGTGCCGGATGAGGGGGAAATTTTAATAGGCGGGGAAGATGTTACAAATAAGAGAGCATCACAAAGGGATATAGCATTTGTTTTTCAGCTGTATGCCTTATATCCTCATTTAACAGTTTACAGTAATATAGCTTTTCCCTTGTTGACACAAAGAACTGATAAAAAAAAGATAGAGCAGGAAGTAAATAGAGCTGCAGAAATTTTACAGATAAAACACATATTAAACAAAAAACCAAAAGAACTTTCAGGCGGGGATATGCAAAGAGTTGCTCTTGGAAGGGCAATTGTTAGAAGGCCAAAAGCTTTTTTACTTGATGAGCCGATAGGAACTCTGGATGCGAAATTTAGAGAAGAAATGCGAACTGAACTCAAGAAGCTCCATGTTGATATTGGTGCTACTACAGTATATGTAACTCATGACCAGAGCGAAGCAATGGCTATGGGGGACATTGTTGCAATAATGAATCTTGGGGTTCTGCAACAAGCTGGGACACCTTATGAAATATACACCAATCCAAAAAATTTATTTGTAGCAAATTTTATTGGGACCCCTGGTATGAATTTTATAAATTGTAAACCGGAAAGAGATCCAAATGGTAAGCTTGTGTTGAGGCTATCATCGATTGGTGTCTGTATATCAATGCCTGATGAAATCCAAAAAATAATTTTAGACAAAAATGAAGAAAATAAAGAATTAGTTTTAGGGGTAAGACCAGAGGATGTAACGTTGAGTCTGACAAAAGAAGAGAACTATATTAAATCAGAAGTTTTTGTTGTTGAAGCGACAGGCTCTTATAATATTATAGATGTAAGGTTAGGCAGCGATATTGTTAGAGTCCGAACACTGCCAACTGTGGCACCAAAGATTGAAGAAACCGTGTATATCGGTATTGATATGAGAAGAATAAGCATCTTTAATAAAAAAGATGGGAATTCGATAATGTAATAATAAAATAAGTTGGGAGAATATGTAAATGGCAGAGGTAAAATTAAATTCACTTACAAAGACTTTTGGTGATGTAGCTGCTGTGGATAATATGAATCTGGAAATTAAGGATAAAGAGTTTTTTGTTCTACTCGGGCCAACAGGAGCTGGAAAAACTACGACATTAAGATTAATAGCTGGGCTAGAAAAAACAGATAAGGGAGAAGTTTATATAGATAATGTTTGTGTAAATGGTCTTAGTCCAGCGGTAAGAGATGTTGCATTTGTATTTCAATATTACACTCTTTATCCTAATTATACTGTAAAACAAAATTTGGAATTTCCATTGAGGTCCAATCTTAGGAAGATGCCCCAAGCAGCAATTGACAAAAAGGTTTCCGAGGTTGTAAAGGTTTTGCACATTGAACATCTACTGGGCAGGGAGACTGTAAATCTAAGCGGTGGTGAAATGCAGCGGGTGGCAATAGGCAGAGCCATAGTAAGAACACCAAAAGTTTTTCTGATGGATGAGCCGCTGTCAAATTTGGATGCAAAACTAAGAGAAGAGATGAGAGCAGAGCTTGCAAGACTCCATTTAGATCTGGGATCTACTTTTTTTTATGTAACACATGACCAGATTGAAGCAATGACAATGGGCGATAGGATAGCAGTACTTAATGAGGGTAAAATACTTCAAGTTGGAACTCCTGATGAAATATATAATTCACCCAAAGATGTTTTTGTTGCTAAATTTGTTGGAAGTCCTGCAATAAATTTATTTGATGCATCTATCGATGGGAATAATTTAGTAATTGGAAAAGGGGCAATGATTTGTAATGTTGTCGGGAAGCAATCAAGCTTGTTTAAGGGTTATAGTAAGAAGAATGCAATTTTAGGAATAAGACCTGAAGATATTGAAATGTCGAGGGAAAAGAAAGGGGCCAATTCCATTAAATGTTCTGTATATTTTAAACAGAGCATGGGCGTGGAAGATATTCTAAATTTAAAAATTGACAATATTTTCTTTAAAGCGGTTGCTCATGTAAAGTTTATGGCTAAAGTTGGCGAAGTAGTTTATGCAAATATTAATATGGATAGAGCCCACCTGTTTGATGCTGAAACAGAAACTTGCATAATATAGGGGGAAAGAAAAAATATTCAATTCTTAGAGGCTAAATTTTTATTATATAATCTATAAAATTTATTGACAGTTAGCCTGAAAGGATTTTCTGGTTATGAAAAAAAGAGCTGCAGTCGAAAAAGCACTGGAGAGTAGTAATGGTATTTTAAATCTTAAGCCTGCGTGGGTAGCACGTGACTTTCTTCCTCCAGGCAGAAGACTGGGGCTAAAAGAAAATGAATACGAAGCAGGAAAGCGCGGCTGGATATCAGAGAGATGGCTGGCATCCGTTACAAAGGCCGATAATGCAGTTGGTCCAGAAGATGAAGGGCTTAGTTATTTAGCCATAGATGGCAATGAGAAAATAACTTTAAAGGAGGCAGTAGAAGTTGCAGGAGACCTGATAATGGGAAGGCAGTATGCAAAGACCCATACTGGGTTAGGGAGGCTTGCAAAAATATATGATTTTGATGCCAGGATACCTTATCATATTCACCAGATGAAAAAAGATGCAGCCCTTGTTGGAAGAAATCCAAAAGATGAAGCTTATTATTTTCCCGAAGATGTAGATACGGGCCCTCACCCTGAAACTTTTTTTGGCATACATCCTTATATTACAGAACAAAAAAAATATGAAGTACTGCTCCCGTATCTGGAGGATTGGAACAGTGATTTAATATTAAAACATTCCAGAGCATACCTCAATGTTGCCGGAGAAGGTTTTTTCCTGCCTTCAGGAGCGCTCCATGGGCCGGGGACAGCACTAACAATTGAACTTCAAGAAAATTCTGATGTCTTTGCGATGCTTCAGGCGCTAAATGCAGGGAAGATTATTTCAAAAGAGCTGCTGTTTAAAGATGTTCGCAGGGAAGACAGGGAAAAATATGGTGAAAGAGTGGTCCTTGGCCAAATAGACTGGGAAACTAATGGGGATCCATATTTCTATGAAAATCATCACCTTGAACCAAAACTGGTTGAAGAAACCAACCAGGAAGGCGGACAGGAGCACTGGATATATTATAATACAAGTAAGTTTAGTGGAAAGAAATTAACAGTAAAACCCGGATGCACCTTTACCAGCGTGGATAGGGGAGTTTACAACATACTTGTATGGAAAGGCAGCGGCAAATTTGACGGGCATGCAATAGAGGCTGGTAATTTTAATTGTGATGAACTTTTAATTTCATTTGACAGAGCAGTAAAACCGCTGACTGTAGAAAATACTGGGACAGGAGAGTTGCAAATAATAAAATTTTTTGGTCCCGACATAAATACCAATGTCCCAATGATCAAACAGTATAGAAGTTAATGAACCAGTTCTGGTACTATTTTAATATTAAATTTTTTTCAGATAGTAATAGAAAAATTTTAAATTAAATGAATGGAGGTTTGTTATGAAAAAAACATCAATTGGAGGATGGGCGTATATATGGGGTGGTTATAAAGAAGGTCCTATTCCTCTAAAAAAAGTTGTTGGGAAGCTTTCTGACCTGGGTTTTGATGGTATTGAGATGGCAGCATTCCCTCCACACTTAGAACCTAATACAAAAGAGAAACGTAGAGAAGTTAAAAAATTATTAGATGATTATGGATTAGAAGTATCTGGCCTGGCTGCTCCATTTCCATCACCAGCAACATCAAAAAAGGATGATTATATAGATGCAGTTAAATCTAATCTTGAAATATGCAACGATCTTGATATTCCTAAACTGAGAGTTGATACTGCTGATCCTCCAACTGGTATCCCTGGAGGTATGGATTATGAGACATGCTTTTCTAAAATAGCTGAAGTTTGGAATAGTGCTGCTGATGTATGTATGAAAAACAACGTAAAACTGATATGGGAATTTGAACCTAGTTTTCTGTTCAACAAACCAGCTGAAGTAGTTCGAATGGTTTATAAAGTGGATCATCCTAATTTCTCAATACTGTTTGATTCCTGTCACGGCTATATGTGTGCAGTAGTAGGTGCAAGGCAGCTTGGAGAAAAAGAAACTTTGCCTGGTGGTGTGGTGCAATTTGCGTATATGTTGACAGGAAAGATTGGTCATATACATTTAATAGATTCAGATGGAACCTTACATGATGGTGAAACCAGCACCCACGCTCCACTTGGTACAGGACTGCTGGATTTTGATAAAATTATTCCTGCAATATTGGAGGCTGGATATACGGATGAATGGTGGACAATTGATTTGTGTTTCTGGCCAAAGGCTTTAGATGTAACAGAAGACAATAAAAAGTATCTTGATAAATTAATTAAGAAATTTGGATAACTTAAAAAAATAAAGGTCTTTAATTTAGATTTTATCTAAATTAATAATATATTTTTAACGTTTTAATTAGGAAAAGGAGAAAAAATGGCAGATAAGATGAAAGCTCAGGTTTTTTATGAGACTGAAAAAATGAAGCTTGAAGAAATCTCAATTCCTGAGGTTACTGATATAGATGTTTTAGTAAAGGTAAAAAATGTTGGAATATGTGGTTCAGACATATCTTACTACTATGGTTTAAGTCCTCTTGGCACATCTACAGGAAAAGGTCCACTGGTTTTAGGACATGAATTTACCGGAGAAGTTGCAAAAGTTGGAAAAGTACCAGCAGAAATGGGACTTTTTAAGGAAGGAGATAGAGTTGTGGTTAATCCAGTCCAGTATTGCAATGCGTGTTATGCATGTGCTTGTGGCCAAACTCATCTGTGTGAAAATATAAGTGTTCCAGGAGTTACAGTAAATGGTGGTTTTGCTGAGTACTGCGTATCAAAATATACAGGTCTTTTTAAATTACCTGATGACATGAGTTTTGCTGTAGGAGCTTTTACAGAACCATTTGCATGTGCGGTAAATGGTATGAAAAAATTAGAAATTGAGCCAGGTCAATTCGTAGCTGTATTTGGTCCTGGTGCAATGGGGCAGATGATGGTGCAATTAGCAAAGTCCATTGGCGCAGGGAAAGTTGTAATAATTGGGACAAGGGACTATCGTCTGGAGATGGGCAAAGAAAATGGAGCAGATTATATATTTAACACTAAAGATAAAAATTCTAAATACTATGTAGCTGACCTGAAAAAAGCTATATCAGATTTAACAGATGGTAAATTAGCTGATAGAGCAATAGTTCCAACAAGTTCAAACGATGCTTTTGAGCAGGCTATTGACGTAACTGGAAACTGTGCAATTTTAGTTCATTTTGGTTTACCCAATGAAGATGATATTATACATGTTCCTGCACTTAGCTTTCACACCATGGATAAACAAGTAAGAGCAGCCTGGCTTGCACCACTGTCATGGCCTACTGCAATTCGATGTATGGCAGAAGGACTTGTAAACGTAGAAGCATTATTAACACATAAATATCCTTTAGAGGATACAGAAAAGGCAATAATAAATCTAAAAAATAGGATTGATAATCCGATGAAAGTCCAGATTGTCTTATAATAAGTTATTACTCCTGAAATTTGGAAATTAGATATAGTAATTAAAGCTAAATAAATACCATTAAGTTTGACTAATATAAATATAAGGTTATTTGATGGAAGGACTAATATGGATGAATTTATTGATACAAGATATCAGAAAATAAGAAGGAATAAAGAAGAACTCATAGAGCATTTAAATACTTTTAGTCTTGAAATAAAACCTTCAGTAGGAATATGGTATTTTACTCCGGTAGGTGGAAGATTTCATGATTCTTTTGTTCCATTTAAGTCTATAGCTGAAAAAATAGAAATGGCAGCAGAGATGGCTAAGTATGGTGTAAAAGCAATAGAGGCTCATTACCCTGTTGAAGTAAATGAAGAAAATTACTACCTGTATCAGCGGTTAGAAAAAGAAACAGGTATAAAGCTGCTTAGTTGCTATCCAGCAATTTTTTTTCCTAAAGAATATGAATTTGGTTCACTGTCAAATCCCTATAAAAAATATAGGGACAAGGCAGTAGAAACTCTTATAGGATGCTTAAAATTTGCAAAAGACAAAGGCCTTCATCATGCAGGTATTTGGCCAGGTAGTGATGGTTACCTGTATTCACTGGGTACTGTTTTTTATGAGATGTGGGATAGTTTTGAAGATGCGGTAGCTGAAGCTATGGATGAAGTTCCAGGGGTAGTAGTTGCAATAGAGCCAAAACCATATGAACCTGCGCCTAATAATATTTACAGGACAACAGTTGATGGGTTGCTTGCGTGCCAGGATATAGAGGCAAGACTTAAATCAAAACAAAATATAAATCTTCTGAAGCAAGGACGCACTTTACTTGGCATGCAGCCTGAAATAGGGCATATTAGAATGGGGTTTGAAGATGCCCCATATGCATTTTGTAGAGCAATGAGACAGGGCAGGCTGTTTCATACTCATTGGAATAGTCAACCTTTAGGAAATTATGACCAGGATTTAAATATAGGGGTTGTTGAATGGCAGCAGGCTGAAGCAGCACTGTATGCTTTAAAGATGCATGGTTACAAAGAATATTACGGGATTGACATTAATCCTGAGAGAATGCCAGCTGAAAGAGCTGTTGAGCTGAACTGCCTTGCTTTAAATATTATGAATGATAGGATTAATAGCCTTCCTCATGAAGAAATAATAGAATCATATTTTGATCCTGAAAATCACAGAGGAGATATTGAGTTAATACTAACAAAAACTATGAAATAATATAAGTTTTAGTTATTTTAATAAGCTTGATTGGAGGTAAACAGTGTATGATAACAAAATAAAGGTTGCAGTAATCGGCCTTGGTTTTGGTGCAGACTTTATTCCAATTTATCAAAATCATCCTGATTGTGAATTGTATGCAATATGTCGAAGAGATAAAAAAAAATTGAATGAATGTGGTGATAAATATGGTGTTGAACGGAGGTTCACTAATTATAAAGATATCTTAGTAATAGATGAAGTTGATGCTATTCATATTGTAACACCAGTTCCCAGCCATGCTGAATTAACTTTAAATTCACTTAAGGCTGGTAAACATGTTGCATGTACTGTTCCAATGGCTACCACAATTGAGGACTGCATGGAAATAGTTAAAACAAGAAGAAAAGCAGGTAAAGTTTATATGATGATGGAAACCTCTGTTTATACTAAAGAATTTCTTTATGTTAAAGATCTTGTTGATACAGGTAAACTGGGAAAAATTCAATTCATGCGGGGTTCACATCAGCAGGATATGGAAGAGTGGGGTGGACCCTGGCCTGGCTTTCCTCCCATGCATTATGCTACACATGCTGTTAGTCCTTGCGCAGCTCTTGCTAAAGCTGATATAGAATCGGTATTTTGTTTTGGCTCGGGAAAAATACGTGAAGAATATGTAAAAAAATATAACTCTCCTTTTACAATTGAAACAACTCTTATAAAATTTAAAGATTCTGATTTAGCAGCTGAGGTCACCAGGTCTCTTTACGATACAGTCCGTCAATATATTGAAAGTTTTGATGTATATGGAGACAGGCTTTCATTTGAGTGGAATAAGTTAAGTAATGAGGACCCTATATTATTTACTGGTAAAGAAGATTTTAAAAGGGTAAAAATACCTGATACAGGCAGTATGCTGCCAGAGGAAATTGCTAAATTTACAAGGGCTGAAGAAGTATTAGATGAGGAAGAAAAAGAACATCTTTCTTTTGTACAGGGTTCAGGGCACGGTGGCTCTCATCCACACTTGGTCCATGAATTTATAAGAGCAATTGTTGAAAAAAGGGATTCGGCGATAGATGCTGAAACTGCGGCAAATTGGACATGCACTGGCATATGCGCACACCAGTCAGCCATGCAAGGAGGAAAGAGAATATATTTACCAGATTTTTACAATATTTAATAAAAAAATATAAACTATATTTATAGTAATGACTGCAAAGCTATCCCAAATGACTTATAGCATAAGCTGTTTGGGATAGTAATGTTTTATAGAGCTAATTTAAAGGGTTAATTTAAAATGAGCCTACTTGGAATAGACATAGGAACAACAGGGTGTAAAGCAGCTGTATTTGACAGATACGGAGAAGTACTATCATCAGAGTACCAGGAGCATCCGTTAATTCATCCAGAAGAAGGCTGGGTGGAAATAGACCCCCACCTTATCTGGAGTAATATAAAAAATCTTATAAAAAAAGCAAACCTAAAGATAAAAAAAGATAAAGTTAAAGCATTTAGTATTTCCTGCCAGGGTGAAGCAACAGTTCCAGTAGGAAGAGATGGAGAGGCTTTATACAATGCAGTAGTTACATTTGATAGTAGGACAAAAGAGCAGTATGAATTCTGGAAGAGAACACTTGGGGAGAAAAAGATATTTGAAATTACCGGAATGCCTCTTCATCCAATGTATTCCATAAATAAAATAATGTGGATAAAGCAAAACTTAAAGAACATATATAAAAAAACATACAAATTTTTATGTTTTGAAGATTATATATTTTCAAAGTTTGGTCTTGTCCCAACTATAGATTATTCCCTGGCAGCAAGAACAATGGCATTTGATATAACATGTAAAAAGTGGTCTGAGGAGATACTAAAAAATGCGAAGGTAAGTATTGATTTACTTTCAGAAGTTAAGCCATCAGCAGAAATTGTTGGAGAAATAAATACTGCTATTTCAGATGAGCTTGGACTGGAAAAAGGTGTATATGGAGTAACAGGGGGCCACGATCAGGCGTGTGGAGCATTTGGAGCTGGTATTACTGAAGAGGGTACTGCAATGAATGCAACCGGCACTTCAGATGTAATAACCCCAATTTTTAATAAAATTTATCTTACCAGTAGTATGCTAAATAACAACTATCCCTGCTATCCATATGTAATTAAGGATAAATATATGACCATAACATTTAATCTAACAGGTGGTCTTCTCCTTAGATGGTATCGGGATAATTTTTGTTATGAAGAAAAAGTGGCTGCTGAAAGAGAAGGCAGAAATATTTATGATGTAATAACCGGTAGTATGCATCCTAGGCCAGTAAATATTTTTATACTCCCACACTTTGTAGGAAGTGGGACTCCTTATCTTGATTCAAATTCAAAAGGTGCAGTTTTAGGACTTGATCTGGAAACAAATAAGGCAAAAATAGCCAGGGCAATACTGGAAAGCAATACCTATGATTTAAAGCTGAACTTAGAAAAATTGGAAGAATCAGGAATTTATGTAGGAAAAATAATTGCAATTGGTGGTGGTGCAAAGTCATCTAAATGGCTAAAGATTAAATCGGATATATTAAATAAAAGGATAGTAACTTTAAAAAATCCAGAGGCTGCAACTCTAGGTGCTGCACTACTTGCTGGAGTGGCAATTGGAGAATACAAATCTTACAAAGATGCAGTAGAAAATGCTGTAAAGGAGGATAGAGCATTCAGTCCAGATGAGGACAGCAGCAGGAAATATAATAAAAGGTATGTAATCTACAGGGATATATATAGTAAAAATAGAGAACTACTACACAGGATCAGTAAATTAGGTTAGTAAAATATTATTTATATTTAGATTATTAAAATTATTTAAGGAGTAACAAAATGCAGAAATTACCATGGAAAATTTCAGCAGGGTTATGGTTCATTGAAAGCAGGGGAGGTGATAGATTTACCTCGAAGTTTAAGGAAGAAATACCAGTGGAGGATAGAATAAAGCTACTTGGAAATTCTCAGTTAGTTGATGGGGTAGAGCTGCACCTGCCTTATGAAGTAACTGAAGATACCTTCAGTAAAATAAGGAATATAGCTAAAGACTTTAATCTAAAAATTCTTTCAGTAGCACCAGGTCTTTTTAATGAAATGGAGTTTAAGAACGGCTCACTTAGCTCTCCTAACAGGAAAACAAGAAAAAAAGCAGTAAAAAGAATAATAACAGCAATGGAGATGAATGAAGAATTAAAAAAGAATGATGAAGGTGGGCAGTTTGCTATATTCTGGGCAGCTGCAGACGGGACAACTTATCCCTTTGATTCCAATCATATTGAAAAAAGGAAATTAATCAGGGAAGGACTGTTGGAGTGCCTGGAGTCAACAAAAGGAAATATAGTAATAGAACACAAGCCATCTGACCCGGCTGCAAAGACCTGTTTTGGAACAACAGGTGAAGCAATTCTTTTAGTAAGAGATTTAAGAAAAGAATTAGGTGACAGTACAAGAGTTGGTATAAATCCAGAAATGGCACACCTGCTTATGGCTGATGCTTCACTGGGTTACGACATAAGTTACTTACTGGAGGAAAATATGCTTTTTCATACTCATTGGAATACATGTAGAAGAAGAGGTGCAGACACTGATATGATGGTAGGAACTGATAATTTTTATGAGACTGTGGAGGTATTTTACTGGTTGAAAAGATTTAATTATGATAGATGGTGTGGGTTGGATCTCATGCCGAAAAATGAAGATAGTATAGAAGCTTGCAGGGTTTCAATAAATGCAATGACAATAATGTATAATAAAATGCTTGAGTTGTATGATAAAATAACTGACTTTATAGATTCTGAGAGAGAAGATGTAACGGAGATATTTAAGCTTATATTTAAGATTTAGTAAAATAAAAAAAATTAAAGCATGACAATTGCCGAAATTTATTTTTTGTTTAATAGAGATATATGTATATAGGTATGTGGCTGGTAATTTTTAGATTTTATTAAGCTGAATAAATTCAAATCAATTAGAAGGGTTAATAAAGCAGGAGGATAAAAATATGGACTATCTACTTGGCCTTGACATAGGGACAACTTCAACAAGAGCAATAATAATTGATGAGGATGGAAAGCTGGTAGCATCAAGTATAAAAGACTATCCTATTATTACCCCAAAACCAGGCTGGGCAGAACAAAATCCAGAAGATTGGTGGAATGCAGCTGTCTACACTATAAAGGATGCACTTAAAAGCTCCAATATTTCCCCAAAAGATATTTCTTGTGTAGGTCTCTCAGGTCAGATGCATGGCAGTGTCTTTTTAGACAAGGAAGGAAAGGTAATAAGACCTGCAATACTATGGTGTGATCAAAGAACACAGACTCAGTGTGATGAGATTTACAAAATATTTGGTTATGATGATTTTATAAAGATATCATACAACAAGGCTCTTCCAGGATTTACTGCCCCTAAGATACTATGGTTAAGGGAAGTAGAGCCAGAAAATTACAAAAAGGTATCCCAGATACTTCTTCCCAAAGATTATATAAGATATAGACTATCAGGAAAATATGTAACTGAGGTATCAGATGCATCAGGTACAATTCTTATGGATATTACTAAAAGGAATTGGTCAGATAAAATACTGGATGGACTAAGTATAGTAAAAGATTTACTCCCAGACGTATATGAATCAGCAGAGGTAACATCATATGTAAACTACTCCGCCTCATCTCTTACTGGTCTGGCTAAGGGGATACCTATTGTTGGAGGGGCAAGTGATAATGCAGCAGGAGCAGTAGGTTCAGGTATTGTAAAAGAAAGACTCCTATCAGATTCTATTGGAACTAGTGGAGTTGTATTTGCATGCACAACAAGTCCACTATATGACAGGTTGGGAAGAGTTCACTCATTCTGTCATGCCCTGCCACATATGTGGCATCTAACCGGTGTTACGCTTTCTGCAGCAGGATCTCTAAAATGGTACTACAATAGCTTTGGTCCAAGTAAAAATATTGTAGATACTTATCCTGATATAAAAGGTTACAATCTACTAAATAAGCAGGCAGAAAATGTATATGCTGGTTCAGATGGGCTTATATTTTTGCCGTATCTATCAGGTGAGAGAACACCACACGGTGATCCTTATGCAAGAGGTGTATTTTTTGGTCTGTCTTATATACATGGACAGGACCATTTTGTTAGATCAATTATGGAAGGAG
>Ga0307378_10000597_pt1 | contig 63192 bp, 71 predicted proteins | sample UN1MG_FD_202238 | JGI IMG/M metagenome (GOLD analysis project Ga0307378, IMG submission 202238) | Soil microbial communities from Risofladan, Vaasa, Finland - UN-1 | ecosystem: Environmental > Terrestrial > Soil > Coastal area > Acid sulfate soil | place: Finland: Risofladan, Vaasa | collected... | reverse complement strand
ACGGGGATCCGGCCGGCGCGGCTAAATTCAGTAAAAAAGAGGGCGGATTCACTTCCAACGCGCTTTTAATGGAGGAGGAGGGCGTAACGGTCGAGAGCTCCGAGCAGAACTTTACCGCACGCACGCAAGCAGTGGATGGGATCATGGCCCGGATCGATGGATGCCTGATAGATCCTGGATGCACCCGCCTATTGAATGGATTCTTAGGCGGATATCATTATAAAGAGATCGCCAACTCCGGAGAATATTTCAACGATCCGGATAAGAACCGATTCAGCCATATTCACGATGCTTTTCAATATGTAATGGTCCGCCTGGTAGGGAATAAAAAGAAAAAGCGCGGGCAAGATAACTGGAAACGGCGCCGGCGAACAGCCATGAGCGCATAGCAAGGGAGGATATCCATGCAATTAAATCGAAACGTATTAGCACTGATCATCTTTATGGCCCTGGCAATTTTCGGCGGATTCCTGGCCCAGGCAGCCGAGGAAAACCCCTCAATCAAGTTTGAATGGAATCAGGATCCGGAAACTTATGCCGTCTTAACGCGATGGCAGTTTGGTTATGGGGAAACCGCGGGCGGCCCATACGGCCAGTTTTTTGATGTGGCCAAGTCGAACCCCACGGCGCCCGATACCTATCAGGCCGATGCCACCGTCACCTATACGGGAACCCCGGGGCAGGTTGTCACCAAATATTTTATCGTTCGCGCCTGTATTTCAGCAAGCGATTCAGAATGTTCGGCCTGGTCCAATGAGGTATCGCACGCGGTTACTATTCCGATTGGCCCGCCAACGGATCTTAAAAAGGTAAGCGCCACGGTGGCCATTAAGATCGAGGCCATCATTAGGGATACAATCAGCGCCATCGAGGAGGATGGTCAACCGGCAGGAGGCTAAAAATGTCAGACTTCCATGTCGAAACCGGGTATCTCAGAGGGCAACCGGTTATAAAACTGCAAAGGAAAAGGCAGCTTTCATCGATCCCGATTATAGGCCAAAAGACCCAGGTGAACGCCTATATCATATCGATGGACCAGTTACATTACTGGTCAGAGGACCATAACGCCACGTTTGAGGAGCACCTTTATCGAGTCGGTCAGCAGATTATGACCGTTTTAGAGCTTGGCAAGCCTAATATCAGGAAATTGGCGGAAATTGCCTACGCTATTCAGACGAGGTTTGACGATCTCATTAAGATGCCACCATTGGATCCAACCAGAAAGACGGTCGGCCAGGCAAAAGTTACCGCGGCCGGCGAAACCTTTGAACACGACATAACGAAAAAGGTTGACGATGGATATAAACAATACCGCAACTGATAGATTCAACGATCCGGATTATGGGTATTCGCAAGGCCTCAGTCAGGAGGAGGAACTCGAGCTCGCCGGTATAACCGATGAGGAAAACCGGGATAAACGCCACCCATACGATACTGATCATAAAACCCTCACCCGGTATCAACGCCTAAACGGATGGTACAAGCGCGAGCGGCAGTTGCATGGCGATTTCCGTATCGAGCAGATGAAAGACCATAAGTTCTATGACGGCGATCAATGGGATGAGGATGATAAATCCGAATTAAAGGCCCGCGGGCAAAAAGCCACGGTTTTTAATCAGATCAAACCTACCGTGGATTGGGTTGTCGGCACTGAAAAGCGAACCCGTATTGATTATGTGGTCCTCCCCAGGGGGAAAGAGGATAGGCCCCTGGCGGAAACGAAAACCAAAATAATGAAATACGTTTCCGATGTTAATAAGGAGGGATTCCACCGCTCGAGGGCTTTTGAAGATGCGGTTAAGTCCGGAGTCGGATGGTTAGAGGCCGGCGTCCGGTCGGATCCGGATGAGGATCCGGTATTCGTTCGATGGGAAGATTGGCGGAATATCTGGTGGGATACCCTGCATACCGAGCCAGATTATTCCGATGCCAGATACCTTTTCAGATCCAAGTGGGTTGATTTCGATATCGCGGCCGTGATGTTTCCGGATCGATTGCAAGTAGTTAAATTGGCAGTGCAAAAGGATGATTTGTACTGGCAAGAGGAGGACCAGACGATCGATGTGGATCCGGTCGAGGGCGAGGGCGGATTCGCGCTTGAACTTTCCGGTGATACGGGCGTAACAACCTAGTCGCGGAACCGAGTCAGACTAATCGAGGCCTGGTACAAGGAACCGATGCGCGGCAAGGTAATGAAAGGCAAAGAGATCGGAACCCTAAGCGGCGTGATGTTTGATGAGAACAATCAGGACCATCAAACCCTGGTCGATGAGGGATTGGCCAGTGTTTACGATGCCATCAGAATGGGAATCCGGGTAATGATCTTTTGCAGTAAGGGCGTGCTTTATGATGGCCCAACGCCTTATAATCATAACCGATTTCCGTTTGTACCGATTTGGGCCCACAGGAAAAAGGTTGATAACTCGCCTTATGGAATGATCCGGCAGCTGAGAGATCCGCAAGAGGATCTAAACAAACGCCGGTCAAAGGCCCTGCATATTCTCAACACCCGCCAAGTGATAGCAGATGAGAACGCCACCGATGATTGGGATGATCTAAAGGCCGAGGTTGACCGTCCGGATGGCCTGATCCGGATCAAGCCCGGGGCAAACTTCACTTTTCAATCCGATACGAATCTGGCACAAGAGCACGTTATGTTGATGAATCAGGATGCCGAATATATTGAGCGGACCGGGGGCGTCAACGATGAAATGATGGGCAGGCAAACTAACGCCATATCCGGCCGGGCGATCACGGCCAGGCAGGAATTAGGCACCACCTTAACAATGACGATGTTTGATAATTTACGCCTCGCCTTTCAGCTGATCGGAGAGATCAAGCTATCTCTGATCGAGCAGTTTTATAGCGAGGCAAAGGTTATCCGGATTCAGGGGGCCCCGAACCAGTTTGAATTTGAGGAAATTAATCATCAGGATCCGGATACCGGCGAAATGCTTAACGATATCACTGCAAGCCAGGCGGATTTTGTTATCGATAGCCAGAATTTCACCGCGAGCATGAGGCAGGCAGCTTTCGAGCAATTAATGAGCATGATGGAAAAACTGCCTCCGGAGGTTGCGCTCGCGCTACTTGATATTGTGGTGGATATGTCCGATGTGCCTCTAAAGGAAACTCTTGTGGCCAGGATCCGGCAGATATCCGGTCAAAAGGATCCATCTAAGAACCCGGAGGATCCCGAGGAAGTGGCCCAACGGCAAATGGAGGCCGAGGAGCAGCAACGCCAAAAGGATCTACTCGAGGCCGTCCAAATGTTAGAGCTCCGCCTCAAAGAGGCCCAGGCGGTTAAAACCGAGGCCGAGGCCGCTGATAAGATTGAAAAGTTAAAGCCTGAGATCGATAAGGTTGTCGCGGAAACCATGGCCATCGAGGCAGATGTTGAATTAAAGGACGAGGAATTGGAATTTAAGAAAACAGACGCGGCCGCCGGCAGGACGATAGAGAGGGCAAGCGCCCTGGCGTCCATCGAGGCGAGCAAGCGATCGGAGATCAATCCTAATGCCAATACAAGGAATAAGGCGCCTGGGGGCAAAGAAAAAAGATAGGAACCCCATTAAGCGGGCAGCTTTAAGCACAAAAATAGAACCCCTTGACCCGGATACCACCGGGCAGAACTCCGGACCGGCCGCGGCCGCGGTAGCTCCGCCATCGCCATCAGCGCGGATGGAACCCCCGCCGGAAACGCCTGATAATGGCGGAGCACAGACGCCGGCGCCCTTGTTATCACCGGGCAAGGGCGCCGGTTTGTCTAACCCAATGGCCCCAGGGGGCGGAGTCAAAAGATGGTCCGGCATGGCCGGGGCGATGGATCGAGAGAAAGTTATAACCAATAACCGTAAAAAACGCCGGATGCGCACCTTTTAAGGAGGTTTTACCATGAGCGGAGAGGGCACAGCACCATCAAAACACGGCAGGAAACCGGAAAAAGACAACTATTCCGGCAGGGCGGCGGGCGATACCGCCAAGGCCAAGGATATCAGAAAGGGCAACCACCCCTATAAAAACAAGGCCGGTTGTATCAAAGGCAAAAAAGGCGGTTACTGATGCCACTCACCAAAAAAGGCAATAAGATCATGGCGGCCATGAAAGATCAATACGGCGAGGAGGCCGGCGAGCGCGTGTTTTATGCCAGTAGGAATAAGGGCACGATATCCGGAGTCGACAAGGCACGCAAAAAGAAAGTCAATCACTATATGCGTAACAGATCCCGGATGCCCGGGAATAAATAAAAGGAGGATCACCCATGGCAGAAAAGAAAAAGAAAAAAGGCCTGTTAGAACGCGCCACCGATTACGTCACCGATGCCGCTACTTCGTATATGGCTAACAGGCGCCGGATGAGCGAACGCCTTGAAAATCCCACCGCACCGCCGAAACAAAGGGGCATGGAGGCCGAGCCGGGATCGAAACCGCCGGGAGTTATTGCCTACAAGCCTAAGAAAGAGGAGGGCGGTGTAGGCAAGGTTATGGGAACCATCAAGGAACGCAAAAGACGGATGAAAAAAGCGTTAGAATCGTAAACCCTCAACCAAAATACAGGAGTATACGCTATGAAAACAGCCGAGGACCAGGCAAAAGCAACACCGGCCGGCGATGGCCGAACTGACAAGGAAAAACTCACCGATATCGGTTTATCGGAGGAGGAGGCGGCCGCATTAGGTGAAAAGGACGATGAAACCGCGGACGATACGGACGATGCCGGCAAGGATGCCGATAAATCCAAAGGGGATGATGATGCCACCAAAGGGAAAGACGCGACCGAGGACGAGGACGAGGACGAGGAGCAAGGGCCCCAAAAAGCCAAAGTACCCGACCACTTTATCCCTATTGCGAAAACGCTCTCGCCCGAGGAATTAGATGAGATTTCAAAGGACTTAGACGATATCAAGACCCAATTTGACGATGGCGATATCGATTATGAAGTCTATACCGACAAGCGCATGGAGTTAGAAAAAAAGATCTGGCACCATGAGCAGGCGGTAACAAACAACGAAAACATGATCGAGCAAAGGTGGTCCTGGGAGAGAGAATGGTATTTGCAATCCAATCCGGAGCTCGAAAGATCCCAGGTTATTTACGGCGCCTTTGCGGCCCAGGTAAACGCTTTGTTGGCGGATGATAAATGGGCAACGGCCCCCGGATTCGATCTCCTTAACGAGGCCCATGCTCGAGTAGCCGCGGAAGTTTCAAGCCTGGCAGGACCAGGCGGATCCGCACCGCCGGCGGGATCACCCAAAAACGATAAGAAAACGGCAGACGATAGGGCAAAAGAAGCCCTCGAAAGGGCAAAGGCGGCGGAATCCGGCAAACGGCCACCTGAAACCCTGGCAAAAGTGCCGGCCGCTAAAGGAAATGTTGACTTTAACAAATTCGCTCACTTGGACAGTTTAGATGGCGAGGCCTTGCAAAAGGCAATCGATAAACTGAGCCCGGTGGATCTAAAAGAATATGAGGATTACCATCCATGAGAATAGGGATGCCTCAAACTATATATCCGGATAATTGGGAATTATCTTCCGTGGTCGACCAGGGCGCCGATGTGCACCAAACCGTTTATGTCGCTCATTTCGCGTATATAATGGGAGGCGCCAAAATTGGACCATGGTGTATTATCGGCGCCCACTGTGTTATCGGTGACGGCGTAACCCTGGGGGAAAACGTCCAGGTTATGAGCCATGTTACTATGCAGGCCTGCGAGATCGAGCGCGATGTTTTTATCGGCGCCGGGGCCCGGATCCTCAATATGAAACACCCCAGGGCAGGCCATGAAGCGCCTAAAGAGGATCCCGTTTTGATTTGTGCGGGCGCGTCAATCGGCGCCGGCGCTATCATCTTACCGGGAGTCACCATAGGCGAAAGGGCGATGGTTGCCGCCGGCGCGGTTGTTACCAGGGATCTCGAGGCCGGGCAGACAGCAAAAGGGCCCGCGGCCCAGGCATACCGATAATGGCATTAATGACCGATATCACAGACTCGGAAACAGTGAGTTTGTTAATTGATAAAGTCCTTATCAAGCTGAAAGTTATTAAAAAATCCGGCAAAAAGGTCCGGATTTGTATAGATGCACCAAAAGAAGTTGATATTTCTAAGCAAGATATCCAGAAATAAGGCCCCAGGTTTAATAGAGCCACCTGTTAAAACAGAGCAGGTTAAGTGGCCGGCGGAGAGTGCCGAGGATGGCACCGGCAAGGGCAGGAGTGAACGAATCAACCCTTTAAAACACTAAATCCAACCTATTCTGAACAGGAGGCTTTAAAATGGGACAAACTATAATCGGGGTAAATGACCCCAAGGCAGTAAAAAAGTATTCGGCGTTTTTGGCCGTGGATATTGCGCGGACCTCTTACTGGTCGAGAAAGTTTTTCGGCCAGGGAGTTGAATCCGGTATGCCGATCCATCAACTCAATGAGCTCGAGAACGATGCCGGCGAGTACATTTCCTTTGACCTTTCCATGCAGTTGAAAATGCAACCGGTCGAGGGCGATGATGTGCTCGAAAACAAAGAGGAAGAATTGAAGTTTTACACCGATGGCGTCTTTATCGACCAGATGCGCGGCGGTGTGAACTCAGGCGGCCGCATGACCCGCAAGCGCACCATCCACAATCTCCGGAAAATATCCCGGAAACGTCAATCGGAATGGTGGGCCCGGGTTTTTGATGAGTTGCACTTTATGTATCTTTCCGGAGCTCGCGGCGTCAACGCGGAATTTGTTTTTCCGTCCACCTACACCGGGTTTGCCGGAAACAGCCTCACCGCTCCGGATTCCGAGCATATCCAGGTTGCCAATGGTAAAGCAAAGGCGACTTTGCTTGTCACCGATGTAATGAACCTCACCGAGATCGACAAGGCCAAAGCAGTGGCCACGATGATGGGCGGCGGATCCGGCGGCGGCGCGGCCGGCACCGATGGCAACACCCAAACGCCTAAAATCATGCCGATTATGATCAACGGGGAAAATCATTACGTTTGCGTGATGAACCCCTGGCAGGTGTACGATGTTCGCACCGTCACCACCACCGGCCAATGGTTAGACATTCAAAAGGCCGCGGCCGGCGCCGAGGGGCGGAACAATTCCATTTTCAAGGGATCCCTGGGTATGTATAACAACGTGGTGTTGCATGAGCATGAAAACCTGATCCGGTTTACCGACTATGGTGTCGGCAACAATATTGAGGCCTGCCGGGCCCTTTTCCTGGGCGAGCAAGCGGCCGTGTGCGCGTTTGGATCCCCGGGCACCGGGTTACGTTTCGGATGGTTTGAGGAAACCCGCGACAACGGGAATCAGCTGATCATTACCACTCATTCCATTTTCGGCGTCAAGAAAACCACGTTTAACGGGAAAGATTACGGCATTTATGTGATCGATTCCGCGGCCAAAAACCCGACCACCTAAGATTCACCAGGCGGTTTAACCGATAATCGATAAAACAGTAACCAACCATTAATTTTTAAGCAGGAGGTTTTAAAATGACCGAATATATTGCAAATATGGCCAAAGAGCAGGCGCCGGGAAAGGCCCCTCATTCCGCCGGCGAAGTTTATGTAAGCGATGGATATATCGATATCGCTACGGCGTTAGATGAGGGCGATTTCGTTTCCTTGTGCGTACTGCCTCCGAAATGCGTGCCCTTGGGATTCTCGATCGAATGTGAGGATCTCGATACCGGCGCGACCCTTACCCTTACCGCCGGCCTGAAAACCCGGGCGGGAATCGCCTTGATTGCGAACCACGATTTTTTTGTGGATTCCGCGATCGGCCAGGGCGGAGGTATTCAGAGTAAAACCTTTATCGCCGCGAACTACGATAATTTGCGGCAGGCGTATTCTCAGACCGATCCGATCCTGGTGGCCCTGGAAGTTACCGCGGCACCCACCGGCGGAGGTGTCGGCGGGATCCGGGGCGTGTTGACCTATCGCGCCCAGGAGCAACAGGACGTTTAAGACAGGCTAGAAACCATTTCTAGACGGACATTTTGTCAGTCTTAGGTTTAGACGGACATTTTGTCAGTCTTAGGAAATAGGTCTTTAATTGCACAATAATCTGTAACCACGCGCTTAACTCAGGGGCCCCCGGCAGGCGGGGGCCCCGCAACCCAACGATGGGCAGGAGGCCATTACCATGATCATTAAATGCACGATGCGAGAGGGAATCACCGAGGCCGATATCGAGGGATATCGTTACACTTTCAGACCGGATGCAAATGGAAACCCGTTATGCAGCGTTACCAAAGAGGGGCACGTTAAGGAATTTTTGAACATGGGGCGGCACTGTTATGTCGAGTGGACCCCGCCGATACCGGTTGAGCAAATGAGCGCCAAGGATATTTTAGCGGCCCCCGAGGGCGTTTACGAGGAGCAAAAAGCGAAAATCCGGCAGAATATTGCAGACGGCGAGCGGTTAGAGATCGATGCAAAAGCCCGCCGCGAAAAGCTGATGGCGGAAAAGGAAAAGGCAGACGGCCCCGGCAAAAAAGAGGAAGATTCACCGCCGGCAGTGACCACAAGCCCGGCGGTTGCCCTGGCAGAGGCCAGAATAGCGGAGATAATCAATTCATTCAGAACCTTGACTAAGAAAAAGTTTCGAGAATGGATCGAGATCAACCGCGATTTGATACCAACAATGCCCGAAGATGTTAAGGCGGCAATAGCCAAAAAGATCCTTGCCAAGTTTCCGGAGGAGGATCCCGGGATAACCGGATTGAATTTGGAGAAATATGCCAGTAAAGACCCCGCCGATAAAGGACATAGTAATATCAAGTAAGGATCCGGAGCTCATTACGATCCTAAAAGATATTAAACTCACCATCGAGATCCGAGAGGGGCGCCTCGGGGATACCATCTATCGTTTCATCGACTACCAGGAACTTTTGCAAATTTTAGACGGCATTAGCTTTTCGAGGGTAATGCTAACAGAACTGAGCGAGGATCCGGCGGATCCGATCGAGGGCCAATCGGTATTGTGGCAATCAAACGGCGCCGGATCCGGCGATGATGGCGATATAATGGTCAAGATCACCGCCGGCGGCGTGACAAAAACCATAACTCTGATCGATTTTTCAGCATTTTAGGAGTCCTAACATGGGATCAATAACAGTCGGCAGTGTGATAAACGAGTTTGAAAGAAAGATCCTCGATGAAACAAACGAGGATACCGATGAGCAGGAAAACATCAGTATCTTTAATAATTGCATCCGGACCATGATCAACCTGGCCCCAAAGGTGCACCAGGAAACCGAGGCGGTACGCCTGGCCCCCGGTTTGCTTCAATTCTTGCCGGCTAAAGCATTTGAGTTGGTCGATATCCCGATGAACATGGGCGCCCTCGGCACCGCCCCAGGGGTGTTAGTGCGGGAAACCACCTTAAAAATAATGTCGGATCTCTATCCTCAGTGGACCACTGATACACCCGCGGATTATATCGAGCATTTTATGAAAGATGATAACGATGAACGCCGGTTTTATTGTTGGCCCCCTGTGACCGACCAGGTTCAAGTGTGGGTTTTGGTTCAGATGAGCACCTTGCCAACGCCGGTTGTTTACGATGTTGACGGCGATTGGCGCCTCTTAACCATCCCGGTCGAGGATCAATATATCGATGCCATCTATAATGGTATGCTTTATATGTATTATGACGATGATTCCGACAACCCGGGCAATACGCCGCGATCAGGTCAATTTTATCAGCGATTTATGACCGCCTTGCAGATCGAAACCACCAAACCGAGGCAACGGCAATCTTAAAGGAGTAACCAAATGACCACGGTATTATATCGAGAAAACGGCGGCGAGGTTATCAAGATCTCGCCAACGGATCAGCAATTTGACCAACGGGATCCCTCTTTTTGGAGTGTGGCCACGGATCCGACCTTTATAAACGGAACCGAGCTCCGGGAGGGCGGAGGCGGCCCTTTGCGCGTCCTGGGATTTGCCAAAATAATGGACGGCGGCAGCTGCCGGAACGCAACACAACCCGAGATCGATGGATTCGCGGCCCTGGAAACGGCGGATGAAAACCTGATGGACCGGGATGGAGCAAGGGCTTTATTCCAAACTCACCCGCGATTTAGAAAAATGATGATCGCTTTTGCCGACATTATCAAGGATGAGATCAATATCTTGCGGGCACAGCACGCGCTACCCGACCGCACCTTGGCCCAACTGCAAACCGCCATGATCAATCGGATGAGCGAGGACGATTAAATGACAACCCCGAGTTATGTGATACCGAGGGCCTATCCGACCAGGGAGATAGCGATCGCCGTTTTTCAAAAAGCGCCCGAGCACATTCAAGAGGGCGATTTGGTCACGGTGAGGCCTCCGACCGCCGGCATAGGCATGAAAGAGGCTAAATTGTGGTTGTGGATCCTGGTCGATGGAGTTGGTTCGATAATGTTGGATGCGGCGGTTTATGAGCCCTACGATCCAACCGGGATCTATAAGCCGAGATCGAATTATATCAGGTACGATAAACGCCGGTATTGTGCACCCTTGGCCAGGATCAAGCAATTATATCCGGCCCTTGACCTGGACCGAGCTCGGGATCCGGGCGATGCTTACCAACCGTTTTATACATTAGATGAGGATAGCAATTTATGGTTGACCGATCATACACCCTATGCCGCCGAGGGCCTTGTATTTGATAAAGTAAAAGGGGTTTATATCTGATGGCAACTTCAAGAATTAAAGGTGTAAACGAACAGATCAGCACCTATGGGGCCTCGGGTTTCGGGCGCGACTACACAAGCCTATCCACCTGGGAGGCCGCCACCGATAATAATTTGGTATCATTGGCACAATCCGAGGTTTTGGAGTGCTATGACGATGCCGCACAATTCGATGATCGGACGAGTATGGCCGGGGCCACCACAAACGCCTCATATCGGCGTATCATCCGGCCGGCCGGATCAAGGTTTGGATCCGATTGGCAGGGGCACAAGGGAGTAGTTCCAGGCCCAGGCGTTACGTTCACCAGGGCATCCGGTATCGGATTTGAGATTTCCGGCGAGGATTACGCGAGCATCCAGGATCTAATTATGTCGGCGGTTGATAACGATACCAACGAAACCACCGGCGGGGATAACACTACATGGATAGGAATTATCAATATTGATTGCCTGGGGCGCGGTTTTAATATGTCCGATGGCGCCGATGGCGTGGTGGTGAATTGCCTTTGCATTAACCAGGATGAACACCCTTTCCTCGGGGATATAGACGATTGTTATTTTCTTAATTGCACCGCGCTTGATTCGGTTATCGGCCGAGGTTTTAACGAGTTTTCAGTGGATCCGATATGGATAAATGACCTGGCCGATGGAAATTTTGATGATGATTTCGATGGAGGATCCGCCTTTTTAGAGGAAAACAACGCCTCCGGGGATGCCACGGCCTTTGGTACAGGGTCAAGGATAAATCAGACCTTTACATTCCAGGCCCACGGATCCATAGAAAAAGGCCGTTTATCAATTACCGATGCAGGCGCCCGAAATTACGGCCAGGATCTAAGTGCCCATTCTGTATTTCCATTTGACGATGATATTAAATGGCGGCGGCGAGTAGCCGCTTTTGATTGGGATATTGGTTGTGACCAATACTTTTCAATTTACCCGGTAATTGATTCCCTGCCGGGCGGATCTCTAAACTTTGGCAGACGAATAGTGAGGTAAAAAATGAACTTAGGAAAATGGGAAATAGACGATTTTTTAACATTCGTGGCGAATACCCACCATCCGGAAACCGGCCAGGCCACCGATGCAGATTCGGTGCCGACCTATCGGATCTATGAGGATGAAACCGGCACGCCGATCCTAACCGGCAGCATGGCCTTATTGGATTCTGCAAATACGGCCGGCTTTTATTCCGAGCGGATCCAGTTGACCGCGGCCAATGGTTTTGAGGTTGGTAAATCCTATTCGATCTACGTTTCCGCAACGGTCGGCACGATTGTTGGAACCATGAGCCATTTCTTTCAAATGGGAGTTGAGGGCGCCACGGCAGCTGCCCTGCAAACGGTAGACGATAATGTGGACGCGATCTTAGTCGACACCGGTACAACCCTGCCGGCCGAACACGCATTATTGGCCACCCAGGCCTCGGTTGATGTTATCGATGGGATTGTGGATGCCATACTGGTAGACACCGGCACCACCCTACCAGGCGAACACGCATTATTGGCCACGGCGGCAAACCTGGCCACGGTCGATACGGTTGTCGATGCCATCAAAGTTGTCACTGATGCCCTGCCAGATGGCGGTGCATTGACCACCTTAGACGCGAATGTAGACGCGATCTTAGTCGATACCGGGACCACTTTGCCGGCCGAACACGCACTTTTGGCCACCGCGGCCTCGATTGCGGGCCTAAATGACCTCTCATCGGCCGATATTCAAACGGTAATTGAAACTAACGACCTTGACCATTTGGCAAAAGTGGCCCATCCGAGCGGAGATCCGGTTGCAAATACCCTCCTCGATTACATGATGAACGTGGATGGATCCCAAACTTTTGACCGCACCACCGATGCCCTTGAAGCATTGGGCGCCGGCGGCGGAGGCGGCCCAACGGTGCAGCAAATTGTTGATGGCGTGTGGGATGAGCCGATCGCCTCTCATATTGCAGTAGGATCCACCGGCCGGGAACTTGACCAAACGGCCACCGTCACCCTGGTAACGTCCTCGCATATTGCCACCGATGCCGATATCGCGGCCGTCAAGACAGTTGTGGATGCCATCGATCTGTCAACGGGGGCAATCTACTCGATTGTGAGCCTGATTCCGGATTCGGGCGCTATGTTAGATCTTGCCCTCATTAAGGCCGTTACCGATCTGATTCCGGACGCGGGCGCCATGAACGACCTGGCCGCGATCCTGGTTGATACCGGTACCACCCTGCCAAGTGAGCATAGCGACATAATTGATATCGTAAGTAACCTGGAATCGACCTATCTGGATCCGATCCTGGTCGATACCGGTACAACCCTGCCGGCACAAATTACCGCCTTAAATGATCTGAGCTCCGCCGATGTGCAAACGGTTATCGAGGCCAATGATCTTGATCATCTGGCCAAAGTCGCGCACCCCTCCGGCGATCCGGTAGCGGATACGCTCTTTGACCTGATTATGAATGTAGACGGATCTCAGACCTTTGATCGAACCTCTGACGCCCTCGAGGCACTTGGCACCGGCGGCGGGATGCCAACGGTCGGCCAGATCGCGGACGCGGTATGGGATGAAGCTATCGCCGGGCACGTTTCCGCCGGCACGTTCGGCGCCAAAAATCAGAACCTTGTACCCTCTGAAACGATTGGAGATTATAAAGCGGACGTTTCAGCCCTGGCCCTGGCGGCGGACCTGGCCACGGTCGATACAGTGGTGGACGCCATCAAGGCGGTTACGGATCTCTTGCCGGATGGCGGAGCTCTGACCACAATCGATAGTAATATCGATGCCGTCCTGGTCGATACCAACGAATTGCAGACCGATTGGACCGATGGCGGGCGCCTGGATCTTATCCTCGATGCCATCCTGGTCGATACCGGTACCTCGATCCCGAGCACCCTTTCCACAATCCTTTTTCAGCAAGGATTAACCGATGATGCGATCTTTAATATGCAGGGCGATGTGGATGATCTGCTCGATGATATCACCGATCTGACCGCCGATGTTGCCGATGTTAAGACAGATACCGAATCGATAATCGCGGTAGTGGGCGGCGTGCCGGTAGGCGCCATAACCTTTGTTTACAATGTGACAAACCAGATAAGCGCGAACCCGATCGCGGACGCCGATGTGTGGGTGACAACTGATCCCCTTGGAAACAATGCAGTAGCGAGCGGCAGAACGGATTCCTTTGGAAACGTCACCTTTTATCTGGATGCCGGCACCTATTATTTCTGGACCCAAAAAAGCGGATTCAACTTTGAAAATCCGGACACGGAGGTAGTGAGCTAATGGGATTAACAACGGGAAGCCCGGTAACTCCGGTCGGCACCGGCTATATTGCCGTATCGAATTGGTACAATCAGATATGGCCCAATGTTCCTCTTTGCCCCAATCCGAAGATCGCGGAGGCCATTGTAGATGCCACCAGGGATTTTTTAAAGCGGACCGAATTGTGGACGGTCGAGCTCGAGTTGATTGATATTGAGGCCGGCAAGCGAGAATATATCGTTCAATCCCCCCTGGGTGAAATGGTTAGCTTAGATCATTTCGAGATCAAAGACGGCGATACCTTTTATAGAAAAACGCCTATCGCGGAGATTGCGGTCGATGAGAACCCGGAGGAAAGGGATGATTGGCGATCGCAGACCGCGGAGGATCCGGATGCGGCGTGGGTAGGCCAGAATCTTAGGGTAAATCTGATGTATACGCCTGAGATCGATATTGATGCCGGCCTGAAAGTCTGGATCAATATCATGCCTTTTGATGGATCCCAGGTAGTTCCTAAGATCCTTTGGACCCATTATAAAAAGACGATAGCCGATAGGGCCCTGGCCGAGTTGTTATTGTTGACAAATAAGCCGTGGTCAAACCCGGAGTTAGGATCCGCCCACGGTATCGGGTATCAGGAGGCTATCCTGCCGGCCAGGCAAATGAAGTTTTCCGGGTTCACCAGGCACCGGACCAGGGATATTATCACAACTAAATACACTGATTTTTAAGGGGTGAATCATGGCCGTTTTTAAATTTGAGAATAATGCCAAGGGGAACCTTGAAAACGCGATAGGCGCCGGGGATTCCTCTTTCAGCTTAGAGGCGGGCGATGGCTCCCTTTTTCCATCGATTTCGGCCGGAGAGCAGTTCAAGTGCGTTATGATCGAGGGATCCAAAAGCGAATGGATGATCGTCACCGATCGCGCCGGCGATGTTTTCACCGTTACCCGGGGGGCCTCGCCGCTATCATTTGGCGCCGGCGCCTCGTTCGAGCTCCGGATGGACGTCGACATTTTAAACCTGTTTTTTCAAAAGGGCAGCAATAGAATTGTAACAACGGATCCGGATGGATCCCTGGCAGCTGATTATTTTGGCGAGGAAGTTTATAACTCCATAAACGGCCGATGGTGGAAAAACGTAAGCGGTACGACCTGGCTACAAATGGGCATAACGGATTAGAGAGGGGAAAATGCCAGTAATTAATTTCAATAATCGAGGGGTTTCGCATTTACAACTTGCGATCGGCGTTAGCAGCACCGAAATTAAGATCCCCTGGGCGGATTTTTCACAGTTTATAAACCCCCAGGCCATCGATGGCGATACTATGTGGGCGGTCCTCCGGGATCCGATAGTGCGCGAAATTGTCAAAATAGATCTGGCAAATAGCAACCTGAACGAGGCAACGGCCTTTTTAAAGGTGGAAAGGGCCCAGGGCGGAACCACCGCCCAAATGTGGCCGGCGGGAACCCTGATATTTTTGACAACACACGCGGATCACTATGAGAGCCTTTTTCAACCGGACGGCACGCGGCAGATCGATTTTAACCCTAACGGCGTGGTTTCACCGCTTTATAGAGGCGAAAAAATACTTCAATACGCCGGATGCGGGGTTAGATGGTGGATGAGTTTTGACGCGGTTAATCCATATTGGCAGCTGATTGCCGGCGAGCCATGTGTGGATGAGGAATATATTGATACCGGTTTCGGCTTTAAAGTCTGGATTGTGGCAGAGTTAGAATGTTTCCGGCCATATTTTGATGATACCCATTGGGAACCCCTGGACGGAAATCCTACTAATGGAGTGTTTACCGGTACTCTTTGGGAGTCTGATTTTAATTTATTCCTAGAAGATATTGGCATCTGGGCCTCCGGATACCGGCCATCATTTTGCACTATTTACCGGCCCGAGGAAACCCTTACGGCCCTCTTGAGGCTTTACGATACCAACGGCGGGCTATTGAATCAAATTAGCAGCAAGTTAATTGGGCCCGATGGTTTTACCTTTGAGGTAAATGATGGCGATGATTATTTTGTCGATCTTGGCCGGCTTTTAATGACCAGTAATGGACCGATAAGCGGTAAAACGCAAATGTCGAATTTAGAGTTTTATGATTGCGTAAAACAAACAGCGGGAAATCCTTTTACCACCGGATATGGCGGACAGATGGAGGTACGCGATCCGGATTTTAACACCGCCAGGACCGCGCCAAGCTGCGATGGTTTTGATTGGGAATCGCGTTTGCAAGTCGGTTGTCAATACCGATGGTGGGTTGGCGGGGATCCTAAACAGTATGGTTTTAATCGATCATGGTTAGTCTTTGATTTATCTGGAATAACGATCACAGAGATTGACCGGGTAAGGCTAAAACTTTTCCAATATGCCGTATCAGGGGGAAGCAGTATGGTCTTGCAAGAATCGAGCGCCACCTTTCCAATAACCTGTTCCGATTGGAATAATTTTAGCGGACCGATTTTAGCGGATCCCGAGCCAATGATTAACGGCAATCAAGAAATATATCTTAATCAGGATGGAATTGATCTGATAGCTGCCAATTTGGGCGGTGAGGTTTGGATCTGCATGAGAGAATTTGAAGCCGATTACAGCGGGATAGCGCCCCCTTATCCGCCAGATGCGGGAGGTTGGGCATCCTATAATGGAAACCAGTGGGTGCCACCGCCGACATTAGAGGTATTTGGTGAGATATGACAATCGAAACAGTACAAGTCTTTAGAGGGATCCGGCCCAGGATAGGCGCCACCTTATTAGAACCAAATGAGGCGCAGCGGGCGAGCATGGTAAAGATCCATCAAGGCCATTTGCGGCCCTGGTATAATCAACTGATTGCCAAAGACGATACGATATCAGGCAATTTGATCCGGACTATTTACCTTTATTTATCGCAATATTGGCTTTTATTCGATGCCGATGTTGATATCGTCCGCGGACCGATCGCCAGTGATATCGAAAACAAGTTGTATTATACCGGCGATGGGATCCCCAAAAAGACCAATGAGGATGAGGCCACCACCGGCGCCGGTGATTATCCTATCAATTTTTACCCGATCGGCGTTCCAGTGCCGGCTAAAGCCCCTATTGCGGTCCTGGGCGGCGGCGGATCCGGCGATGCGCGTGCGATCGCTTATGTCTGGACCGTGGTAACGTCCTGGGGCGAGGAGGGGGCCCCGAGTGCGGCAAGTAATATCGTAACGGCCTTACAGGGGCAAACCGTCACCCTTTCCAACATGGACCCGGTATGGCAGGCCGCGACCGCCTACACGGAGGATGATTGGATAATACCGTCCGTTTTAGTGGACCATGTTTACAAATGCGTACAGGCGGGAACCTCCGGGGGCCTCGAGCCGACCTGGGGAACGGTGGTTGACGCAGATACCGCCGATGGTACTGCAATATGGAGAGCCTACAAAAAGGATATCCTTTACGATTCCGGCGGCGGCAAGCGGATCTATCGTATCAACTCCGGCGATGAAAGTTCTCAGTATCAATTTGTCGACCAGATCCCCATGGCGAGCTCCGGTTATATCGACACTAAACTCGATACGGACCTGGCCGAGGTTTTATCGACCTCCGGATGGGTAGGCCCCCCGGATAGCTTAACCGGCATTGTATCGATCGGCCGGTTTTTTGCCGGGTTTGTGGGTAAAAATCTATATTTTTCCGAGGCGAATTATCCTCATTCCTGGCCACTGGCCTATCAAATAACCCTCGATTTCCCGATAGTGGGCCTGGGAACGATCGGAAATATCCTGGTGGTCGGCACCGAGGAAAACCCGTATGTGGTTTACGGTACGGATCCGAGCGTCATGCAACCGCAAAAATTTCCGGATCCTCACCCCTGCCTGTCCAAAAGAGGCATGGCGGCAGTGCCCCAGGGTGTTTTATTTCCGACAACGGACGGCCTTTACTTGTGTGGGCCGACCGATGGCATGGTGGTTTCTTACGGCCAGTTTACCCGGGAGGAATGGCAAGCGCGATTGCCTCATACGATGAGCGCAGAGGTCCACGATTCAAAATATTTCTGCTTTTATACGGATGGGGTGCCCGGGGATCTCGGGATCAATGGCGGCCTCTGTATGCAGATGGCCAATGGCCAGGTTGAATATGTCACCGAGCTCGATTTTTACGCGAGTGCACAATATAACGATGAAACCACGGATACCATGTATTATATCCCGGAGGTTTTGACGGCAAGATTATTGGAGGCCGGAACGCCGTATCCTAATAGATCCGGTCAAAGACTACTTGAAACGGGCGCGGCCCGATTATTGGAGTAAAAAAAATGGCTGATGATTTTAGAATTAGTGAAATGCAAGAACTGCTCGCCGGCGGATTCCACGATAATCTTTTGTTTGAGGTTGTCGATTTAACCGAGGGTGACGTAGCCGACCAGAATAAAAAGGTTAAATGGGTAACGATTCAGACAGTTATCGACCCCTCGCGCATAGCGGCGGGAAACTCCTGGTTGCAAGTACTTGATCCCGGAAACGGCCAATTTGTTGGATTCATAGACGCACTGCAAATTTTAGATTGGTCGCTAATCACCGGCATTAGATTCGGCGCTATTTTTGCAGGATCCCAACAGGATTTCATGTTAGATTTTGCAAATGGTGAGTTTTATGTGCGGCCAGGCGCGGTTAAACTTTTAGAATTGACCGACTTCACGGCCACCCTGGGGGATCCCGCGAATACATGGATCAACCTGGATTGGACGGCCGGGCCGGGCCTCGGTCAAACCATTTTCGGTAATGGGGTGCCCTGGCTAACGGCGGATAATCAAAGCATTAATATGGTGGTGGATCAAAGCGGCGGCGGGCCCCCTGCTATATTCACAATGATTTCCGGCGCCTTAATTAATCTAAATTCGATCAATGCCATTTCGGGCGGTTCACAAGTAAGCGCCGATGGCGGCAGCCTCGAGGCCTTTTTACAGGCCGAGGACGGCGGCGGCAACGCGGTTAATATAAAGGCCACTACAACGGCGGGGTTAATCGAGGTAAACGGCACCGATCTTTTAGATATTGGCGCGGCTTTTCAGATCATGGGCGATCAGACGGCCGAATCAATTTCGGTCGACCAGGCCGGGGATACCATCGCGGCGTTTATCGCCAACACTCCATTTTTACTAATAAACGCCCTCGAGGCGGTTTTAGGAGATTTTGGTGGCGTTACCAAAGTAATTGCCGATTGGACCAACTCCGAGATAGAGGCCTATGCCTCAGACGGCCTTAACACCGGCACCGCAATCCTGGCCATAAATAATTACTATGTTGATTTCGATGGAACCAAGTGGCTTGATATCGCGCCGGGTGATCAAATATTAGGCCTCGATGCAAACGAATCCTGGCACATTGATCAGGCCGCTAATACCATAACGGCTTATGTTGCCGGCACCCCGCAGATGGTTATAACCGCCACCGCGGTCCAACTGCCAACGGCCCGGATTGAAACCAACACCGGAACGCCGATCGATCTTACCCTCGATTGTGGCACCGAGAAAACTCTTGTATTAGCGCAACCGGTTTATGAGGATGCGAACCTGGGCGGCGCGGTGCTCCATCCAATCCCGGCCCAGGCGCCCGATACGGTTGAATTTGTGGACGAGGCCGCGGCAAATACCGGGATTTACACTTTTGGGTATGCAGTGGGCGAGGCCGCCAGCGGAAATATAGAGATCCCCCACGCATATAAAGAGGGCACCGATTTAAGTTTCCACGTTCATTTCAATATCATCGCGGCACCTACCGGCACCGACAATGTTCAATGGCAGCTGACTTACACGATATCGCGCAACGGTGAAACCCTCGATGCCCCCAGGGTAATAAACACGGCCGATATTCCGGTAGATACCCAATACGAGGCCTATTTAGCAGTGTTTCCAAGTATATCCGGCACCACCGGCGGAGTAAACGGCGGCGGAATCCAGATAGGCGATCAATTCTTATTCACCCTGGAAAGAGTCGCGGCCACCGGGGATGCCTTTGCCGGTGATGCCCTGGTCGAAACCGCCGGGATCCACCACCAGGTTGATACCATGGGATCCAGGCAGATCGCTACCAAATAGAGGTAAATAATGGGCTTTATCAATAACATATTCGAGTGGGAGGGCGATCAAACCCAGGCTTTTGGCAATCTGCTATGGAGATCAAAAGAGTACCTATATCCTAAAAAAATCAGGTTTGCGGCCTGCCGGATCATTTTTAATACGGGTGATTTGGAGGCATATTGGGCGTTAGTTGAGGAAAGACAGGCCATTATTGATCGAAACGCCGATAAACTGGCCACCGGTCAATTAGGAACGATCGGAGGTTTGGAGGGCGGATATATTCACGCTCAATATCCGATTGCCGGCGATAATCTTGAAGATGTGCCGGCAGAACCGGTATACGCCGGTGATCTCGAATTAACTTTTCGCCTGTATACGGATGATGTGCTCCGGCACACAAAGCAACTATATAACACTCAAATTTTTAAATTGCCATCAGGGTATCGAGGCCGCCGGCATTACTTTGAGCTCGAGGGTAATGTCGAGAGGATCAAACGAATTGATCTCGCAACCTCCGTATGGGAATTGAAAAACGATCAAGGGGAGTTTGGAGGATAATCAATGGGTACTTACGCATGGATTAGAGAGCAAGGTAGAAAGCGCAGACAAGAAGAGGCGGACGCGAAAGCCGATAAAGCCCGGCAACGCGAATTAGAAGATATGCAAATGGGCATGATGCGGAGCGAAATGGAGAGCTCCTCTCGGCAAGCCGCGGCAGCCGAGGCCGCGGCCAAGTCGGCGGCCCCCCTGGCACAGAAATATATGCAGATGTGGCAGGGATCCCTTGAATCCACCAAAGGTATGTTTAATAAGGCTATGCAAAATGTCGACCGTGGATGGGATGCCATCAAGACGATGCAGGATAATAAGGTCGATTTTACAAAATTATCCTCTGATCTGGAATCCGAGTGGAATAATATCAAGGATAAATTTGGCGGCCTCACTGATCAGGCCATCACGATGGCCGGCGAGGAAATGACTCAGCGGGCGCAGTTAGGCAAGCAATTAACCTCACTCGCGCAACCTGATTATGAGGGCGCGGCAGGCCGGGCGATGGCCGATGTATCTGCCCAGGGGGCAAAGGCCAGGCAGGCGGAACAACGCCGAATGGCCGGCCTCGGCATTGATCCGACCAGTGGCCGAGCTCGCTCAGAAATGAATACGATCGCGCAGCAGGAAACCCTTGCAAAAGCCCAGGCCGCGAACCAGGCCCGCCGGGGTGAAAAAGAGCGCGTGACCGATGTAACCGGCCGGGCGATGGAATTGATAGATCCGTCCAGGACCGCGGAGATCGCCACCAACGTACAAAACGCCAAAAATCAGGTTTTGCAGGGCCGTATCGAGGTAGGCGAGGCCGATGCAAGGCAGCAACAAGGGATTGCGTCCGCCGTCCAGGGCATGACCGGTGCGGCCAGTGATTTGGCCCGGGGTTATGCCTCAACGGTAACGGCGCCGATCGGAGAGGCCGCCGGCGTTTATTCCGGGATGGCCATGCAGGGCGGTTATGATCCTATTTCCGGACGGTCCGCCATGCCAACAACGTCCGCAAAGACCGGCCGGCCACTGACAACCATGCAAAAACAACGGATAGCCGCGGGCCTGGGTACTTATTAAATAGGAGGTATAAAATGGGATTTGCACAAGGATTTCAAACGGGTAGCAGTATCGGTGGCGCCAGGAGCACAATGCCTTTAGTTCAAGGCCTGGGATCAATGATTGATCGATTAGCCTCTCGGAATAAGCCCAAAAGTGTACGGTTTGGTGGTTCCTCCGGGCCCTCATCCTATGATAAATATGTCGCTCGCAAGGATCAAGAGGCGGCCACGGCCGAGGAGCAACGCCGATATGAAACCGAACAGGAGGCCCAAAAGCAACGCGAAACGCAGGAAACCGTCCTAAAAGAGCGCGAGCAGCAAGAAAAAGCGGCAGCCGCAGAGCAAACCAGAGCTTTAAACCAGGAAAAAATAACCCAGGTCCAGGAGCAACGCGAGCAGGCCAAAAAATTGGTTGAGCGATCCGAAAAAAAGGAAAAGCGGATTGAGGCATACCGGGCATTTTTGCAGGGTGTTGCATCCGGGAACAAGGCCCTTGCCGAGGAGGCATGGGGGGCATTAACTCCGGATATTGCCGATGATGATGAAAACGCCCAGGGATGGGCACAGGTTAAAGAGGAACCGGTCCTCGATGCGAACGGGCAGCCCATGAAAGATCCCAAAACCGGCAAGGTTATTAAAAAATTCACGACCGGCAGGGATCCCAAAGGCGGCGAGGGCAAAAATGCCATGCCGGCGCCAAGTGTTGATTTCAATGAAGATGGATCTATCACGGTTGATTTTCCGGTGCCCGGAACTGATAAGCGCGAACCCGTTACCTATGCCGATGCGGATGAGTTTATGAATGGCGTGGGTAATTTTATGAACCCGGAGCTCGAATTAAGCGGTAAACAGAAAAAAGATACCGAGGGCCGGGCGGTCCGCCGGGAGGAACGGCAGATCCGAAACGATGAGATCAAAGAGGCCCGAGCCGCCATGAAACAGGCCGCGGAGGATTTGAATGATGCGGCCATCGATGAGGCGGAATATAATCAAATAGTGGCCGAAAATAAGCAGATCATCGAGGAGGCAAAGGGCCGGGGAAAAACCAAAAGGCCGGCAACCAAAGAGATTGAGGGTGTTGAGGTCTATGCCGATAAGAATCAGCGCCCTAAAAAAGTCAAAGGCCTTAAAAACATTCGATTTGATAAGGATGAGGGCGCGTGGGTGGGTGACGATCCGGATGGCAACCCTAAATATGTGGCGTATAAAGATTAGGGGAGGCGCTACATCCGGCGTAGCAAATGCTACTTTTCGCGTAGCATTTTAAAGAAAAGAGGATAAAATACGATGGGATTCTATGCAGGCCCCCTGGTAGGACAGAAAAAGACCACCGATGAGGATGAGGAATCCAAATTCGAGGTAGGCCCTCCGGTAAAGAAAAAGAAACAAGGCGTATTGGCGCGGATCGGTGATGTTTTGCAGGCCGGCAGTAGCCCTGGCAAGGAATTTGCCGAACGCCAAAAACAACGCGAGGCCGAGGATCTTTCTAAGCCGGTGCAACCGACCGACCCCCAGGCCCAACGGCGGCCGATGGTCGAGGATTTGCAGGTGGCCAGGCAGGGGCAAGAGGCCCCGGCCCCGGAAGTGGCCCCGGAAGTAGCCGAGTTAAAGCGATCTCGCCAGGCGGAGGCCTCGATCCCGTCCGAACCTCCACCGCTCGAGGGATTAGAGGAAACGATCCCGGGTGAATTTGACCCTACTCCGAACGCACAAAAGCCCGTTATCGATCAGGACGATGGCACCGAATATGCGGATTATCTTAAATTATTAGGCCGCGGATCCGCCGATTTCGGAAAGGCGGCCGGCATGGTTATGAACCTGGTGGATCCGGTTTGGTATGCCGGCCAGGCTGAAAAGATCATCGGCGCGGTGCGGGGCGATGTAAATCAATTAAAGCGAGGTGAAAAATGGGCCGCGGCCACCTTTGGCAGCTTAGTAGAGGACTATTCGAGCGAGGCCAGTGATTTTTATGATCGCAGAATAACCCCGGCCATGAAAAAGGAAATGGCCAAAAACCTCTTGAAAGAGGATAAGGACGGTTTTTTTGGTTACACCGTGGGGGAGGGAGCAAAAAGCCCGGCAAAAATATTAGGCATGGTGGTTGAATCCATTCCATCCACCGTGGTCGGCATGGGCGGATCCGCCAAGTTTACTCAGATGCTAACCAAAACCGCCCTTAAATATGGGCCCGAAGTAATAGGCCTGCCTCTTTTTCAGTGGATGACTAAAAAATATGGCGTTCAGTTTGCGGCCGGCGTCTATGGCGGTGCGGCCGGCGAGGGCATGACGGCCGCCGCTCAGAATATGCAGGGGGTTTACGAGCAGATCAAGGGCCAAAAAGCAGAGGCCTTTAAAAAATCGCCCGCGTACAAAAAGATTTATGAAAGTATGTCGCCGGATATCCCACCGGAGGACCGCGACCGAGTTACAAAAGAGATTTTGGCCCTATCCGGCGGCGTGATGGTCGGCGTTACCAGTGGCCTTACCACCGGCGCCCTGGGCGCCCCCTCCGGCGGTTTCATGGGTAAATTGTTGGCCGGGTTAGAGGGCGATCGATTATGGCGGAAAATCCTATGGGGTGTTGTAAGCGAGGGTTTGATCGAGGAAACGCCCCAAAGTGCGATGGAAACCGTATTAACCAACTTGGCCACCAAGGCCCTGGTTGATCCGGATAAAGATATAGGCGAGGGCGTGGCAGAGGCCGCGGCCTCCGGTCTTGTTGCCGGCGCGTTTATGGGCGGCGGCATGGTGGCTTTAAGCGGCCAGGGCGGCGAGGATATGAAAACCCCGCCAAAACCAGAAACCGCCGAGGATATGCTTAAAGATGCTCCGGACCAGACGGCCGAGGAAATATTGACCGGCCGCCCGGAGAAACCGCCGGCAGCCGATAAAAAGGTAGAGCAAGAGTTGCGGCGGAACCTGGGTTCTGATTCCCTCGATGCCGAGGAGGCCGCGGCAGAATTTACCGAGGAGGAGCTCGAGGCGGCGGCGGGGGCGGAACCGGAACCAGTTGCCGGCCCGGAGGTTAAAAAGCCGGCCAAAAAAAAGGCCGAACCGGCCCCCGAAACTACCGAGCTCACCGATGAGGAAGTGGCCGCCGGGATTAAAGACATTACAGATACGAATGATTATGACCTCGATACCCAGGACGCCGGCCAGTTTGTTGTATCCGTGGTGAGGCATCCGGACGGATCGAGCTCCATGATCTCGAGGGATGGCGGCCCGATCATCGACCATAACGCGGAATTTTCAAAGGATAAAACCGATAAAGAATTGATTCAGTGGTCTTTTGAGCCATTAGGCGTCAAGTCGGTTGAGTCTAAAATCACAGCACCGCCCCCACTTCCCAAAAAGCCCAGGGCGGCCATGCCGACCACTGCCAAAGGCCGCATGGATGAGGGCAAGGCGGCCCAGGTAGGCCGGATTTGGGGAGTAACCCCGCCGGCAGCCGGCGGCCCCAGGAAAGCACCCTCTCGAACAGAACCCCCCTGGAAACGGCCCCCAAAGCCGAAAAAAGAGCAGATAGCCCAGGTCCGGGAGATCTGGAAAGGCAAGCGGGCGCCCAGGCCCGGCGGAGTTATCGAGGAAATATCAATTCCGCCGGCGAAAACCCGGATCACTCCGACCACAAAACGGAAAGTATTTGATGATCTGGCCAAAAAAATGGGAAAGCAGGCGGGCGCGAATGTTCGTTTTGATAATGTTATCTATCAGGATGAGCGGCCTATCGGTCTGCAAATGACAGTTACCAGTGGACCGGCCAAAGGCGCCACCTTTACCATATCCGATCGCGCACATAAGACGATCCCCAGGGCGCAGGAATTTCTTGACACCATTATAATGGCCTATGCAAAAGAGGGCCCGGCGCCAGGCGGACCGCAAAAGCAATTAGATGCTTTAATCAAAAGCCTAACCCCGGAGCAAAGGGCCAGTGTTTTGGATCTGATTAAAGATCCGAAGATGAAACCAAAGGAAAAATTAGGCCTCATCCAGGCGGATATCGCTACCCTGGGGCAGAAAACAAAACTTAAAAAAGCGGTCAAACCAAGCAGGGTTGAAACCGTTAAGCCGACCGAAAGCACAGGAAAAGGCGAAAAGGGTGCGAGAAAAAAGGCAAAAGCGGCGGCCCCCCCGGTTAAGGTTGTCGAGGCGGTCGAACCCGAAACATATCAAGAGGCACAAAAGGCTATCGATGATATGAAAGCGGAGCTCGCCGGCGAGGGCATGACCGCTGAAATGATGGCCGTATGGCCACCGCTCAAAGAACTCGAGGCCTTGCGCGATAGCTTTAAAAAACCCGCCGTGGAACCCGAGGGCGGCGGCAGGCGTGCACCGGTCCGGACGATGCCATCCACGTTGCCACCTAAGAAAAAGGTTGAGCCCGAGGGCGGCCCAAGGATCGCCCCGGTGCGGACGGTTGAAAGTGGCCTCCCGATACCGAAAGAGGTAACAAATTATTATAGCGGCGCGAGCCGGATCTCAGATATGAAAGGTCATATTGCGGCCGGCGTTCCGATCGGCGTTGAGATCGCGGAGCTCTCGAAAAACGGCGAAAAAGAGTTGATCCAGTATTTAAAGGATGGCGGCCAGGTTTTTATCGATTCCGGGGCGTTTGGCGCCTTTATGAACGGTAGCGAGGTTAATTGGCCGGCGGTCCTCAAAAATTACTTGCGGATCGCAAAAGCGGCCGGCGAGGGTGCTAAAAACCTGGTGGTGGTGGCGCCCGATGTTATTGGGGATCCTGTTAAGTCGTACACGATGGCCGAGAAATACCGCAAGGAGATTAACGAGATCGCCGCCCTGGGAACCCGGATCATACTGCCAGTGCACCGGCCGGCCGATGATTATGAGCCAGGTTTGCGCGGTGTTTGGGGATCCATGCAAAAGGTTATGGATCCGGAGAACCTCGATCGGGCTATCGCCGGGTTTCCCTCGAATAAGCAACCGATCCAACCCTCCGAATATGAGGATATTTTTAAGCATGAAAACCCGCCTAAAACGGTCCACCTGTTAGGCATAAGCCCGAAAAGAAAGCAATTTCAGGAAATGGTGGATGAATTGCGGCGCCTATCCCCGAGCGTTGAAATTATCGCGGACGCCAATCGCCTGAGATCCCAGGCCGGCCGAACCTTAAAGCCGGAGATTTATTCCGCCAGGGCGGCCCAAAAAGCCAATGAGGGCGCCTTATTGCCCCTCGAGCAGTATCAGGATATCGCCCCGGATTATACCGATCGAATGGGTGATGAATATACCGAAATGCCTGGCACCCTCACCGAGGACCAGATCCGGGCGATCGCCAAAGATCAAGGGATGCCCGATGGGTTTGTCGATGAGTTTATAACCAGGGTTGAAAGTGGCGCCCTGGGTGAGGCGGTGGATGCTGCCAGGCAACAGGGCGAATGGGCCATCGAGGATGATCTCGATTTCAAGGTTTTCCATGATATTCTAAGCCTATCCGAGGAGCAGATCCGGCCGGAAATGGACCGGGTTGACCTTATCCGCCGGGCGGTTGAATGGGAAAAAGAGAAAACAGGCGAAACGGTCAAGCCTCTCGAAAGCACCGGCAAGGGCGAAAAGGGTGCTCGCAAAAAGGCCAAAAAAGCGAAACCTGTAACCATGCCCCCGGGGGCGCCCACCGAGGAAAACCGAGCGATCTTAGAGGGGCACGATCGCGGATTAAAGAAAATCCTCGCTCAATACTTTGATGATGTTTCCGTTATGGTCGGATTCCCGGATCTGCAATATACCGCCGACCTGGCCACCAAACGGGAAATGCTCGAAAAGTGGATTGAAAAATACTTTTATGTTGATGATGTTCCCGAGATCCGCGAACAATTTGACCGCCTTGATAAATTCACCAGGGCCAAGCTCGATCAAACCAAATACGAAACCCTCATCGGAGGCCCGATGGAGGGCGATATGCCGGCGGATATGGAGGCGGAGCTCGGAGGCGCCGCCGCCCAGGTGGACGCCGAAACCGATATCGGAGAGGCCGAATATCACGGCAGGACGTTCGAGGAGGGAAGTGCCAAAAGCATTAGAGATTTCTTATCCGACCACCTTGATTATGAAAGGTTGCCCGAAAAGGAACTCGATACCACCGCCGTAACCGATGGAGTTGGAGATTTCGCCGGCAAGATGGTTTATCCCCTGGACGATGGCCGGTATTATACCGCCCCCAATAATCACGATATTGAGGGTGCGGATTTGACCTGGGAGTTAGTTCACGAATTAGCAGTGGTTCCGGAGGCCCGGGAGAATGAGATCGAATTTTATAAAGAGTACGAGGATCACCCGGCGTTAGCACCGGCGGCAGCACCCGCAGCGCCCCTGGAAAGCACCGGAAAGGGCGAAAAGGGTGCCAGGAAAAAGGCCAAAAAAGAGGCACCGGCAGAGGTTGAGAAAATTATGGCGGCGGCAATTCGATTGCCAGATGGCACCATAATCGAGTCAACTAGCCACCCCTCGGCCATGGTAGAGGCCGAAGATCGAGGGTATAAGGGTAAATATGAAGATGTGCACAGGGGATTTGTTACAAGCACCGGCCGATATATAGACGCAGACGAGGCCGCCGAAATAGCCAAAAGAGAGGATCAAGTTGAAACAACAAAAGACACTGTAACGGCCCAGGATTTTGGGCCTTATGGTGTATGGGAATATGACAGGCCGACACCAGACGAGGAACGAATAGCAGAGGCCGGGGCCCCGCCCGCCGATGAGGAACCAAAGCCGGCAGCTATCGGCCAGGCAAAAATCAAGGGCGATTGGGTTGATATCTCGGACGTTAAGCCGATTAAGCGGGGCAAGGATAAGGGTAAATATTGGGCCCATACGGTTAGCGGAACGCCGGAACGCGCTAAAGTTGAGCTCGATGAGCTCCGGGGTTTAGATGGCGGCGAGTTTGTAATGCCAGGCCCCCCGCCCCCGCCGCCCGATATAGAGGCCGAGATCGAAAACCTTACCGATGAAGAAATTGATAAAATGCTCGATGAAACCGGCGAGGAAGAACCGGCGGCGCCGAAAGCCGAATTAAAGCCCGGGGATACAACCGCATATAAAGGATATTTAATTACAGCGTCATTGACCTCCGGTGAATTTATAGTATCAAAAGATAACGCCCGGATTATTAACACCAAATCTTTAGCCGATGCAAAAACAGAGATCGATAATTTAACCGGGGCTGAAAAGCCGACCAAGGGCCCGAAAGCTCCGCCAAAAGAGCGGGCCCCGCGCAAGGCAAAGGAACCCAAACCGGCCAAACCATTATCCGAGATTATACAAGAGGGGGCGGCCGAGGGTTTAGCCGGCGCCGAGGATGCCCTATCCGGTCTTTATGATCTTTTCGGTGGAACTACCAAGCTATCAATGGGCGTCACCTTTGATGAAGATACCTACGCAAAGGCAAAACCCAAATTCCAATCGGCCTATGAACACATGAAGTCGGCCGGAAAATCCTTAAAAGAATTTTTCAATTTCTTTGTTGAACGGTTTGGCAACGGAATAAAGCCATATCTCAGGCGATTCATTCAAGAAACTAAGGCGGCCATCGCCGCGGCAAAAAAGGCCCTGGGTAATTTTCAAAACGTGGGCTATGTGTACGATCCGGAGGATTTAGCCAGGGGGATCCAGGGCAAACCGCCCAAAACTCAGATTAAGATTATCGGTGATAAGATGGCCCCTGCTAATATCTGGAATATTGATTTTCCAGAGGGCGCCTCTTATGGCCTGCCGCGGTTCAGAAACGCGGCAAAAAAGATGTTTGCCACCTTTAAGGACTACGTTGAGCGCGAGGCGTCACTCGGGAGCCACAGTTATCGCAGCGAGAAAAAGTGGGAAACCCGAGTGCAAAACTGGTTAGATGCCGGCCATGAGATTAGCGAACTGCAAGACCTGGCCACTCAATACGGCAAACACATGGAAAAGGTGGTCAACACTTTTTCTAACAAACTAACCATAATGGATGCAGTTGGAGATTTACAGCGGCTATTTATTCCTCCGGGCGTCATGGGTGATGGTGTTTACCCGGATTTTTACGACATTGATAAGAATCTGCTTAACGCCGAATTGTGGAACCAGGAATTTATCGTCAATCGCTACCAAAAGACCCTTTACGAGTTTTTAACCGAGCGATGGCAAAAGTATCTCGCCCAGGAAAACGATATCCTGCTTTCCGAGATCGATATCCACAACCGGGAAAAGAATAAAGAGGTTATCAGAACCGGCTTGCCGGATTACCGCAAAGGTCAACCACTGACAAAAACCGAGGAGTTAAAGGATCCGTTTGGCTTTAGCGGCGTGGGTTTTGGTACTGCCGGATGGATTGATCAGGCAGAACGCCACCGGGTAGTAAACGCCGCCTTTGATGCCTTTAAGGATCTGGCCGCGGTGATCCAAACGGGAACCGATAAAGCGATGGGCCTGGCAAATGGCCTGGCCATCCAATTTGCTAACCTGGGGCACAAAGCCAAGGGCGCGGCAGCCGCTTATTTCCCGGATCTACGGACCATCAACTTTACCCGGGATAATGGCGATGGCACCCTTGCGCATGAATGGAGTCACGGTTTCCACGCGCAGGCGCCCTCAGACGTTGAAACCAAGCTCGAAAGTCTGATTGATGCCTTTATGGACCGGTACGATTGGGAGGCCGGGCCGCGTTTGGCCGATGAGATCATGGATCCGGAAAGTGGATTTATGAAACGCCTGGTGCTTAAAAAAGGGCAAACCAGGCTTGATTTTATAAAAGAGGAAGTATCCAGGCGATACAAGGACGCGGTTAAAAAACGGACCGATTATTATAAAACGGCGTTGGCCCTGGACCCCGTATATACCGCCCGCCGCGAGGAAATGTGGGCGCGAGCGTTCGAGGCCTGGGTTTATGATACCCTGCCCGGCACAAACAATTATCTTGTAAATGATTTCGTGGAGGCCGGCCGGATCGGCGGCGCCGGCGTTGTAGGATCTCATCTTGTTTATCCTGCCGGCCAGGAACGCGAGGAATTTGCCGAAAAGATTTCGCATTTCCTCGATGGCGTTCAGTGGGATGCGGACGGCAACCCGAGCATGAAAGATGATTATGTCGACTTTGAAACCATACAGGCGGAGAGGTTAGAACAGGAAAAACAAGCCTTATTGGATCAGATCGAGGAGCGGTATAAAGCAATTTGGTCCTCAGAGCAATCCCCGGACGGCTATTACTGGTATCGATATGACGCTACCGGCCTGGGGCCGATGATGCAACCGGATGGATATTCTGCCTATGATAAATCCTATAAAGAGGAGGGGCAAGGGGGAGCCGGGGCGGTCGGATACTTGACAATGTTGCACCCCGATGATATAATTGGCTATAAGCTCACAAATTTCATTTATGACGGTGATACCGCCACTTACATTCAAGAGGGGGCCCAAGATGAATCTGAGTTGGGAGAAACTGGCGAGGACGCACTGGACGAAATACCTACCCGCCCTGGTCAAGGGGTTGGAGAGGCGGGGGAGGTTGAACCAGGAGATCAGGGAGAGCGTGGGGAAAGCGGAGGAGGCGATGGCCGACCTGGTAAGGAGAGGGGTGAAACCGATGGCGGCGAGGGAGATAGTGATACAGGAGCATATCCTGCTACCCCCGGAAACTACCGAATAACTGATGAATCGCTTAATTCTGCATCAAATGTAAATGACCGCTTTAATGCCAATCTTGCAGCACTCAAAGTATTAAATCAAGTCGAGGCGGAGCAACGATCCGCAACCCAAAAAGAAAAAGATATCCTGGCCGGCTATACTGGTTGGGGCGGTATGTCAGAACTGTTTGCGTGGAGTCCTAAAGATGCCTGGGCGGTCCGCGCCGAACTGGTTAGGGCAGAAATGACCGATGAGGAGCTTTCGGATGCAGAAAAATCCTCCGTATCGTCTTATTATACACCGGTGCCGGTTGCGCGGTTTATGTGGAAACTGGCACAACGGTTAGGATTCACCGGCGGCCAGGTTTTAGACCCGGCCTTTGGGGCAAACGGCGTTTTCACCGGTACGATGCCAGATGAATTAGCGGAAAGCGTTTCCGTCCAGGGTGTTGAAAAGGATGGCCTTTCATCCCGGATCGCCCGAGCTCTATACGAAAAAGCCTCTATCGAACATCAGGGGTTTGAGGATTCTAAAAAGCCCCTGAATCGATACAATCTCACCATAACAAATGTGCCGTTTGCTAACTATTCGCCGTCCGATACGAAACATAACAAGGCCGGGCACAAACTCCATAACTATTACCTTAATAAAATGCTCGATCTTACCTCCCCGGGCGGTTTGGCGATGGCCATAACCACCTCGAACACGATGGATAAGGGCGGCGGCCATTTACAGGAATTTTCCCAAAAGGCCGAATTTGTTGGCGCCATCCGCCTGCCATCGGCCATTTACAGCGCCACCGGAGTTGTTACCGATATCCTGGTATTCCGTAAAAACATTGAGGGCAGCGAATTTAAAGGGATTGAGCCCGATATTTGGACCGCCCAGGCGGTCGATGAGGGCAACGATATTATTTACAACGATTACTTTATCAAGCACCCGGATATGATCGCCGGCAGCCTTGAAAAAGTACAGGATCGATGGGGCGCTGATAAACTGCGCGTTGTTAAAATCGATGATAATATCGCCCGGACCCTGGCCGAAAAGGCCGCGGCGTTCCCGGTGGGCATAGTTGAAACCGAGGTCGTAAAAGCGGATCTATCCCTCGATGATATAATATCTGCACCCGGAACGGTAAAAGAGGGCGGGCTTTATCTAAACGATAAGGACCAGGTTTCAGAAAAGGTGGACGGCCAGGAGGAAGTGTGGCCGAACACCACGCCCGCTGAAATGAGGGCTAATAAACTTGGCCGGCAATACATTAAGATCCTGGACCAGGTGCGGGCGACTTTAAGAGCGCAAAAGCAAAACCTGCCCGAGGCAGAGATCAAGGCCGAACAGAAAGAATTAAAAAAGGCCTACAATCAATTTGTAAAAAAGTTTGGCCCTCTGAATGATCCTAAAAACCTTAAAATTTATGTATCCCTCACTGATGCCGCGTGGGTTACAACCCTCGAAACCTATGATCCCGATACCGAAAAAGTCACAAAACTCGCGGACCTATTCACCAAAAAGATTGTAGGAACCGAAAAGCGGCCCGATTTTGCGAACACCGACCATGACGCCCTAAGCATGGCCTTGGATGAATTTGGATATCCAAACCTTGATTACATGGCCAAGCTCCGGGGCACCGATCCGGATACCGTATTAAAAGGCGTGCTCGATAAAGTTATCGAGAACCCGGAAACCGGGATCCTTGAAACGATGGATGAATACCTGGCCGGCAACGTGCGGCGAAAGTTGAAAGTGGCCAGATCCATGGCCGCTGATAATCCGGAATATGAGCGGAACGTAAAGCTATTAGAGGCCGCCTTGCCTGATGATATCCCCGCGCACCGAATAACGGCGCGAATTGGCGCGTCCTGGTTAAAGGGCGCACATATCGCGGATTTCATAAAAGAAAAGCTGAAAATTGGTAACGAGCTCCGGCCTGTTTTAGAATTAAATCCATTCACCGGGATCTGGAATCTTACCTTTAACGGCCCGAGATATGGCGGCAGCAAGGCCCAAACTAGACGCGATATCGAGAAGTACAAGACTAGCGTTGAGGCCAAGTCTGTTTGGGGCACTCCCAGGGCGAGCTTTTTTAAGTTGATGGCCGATGCCCTGGCGGGCAAAGTGCCGGTTGTCACCTATAAAGTGGATAAGAAAGTCTATGTTGATGAAGTGGCAACGGCCGGCGCCGTGGCCAAGCTACAAGAGATCCAGGCGGAATTTAACCGGTGGCTGTTTGCCGATCCTGCCCGCGCCGAGGAGGCCCAGGTCCGCTTTAACGATATCGTTAATACCTCAACTCGGTCGCACTATGATGGCGCCCATTTAACATTTCCCGGCAAGAGCATGGAGGTATTGACGGCCGCCGAGGCTAAAGAGTTGGGCGTTGATGATAAGATGGTTTTTTACGATCATCAGGTAAACGCCGTATGGCAGTATTTAAGAAATGGCAATCTCTATCTTGCGCATGAGGTCGGCGCCGGCAAAACCTTGACAATGGCCATGATCGGCATGGAGGCGAAACGGTTAAAGGGCAAGAAAAAGGTTCTTTACGTTACGTTGAACGACTCCACGATGGGCCAGGCTGTTGAGGAAATTAAAAGGCTTTACCCCCTGGCAAACGTAATGCCGATCCAGGTATCCACCGTAAAAGAGCGAGCTCGGAAACAACTTCAAAAGATGGCGCTAAACGATTTTGATATCGCCATCATGCGGCAGCAGGATCTAAACCGGATCGCCTTATCCCCCGAGGCTGAAAAAACCTTTATCGATGAGGAATTGATGGAGTTGCGGGAAGTCCTCGAGGAGGCAAAGGCGGCCGGATCCCGGATCATAGAGCAAGATATTCAAGGTCGGATCCTGGCCTTAGAGGCCAAGTTAAAGGCTCCCGGAACTTTTGCAGAGGCAAAAGAGGCCCAGGAAATTTACTTTGACGATATCGGCGTGGATTTGATGATAGTCGATGAAGCACACGCCTATAAAAATATCCCGTTTTCGACAAGCCTTAATCGAATTACCGGGCTAAACCCCGCCGGCAGCAAGACCGCCCAGGCCTTTTTCCGGAAAGCACAATGGTTAAATGCTACTCAGGCGAAAAAGGACGGCATCGTATTGGCCTCCGGAACCCCCCTCACCAACTCGATCGCTGAATTTTACAACCTGCAAAGGGCGCTGCAACCAGACGAGGCAAAACGGCAGGGCCAATGGCGGTTTGATAGATGGATTGCCAATTATGGAGATATCGGGGCCCAACTTGAATGGGATGGCGCCGGTCAGAAATTTAAAACGGTAACAACCAATAGGCGTATCGTGAACGCCGGCCGTTTGCTTGCAACCGCATTTCAGAACATCGATAGCGTGCGAGCCGAGGATACCGATATCGCCCGGCCAGTAGTTTATGGCGGGAAACCAATCGGAATGACCATCCAACCCAATAAATACGTTATCGATTATTTTGAAAACGTGGTGAGGGATCGAGTCGAGGCGATAGAGCAGGATCCTAAAAATGCCGAATACGAGGGCCGCCCGGATAATATGTTGCGCATCATTTCAAACATGAGCATGGTTGCCATCGATCAGCGATTGTTAAATAGTAAAAAGTGGGATCCAAAAACTGATACTTGGATTCCGGCCCCGGGGCCTTATGCAAACACAAAAATGCAAAAGGACTCTAAGATCTATGTAGCCTCGCGTAAAATTTTCGAGCGATGGAAAGCAGAAAAAAAAGACAAGGGCGTTCAACTGGTGTTTGCCGATATGGGCGTGCCCGGCCGGTATTTAAAAGCATTTAAGTACAAAACAGATGAACAGATCGAAAACATGAGCGATGAAAAAAGGCAAGAGTATGAAGACGATCTGTTCGCATTTGAAAACTCGGGCCTTGGGTTCAATACCTATGACGGCCTCAAAGATGAATTGATAAAATTAGGGATCCCTAAGAATCAAATTGCATTTATCCACGATGCCGATCATTCAAATAAAGAGAAAAAGGCGATTAATCTCAGGCGCCTATTTAAAAAAGTAAACGCCGGCGAGGTCCGGGTGCTGATCGGATCCACCACAAAGGCCGGAACCGGGGTTAATGTTCAAAAGCGCGTTTCAGATATCCACCATTTAGATGTTTGGTGGAACTATTCGGCCTGGGAGCAAAGGAACGGCCGCGGGATCCGCTCGGGCAATATCTACACCGATAAAGATGGCGTGCGCATCTTTAACTATATTACCGAAAAGAGCGTGGACGCGCACCGGTGGGGGAAAATCTTCCAAAAGGGCAAGGTGCTCCATTCCGCACTGTCCGGAGATATCAATATCGATGTTATCGAGGATATCTCCGAGGAAGTGATGAGCGCGAAAGAAATGGAGGCGGACGCCTCGGGCAATCCCCTATTGCGCAAACAGTCGGAGCTAATGGATTTGGTCCGGACATTGGGCCTCGAGCGGAGTTCGTTTCTTAATACGGTCCGGGATGCCAAAAATCAACTTGTGGCGATGCCGACCCGGATCGAAACCCTCGAATCTCGAATCGCAACCCAGGAAAAGAGTAAGGCGATCATGGAACCGATAACCGCCGTCCGCTTTACCGGATCCGATGATATCCTGGTGCTTAAAAAAGACGGCAAGAAGATCGCAGACTCCCTGGCCGCGGCGGTCGAAAAAACCCGGCCGGTTAAGGATGGCAAGTGGTGGGATAAGGAAAAAAGCGAACCAACGCTCGTTTTTGGCGCCCATGAGGAGGTTGAGGTCGAGCGCCCGGTTCTCGATAAAGATGGCAACGAGCAAAAAGATAAAGATGGCAAAACCAAAACCAAAGCGGTCAAGGAATACAAATTCAAACCGATTAAGGCCCAGGCCTTAATCGAAAGTGCCGCCGGCGATAGGGCCCGGCGATGGTTGACTCTCAAAAACGGCGTTACTTCAAATTCATACGCTCTTGCCGATTGGTCCGATGCCCTGGGCGAAAAAAAGGCGGCCCCGCCGGAAATCACCGGGAACGTATCCAGATCCGTTACCAATTTTATAGCAAACCTTGATAAAATTATAGGCGAGGCCCAGGATGAAATAGCCGAATTAAACGGCAAAAAGCCGGCCCTCGAGGAGGTTGCTATATCGAAATGGCCCAAAGAGAATGAGTACGCACAGGCCGAAAAGGATTTGGCCGAGGTTGAGGCACAAATGTCGGCCACACCCGGTATGGCGGTTGAGGGCGCCAGGCCGGTCCGCGACTATAAAGCCCCGGTGCCGATACTGGAAGATTTTGCCGAAAAAGATAAGTGGAAAACGCAAGGCGGGTATATCTGGCCGAAGCAAGAGCAATTTTCCACGGATCCGCCGGCCTTTATGGTCCGGGAGGGTAGTTTCGATTTAAAAACCTTTTTCGGGGAGCAACGTAAAAAATTCGATCCCGGGTATGCTTACAATTCGCCGGCGCCGGCCTCGCTATTCGAGGCGGACCCCGGGCCAGAGATCGAGCCTCCGCAGGAGTACACGATCGAGCCCGCGGCCGAGGTTGAGGCCGTGGATAAGGGCGGCGGTTATTGGGATATCATAGAGGCCAAAACGAACCAGGTGCTTTATGAGGTTGAGAACGCCAATAGCGCGGAGGAGGCACACGCAATTTTTAAGGGCACCCGGTATGCACCGCAAGCGGCAACTAAGTTTTGGATTAAATCAGAGAATGATTTTTATAGCATCGCCCCCGAACTATGGTTGATGGTGGAACGCCTTGCCGGCCCGGGCACCTGGCATTTAGGAAAAGATGTGGCGGGCGAAAATCATATCGTGCACCGGGATGATAGCGGAGTCAATGATATTGTGGCCGAGGTCCGATATGAACCCGAACCGCCGGCAGCCATCAAGGGCGAGGCCGGAGCTCCGGCGCCCAGGGCCAAAAAATTTGCACCGGCGACCCCGCAAACGGTTGAGCAGGTTAAAACAATGGTTGATGCCGTCCGGGTGAAATGGGCTAAAGGGGCCCCGTACGTTAAGATCTACCGCACGCAAGAGGGCCTCCCCCAGGACGTTAAGGACTATCTTAAAGCCAATTATAAAGACGCGGGCCTGATCGCCGGCGCCTATTATAATAATACGATTTATCTGATCGCTGAAAATTTAGGATCAAACGCGGAAACCACCACAACCCTTTTGCATGAGGCGTTTGGCCATCATGGGATCCGGGGCATCCTGGGTAATAAGATTTACCCGGTATTAAGGGATCTTTATATCGCCAAAAAGAGAGATGTTGACGCGATCGGGGCAACCCTGGGCCTCGATATGAAAACCACCGAGGGCCGCGCCCAGGCCGCCGAGGAATGGTTTGCCGGCCAGGCACAGCAAGAGATTGAATCCAGGTGGTTTGATCGCATGGTCCGGGCTATCCGGGAGTGGATCCGGGCCGCGGGTATCAAGTTGAAACTATCGGATGCAGAGATCCGGGCACTGATCGCAAATGCCAGGCAGTTTGCAAAAGCGGGCAAAGCGGTCGAGCCGATCGCCGGCGCCGCCCCCGCCTTTAGGCAAAAGAAAGAACCCCCGCGCAAGGGTAAAAAAATCGAGTATGGCCATATCCTAACGCCCGAGCAAAAAAAGCGAATGGCCGCGGCCAAAGGCGTAGGCAAAACGGCCTTTAAAGATGTTGCCGGCAAAAAATATGAGGAGTTAAAAGCACAACGGCAGCATTTTCCGGCGCTAAACCAGGTCGAGGATCCCAAACTCAGGGCGCAGTTTGCCGATATCTTGCGCATCCATCAAGAGATACCCGAGGTTGTCAAGCAGCAAACCGCCGATGTTATGCGCGGGTTTATCGAGAATTTGGGATCTGATGCCTATGATATTTACGCCACCAATATCATTTTGGCCGATATGGTGCGAGATATCCAATCAGGCCTTTTAAATGATGCCCTATTGACTAAGGGGCAAACCCTGCCTTTTGGTTTTGAATCCGTGGCGGACGTTGAAACCGCTTATAGCAAGTTTCAAGCCCTGGCGGCGGAGCATACTGAGATCCGCGATGCACTGGCCGCCCGGAAAAAATATATCTCTAAAATGGTTGATGGCCTGGTCGCGCACAAGATCCTTAAAAAAGAGGTCAAAAATTACGATGATTATTACCACCACCAGGTTTTACAGTATTGGGGAACCAAAGATAAGAAAAAGGGCAACGTAGCAACCGGATCCCCGGACGTTCGCAAACACTGGCGCCCATGGATGGTTGCCCGCAAGGGATCCCTGCTTGATTATAATACTGAATATATCGAGGCTGAATTTGTCGCGCTATCGCAGCAATTAGCCCAACTTGAAACCGCCCGGGTTTTAGAACGCCTCCGGAAGATGGCTGATATCAAGCCGGAATTGCACCAGGAGGCAACTGAAAAGAATCTTGAACGGTTTTACCAGGAGGCAGCCGAACGCCTTTCTAAAACCCTTAAAACTCCTTTGACCGCCCAGGATGTTATGAACGATGAGGAGTTAGACCCCCTAACCCCGTATCGTAAAAAGATCGGCATGGCCCGCGGGGCCCTCGAACGGATGGCGTCAAAAGGCGAGCTCGAGGCAATAGATTCCGGGTTTGATGATGTTGTGCAATCCCTGGCCCAAAGTTTCGAGAATAAAAAGGATCCGGAGAATTACGATCCGCCGGGCGAGATCTCGGACGGCAAATGGTTTGATTTTCTGGCCTACCTGGTTAGAACCGGCAAGCCCGGATCGAATTGGGCGGCCACTATCTTTAAAAACATTCATGCCCGCAAAAACCAGATCCGGACCGACCTGGGCAAAAACTTTTTAACGTGGCAGCAATTAGTTCCCGAGGGCTACACACAATGGAAACCGGAACCAGGTAAAGGCGGGTTTTGGGTTAATACGATCACCGATGGTATGTTGAGGGCGGTGGTTGCCGGCGAGGCGGAGCTCAAAGAGGAAAACGTCAAACAGGCGTTGGCCAAAGGACAGGAATTAGTTTGGGTGTTGCCGACCGGCCTGGCTGAAACCTTAGACAATTTCAGGCCTCCGCCAACGGATAAGGCCCTGGGGCAGATATCAGAGGCGGCGTTACGGGCCTGGAAACAGTATATTCTAATCAACCCAATGCGCGTGCTCAAATACAATTTAAACAATATGAGCGGTGACTTGGATATCGTCCTGGCCTATAACCCGAAAATTCTAAAGGGGATGAAACAATCTCTTAGGGATCTCAGGGCCTTTGACAAGGGCAAGGCAACCGGCAAACTAAAAGCGGAGCTCGATCAGGCGCGTAAGTTGGGCGTGATAGGATCCGGATGGAGCGTGCAAGAGGTTGAGGATATCACCAAACAAATGGGCCTCGATAAATTTGTGCGCGGCATTATCATGGGCGAAAAGCCCAATCTGGCCGTTAGGTGGTGGGAAAAGTCGAAAAATTTGACAACCTTGCGCGAGAACCTCTTGCGATTGGCATCTTTTAGGCACTTCCAAAAAGAAATAGCGGCCGGCAAAACCGTTTATGGCGCGAGCAAGCCGGTTGAAATAGACGCCATCAAAGACGATACCGAGCGGGCGGCGAAATTGGCCCGGGAACTGGTGGGTGATTATGGGAATATCTCTCAATCCGGCCAATACTTGCGCAAGCGCATGATGCCATTCTGGTCTTGGATTGAGATTAACAGCCCCCGGTATGCCTATATGTTGCGAAATGTCCGCTATGAGGGCCGCGAGGTCGGATCCCGGCCGCTTGCGATCGCATCTAAAAAGGCGGTAACAAAGGCGGTCGGTTTTGGAATCAAGGCCACAATGCTTTATACCCTGGTCCAATTATGGAATATGCTCTTATTCCCGGACGAGGAAAAGGAGTTTGGCGAGGCCGGGCGCCGGCAGCTGCATTTGATTTTAGGCCGGCGATCAGACGGCACGATCCGGTCCGTTCGGTTCCAGGGCGCGTTATCAGATACCCTATCCTTTTTCGGCCTCGAGGACTTCCCGGACGATATCAAGGATCTGGCCAAAGGCAAAAAGACGCCTCTCGATATGATGAAAGAGGCCGGGATCGCGTTTGTGACCCGGGGGATCCACGCCCTCCGGCCCGAGCCAAAAATGCTTTTTGAAACCTTAACCGGGCAAACGACCTTTCCGGATCCGTTTAGCCCGAGGCCCATACGGGATACCACAGAGCACATACTCCGGACGTTCAGCCTTGATAAGATTTACAAGCGCCTGATCGGCAGGCCTGGGCGCGGTAAAAACATGGCCGAGCATTTCATGGCCGATCTGCAAAGTCTGGTCCTTTATAATTCGGATCCCGGCGAACAGGCCTATTATGACGCCCGGAAAATGGTGATCGATTATAAAGAAAAGATTGGCGAGGAAAGTGGCGGCGGCAAGCCGACAAACAAAGGCAACGCCCTATATTATTACAAACAGGCGTTGAAATACGGCGATTTTAAGGCAGCTGAAAGATATTTGTATGATTATTACTATAAATACGGTGGCACCACCACCGGCCTTAAAAGGTCAATTACAATGGCCCATCCTCTATCCGGCGTTAAAAAAATGCAACGGCATAAATTCCGGAAAAGCCTAACGGCAAAAGAGGCGGAAAAATTGGAACGGGCTATCAAGTGGTATCGAGAGGTTTATCAGCGGCAGAGCCCCCAGGTTAGCAGGGCGGCGATGAAAAGGGTTCGACAGCAAAGGATGGCGGACCGCCTCGAGGATTAAGCGGGCCGCCCGCCCTTGATATAACGCAGCATAGGCGGTTGATCCGCCGGCGTTACATAGGTGATACCTTTCCAGAAATAATAGGCCAGGCCATCGGCAGAGTGAAACTTATCACCATACCGGATGGCCCTGGCCAGATCGTGAGGATCGGCAACGAACACCTTTTGTTTTTCGAGATACCCAAAAACGGGCCTGTCCTCATCCATCACTTTACCCACGCGGCCGGTTTTTTTGGCGAGCTCTGAACCCTTTTAAGCGCCCGGGTTATCCCCTTGATCCCGACTTGGCCGCCATCCGGCGCCGGGCCCGCTATCCACTTGGCATCGCCCAGGTTGTAATCGATCGCGGCATACAGGGCGGCATCATCGGTGTATCGCCCGGAAATCCGGTGATCGGCAAATGTAACCATTTCCCGCACGTTGAGCTCGCGTTCAATTCGATCAAACTGCATAATGATAGCATTATCTGCAAAATTATTAAACTTTTTGATCGTTACCGGAAAAATTACGCCCAAAATGACCAGAACGGCCATGATCTCAATAAGCGTAAACCCCGTTTTGTCTTTCATCAAATAAAACATTTTGCGAACCTCCCTTGATTATCTTACCATTAACGTACCGCTTAATCACTTGGATCGCCGCATCGGACCCCTTGCAACACACGCAATAGTGCCCTGCCCTTGCCAATCGCTTTAAATATTCAACCTGTTCGGAGGATGGATCTTTACCACCGGCCGTTTTTAATTCAATCCACAGGCCGATATATCCGCCCCTGGCCACCGGCAGCTGAATGTCCGGTTTGCCCTTTTTCATGCCTGATTTTTTCCACTTTGCCAGGATCTTAAACGGTATTTTTGTGCCGCCCATAATCGATCCGGACATTAACCAAAGATCCGGATACATTGATTCGTACATGGCCGCCCACAAGAAAACCGCTACCTGTTCGGCATATTCTGATCGTTTTTTTGAATAATCCATCCCGGCGTCACTCCTATGCACTTTGAATGTTTCATGTGTAACAGGCCACCATGGTATAGAAAAATTTCATCAGAAACGGCCCTGAGAGGGCCCAGGCGATACGAACGCCGTATGCCTGGGCCCCAGGGCCCCGATATCTTTTCCTCACAAATTTGGCCAAATAGCCTTATAAGATAATCGAATTTCATGGGCACCCCTACTTAATTTCTGTTATCGGCATTTGTCTTTTAGAACTTTAGCAAATTATCCTAATCAACTTGGATGCCGTTTTCACCAAAGATTAACCGGTGATTGGATAAACCAACGGCCTCTTGCTTGTGAGAAATGTAAAAACAGGTATCAAAACCGCCGATATCCATCATGGATCGATATAATCCGATGAATTTAACGGCGTTTGCCGGCGATAAAGCGCCGTCCTCCTCATCCATGAGCACCGTTTTGAAGTTTCGACCGCCCTTTTCCTTTGATAACAGGGTGAGGGCCAGGCGTAAGGCCTTTAGGATCCATACCGCCTCGCCTCCGGATTTGTTTTCCAGTAGCGTTTCGGAACCGTCCGGATCCATAACAACGATATTTAGAACCTCTTTGCCATCGGCGTCCTGGGTTTCAAACCGGATCGTATTGCCAGGGCCAAAGGTTGAGATTAAAAGATCGTTGGCATAGGCCTCGATCGTGGGCGATACGGCATCAATTTCAAGCGCCTGCAAGCCTTTTTTACCGCACGCCGTTTTTAGATAGGTCCATTCTGAAACCTCGGCCGATATCTGCATTTTCCGTTTAAGGGTTTCGTTACGGACCTTTTTAAGATCGGCCATTTTTTCTTTAGATTTAGCAAGATCGGCTATTTTGTTTTCCGCCTGTTTGATATGCTCAACGTACCTGGCCCGCGACTCCCGGGCGCCCTTTAGGCCGGTTTCCATTATGGCGTATTCCTGGGCGGCGCCATGGTTGATCTTGATCTCTCCCACGCGATCGTTAAGGGTTTCGATCAATTTTTGGTGAGCGGACTCTTTAGCGGTATATTCTTTAGCTATCTCCGCGAGCTCGAGCTTTAAATCATCGATCGCTTTTTCATGGTTGGCGACCCGTATGGCGGCCATATCAAGATCGTTTAACTGTTTTGCATCCGCGGACAGTTCGTTAAATTCGGCCTCGAGGGTTTTCTTTTGGGCCAGTTTTACGCCGATAGACTTATTGATTCCATCGAGATCCTCGTTTACCAACTTGATTTTGGCCTTAATATCATTCGCGGAAAGCGCACATTCTTGTATCTTTTCCTCGGCCTTTTTTATAAGCGCGTTAAGGTGGTCCTCGGCCTCGCGGCGGACCTTGCGGATCTCATCGAGAGATTCTTGCTTGCCGTTTTCCCACCTGGTTGTATATTGAGCGATCTTATCTAATAGCTCGGCGGCGTCCTTTTTGGCCTGAATGGCATCGACAATCAGGCCGCACTTTTCGCTAATACAGTCCGCATCCTTTTGATCCAGGGCACCGGATTGCTTAATCAGGGCGGCATGGTTTGCGTTCATTTTGATAAAATCCGGATCCTTATCAATCGAATTTTCCTCAACCCCCTTATACCTGGTTGCCAATTCGTTTGCTTTGGCCTCGGCCTGCTTAATGATTTGGCTGTTCTGGTTATCATCAATAAGCCTTATGGTGGCCGCAAGGGATTCATTCAGGGCGCCGCGATCGCTTTGAATGGCCTCCCGGGCCGTATAAGCGATATCGAGCTCGCCGGCCAGGGTTCTGATCCGATTATCCAGGGTGATGCACCGGTCGGCAGCTGCGCGAATCCGCTCGGAGTCAAGTAACCTTTCCTTGATCCGGTTTAGATCCATTTGTGTACGGGCCATCTTTTCACCGATTGCGGTATGTTTGGCCGCCCTTTCCTGTTCGAGCGCCTTTAACCCATCCCGGGCCTTGCCTAAGTCCAGGGTGACAACCTTTAGTTGTTTCGATTTTTCCTCATTTAGCGCGAGCTCGGTTTTTGCATCCTCGAGGCCTTTTTGCAGGGTTTCGATCTGATGGTCGATATCTTTTAAAGAGGCCTCGTTTTCGGTTTTTTGAGTAACATAATTATCGATAGCCTCATCGAAACGGAACCCTTGATACAAAAGCAGATCGTTTTCGGCGCGGTTGAGGCTATTCTCGGCCGCGGACCCGATCCCTTGCAGCAACCCCAGGGCCATTTTTGTGGTATCCTCGAATATCTGATACCGTTCGAGGCGTAAAAACTCGGTGAATAACTCTTTAAGTTTCCCGGTATTCAGGTCAATCAGGCGCTTGCTATTTTGTGCGCAAAAGATCGACCAGAAAAACAGGTTAGGGGATCCAAATATTTCTTGAATCGCCGCGTCATAACTGGAAACTTTGCCATCCACCATCGGTTGATCGTTAATCCAGATAAAGCCCTCATCGCTCCGGGTAGTGTGTGCGTCCATTTTTATCAAGGTCCGGATGATATCCCCCTGATACTCGAAAGTTAATTCTTTCTGGCTATCCTTTGCAAAGCAGTGTTTTTTCAATCCTCCTTTTCGGCTTGCGAATTGGCGGAACGGTTGCAGGTTTTCAAGAATCGTGGTTTTTCCGCGGCCGTTCGGTCCATCGAGCGCCACCAGGCCGGATAGATTCCCGAGGGGCAGATTGATTTCCTCGAGGCCCATGCCCTTTTTCAGGCCTATAAATCCCTTTAGTTTTAAATCGATTAGTTTCATTATTCAGATTCCCCCTTTGCGAACTGTTTTTCGATTATGGCCATGACCGCCTCGTATTTCATCGATTCAATCCAATCGGCCTTTTCCAGGATCCCCGGCGCGACTTCCTCATCGGTGATCTCCGCCCGGGCGATTAATTTATCGCGCAACCTCTCAACGGCCAAAACTTTCGCACTCCGGACGTTTGGCCTCGGGAGCCTTTGCAGGATGATATCGACCTCTTTGGCGCCCCGGGCGATTAAGTCCTCTTTTATCGCATCCATATCAACGCCGGCCGCCTCATCGGCATAGAGCTTGATCTCGATTTGCATCTTGTCGGTGATCTCATCATCGCTGATATCGTAATCCTTGCCCATATCAAACTTGACCTTATTCATGGTGGCCGCCGGCGTGGTGATAAACTCAGATTCTACCACGTTCCGCGAAAAGCTGATGGCGGAGCCCTCGACCGTATGCGCGAAAAAGCCCTTTTCGGATTCCCGCTCTCCAAAGTCAACCCGGTAGATGGATCCGGAATAAAACACATTTGGCGCGACTTCCTGGGCGTGGTGGATATGCCCCAGGCACCAGATGGTAGGTTTCGCAAGTTGGAGTTGATCAGCTGACATTTGGATATCATAACCGATCATTTGTTGCGTGGGCGAGATCTTGCAACCCCGCACCGAAAAATGCCCGAGGCAGATATGAGGGCCGTCCACTTCAACACTGGCGGCCCCGAACCCGGCACAGATGGAAGTCAAGGCCTCCGCCATCTTTAGATTAACGTCCTCGATATTGCCGGTGGCCACCGTTTCAAGATATTGCTTTGTAGGTTGCGGCAGGCAGGAAACCATCAATTTCCTGAATCCGTATTTAAGGAATCCGCCATAATCCGTGGTATCGATTATCATCGAGGTTGGATGGTGGAACACCGTCACCTTATGGAGGCCATCAAATATTTTAGCGGCCAGGCCGTCATGGGATGGCGTTCCGATCAGGATCAGGACTCCAAACCGGGCGGCCTCGGCCAGGCGTTGTACCGTGATCATGGCCAGGCGTGCGGCATCTGAATCCAGGCGAACATCGGAGGAATTAAACATATCCCCTGTCACACAAACAAGATCCGGTTGAATCGTGGGCGCCTTATCCGTCATAAACTTTAGGCATCGGCCCGCCTCGATAATGTTGGCATCGATATGCCAATCAGCTGTATGCAATATTTTCATAGTTCCTCCCCTTTTGCGGTCCAGGCCAGGTAATCGTAAATCAGGCACGCCGGGCCCTTTACGCTCCGGCGCCCCTGTTCCCAGGCCTCGACCGTTTTAGCACTTACGTTAAACCGTTTTGAAAATTCGGCAGTGTTTTCCCCATAGAGTTTCCGGATCCGCTTAATGCGATCCGGGCTAAAATCATTTGGCATTGACGGATTATCATGCAGTGGTACTGTCGGCATCAGGATCCTCCTCCTAATATGGGATATCATCATCCGGCATCGCGGATAACGCATCATAAAAAGTTAAAAGGTGAACATCTGAAAATTGGCCCAGGGGTTTTTTCAACTGTTTTTTGTCATATCCTTTCAGAACCATGAGCTTTTCGATCATTTTGATCTTGTTTTTATCATCGGCGCCCTCAAAGTCGGCGCGGGCGACCTCGGCCGGATCCGGCGGGCCGGCGGCGGCAGCTGCCTCCTCGTAATCGGCATCCTCGATAGGCCCTCCGTTAGGCATGGCGGCGGGCTCGGGTATATCCGGATCCTCATGTGTTATTTGAGCGGCAGGCGCGGCAGGCGCGGCAAGCGCCGGCGGATACCCCGGAGCATGACCGAACACCTGGCCAGAGGCGCTTATCGCCGCCTGGGTGAGCATCATCTTAATGGCCGGATCCTCATAGTCTGGTTTAAGCGTTATGCGGACCACCACAAAGGGTTTTTGCAACTCCGCCGGCGAATAAAATGCTTTAAGGCCTAAAAGATCGCGCATAACCCGGGCCTGGGCCCCTGATTCACAAAGTTGGACCTTATATTCGCGGCGGCGCCGTACCTCTTTCCGGGCGTTAAAGTTGATATATTCCTGCCTCTGATTTTCGGTTAAATTATTGGGCCAGGCGGTTTTTGCCTTATCCTTGCACCACTTTTTCATTTTTTCCTGGTACAACTCTAAAACCTTTTCCTCAATGACTTCAAAATCCATCGCGTATGTTTTCACACACATAACCACGGAGGCATCGGCCTTGCGGATAAACCCTCCGGCCTTAAAGCTGATATACTGGCGATCAGACCCGTTATCGGTCCGCATCGTATCTATCATTTCAATGCCGGCCAGGTTTGATAGCTTTTGCAGGCCATGTTTGTTGATGATCATTTTATCTTTATCGTGTGAATATACGTCACCGTCTTTAGGATTAGGCGAGAGCTCGATATGTTCAACCGTAACCGAGTGGAGGGGTGTTAGGCCCTCGGTGGTGATCGCCGGCGTTATGATATTCCATCCATCCTGCTTTGCCTTTTCCATCGCCAACAAAAACTTTTCTTTTGCATCCATTGATCAATCCCCTTTCTTTTTAAATTGTTTGGCCAGGGGGCAGGTGCCCCAATGCGGCCGGTAAACCTTAACCATTTGGCCGGCGCCTCCCTGGTTGATCCAGACCATGTTTTCCCATTGGGCGTCTATTGGCATTTTTTTCCCGCTCGCCATTTCAATAAACGCTATATCCGCCCCGCATTTACATTTATTTATATTCATCCCGGCATCCCCTCGCTAAAAATTTAACGGTTGAGGTTTCGACAACCCGGCCGGCGTTGCCAGGCAGTGTGTAGCAAAGGCAGTTTTCCTGGCCTAACCAGATATATCCATAATAGATCCGCGGATACTCATGGTTTTCAGTCGGCAGGAATTTGCCGTTCCGGGTGCGGTCGAAACAAAGTAAAAATTCTCCATCATCATCGATATGGACTCCGGCGAACATCAGGCCGCAATCCGGCAGCATATCCAGGCAGTAAAATCCGGCACTGGTCCGCTTGCCCCCAATATAAGAAATGATATCACCGGGCCATAAGATCTCACCGCAGGCCATCGGCATCCGGAGGGGCAGGATTGCGGGTGTTTTGTGTTTGAACGCGAAAATATAGTGATCCTGGGTGCAGATCAGATCATAATAATTTCGGCCGTGTACCCGTACTTTCATTTTTCCCCCTTTTCAAAAGGTCTTTGTTTGCCGCCCAACTTTTCGGCGTGCTCGGGCGTGGCCCTGGCCGGTCCGTTACTCCACATACCAAATGGGAATCTAAGGTTAGGATCCTGAAAGCAATAAAGGTGATATTGTGGTGTCTCTTCTTCTAAAACATTACCAATAGGGGCTTTACACCAACGGCATTTTTCTTTCAAGTTTGTAGTCTCCCATTCATGCATACATTTAGAACATTTTACATAAGGCATTATTTTTCATATCCTTTGATAGCTATGATACACCCTCTGCATATATGTTTTTCGGAATCTTCTGCTTCAACTAGAATTACCTCATCTCTACCTAATTCATCTCCATCTAGTGAAACTCCAAATACATAATCCTCTTCCCATTGTTGCTCACATAAATTACATTGATATATTGTTTTTCTCATTTAACCATTGCTCCTTTATAATTCTTTTTGCGGCTGATGTAGATTCGCGCCATCGATAACCCGCGATTCAGAGGGATATAATTCAACGGCCTCATGTTCCGGGCCAATCAACTGGTTTTTGATTTCCTGCAATTCGCGCCAATCGTGGATCCATTCCTTATCGCGCCGTTTAATGCTCAACCATAACATAGGCGGCCAATCCCGGCCCGGACAGTGCTCTCGGACCTCTACCTGATAGGTATCGTTTAGCCAGTGTTGGCCGCCCTTTAAGGATTCAATCACCCTTATAGCCTCTTTTTTGGAGCATCCGGATTTCCGCCGCAAGGCCTTGATTGTCGGTATCGGCAATATTGCCGGTTTGAATTTATCCACGGCCCCCCCCCGTAAAAGGCGAGATTCTCATCGCCCTCGGATTCGATCGCGGTTTCCTCATCGTCCGGGTAACAAAAATCGTCACCAACACCGCAGATTTCCCGGCAGTTTTCTGTTACCGTGGCGATACAATTAGCCTTGCCCTGCATCTTGCCGGCCTGATAGCCGACTCCCAGGCAGAACCCGGCCAGGATAACTGCAACAATTATGATGATTAGTTTTTTCATAGATCCCCCTTTAATTTAATCCGGTTACTCCAAATTTAGCTTTCCAGGCCTCCCAATCGGTGCCATCCCAGGAACGCGGATCGCGCATTTGATCGGAAAATAGAGCGTTAATCGTCATGCCCTTTCGGCTCCGGAACCTATTCCAGGATACGTTTACGTTCATCCGTTTGCTTTTGGTGGTATGGTCCGAAATGGTCCAAACAACCGTATAGGGCCCTTTAATATAAGAAAAAGTGCCATTTGGTTCATCGCCCGGGAAATGATAGCGGACCTGTTCAACGGTATCCCGGGCCAGATTGATGGCCTCTTGTTGCATATTGCCGGTGGTATTGAGCTTGATCGTTGTAATCGCCATACTTGTGGCCGCCATGACCGTCATTCCAAGGATCACCAAGGCGATCATTACCTCGGCAAGCGTGAACCCGGCCATGCGCTTTTTTGCCCACGGCCGATAGCTCCGGGGCAAAAAACAATCATTCATTTTACCGTTATCACGGTTGATATGGCGCCGGATCCCGGCAACATCGTGCATGAAATCAAACTCATCGAACTCGAGCAGTCTTTGCAGATCGATCATGCCGCCTAAGTGCGCGGCCGTTATATCCATTTCCAGATCGATCCAACTGCCCTCAAATTTGCCTATGCACCGTTTCATAATCAGCTGCAATTTGTTAATGTCCTCATCGGTCAGACTCATCCAATCTATCATGGCCTTATCCCTCCTTTGTTTAGGTTCTCTTTGGCAACGTGCTCTAACCAATAGATCTCATCCGGAAAGAGGTTTTCCCTCAATTCATCGATCAGCTTTTTATCAACCTCTTTCCGGAGTTCACCCTCTGTTAATTCAAAAACAAATGCCCTCATGGCTCCCCCTTTAGTTGATCATCAATCCAAAAGCCAAAACCATCATCATCCCACAGGCCCAAAACATCATACCTGCTACATAAGCCGTCCGCCGGGCCCTGGTGAGTTTCCCTGGTCTGATCATTTCAATCCCTCCTTTCAAATTTCGTAATAATTCTGAACGATCCATCCATGCTGTGCCAAAAGGGCTATGATTTGCCCCGGATTCAAACAGGGCAGCACAAAGTTTTTGCGTTTCATGGTTATCGCACTGGTGCATCTAAACCGGTATTTTTTTCGTTCCATGGGTATCAGATCCTTTCTTATGATCGGTTATCCAGGCCATCGCGGAGCTCGCCGGCGGCCAGGTAGGTTTTAAGGTCAACATCATCGGCCAGGAATTGACCGACATACACATCGAGGTCATTGTCATAAACCGTGTAGGACTCGCCGGCCTCCTCGATATCCTTATAGATGGTATACTGTTTTTTGTGTGTGCCATCGCGGTCGAGGCGTTTAAGGCGGAACAAAAATTCATCTGACCCAATATCTGCATGGACCATTTGCGCGGCAGCTTTATAGGCCAGTTTGGGCGGCATTTCTTTTTTGAAATGGTTCTCGTACAAAGTCACACACTGAGCGAGCGATAAGGTTATTTGCATGGCTTTCCCCCCTTAGACATAGATATCGATTTCTGGTTTGTAGCACTCCTCAATGAACCGATTGTAAAAATCGTTCGCGGCACGCATGAAACCAATATAGCGGGCCCACAACTCATCGCCTCGGTTCCCCTCAAAATACCGCTGAAAAAGGTATTCCCCTCGCCTGTTGAGAATCGTCATAATTTTTATAAAGTGTGATTTTTTCATTAGATATCGTACCCCCAATAGGATTGAACCAGGACGCGGTTTTTAACGCGCCAAATGGTTGCATTGTGGCGGAAAAACCGGCCAACTCCGCCATAATAGGTTTCCAGGTTTAAGGCACATATCAGGGTATCATCGGAGATCCCGGAAACGGCGGCAGCCGGCAGCAAAAACCAATCGATACCGCTTTCGGTATCGAGAAAATCCTTAGTGCCTCGGTATTTTACAGCTTTTTGAATGTTGTCTTGAATTTCATTAAACATTAAAGGCCTCCTCGATTAAGAATTGAATGGCGTCATGTTTGGTAAAAAAAGGACCGATGCCAATATGAGAGATCAGGCTATAAGCGCGGAAAAAACCGCCCTGGGTTTTGTACCAAAAGCCGATCGTATTAAATTTGGCGCCTGGCGCCGATACATGGACTCTATTATCTGGTTTCGTTTTCATTAAGCTACCTCTTTCCAGTGGTCGCAGGCCTTGCAACCACCGATTTTATTAAGGCCGGCAAACTCCTCGAGAGTCGCGCCGATCTTAACGGTATGGCCAATTTCCTTTTCGATGGCCACACACTCGTTAAAAATATCAGGACGGAGGCCCGCCGATGTTCGGATATCGCTCGGCGTGCCAAATATGCAGATGATGCAGGAAAGGCGGCCCAGGTGCTTATAAATCCAGTGAGGCCTTTGGCCGGCCGCGGCGATCCGCTCAAATACCTCTTGCGTGGTAAAATCGAATATCGGCAGTAGATCCCAAACCTCGCGGCCGGCCTTGCTCAGTCGGTTATTTATTTTGATGGGTTTTGCTTTTGCCCGGGTGTAAGACTCCTCGGCGCGAATCCCCATGCAATTAACGGCCAGTTTGGTGCCCCTGGCTTTTAATTCATGGCGGATAACCTTTTCGATCGGAGTACGTTTCAGATCGGAAGTGCACTGGCGGTATTTAGGTGACGGCCACATACCCCGCTCGCGTACCATTTGAAAAAAGGTTCGGCGCGATCGGCATTTGGTGATCTTGACGCCGGCAGGCGCGGTATTAACCAGGTGATCGAACGCGCCATCCCAATCCTGTTCAGCCAGATCGGCGTGGACGATAACAATTTGATCGACCGGAACAAGGCGCGAGATCTCGAGGGTTTGGGTTTGAGAATCCTTTCCCCCGGAATGGTTGACAAAAAAAACAGCCCCACGGTCGCGGAGCTCGATTATTTTTTCGGTCATTTCCTGGTTTATATGTTTCATACCTTTAACCTCTAATATCTGTATCGGCATATTTATTTAGGACTTTAGTAAAATTATCCCACTTTGGGGGATTATTGTCAAGAAATAAAAAGATTGACAAATAAATAAATCAGGATATAAATAAAATATAAAACAAACCATATATTTTTGGAGGATTATTAGATGAAAATTGAGGCATTTCATAATTGGGAGTTAGAGCGGGCCCTGGTTGAAAAAAAAAGGCCGAGTGTTGAGATCGCAAAAATAGCCGGCCTTGATCCAAGTGTTTTTTCATATATCAAGCGCGGGCGGATGAGGCCGACCGATGAGGAGGAAAAGGCGATAGCGGCGGCCCTGGAAATGGAGGTTAAGGATCTATTTGTCATTAGAGAAACCATCATCAATTAGAGAGGCGATCCGATGGCAAAAAACGGAGCTCCGCAAATCGAGGACGGATATACGAGGCTTGCGAATGAACTATTGGAGGCCTTGTGCCGATTAAAGTGCAGTAACGCCGAAATGCGTCTGGCCCTGGCAATCATCCGATTAACCTATGGGGTTTATGGTCGTAAGTCGGCAAAAATTGAAACCCGGGAATTGATTGAAAAGACAAATTTGCCAGGATGGCACATTGGAAAGGCCCGGCAAAAATTAATAGATCGAAATATAATTTCTATTAGCCTGGGGGCCAACCAAAAGGTCAAAACCTACCAATTTAACAAGTATTATAAGAATTGGAAAGAATTGGCCCAGGGGCCAAAACCTACCCCAGGGGCCAAAATTGGCCCAGGGGGTACAGTAGTTGGCCCAGGGGGTACAGTAGTTGGCCCAGGGGCCAATCCTACCTTATATAAAGAAAGTATAAAAGAAAATATAAAAGAAAGTACTGGCGCCGAAAATCCGGCGCCGGATCCTGCCCCTCCCCCTGAGAAAAAAAATCCACCGCCACCATACGAAAATATCATTTCTTATTTTAACAAACTAACCGGATCCAACTTTGACCACCGGGCAAAGGAAACCCGGGCGGCGATCCGGGCCCGTTTTAAATCCGGATTCACCGAACAGGATTTTTATGATGTGATCCTCTGTAAAACCGACCAGTGGATCGGTGATCCTAAAATGATAGCCTATTTACGGCCAGGCACGTTATTCCGGCCTACCAAGTTTGAGGGCTATCTCATGGAGGCCAAACGCCGCAAAAAAGTAACTATTTCAGAGAATCAAAGGATCAAAGAGCGCAGCTTTAGGATCGCGGCGGGGATATTGCGCGAATCAGGCCAGGAGGCCTGCCTGGCATATTGTCAGGATAAACGAATTAACGGAGAGGAGTTTAAGCAGTGGATTTTGAAGAATACAAACTAACGATCGATGAATTTTTTGATTTTATAGATCAGGACCGGCCTCCAAATAAGGCAATCAATTCCTGGTTTGGCTATTTTGAGAGGTTGAGCCTACAAACATTTGCGGCGGTTTTAGATGTTATGAAAGCAGAATTGGACCGCCGGCCCTATAATATGCTCAATAAAATCAGGGAATATGTCAGTATTTACTATCGAGAACACCCGGAGGCGAGGCCTAAATTACCAGATGAGGAGTGTGCTGATTGTTTTGGCCAGGGCTATTTTATTGCAAAATACACTGGACCAGACGGCCGGCCGGCCACCGGCCTTATTTTGTGCGGATCCTGTGAGAATTGGCAAAAGGTCCATGGCACCACCAGGGGCAAACTCCGTCTTAAAAGGTTCGAGGCGGAATATAAGGGGTTTAAAATTGAAAACGGATAGAATCTTTTACATAAAATCGCTAAAGTCCGAGGAGTGCCCGAATTGCGATAATTATAAAAAAAGTGGCAACTCCCTTTGTTATAAATGTTTTAAACAGCTGCCCCATGAGATCCAACGGGCGCTTTACCGGCCTATCGGTGCGGGTTATGAGGACGCCATTGAATCAGCTTTTAAATTTTTAGGCGATTAAAGGAGGGAATTAATGGAAAGTCACGATTTGATTCACAAATTACAAATAGCGGAAAAGGTTGCCTGGTCACTTCACGGCCTGCCCTACCGATGGGGCGGTGATGATCCGGTCGAGGGTTTTGATTGCAGCGGATTGTGCATCGAGATTCTAAAGAGCGTGGGGATCCTGCCTCGAGAGGGCGATTGGACGGCGGCCGGCCTTTATGAAAAATTTACCGAGGCCAGGTGTCAGAACCCGCGTTTAGGATGCCTGGCGTTTTGGTGGAATAACGCGAAAACAAGGATCATTCATGTTGAATTTTGCCTTGACTCTAAACATACGATGGGTGCGAGCGGCGGCGGATCCGAAACAACCTCCGCGGACGCGGCGGCGGCCCAAAACGCCTATATAAAACACCGGCCGATCGATTTCAGCCATCCCCGCCTGGCGGGATTTATGGACCCATTTAGATAACCAGAATGTATTCCGATATGGATTATATAACACCGGTCCGGATCCCATTGACCGAGGACGATCTGCATTATTCTGTGTGGTTGGGTAAATTTCGGTGGAAACCTTTTAGGTATGCAAAAAAGCGAGGGATCGAGGGTGATACTAAAAACAGCCGGAATTTTTTTGAGAATAAGGCGCCCTGGTATCGGAGTTTTATCGGCGCGTGCGGTGAAAAGGCATACTCTAAATTTTCTAATTGGCCGATTATCGAAACCACCTGGAATGATGGCCGGAGCTTTGAGGATGGATCTGATTTTCCGAACGGTTTTAACGTAAAGGCCTCCGAGATCAATAATATGCCGAATTTATTAATCCCGGTCGACCAGTGGGATCGGCACAAACCTAAAGGTTATATTCTGGCGTGGGTGAGGTTGCGCGAGAGGGAGTGTTTTCTTTTAGGCCAGGCACTGAGAACCCTTGTTGATGAAAAGAAAATTTATCTTAAAAAGGGCGAGCGTAAGATGAAAGTTGATACCTATTGGACCGATCGAGAATATTTAAGTATAGCGGATTTATTTTGAAAAAGCGCGGCCCAGGGCGCCCGAGAAAAGAACCCTCCGGCCTGGATGCGATCGTCCGAACCGTTTTGGAGTTGTGAGAGTTGAAAATCGATCTCGCCGTGGGTGAGCTCATTGAAATGATCGAGGTTGTCAGTGGCGCGGAGCTCGAGGCGGGTGATCGTATGGATATAATTATTAACCTGTTAAAAAAAGAATTTGATGAAAGGAGGCGATTAAATGCTGAAAGACCCGGTAAAGGATCCGGAGATATTAGAGAGTCTTAATGAGCTCCGGTTATGGTTGGATGGATTTTTGTGCGATCGGGAGGTCGATGATGCCGCGGGCGAGATCTGGCCCAGGGCGATAACCGGCCACCACCTTGATGCACTGGAAACCGTCCTAAACTACATGAAAGAGGTACAACATACCGAAACGGAGGAACCATGATCAACGAAAACGAAACGGGCGGAGCGATCGAGCCCACCACCGAGGCGGACCTTAAAGCCATGGGCGTGGCGCCCATGACATTTTTTTCCGAGCATTGGATGGATCCGGAGGATAACCCGGCCGGCGGAGTGGCCACCGGTTTAGGCTTTACTATTTCCTGGCAGTGTGGGCCCCTGGCCCTGCCGGATGGATCCCGGCGGGTGCCAAACGGCGCCTTTGTCGAGAATGTGATATTCGCGGCCATCGACCGGATTCAACTTTATCAGCGTTCAAAATTCAAATGCGATGAGAACGAGGCGGCCCTTTACCATCTAAAAGCGGCCTTAGAGGCACTCGAAACCAGGACGGCGGGCAGGGAGGCCCGGGGCGTGGAGGGCACAAATAATGTCTGATTTAAAATTCGAGCTCGCGTTTCCGTATCGTATCATTATCGAGCCAACGGTGAACGGGGGGGTCATTGTGAGTGTTGGATGCGCTCAATTATCCTATGAGAACACCAACAAAATGCTAAAGGCCCTTAAACAATATTTTGCGGATCCGGAGGCAGTTGAAAAGGCCTATTGTAAATGTAACGCATTACGCGCCGGCGGTGGCCCGGTTGCGGTGCCTGATCCAGGGTATGTGCACCAGAACCGTCCGCAACGTGAGGAACTAACAACGGTGGAATCGGTGGAGTTGCGCCATCCTATAAGAATATCCGGACAGGCAAAGGAGCCCGAGCCGGCGGGTGCGGGATAGATTAACCGCCTGGCCGGGTGACGCGCTGATAATCCTTTTAACAGTAGCCGATTGAATATCAATTAGGATTGCGGCCCGGCCAGGTTTTTATTAATGCACAAAAACTAACGGTAATAAGGGGGAACCATGAGCGATAAATTAAAATTACAGACAGTTAAGCAGGCGGCCATGCGGACGATCGATAAGTTTTTCGAGCAGTACGCGGATGATATCCAGGTGGCCTTTATCGATGGCGGCCATAATGTCAAGGTCGGTTTCGGATGCCAGATTGCCCGGACCGATAAGGGCAAGATCGGAGTAAAAACCGAGATCAACTTTGTTAAGATCCGCGTTAAGGATTCCGAAACCATGACCTATGATCCGGATCAGATCCTATTTGATTTTGAGGAAAATGGTCGGTTATGAAAAAGAAAAGGTTAAAATGGATAATGAAAAAAAAGAAGTAATTATTGAAAACGATTCACCGTTGCTGGGCCTTATCATATTTACGGTATACGGTTTATGCCTCGGATTTATTTTAGGATTTTTTGCCGCAAGGCATTTATTTTAAAATTTTCGGATGGATAGAGTTGAAAGGGGGTTTTATGCTTAAAAGTTTGTGGGGCAAGTTCCTTTGCCTGATCGGTGATCATGTGTGGACCGGTGATGCTATAAAGGGTATCGCGCCGTCAAAAGAGATTGCCGAGCTCGCCAAACGGGATCCCCTGGCCGGCTTTATAAAGTATTCAAAAATGTACTGCGATCGGTGCGGAAAGGTATCAAACCTTTCATAGGAGGATCCATGCAAGCTCATCATATCATAGAGGATTTAAAAGAGTTGGCGCCTAAATATATAGGTGAGAATCTAAAGCACATTCCGGAGCTCTGTAAGCTAATTAAATCAAGCCACAAATTTCATTATGGCGATATGGAGAAATTGAGCGAGCTATTTCCGGAACCCCTTAGAGCGTTTCAAGATTCAACGATGCGAGAGGATTTAATTTGGCCTTATGATTTATGCCTATTTGAATATAATCAGGTATCCCGGCGAAACGGCGAGTTGATACAATACGCCATTTTAGCACAAACTTTCGAGGAGGCGCCAAGTGAGTTTGAGTTTCACGCCTTTTATAAATCCGGCAGCTTGACGGCCGGCAAGTGGTTGGTGGAACCTTTGTTTTGTTACGTTAAGATGGATGGGGATATAGAACCAGGCAAAGGCAATACTAAGATAATGTTAGTTTGGAACCCGGGCGAATCCGGCGGCATTGATTTTGATCCGCCGTTTGAAGTTACCGATTATTTTGACAAGGTTTACACTGCTAAGTTTTGGGTTATCATTTGCGCTTTGCGCTTGCTCAATGCCGAGGGCGTGGCGGTCAAAACGATATGGCCGAAAAAACGATTGCAGGCGGCCAGGAAAAAGAAAAACAAGATCCCCCTATTCACCTACAAAACACTGGTAATTGATCCGAAAAAGCCTCGCTATCCCGATGGCGAGCCAAAGGATATGTGGAAAAACCGGTTGCATTTTTGCCGGGCCCATAAAAAGCATTACTCAGCAGAGCGGCCGGCGTTTGGCCATTTTGTCGGCACTGTTTATTGTCCTGCTCACATTCGAGGTAATAAGAGATTAGGCGCGGTGATTAAGGACTATGTGCTCAAAGCCGGCGGAAAGAGGTATAATTGATCTATGTCTATTATTGGGGCAATAACCCGGTAAGAGCCAGGTTGAAAGGCCGGCTATGCTTTCGCCTCGCTCATGGCCGGCTTAATTCATGGCTAATCGAATTTTTAGATACCGGCGAACGGGTTGTCACGGATCGCCGGGCGTTAAGGCGGTGCGCATGATAGATAAAGACCTAAAGGATTGGATTGACAATGCAAGCTATTACGCATTAATGAATAGATGGCGCTTTTCCAAACCCGGCGATCCTGCTTTTCAGGGAGAGGCCGGAGATTATTACAAAAAAGTGATGCACGCGCAACGGGAGGCCGTGGGCCCGGCCGAGCATACCAGGATAAGCAAGAGCCTGGGATTCAAAACATAAAGGAGGTAGACCATGCCCGAGTCAAAATTGTATATCGGCACTAAATTGATTAGAGCGTTTCCTTGCAGTGAGAACGATTTTCGGGAGAGCAAGGGATCTCCGACACTGCATGATAACCGCGAGGGGTATCAGGTGCTTTATCCAGACGGCTATCGATCGTGGAGCCCCAAAGAGGTTTTTGAAAACGCCTATCGAGAAATCACCGAGGATGAAAGGGGGTTATTTTAATGCCAGATGAAAAAGAAATCAAGTTAGATCCCATGAAAGAGGTAGTGACGGCCGGCAATATCCTGGAAATTCTAAAAAGGGCGGCCGCGGCCCAGGGGATCCAGACGCCGATCGGTCCGAGCAAGTTGCAAATTGGGGTTGCAGAGCAAAACGGCCAGGTGATTGTTAATTTTGGTCGGCAGGTCCAGGTGTTAAGTTTGGACCCGCTCGAGGCCTTGAAATTTTGCAAGACGATTTATGATGTTGTGAAAAACCTGAAAAGGCCGTTTGATGGTCACAAAACGGCCGAGGATCCAAAAGAGGTTGACAAACCCGAGTAAATAGTCTTATCCTATGCAAAATTCATCATCCTGAGTCAATTTAGCACGTTTTCTGGTGATCTCATGGATCCATCAATTCAATCTTCTTCTTTTGCCGAAACCCCGGGGAGTGACCGCCTCCGGGGTTTTTGCATTTAAGAGGCCCCAATTATCTTTTCGGAGCTAATCTTGTGCTTTTAAAAGACATTCATATCCTGATAGGTTTGGCGGCGATGTTTCTGGCGGCGGCGGCGGCGGTATGGGGCACAATCCGGTTTGCGATCCCGAACCTGAGAGATGGCATAGGCCACCTTTCGGTCAAGATGCAAACATTGGAGGGCAACTCCATGACAACAAGCCAATTTAAAACGGAATTTGAGCGGTTGGAGAGTCAATTCCAGGATCATAAAATCACCTGCCAACGGATCGTGTGCGGGCGGATAGATGAAATAAAGGTTGATTTAAGGGATATGGATAAGAGGCGTGAAACCGCTCGAAAAGAAATGGTGCCCCTGCATGATTTTGACGTTTACAAGGATTCGATGCAAAGGCACGTTGTAAGCATTTCAACGAAATTGGATAGGCAATCGGATTTGTTATCTCGCTTAGATGAGCGGGTATTGACTTTGTTAAAAGCTAACGGAAACCATAAGTCAGCGAGGCGGATTAATGGACGATAAAAGCATGGTTGATCAATTAATGGCTATCGTTTTGCCGGCGGGATTGTCGGCCGTATCTATCATTTTAACCTGGTTGCTTTATGAGCTCCGGAATTGGGTAAAGAAAAAGACAGACTCCCAGGCCCTTGATGATTCGCTCGCGGTTTTGGGGCAGGTGATCCAAAACACGGTTACTCAGATCAATGAAACGGTTAAGGAGGCGGCGGCCGATGGTGTCGTATCCCACGCGGAGGCCGTACAGCTGAAATCGATGGCGATTGAGCGGATCAGCCGGCAGATTCCCCCGGGCACCAAAAAGATCCTGCAAGCAGGGATCGACAACCTTGATGATTTTGTATCGGGTCAGATCGAAGTGGCCCTAATCAGCACCAAACGGATGAAAACCGATGCCGGGATGCAAGAGCCCAGGATTCCGGCCCAATAAAGGAAAGGAGATTCTTAAAATGGGAAAACAGATCCGTATTGAAATCGCAGATTGCATGGTTTATGTCGTTTGTCTATTCCTGGCCCTCGCACTGGCCGGCGGAGGATGCGCACAATTCCAGGGCAATCCGATCCCCGAAACGCCAAAGGGGCAATATGTCACGGCCCGCAAGTTTTATAATGACCAGGTTGAGGCCCTTACGGCCTACGCACCGGTTTTGACGCAAGAGCAGAAAGCGAATATGCACAAGGACTTGACTCCGGTGATGGATGCGATCGAAACTACCCTCGATGGATGGAAAATAGCCCTGATGGATCCAACGAAAGATCCGGCCGAATATAATTCCGCCTGGCTAAGACTCCGCGGGCAGATGGTCGGTATTATCGCCAAGTATCTTAATGAATAACCACAATTAAACCAGGAGGTTAAAAACCATGAACGCAAGTCAGCTTATTATCCTAATGTCGTTTTTAGAGGCGGGCGTCCGGTTGTATGAAAAGGCCACGGCCGGCAAGACGCCGGAGGAAATAGATGCCATGGCGGCCGATCAGGAATTGAGAACCAAAACCGTCCGAGCGGAGTTTGATAAAATTTACGGAGGTCAAACCGAATAACACCGAGGCGGGCGCCCGAGGGCGGACCTGGCCATAAAGGTGGGCGCGTAAGCGCGGATCCCCGGGGTTGAATGTGGCCCCGGGGATCAAAAAAAGGGGATATCATGGATCAAGAAAGTACGTTTTTAGAGCTATCCGATGATCAAATTGGCAGAATCGTTCACGGAATGATCGCGCTTTTTGCCGGGGTTGTCAGTGGGGTTACACGCGAACCGGATATCGACAAGGTAAATCCGGTCGATAAGGAAAGTTTTGAGGACTTAACGCTTGCAATTATTGAGGATCCGGGCATAAGGCCCCGGGAGTTACATGAAAAATGGGTTGTAACTACCCAACAAATGATCGCGGATAATGCCCTCGATGAAAAAAATGTTGCCAGATTAAAACCTTACATGGTATCTTTTAATGAATTATCATTAGACAAGCAAACAGAATACCGGTTACAGGTGCAACTTATCCGCAACCTGGTAAGGTATAATAGAAATGGCGAACGGGCACACAAACGGCAACGGGAACGGCAACGGGAACGGCAACGGATATCCGGACGAGATATGGGAATCCGTAAAAGAGGAATATCTGGTCGGCCAACTTAGTATTGCAGCAATATCGCGCACTTATGGCCCGAGCCGTCAAGCCATAATGAAAAAGGCCGAACGCCTGGGATGGCACCGGCAGCTGTCCGATGATGTACGCGACTCGATAAATAAAAAGACCATTGAGGCGGAGTTACAGGAGGCTATTACAGCTGAGAACTATTCCGAGGCGATTGAGCGATACGGTGAGAAAGGCGCCGGAGTTATTGGGGCCCACAAGGTTTTATTTACCAAAATCCTTAAACAGGTTGATGTAACCCTGGATGATCTTGAAAATGCCCAGGGTATCATGGCAAAACTAATGACAGCTGACCGCGTAAAGAAAAATCTGGTGGTGGCCGCAAGCCTGGCGATTAAAGAACGCAACACCACCTTGAAAACGGTATCAGAGGTACTATCTAAAATTGTACCGCTTCAACGGCAGGCTTTTAAGATTGATGGCGATGGCGCGGCAGCCGAATCAATCAATTATTATATCATTGGCGATCTGGATAAGCCGAGATATGCCGGGATGAGCAAGGACCAGATTCCGGCGGAAACAGGCTAAAAACACGCAAGCTAACACAAGCGGCACTCCGCGATCGGCCGAATATGGCGATCTAAGGAGGCCAATTTTCACGCGAAACCCCTAAAATAGGCCATTTGCAAGGATATTATGGAAAATGTGGCCAGAATTAATAGGCGTCAATTCCTAAAATCGATCGGTACAGGAGTACTGGCGATGGGTTTGGCGCCGGGTTTACTGTCGGCAGCCGGTCGGAATGTAGCACCGGCGCCGGCAGGTAATCCCCTCTTTACCGGCGCCATTGGTCGATATGATGGCGTAACCATCTTTGAGCCCACCGAAGTACAGGCCGCTATTCTCGAGGCCTTTAATAAAGGATCCGGCGCCGTCATGTATAAAGGTCGAGGCGTCCAGTGGATTCCAATGCAAAAAATGATTAGACCCCGGAAAGGATTCCGGCAGCAAGGGAGAGGATAATCCGATGCGGAAGATTGAAATTTGCCGTTATCAACCATCCCAATGCACGCGCCCGAGGCCGGCGAGGAACGAGTAACTTATGACGCGATTTCCACGATCCGCCAATTTCATAAGTCACCCGCTCAAATTCGCGCAATAGTCGGCCCTGTCGGATCCGGCAAGACCACCGGCGCCGCGTGGGAGATCTGCCACCTTATCCCCTGGCACCTTTACAACGAATTTTACATTAAAGAATGTAAATTCGTAGTTGTCCGCAACACCTACTCCGAGCTCCGCGATACTACCCAGGCCACGATATTCGAGTGGTTTCCATGGGGGCAATTCCTAAAGCAGGAGCAGAAATACACGATTAAGCACCCCGATGGCCCTACCGTCACCCTCTTATTTAGATCCTGCGATCGTCCAGACGATGTTAAAAAGTTTAAATCCTTAGAGATCACCGGTTACTGGATCGATGAATCAATCGAAGTGGCCGATAATATCAAAAGGATGCTCAAAAACAGGATCGGCCGTTTCCCCAAAATGAAAAAGGCAGTGGAATGGTACAAGGAACGGTTTGGGCCCATACCGGCCAACTGGATCACCGAGGACGGCAACGAAACCATGCCTCTACCCAGGTTTGGGATCGAAACAACGAACCCGCCTGATACTGAAATGCCTACCTATTATCAATTCGCCTGGCAGAATCCTGTGCCCGGCCCGATTCCTGAACAGCAACCGCTCCAAAACCATGAGGGCTTTTGGCAACCGCCTCGAGAAAACGAAAAATACCTGCGCCCTGGATATTACAACGATCTAATGATGGACTATAAAGACACTCCGGATTGGATCGAAATGTATGTGGACGGCAAGCCAGGTGTCCTGGTTAAGGGCAAATTGGTATATTATAATTTTAGGCGCGAGATCCATCAGGCCCAGGCGCCGCTGATCTGGACCGGGCCGGGCACCTTGTATAGAGGTTGGGATAACTCCGGGAATGTGCCCGCCTGCATTGTAGTTTTCAATCCCTCCCCGATGCGATTCCATGTTCTAAAAGAATTTTGCCACGATAAAATGGGGATCATCGATTTTACAAAGTGGGTTGTCGGTGAATGTAACAAGCTGTATGTCGGCGCCGAGTGGATTGATTACGGGGATCCGGCCGGCGCGGCTAAATTCAGTAAAAAAGAGGGCGGATTCACTTCCAACGCGCTTTTAATGGAGGAGGAGGGCGTAACGGTCGAGAGCTCAGAGCAGAACTTCACCGCACGCACCCAGGCGGTCGATGGAATCCTGGCCAGGATCGATGGATGCCTGATAGATCCGAGTTGTATTCGCCTGCTAAACGGGTTTTTGGGCGGATATCATTATAAAGAGATCGCCAACACCGGGGAGTATTTCAACGATCCGGATAAGAACCGGTTCAGCCATATTCACGATGCCTTTCAATATGTAATGGTCCGCCTGGTAGGGAATAAAAAGAAAAAGCGCGGGCAAGA
>Ga0307378_10000596_pt1 | contig 63299 bp, 47 predicted proteins | sample UN1MG_FD_202238 | JGI IMG/M metagenome (GOLD analysis project Ga0307378, IMG submission 202238) | Soil microbial communities from Risofladan, Vaasa, Finland - UN-1 | ecosystem: Environmental > Terrestrial > Soil > Coastal area > Acid sulfate soil | place: Finland: Risofladan, Vaasa | collected... | reverse complement strand
GGTGGAAGAATCATGGCCTCTAGACTGCGCCGAATTGAAATCGATATCGCCCAAACTCATTTGTAAGACCTTGTTAAAATATGCTTTACAGCAACAACAGCAGTTTTTAACGGGACAGTACTGATTGTCGATTGCGGATTGAAGATTAGCCGGAGGACGGGAAGGTAATCGGTTTTGGTTAACGCAGTTTTTGCTGTCGTTGTGTTGTTGGGTGGGTTGCCGGGGGCGGATTCGTACCTCGCCGGACATAATGCTGAACGCACCGGAAAGTTCAAAGAAGCCATCGGCGCCTATACGGCCAGTGCATCCGCGGATCCGTTGCTGGCGCCCTACGCCCGGATCAGTGCGGCCAGGTGCCTGGGCGCGACCGGCAGCCGCACACAGGCGGTGCAGGCGTTACGCAGCGTGCTCGCCGAGGTGCCGGAGGGGCCGTGGGTTCTTCCAGCGAAACTCGATCTGGCGGGCCTGCTGGCGCTGGACTCGCAGTTTCCCGCGGCCGCGGCCCTTTATGCCGAATCGCTCGACTTTGCGCCGAAGACGGCGGCGCCGAAGACGGCGGCCCCGAAGACGTGGAGCCCGAAAACGTGGATCGTCGATCAGTATGATTGGGCGGCGGCGGAGGTGTACGTCCGCGTGCCGGAATTTGAACAGCGGGCCTATGCCTACTTCCGCGATAACGTGGCAACCACCGTGCTCCGTCAGCGGCGCATCGATGCGGCGCGTTACCTCGAGAAGTCGCCTGATATGGCCGACCGGTTTGTGGCGCTCGATGGGCTGATCAAGTCAGCCGAATGCACCGATGCGTGGAAACTGGCGTTGCGGCTCCTGCCCGAGGCGGTTGGCGGCGGTAGCCCGGTGAACATTAACGTGCTCGCGCCCCTGCTGACGTCGAACAAACGGGCCCTGACGGACGCGCAGCGCGAAGCGTTCCAGAAACTCGTCAACGAGCACGGCGACAGCGACGCGCGCGCGCGCTGGATGCGCCTGGTTCTGGCCTGCGTCGCCCGCAGCCATTCGAGCGTTGGCAAGCCGGAGGTCGCGGCGTTGGCGTGCGACCTGCTCCTCAAGCATTTCGAAAAATCGGATCAGGCCGGGGATGCGCTGTATTGGCTGGCAAGCCGTTTTGCCCGAGACGAAAAAGACAAGAGCGCCGTCGAGCAGTACCTGCGCCTGGCCAAACATTGTCCCGATCATGCGCGGGCCGATTTCGCCCTGCTCGCCGCCGCCGGACTCCAGAAGAAAACCGGCGACCTCAAGGGCTGCGTCCACTCGCTCGAACAACTGGTCGGCCGCTATCCCCAGGGGCGCCATGCCGCCAACGCATGGTATTGGCTGGGAAAACACCACGAGGCCGCGGGGCATAAAAAAGACGCCGCTAAAGCCTTTCAGAACGCAGCCCAATTCGGGCCGGGCAACTATTACGCCCATTGCGCCGCATACCGTCTGGCCAAGGCGCGCGCGCGCGACGACGACAGCCCATCCAATGGCCAAAACCTCCGGGTGGACGGCACCGGCTCGTACATAGCGCCGCTGGAAATCGCCGCGGAAGAACGTGTAAACGTTCCTGACCCCGCCATGGACCCGCAGTTCGAGCGGCTGATGTTTTTTGGCAAGAACGGGCTCGAAGAGGGCGAGTGGGAAGCGTTGTACCTCGGCAAGCGGCTCGGCAACGGGGCCGAAGACGCCCCCGTTTACCGGGTCATGTGTGAAGCCGGGTATGCCAAGGCGGCGATGGATTTCGCCGAGGCGTACAACTGGGGGGTGGCCGACGGCAAGCGGACACCCGCGCGCATGCGGATCGAGTATCCCCGGTCGTACTGGCAACAGGTGCGGGCCAAATGCCGCGGCACCGGAATCGACCCGTACCTCGTGCTGGCCATTGCCCGGCAGGAAAGCACGTTCCGGCCCGCCCTGACCTCCCACGCCGGCGCCCGCGGCATCATGCAGGTCATGCCGCCCACCGCCCAGTGGCTGGCCAAGGTTGATCCCTCGATTGACGCGGCCTGCATCGCCAACCTCGAAAACCCCGACAACTCGTTCCGGCTCGGGATTGGTTACCTGTTGCGGATGGTCGAGCGCTCGAGCGGCAACCTCGTGCACGCCCTGGCGTCGTACAACGCCGGCCCCGGAAACTGCTCGAAATGGCTCAAAAGGTGGCCGAAAGCCGACCTCGAGACGTTCGTCGAAAACATCCCGTTCGGCGAGACCCGCAACTACGTCAAAACCGTCCTGGGCGCCTACGCCGCCTACCACTCGCTCTATCCGGCTGTGGAATGATGTGGCACGCCTATTTGGCGGGTGAGGCGTGATCTGCTATAGTTTTTGGGCTTGGGTTCATCCTGTTACGGGAAACGGCGGTTACGGAGAGGCCCCGCTTTTTCTTGCGGAACAAAAAGTCATGACCGGTACAGCACACCACGAACCAAGGAAGCGTGCAAAGACCAGAGGGGGTCAAGAAGTGGTCTTGCATGACGACAATTACCGCTACCGCGCGTTGTTTGACAGGATGACGGAAGGGTTTGCGCTGCACGAAATCGTTACGGATGCGCAAGGCAAGCCCTGCGACTATGTTTTTCTCGATATCAACCCGGCATTCGAAGTCCTCACGGGGCTGAAGCGCGAAGATGTGATAGGGCGCCGCGTTAAGGAAGTGCTGCCAACGGTCGAGCCGTACTGGGTGGAGCATTTTGGGCAGGTGGCACTCACCGGCACGCCCGCCCGTTTTGAGAATTACGCCGCGCCTTTGGGCCGCTGGTACGAGGTTTATGCGTACAGCCCTGCGCCGCGGCAGGTCGCGGTCGTCTTCCTGGATGTAACCAGGCGCAAGCAGGCTGAGGAAGTCTTGCAGCGATACGAACTGCTGGCGGCGAACAGCCGTGACATTATTCTATTTATGCGGCGGGACGACGGCCGCATCCTCGAGGCCAACGCCGCCGCCATCCGCGCCTACGGCTATTCGCGCGAGGAACTGCTCGAAATGATGGGGCGCGACCTGTGGAGCGATCGCGATCGCGATGCCGTCGAAGCGCAAATGGCGAAAGCCGGTGCCACGGGTATCCTCTTCGAGACCTTCCACAAGCGCAAGGACGGGTCGATATTCCCCGTGGAAGTCAGTTCGCACGGCGAAATAATTGCCGGGATTCGCATCCGCGACATCACCGAACGTCAGGAAGCCGAAAAAGCCCTCCGCGAAAGCCAAACCGACCTCAAGCACGCGCAGGCTGTTGCCCATACAGGCAGTTGGCGCCTCAACGTCCAACACAACCGATTGTCGTGGTCGGACGAGACGTACAGGATGTTCGGCATTGCCACGGGCACCCCCTTGACCTATGAGACGTTCCTGGATGCCGTACACCCCGATGATCGGCAGTACGTCGACGAAAACTGGATGGCAGCCATCCGGGGGGAAACAGCGTACGATATCGAGCACCGGATTGTGGTCGGCGGGGCCGTGAAGTGGGTCCGGGAGCGGGCCGAACTCGAGGTCGGTCCAGAAGGCGAGTTGTTAGGGGGGTTTGGGACAGTCCAAGACGTCACCGAACGCAAGCAGGCGGCAGAGGCGTTGCGCGAAGCCAATGAAAACCTCGAAACCCGCGTCAGCGAACGAACGGCTGAACTCGAACTGGCCAACGTCACGCTCGAGCGGGAAATGGCCGAGCGCCGGCGCGCGGAAGGAGCCGTGCTGGCCGAGCGGCAATTATTCTACGACGTTCTGGAGACGCTGCCGGTTTACGTTGTCCTGTTGACTCCCGACTACCGGGTCAGTTTCGCGAACCGCGTATTCCGAGAGCGTTTCGGGCAGTCCGAAAAGCGCTGTTACGAACACCTGTTTGGGCGCAGCGAGCCGTGCGAAATCTGCGAAGCCTATGGCGTCCTCCAGACGATGGCGCCCCATGACTGGGAATGGGTCGGGCCCGATGCACGCACCTACCAGGTCTTTGACTTTCCTTTCACCGACACCACGGGCGCTGTTCTTATTCTGGAAATGGGCATCGACATCACCGAACGCAAGAGGTCGGAAGACGAAGTCCGTCACTACCAGGAACATCTCGAACAGGAGGTTCGCCAGCGCACCGCCGAGGTGGAAAACAGGAACATCCAACTGGCCGCCGAGATCGCGGAACGTAAACGCGCCGAGGATGCCCTCCGCCAAAACGAAGCCGTCCTGATGCGGTCCAACGAGGACCTCGAACAGTTTGCCTATGTCGCGTCGCACGATCTGCAGGAGCCGTTGCGCCAGATCGGCGGGTTTGTCCAACTCCTGCGGCGGGATTATGCCCCCTTGTTCGACGCCACCGCCGGCGAGTACTTTGCCTTTGTCACGGATGCCGCCTTACGGATGCAATTGCTCATCCAGGGCCTGCTCGATTACTCGAGGGTTGGACGAAGCGGCGTGGTCGCCTCCAAGGTGAGCCTCGAGAAGGCCGCACGGACCGCCATGATCAATCTGGCCGCCCGAATCAGCGAAACCGGCGCAAAAATCACTCTCGGCGAATTGCCCTCCGTTCCCGGCAACTCCACACTCCTCACCCAAGTCTTCCAAAACTTGATTGGAAACAGCCTCAAATTCCGCGCCGAACGCCCCTTGGACATCCAGATCGGATCCCGGATCGACGGCAACGAGTGGCAGGTTTGGGTAAAAGACAACGGGATCGGATTCCAACAGGAGTACGCCGAGAGAATCTTCCAGGTGTTTCAGCGCCTGCACGGGCGCGGGGAGTATCCGGGCACCGGAATCGGGTTGGCCATCTGCAAACGGGCCGTCGAACAGCACGGCGGCCGTATCTGGGCCGAATCCACACCCGGCGTAGGCGCTACCTTCTACTTCACGCTGCCCGCCGGTTGAGCAGGGAAAACGACGGCATATCCGCCGCCCCGTAAGACTTAAACTGAAGTTCCAGAGCCAGATCGAATGCACGTTTTATCCTGCATGGGAAATAACCTTGTATTCAAATGCAGGTTTACTGGGAACAGGCGTTTCTATCCACACTTGAGTCCGAGCAGGTCGAAGATGTGGCGCTGGAAATCGGTGGGTTCCGTGAATGTGGTAAACCGTGCGGCGTTTTTCCCTTGGCCGACTCGGCAGATGTTTTTGCAGCGCGTGGCGAGTGCATCCATCAGGGTCTGTAAGCTGTGGACGGGCCACCCGTCTTGAGTCTGCTTGGTTCGCTTTTCCCGTTGTACGGCCTCGCCGGGCTGAGGCTTGGCGACGGGGTCGCGGGTCCAGCGAGCGGCGTGAAGTTCTTCGTCTTGGAACAGAACGGGCGCGAGTTTCCTGCGCAACTCCCATTCGACGTAGTAAGCCAGCATGCAGAGAAAGACGTGGGCTTTCACGTGGTCCACGGTGCGGTGGTGGATGGGCCGGATGCGGATATCGAGGCGCTTGATGCACCGGAACGCCTGCTCGACTTGCCCCAGGCTCTTGTACGCACGAACGGTGTCTTCGGCGCTGAGCTCTTGTTTCGACTCGCTCGTGCGGATAATGTAGATGCCGTCGAGCCGCTCTTCGTGCTGGATGCGTTTGGCGTTGCGGGCGAACGCGAAATGGCCGTCTTGTATGTCGAGCACGAAGTGTTTGCCGGCCTTGAAGTGGTTGAGAACCTTGCCGACTTTCAGGCCGATCTCGGTGGCCTTAAGCGGTTTGTTGGTGCGCCGCTTCCGTTTGACCATGAGGTGTTGTTCGAGTCGGTCAAGAAGACTGCCAAGCTCATCCTGGCCAGCGACGCCTGTGAACGCGGAAGTTATCTCCACACCATCGCGGGGCAGATCGCGCAGATCGCGTTCGACCACCTTGACGCGCCTGTATGCGTTGTCGGGGCCAACAACGGGATCGTGCCGCCGGCCGAGTTGGAAAAAGAGTACTTCCCGCAGCCGGCCTGGCTCCTCGACGCGTACCACACGCAAATAAAGCCTCTACCCGGTTACCAGCCTTCGACAGAGCGCACGGCCGCAGAGTTTGTGCGGCAGTCCAAGTACGGCGTGCTGTAACGGAAATTGAAAACCACAAAGAACGCAAAGAGCACGGCGCGGCATAGCCGCAACCAAAAGGCGCCCGAACGTGTCATTCCGAGGAGCGCTGGCACATGGCCTCTATTCTTAATTCAAAAGCCTGAGTCCAGCGCGACGTGGGAATCCCCCCGGTATTTTTCCCGACATCGGTATGGGAGGAGCGCTTTTATTCGGTTTTGGGATAGCTTCTAGTTGCATGGGCGCATTGTTCACACAACAACACGCCTATAACCATGCAACAAACCAATGTTTACGCCCCCTCACACACTACAAGAAATGAAACCAGCCTCTGGAACTTCGGGCTAATGAAATGGACTTCAGAATACCCACAAGGCATGGCGCTGTGTGGAGCGCGGCAGCTTGCTGCCGCTTTTTCGGCAGGGAGGCCTTGCCTGACAAGTGCGACATTGTTCGCGAGGAAAGCCTTGCACTATAAAAAGCGGTGGCAAACGCGCTAAGAGCGTCCACACTCCATACGTCACCGTATTTACGAATAGACGTACTAAGCCGCGCCAAATATGTCGGGCCCCATATCGCATCCGGTATGCGTAGGGACGTAATCGAGACTCTTGCCACGGGTCCCTACTGGATCCGCAGGTTGCGATTATCAATAACTCTCCTGGCCTTGCCTGCCGATCGTTCGAGCGTCTGTGGGGGCACAAGTTCAACCGTAGCGCGGATATTCGTGATGGCCTGGATTTTCCGGTCGATACGGTCCCGCAGGGCCTGCATCTGGCTCATTTTGTCTGAAAACATCTCGGGGCGGACCTCGACTTTAACGGTCATTTGGTCGAGCGCACCCGGACGGTCAATTTCTATAACATAGTGCGGCGCAATACCTTCCACCTGTAGCAGCGCCTCCTCGATTTGCGACGGAAACACGTTGACGCCCCGGATTATCAGCATGTCGTCCGTCCGGCCGGCGACTCGGCTCATCCGGACGGTCGTCCGCCCGCAGGGGCACGGCTGGCTGTCCAGGGCGGCAATGTCGCGGGTGCGGTAACGCAAAATGGGCATAGCCTGTTTGGTCAACGTCGTAAAAACCAACTCCCCGTACTCGCCATCCGCCACAGGCTCGAGCGTGGTGGGGTCAACGCACTCAACGATGAAGTGATCTTCCTGGATGTGCATGCCGTCGCGTTTGTAGCACTCGCCGCTGACGCCCGGCCCGATAACTTCGCTTAACCCGTAGTTGTTAAACGCATAGACATCAAGCTCATCTTCGATTTTGCGGCGCATGTCTTCGGTCCACATCTCGCCGCCGAAATGGGCGTACTTGAGGTTAAACTTGCGCGGGTCAACGCCCTGGGCCCTGGCCGCTTCCGCAATGTTGAGGGCGTAGCTGGGCGTACAGACCAGCGCGTCCGCTTCCATGTCCTCGAGCAGCATCACCTGACGCGGCGTATTGCCTGAAGCGACCGGCAAAACCGCCGCCCCCACTTTTTCCACCCCGTAGTGGAGGCCAAACCCGCCCGTGAAAAGCCCGTAGCCAAATGCAATATGCACGGTGTGGTGCGACCGCAGCCCGCCCGCGTAGAGAAACCGGGCGCAGAGGTTGGCCCACGTATCGAGGTCTTCGCGCGTATACGCGACGAACGTGGGCTTGCCGGTGGTCCCGGACGAGCCGTGGAATCGGGCTACCTGCTCGCGCGGCACCGCCAGAAACCCCAGCGGGTATTGCCGGCGGAGGTCTTCTTTGATCGTAAACGGAATCCGCCGCAGGTCGTCCAGCGAACGAAGATACTCCGCCGAGATCTTTTCGCGCGCAAGCGATTCCCGGTAAAAGGGGACGCTGCCGACTCGCCGTACCACGTCCCTGAGCCGATCGAGTTGCAGATCCTGCAACTGCGGCCGATCAAGCGTCTCTTCAGGGGACCAGACCCCGTTTTCCAAGGCAAAATCCGGCATTACGCACCTACTATGCCTGTGTTCCGCACCGCCTGATCCCGGCTACCGTTCGGCCCGTTCGTAAAGCTCGACGCCGCCCACAACATTGATATTCTTGGCCTTGAGCAGTTCGATCGCGGTATCCGGGTTGTCGAACCGGAACACCAGCACCGCTTTATCCCCGCTACGGACGGTGAAGGCGTACATGTATTCGATGTTGACGCCCCCGCCTTCCATGATGGCCAGGACGTTGGCGAGGCCGCCGGGTTTGTCGGCCACTTCGGTAGCCACAACCTCCGTCACGTTCACCACGAACCCGGCCTTCTCAAACACCTCTTTCGCTTTCATCCAGTCGCGGACGATCAGCCGCATGATGCCGAACTGCTGGGTGTCGGCCAGCGACAACGTCAGAATGTTGATGCCCGCATCCGCCAGGACTCGGCACGGCTCGCTCAGCCGCCCCGGCTTGTTCTCCAAAAACAACGACAATTGGTGTATTTTCATTGCCGAAATCCCTTCCTCTTTGCCAACGGCTTACATTTTGCGCCGGTCAATCACGCGTTTGGCTTTCCCCTGGCTTCGCTCGATCGTGTGAGGCTGGACCAGGCTCAGTTTCACTCGAATGCCCAAAATGTGGGCTATTTCATCCGACAACTTTTTGCGGACAGTTTCCATGGCGCCGATCGTGTCGCCGAACACGTCGGCGGTAACCTCGACCTGGACCTCCATGTTGTCGAGCCCTTTTTCCCGCTCCAGAATGATCTGATAATGGGGCAGGGTGCCTTCCACTTTGAGCAGGGCCGATTCAACCTGCGACGGGAACACATTCACGCCGCGGATGATGAACATGTCGTCGCTGCGCCTTCCGATACGGCGCATCCTGCGGATGGTCCTGCCGCACTCGCACGGCTCGGGCATCAGCGAGGTGATGTCGCGTGTCCGGTATCGGATCATCGGCATGGCCAGCTTGCTCAGCGTCGTGATCACCAGCTCGCCTTCCTGGCCGTCCGGCAGCGGCTCGCACGTCTCCGGATCGATGATCTCGCAATAGAAATGGTCTTCAAACAGGTGCGGCCCCGCCTGCTCCTGGCATTCCATGGCGACGCCCGGACCGATGATTTCCGACAGGCCGTAGATGTCGTAGGCCTTGATGTCGGCTTCGGGCTCGATCCGTTCCCGCATCGCCTGGGTCCACGGTTCCGCGCCGAACACACCCGCTTTGATGGGCAGTTTCCGCATGTCAATACCCATCTCCCGAGACCGCTCGATCAGGTGGAGGAAATAACTCGGGGTGCAGCAGATGGCGGTCACGCCGAAATCCTGCATGATCATGATCTGACGATCCGAGTTGCCGCCCGAGATCGGAATCACAGTCGCCCCGAGCGCCTCGGCCCCGTAATGCGCCCCCAAACCGCCCGTAAAAAGCCCGTAGCCGTATGCGTTCTGGATGATGTCGCCCTGCCCAAGCCCGCACGCCGCAAACGAACGTACCATCACGCTCGACCACACGTCGATGTCGTCCTGGGTGTAGGCGACGACGATCGGTTTGCCGGTTGTCCCGCTGGATGCGTGCAGCCGCACAATCTCGCTCATGGGGCTGGCGAACAGGCCGAACGGATAGGTGTCGCGCAGGTCCGTTTTCACCGTGAACGGGAGGTTGTGGATGTCTTCGAGCTTCTGTAGGTCCTGTGGTTTCACACCCTTGGCGTCCAGCCGTTCGCGGAACAGCGCCTGGTGGTCGTACGCCCGCTTCACGATCGTCTTAAGCCGGTGCAATTGCAGCGCCCGCAACTGGACCACCGGCAGATAATCCGGTGCACTCACCGGATTAAACGAACTTCCAGCGTCATGCCTGAATGCGTTCACATCGTCCCTCCCGGGGTTTGGCTCTCAAGCCGAATATAGCCAAAAAACAATCAACAAACAAACCAATTATAGGTCCTATAAGTCGTATAGGTCCTATTCGCCCAAACCCAACAAATTCGTGTCCAACTCGACTTTAAAACCGCCCACACTTACACGACTCTAACCAAAACCACTCTTATCCGTCAACCCGGCCGAAAACGTCCAGGTGCCGGTCCGTAACCATCTCGACACGCAGCCCATCCAGGCCCGCACAAGCCAGTTGCGCACCCACCTCGTCCGGCGTATACGCCGACAGCAACGAGCGGTAATATTCTTCCTGCAACAGGGCCGATTCCGCCCCCGCGTATCGCCGGACTATCTCGGAGGCCGCCTGCGCCGACCGCGGCCGGGCGAGATCGCGCAGAAAAATCAGCGTCCCCGGAAGGCTTACGCGCCCGACTTCCCCCCACAGCCGCCCCGTATCCGTGATATGGTGAAGGATGCTGTTCGAGAAAACCACATCGAACGCTCTGGACTTAAACGGCGCCGCCTTCGCGTCTTGCTCGACCGGCCACAGGGAATCGGCCGCGCCGGCTTTCTTGATTGCGCTTCGCGCCAACTCCAGCATCGCGTGCGACACATCCCCCGCCACGATCTTCCAGCCGCCCCGGCGCCGCCAAAGCCGAAGCGGGATATCCCCCGGGCCCGTCCCCAAATCCAGCGCCAGCGCCCGATCCACCGGCCCCGCAAGCTCCACCAGCCGCTCGACAAACGCCTCATTCACATCCGCGAAATCGGCCGCCGCATAGGCCGCCGCCTCTTCCTCCAGATCCATCGCCTCAGGCTCGGGCTGTCGTTCCATTGCTGCTACCTATGTAAAGAGCCCATGCAAGTCCGGGCTGTATTGTGGTGCGGGCGTCTCGCCTGCACATATAAGATTTTTTTGGTAACCTTGGGCAGCAGTTTAGCAGGCAAGGCCATGAAAACGCGCGCCGCCAAGATGCCACGTGCAGGCGGGACGCCCGCACCACAAATGGCATCGACCAAACTAACCCGCCAAAGCCCTCCACCGCCGCCACCCGGTCGCGCGGGACAAACTATCAGCAGAAATCTTAGGTCCTTTTGGTCCCTTATGTCCCTTGTCTTGACTTCTCAGACAGCCTGGGGAAGGGCGTAACCCGCGCCTATGCCTTCCGCCCCACCTCGCGCCCGTAAGCAAACACCGCGGCATTCTGCTCGTGGAGTTTTTCCGGCAGGTTGGCATAAACGGCCTCGATCCAAACGCTCTCCTCGAGGTCCAGGTGCGTGCTCAGCACGCCCAGCAGCGCCACGTTCAGATTGCGGCGGTTCACGGGCGAATCGGGGTCTTTGTCCAGGTCGCCGAACGTCTGGCCGTCCTTGAGGAACATCTCGGGCTTAAAAATCAACCCGTCGGGCCGCATCACGTGCTGGGCCGCCTCGATCTGCGTACTGTCGAGCGCTACCATGAACTGCGCCTCGCCCGACGGAACCATCGGGCTGAACACTTCTTTGCCAAACCGCACGTCGCTGGTCACCGACCCGCCACGCTGGCTCATCCCGTGGATTTCGCTTTTCTTCACGTCATGCCCGGACCGGAACGCCGCTTCCGCCAGCATGTTGGAAGCCTTGATAATGCCCTGGCCGCCCAGGCCGGCGAACACCACGTTGGTCACCTCGTTTTTTTCAGGCATTGGCTTTCTCCGTCACGGACGCAGTCCGGGCTTTCTGCTTTTTCACCGACAGCAGGCACGGGCGCCGCGCGATAATCAGCGTCAGTTCCTCGCTGGCCAGGCTCTCTTTGACCAGCGCCTCAAAACCCGCCGGGTCCACCCCCGTAAACACGTGCACGTTCTTGATGCCAATCGATCGCGCCAAGTCTTCAAAGCTCAGCTTGTGGGTATCTTTTTTGTTGAGCCTGACGCCGGTGCCGGGGTGGTCCTGCAAGCCCGTCATGGCGGTGGTCCCGTTGTCGAGAATGAGGACCACGTGGCCGGTCGGCGGCGGATTGTACGCCATCTCGACGAGGCCCGTAATGCCGCCGTGCACGAACGTGCTGTCCCCGATCACGCTGACCACCCGCCGCGCTTCGTCCGGCGGCAGCACATGTCGCAAGCCCAGCCCGTTGCCGATGCTCGCCCCCATGCACACGCACGAATCCATCGCGTCGATCGGCGGCAGGACCCCCAGCGTATAGCAGCCGATGTCGCCCATGATGATGCAATCGAGCTTCTTCAACACCGACAGCGCCGACCGGTGCGGGCAACCCACGCACAGTTGCGGCGGCTTCCCCGGCGGCCGGATCGGCTCGGGCGATTCATCATGCGCCAGGATCCGTCTCACCCGGTCCACGTTCATCTCATCAAACCGGTACATCTCAGCCTTGCCTTCGCACGCCACCCCAATCGCCCGGCACGCGTCCACCAGATACGGGTCGTTCTCCTCGATAACCACGCAGCGCTCGACGCTTTTCGCGAACTCTTTGATCATGGTGTACGGCAGCGGGTACGTCATGCCCAGCTTCAGGAAGCTGCCGGCCGGCGCCGCTTCCCGCGCGTGAACGTAACACACGCCCGCCGTGATGATGCCCAGCTTCTTGCTGCCGTCGAACCGCCGGTGGAGCGGCATCGTCTCGCCCCACGCGTAGATTTCCTCGAGCTTCGCACGCAGGCGCCGGTGTGCGGGCCGCGCAAACCCCGGGATCATCACGCGGCCCCGGATATCGTGCTCGAAATGCGCCGCCAGCGGCTCGAGCCGGTTTGCCCGCGGCGTCACCACCGTCTGCGAATGGCAAACACGCGTCGTCATCCGCAGCATCACCGGAAGTTTCCACCGCTCCGAAATCTCGAACGCCGCGAACAGGAACTCATACGCCTCCTGCGAGTCCGACGGCTCGATCATCGGCATGCCCGCAGCGACTGCGTACCGCCGGTTGTCCTGCTCGTTCTGGCTCGAGGCCATCCCCGGGTCGTCCGCCGATACCAGCACCAGACCCCCGCTGACCCCCGTGTAGGTCGACGTGAACACCGGGTCCGCCGCTACGTTCACCCCCACGTGTTTCATGCAAGCCAGCGCACGCGCACCGCCGAACGCCGCGCCCAGCGCCACTTCATACGCCACCTTCTCATTGGGCGCCCATTGGGCCGGCCCGCCCAAAGCCGCCAGACTCTCGAGAATCTCCGTGGACGGCGTGCCGGGATATGCCGAAGCCAAAGCGACCCCCGCGTCCCGGGCGGCAAGCGCCACCGCCTCATTCCCGCTCAACAACATTCGGTTCTTACCACTTGTGTCGGTCATAATATGTCCTGCGCTGTTTTGTAGCACCGCTGAAAAGAAAAAAAGACACCCACCGCAACCTACCAAAATTCCGGCGGTCAATCAAATCACCCTTAAATTATGCCTGCTCGAACCCGTTCCCGCAACGGCCCCCGTTTTATTTTTCACAGCCATCGGGACGCCTCAACCTTTCGGGGCCGGGGCCGTATGTGCTACTCTTATAACTGGAAACGTCTACGATAAGGAGCCGCAGCATGGGCCTGTACCGATTTCAAGTCATTATCGAGCAAGATGAAGACGGCTACTACGTTGCCGATGTTCCCGCTTTGCGCGGTTGCCACACTCAGGGCAAGACGTTCGAAGAGGCGATGACGAATATCCGTGAAGTCATCGAGATGTGCGTGCGCGAGATGCGCGAAGACGGCCTCGAGATTGAAACGCAGTATCCGGAAGTGATCGGCATAAAGACCGTTGAGATAGCGGTGTAAGCACCCATGGCCCACGACCTTCCGATGCTGAGGGTAAAAGAACTCGTCGCAGTATTGGAACGTTTGGGCTTTCAGCCTCGACCGTTGGGGGCAACCAGTCACCGCCGCTATGTCCATCCCGATGGGCGCAGAACTACCGTCCCATTTCATGCTGGACAAGACATAGGGCGCGGGTTGCTGCGAAAGATCTTGAAGGATATCGAAATAACACCGGAAGAGTTTAAACGTCTCTTATAGGCGCAGCGTCCGAACAAGGTGTTCTCCATGCCTCGAAACACTGAAAAACAAATTATTGAGATGCTGAAGAACCTTGCGCAACGGCTTGGGCAGAAAAGCCTATCGAAGAAAGACATCGCTTCGGTAATGGCTGTGTCTACTTTGAAGTATCGATTTGGGAATATTGGAAATGCATTGGAGGCAGCAGGCCTTGATCGAGTGGCTCCAGGGGAGCATTTAAGAAACCGAGGCCCTGTTCTAACGGAGCGCGCCCTTTTCTTAGCGTTGTATGACCTTGAAAAGAAAATTGGTCACGAGCCCGGCTACAATGATTGTTCTGCCCAGTGCAAATATTCTACAAAGCCCTACTTCAAACGATTTGGGAAATGGGCCGATGTCCTTGCGCATTACCGGAAATGGAAATCGGAGAACAGCCACATGATCGTCTCAACCCCTGAAGGCGAACGAGTCGTCGAAGAAGGCAGCGAAGGACAGGAGAGCTCCGGAACTCAACGTATGATTTCCATCGGTACGACAAGAAAGAAGACACCGGAACAACTATACGGCGAACCCATTGATTTTCGAGGTTTGCGACACGCCCCCATCAATGAACAAGGCGTTGTATTCCTCTTTGCGATGGTGAGCCGGGAACTGGGTTTTAATGTCGAATCGGTGCAACAAGGTTTTCCGGATTGCGAGGGAAAATATCTGTTTGATTCTAAGAAAAACCTTTGGGCTAAGGCTCGCATAGAGTTTGAGTGCCAAGCGTCGAATTTTGAGCAACACGGACACGATCCTAATCAATGCGATTTCATTGTTTGCTGGGCAAATGATTGGCCGGGCTGCCCCATCAAGGTTATTGAGTTGAAAAACGAAATCCTGAAACTGCCTTCCCGCTAAATGAGGATCCGCGCCGCGCTAGTCCCTACCCGTCCCTGCCTGGTTTGACGCAGCCAGATTCACCGGGGTACTGTTCTTTTGTGAGCGAACTTGCGTTCAAATATGTCTTCGGTCCCGCGCTATCGCGCCGGCTTGGGCGTTCGCTCGGGATTGACGTTGTCCCGTTCAAGACCTGCACCTACGACTGCGTCTACTGCCAACTCGGCCCTACCACCGTCCACACGCTCGAACGCGTCCGTTTATCTGGGCCTTGCCCGGTCGGCCAAGGAGTGCAACTATTCTTGGCCGACTTCCAGATGCGGATCCTGTCGTAGCGCTTCAAGTCATAAGACACGGTGGAAACTCAGGGGAAAATAGGCGCCCGCATTTTTGGTTGACACAAAATAGGCAATCGTATATATTTGACGCCGTCGCGGGTGCTAGCGTGCTTGAACAGCAAGGAGCAGGATGTGTCGAGAGAGAAACGTCAAGACAAACCGGCTGGACGACCTGTGCTGGAGAAGCTGCCAAGCGCGGAATTGGAAGTGCTGGCTTCCCTCTGGCAACAGGGGAAGGCCACAGCCCGCGAGATCCGCGAGGCGATGCAGGGCTACCGGCCCATGACGCACGGGTCGATGGTCTCGCTGCTCAAACGCCTGGAAGGCAAGAACCTCGTGTCGAAAGAGAAGGGGCCGGTGGGAAAGGCATTCGTGTATTGCCCTACCCGGCCACCTGAGCCGACGTATAGACGAATCATGCGGGACCTATACGAGCGTGTCTTCGGCGGGAGTGGCGTTGCCATGGTGGCGTCGCTCTTCGAGTCGCGCCCGCCTACGTCCGAGGAACTGGATGCGCTTGAAAGGCTGCTACGAAAGTTGCGGGAGAAACACACCGGGGAGAACTGAATACCATGCAGTTGCTGCATTCAATCGAGACGTTTTCAGAGGTCGTCTGGCCCTACGTCTTCCATGCCACCTGGCAGTCGATGCTGGCCGGTGCGCTCATCCTCGGCATCGTATGGCTGCTGCGGAATCGGTCCGCGTCGCTGCGCTACGCCTTGTTGATCCTTGCACTGGTGAAGTTCGCCGTACCGCCGCTTGTGGCCGTCCCGATTGACCTATCGCATTGGACACCTGCAGAGGTACCGGTGCGGGAGGCCGTCGCGCCTCTGCCGAAGGAGTCCTCCCAGGTCCCTGTCATCGACGTGAGCGCTGTACCTGTCGAGGAGCCTCGGCCACCTTCGTACGTTGGTTCTTCGCAAGCGCCTCCAGAACAACCACAGACTCCAATGCCGCCGATGCTGCCGGCGGCGCCTCAGCACCACATGGCCTGGCACACGAGAATCTTGGCACTGCACCTGGCGGGGGCGTTTGTCGCGTGCCTTTGGATCCTCGGCTGGACGTGGCGGATTTGGGCAATGAGGAGACGCGCCCGGATGGTCACCGCAGGACCATTGTACGAACAGTTCCTGAGCCTCTGTGCGGAATTGGACCTCAGCCAGCGCGTGGACCTCTTCATTTCCGAGGACAAAACGTCCCCCATAGCGTTCGGTTTGTTCCGCCCTAAGGTCCTCATGCCCGCCTCCATAATGGACGAACTCTCCACGGACCAACTCGGCAGCATCCTGGCCCACGAACTCGCCCACCTCCGTCGGTGGGACCTTTGGGTTATCGTGTTCGAGAATCTGCTTCTGCTCTTGTGGTGGTTCAACCCCGTCTTCTGGCTCGTTATGCGCGCACTCCGCCGGACACGCGAGGACTGCTGCGACGATTTGATCCTCCATCTGCGCCTCGCGGAAAACACCGCCTACTGCGAAAGCCTTGTCCGCGCCGCCTCGAGCATCGCAGGTTTCGGCAGGCTCCGCCCCGCCGTCGGAACCGCCGAGATGCTCCACCCCCTCGGTCGCCGCATGAAGCGCATCATGGACGTGACCCTCCGCCGTTCGCCCAGACTCTCCATTGCCGGCGCCATCGCCGTCGTACTGCTGGGACTGGCCGTCCTCCCGGGACTCCGCCCCGTCGAAGCAGAACACGACGCAACGGGGACGAACCGCCGCGGCGCGGAGACGGTTGTTCCTGAAGGGTATGAGTATCTCATGCCTCAACTCGAGCCGGGTCCCTACCGGTTGCACGGAACGGTCCGCGACCAAAACGGCGCACCGGCGGCCGGGGTCAAGGTGGCGGTATTCCGCGGGGAAGCGTGGCAGTGGGGTTACAAGGACACCTTTACGGCCGATGACGGGACGTACGAGATCACCGGCCTGCCCGATGGGGCGTACAACGTGTTTGCGGTCACCGCCGACGCGTTCGGGGCCGCTCCCCTTACGCTGGGAAGTCCTCTTTTGCCAGACGAAAACGTGTCGCGAGACTTAACCCTCACGCCGTTCGACCCCGACCCGCTCGAAGGAACCGTTTTAAGCAAGACGGGTGAACCCGTTCCTGGCACGCTGGTTCTTTCTATCCGCGAATGGAGTTCCTACGGCATGAGTCTGGCCCTGCAGATAAGAACAGACCAGAAGGGCCGATTCGCGATCCCGAGATGGACATGGCCATACGGCCGGGGATCGCAAATTCTGTTACCGCCGACCCTCGCGGCGTTTGCTGAGCGGCAGGACCCCGGCGTACTCCTGGGTAAACTGCCGGAAGGCGAGCCGCTCACGCTCGTTCTCGATGACGGCGTCCGCGTTTCCGGCACGGTCTGTTTCAAGGATTCCGGGAAACCGGCTCGCGGCATTCCCGTGATGTTACGCGGCACGCCCGCGGACAACGACATGCCCGACATCACTACGCGCACCGATGAATCCGGGCGCTTTGTTTTCGAGCGTCTCTGTCCTTTTCAGTATCAACTCGTCATCTATGATGCCGAGGCGGGCTACACGGCGCTGGAGCATCCCCGGCTGAACCTTCTCGACGGCCAGGATGTTGTCGGCCTCGACATGCAGATCTCGCACGGCGCAACAATCTCGGGAAAAGTGACGTTTCAAGAAACGGGCGAGCCGATACCCGCAGTCCGGCTGTGGGTGCCGAACGTCCGCCCGCCTACGGTGTTGCGAGAGGCGGTCACCGGATCCGATGGGACTTACCGGCTGCAGCATTTGCCTGCAGGGGAATTCGCCGTGGCCTACGCCGTCCCGGATGGCGTCGTGCGAGAGCCTCGTCCCTCGGACATTGGACCCTTGGTGGCGAAGACTGTCTCTGTTGGCCCGGACGAGCAGTTGACGGACGTGGACTTCACCTTCGAACGCGGCGCGTGCGTGTCGGGCCGCGTCGTCGATCAAGCAGGCGATCCCGTCAAGGGTGCGCGCCTGCACGCTTCGAATAGCCATCGTAACCAACTGCGGCCCAGTCGCCGCCTCACTACGTCCGAAACGGTGACCGCGGAGGACGGGGCCTATTGCCTCTGGGGCCTGGCGCCTTCCGAGGAATGGACCTATCAGTTAGTCGTAAGTGCGGACGGATATGGACGGATTGAGTCTGATCCATTCCAAGTGACGGGCGAGATTGATGGCAAGGACTTCGTGGTCCAGAGGTGCGCGACGATCTCGGGCCGCGTCGTGGACAGCCAGGGTCGCCCCGTCCCCACCGTTGCCGTAAGCATGAAGATTACCGAAGGTCGTGCGTCACAGCGGTTACCCGACGCTCTCAGCGACGTTGAAGGGCGCTTTGCGATGCGGGAGGGCGCCTGTCCCGGGACCTACACGTTCGAGCTGTGTACCTTGAATATGGGGTTCGGTCCGTATCGGACGGTGGATGCGGCGAACCCGCCGCTTCGAGTCGAAGGCCCGGATGACATCGAAGGGATCGAACTCGTGTTGCCCGACGAAAAAGCCCCGCACGATGCCACGCCTGCAAAGCCGGATGCTGCACCGAAGGATACTGCCGCGAAGGCGCCGGAAATGGGTTTCTCCGATGGTGTGGAACCTATTCCCGCCATAGACGAACTTCCCGGAAGGCTCGTGTTCCACGGCCGCTATGTTCACCGGAGCCGCGGCCGCGAGTACGACCAGCCCTCGTCTTTGTGGGTCAAAGAGCAGGAAAACGGGGCTGTCAGCGCCCTATCGCATTTGACCTTCTTCAACGAAACAGCCTTGGCCGTGGGTGATGAGAATCACCGGCCCGCCCACTACGCCGCGACCCGCAAGGCATCGGACCGCTATCCCGCGTTCCAGGCAAGGATTGACTTCCATGCCAACAAGGCGGTCCAGATCCGTCATTGGGGTGAGGAGACCGACGATAAGGAATTCCCTATCGACGAGGGCGCCCTGTTCTCCCTGAACTCGCGGCCCGACCCATACGCGGTTATCAACGTTCTCATACGCGGGTTCGGGCTGAAGGCAGGCGAGGGCAAGGAGTTCATCATGTGCGATTGGGGCAACGGGCCGCATGGCCAAGGCACGTTTCCCTCGTACCGTGTGCGCGTCGAAAACAAGGGCAAAGAGGAGATTGTAGTCCCGGCCGGGGCGTTCAATACCAACCACCTCGTCCTTACGCAACTCACCAGCGCCGACACGTGGTTCAAGAAGCGCGCCGGCCATGTCACGGACCTTTGGGTTCTGGACAATCACATCGTCGTGCGCATCGTCCGTCACCGGGAACCCTACGAGGTGGAACTCCTCGACTACGACGTCCCGGACCGTTTGCCGGGCCAGATTTCGCGTGGTGTCCCGGAAGGAGCGCCCTTGGAAGTCCTCTCCGCAGAGTACGGTGCGCAGGACAAGTGGGTCGACGTGACCGAGCCGTTGAAGCAACGCATCCAAGGAAACAAACTGACCGTCAGTAGATTCAATGACCTTGCCGGCGATCCCATCGACGGTGTGGTAAAGGAGTTGAAGGTAAAGTACCGCGTGGGGGACCAAACCCGCGTCACCACAGTCCGCGAGGGCGAAACCCTCGAGTTGGACATCGACCTGAGCTCCGGGGCAACCCCGGCGGGGGCCGCTGCGGAATAGGGGCCACCGGAAGACAACGTTACAGCCTGGAAGGAGACGAAATATGAAACAGGTGCTGATTGGCGTGGGCGTGCTGCTTGCGGCTTTGTTGGTGATCCCTGTGATCGCGTACATGATGTCGGGGGGCAAGCTGGAGCCGAGTATTGGTGACGCCGCGGTTGCCTCGTCGTTCTCCGCACAATTGGTGGATACAAACGGAAAACCCTTCGCGGATGCCCGCGTCTATCTTCATCCTGCCATCGGCCATCCGGACAAGCGGGGACAGGACCGCGCCAGCATGCCCATGCAGAATACGGAAACCGATGGCGAGGGCAAGTTCTCCTTCAGCAGCGTCAGTCCGGGCACCTACACCTTGCAGTTCTATTGGAAGGACGGAGGGGACAAGGGAAACCTCTACCTCGACGCGCAGAAGTTCTGGCTGGATGTCTCGCCGGGGGCCGCCGCCTCCGAACTCACCATTGTCGTGCCATCGCTGGCGGCCCACTCGGTGGGCGGCTACGTGCGGGATGCGCAAGCCCGTCCCGTCGCCGGCGTGGCGGTGGAAGCCATGGGCCTCGCGGACTACTCCCGATCATCGACCACCACCGACAGCGAGGGACACTACTTGATAAGAGGCATCGCGGGGGATGTAGCGGGTGCGATCTGGTTCAAGGGCGCCGGGAAAGCGGAACTCAAGGATATCGGCATCGGCACAACCGACGCAAACGTTACGTTGCGTTAGCCTGCGAGGACGGGTGGACCACGAAACACGCCGAAGCCGGCCGACGTTCTCTCTTGTCGCGGTCCGCCGTCCTTTCTTTTGACACCGCTCGGGGCCGTAGGGTACGGTCTTCCCTACCAGGCTGATCTCGTCAGGGCCCGACTTCCAGCGGATCGTTTGGTCTATCATGTCTCCGTAGATCTCAGGGCAGTCGTTCAACGAGTATCCGTCGACCGGTGTTCCGTCGATATCTTCGAGTTCGACACGCGCGCTTCCCGCTGCGGGCGTGGCGTAGTTGAGGACCAGTTTTTCCCCTTTGAACCGAATCGGCTTCGTGACGAACTCACCGCCCCCGAGCGGCGCATGCATCAAAACGAACGCATCGACGCGAAAGGTGTACCGTCGCATGCAATTCCCCGCGATTACGCTGGTGTGCAACAAAAGGGTAAAGACTCAGAGTATGGCGACTCCTGCTGAGTTTGACTTGCGCCCTGCCCAACGGGCATCGTTGAAACTACGGCGCGGAAAATCTGTTGGGTACCCGAATGTTTGGTGTTGGCCGCGGCCCTGATTCTGGGCGCGGCGCATGCCACGCCGATAGGGGACGACGATGGCGGCACTACCGTGATCCGCTTCTCCTATTGGGGAAACATAGCCGATGACGCCATTTTCCGCGAAGTCGCGGAATCCTTTGAGAAAAGTCATCCCAAAGTCCGTATCAAGTTCGAGTGGGTCGTCGGCGACTACGGGATGAAACTGCCCCTCCTGCTGGTCAGCCAGACGGCCGCCGACCAGGTGCCGCGCGACGAAGCCCAAGAATTGCGCAAGACCAATCCCGAACTGCTCAAAAAGACCCGCTACATTTGGCTGAAGAACCCCGAGAACCTCACCGACAAGCAACGCGCGCGACTTGGGCATTTGGAGCAGTTGAACCTGCGCAGCAACCGCGCCTATCTTCTCAAAGAAAGCTTCCGTGAATTCTGGGACTATGACAGCAAAGACGGCGCCCGCCGCTTTCTCAAGAAGTGGTTCTGGTGGGCGACACACTCCCGGCTCAAGCCCATGCGCGACTTTGCCTGGACGATGAAGAACCACCTCGACGACCTCCTCAACTACTTTGAGATGCGCATCGACAACCGCGCCGTCGAAGGCATGAACAACAAGGCCAAAGTCGTCAGCCACCGATGCTACGGGTTCCGTACCGCCCCCCATTACATCACCGCCCTATATCATTGCCTGGGCGACCTGCCGGAGCCCAAACTCGTGCACAAATTCTTGTGAGGAACCTCTTTTTCTTTGCCCAGCAGTACTTCGTGAAGGGCATCGTACTCACAGGGATTAAGGGCTGAATATTCCAAACCTTGTGGCCGTCGGGCGCGATTCTCTTTGCGCAATGATTCCATGAACAGCATGCCCTTAAGAGAAGTCTGTAATGTCATCCGTTCTCGGGCCACCATTGAAGATTCCTGCTGCATATGCCTCTCCGGCTTTTTCGAATGGTCTTTGAGGTCGTGAATGGGCAGCGCGCGGGGGTAGTATGTGCCTGGCCAACCAGTCGATCTCCTGTCTGCCCGTGTGGTTCTCCATCCCACCAGACCAAGACGAAGACGGTTACTACGTCGCGGATGTTCCCGCGTTCCGCGGTTGCCACACCCAGGGCAGAACGTTCGAGGACGGAGGCAATGACCAGCCAGCATCCGCGAAGTCATCGAGATGTGCGTGCGCGAGATGCGCGAAAACGGCCTCGATACTAAAACCCAGTATCCGGAAGTAATAGGCATCAAAACCGTCGAAATAGCCGGGGAAGCTCCCATGGGCCACGACCTTCCGATCCTGACGGCAAAAAAACAACTACGCCTCCTCTTTCGAGACGCGCCTGTAGGTCCAAAATCATTTGACCTGCTATTGCCGGCGATTCGGGTCCACGATTCGGGTCCACGCTTGACGCACCCGCTCTCCCGCAGGTACTGTAAATCTATGGCTCAGAAATACGTATTCGGCCCCGCCCTTTCCCGCCGGCTGGGGCGCTCGCTCGGGATTGACGTCGTCCCGTTCAAGACCTGCACCTACGACTGCGTCTACTGCCAACTCGGACCTACTACTGTCCATACGCTCGAACGCAAGCCCTACGTGCCACTCGACGAGGTACTCGACGAACTCCGGAGCAAGCTCGAAACCGGCGTCCTACCCGATTACGTCACGATCGGCGGGTCCGGCGAACCCACCCTCTATTCCGAGATCGGCCCGCTCATCACCGGCATCAAATCCCTCACGCCAACGCCCGTAGCCGTCCTCACCAACGGGTCGCTCCTGTGGGACCCGGAGGTCCGCGACGCACTGAACCTCGCCAACGTCGTCCTGCCCTCCCTCGACGCCTCTGACGCGCAGACGTTCCTCGCCGTCAACCAGCCGATAGCCGCCATTACGTATGAGAGAATGATCGCGGGCCTGGAATCCTTCCGCGAGACTTACTCCGGCCAAATCTGGCTCGAAATCTTTCTCACCGCCCCCATCGAACCTCAAAGCCCCGCCATAGACCGATTCATCGACTGTATCGGCCGCATCCGGCCCGACAAAATCCACCTCAACACCCTCGCCCGACCCGCACCAGGCTCGACCGCCGTTCCCGTCGCCCCCAACATCATGCAAAAGATCGCACGCCGCATCGGGCCCAACGCCGAAGTCATCGCCAACTTTCCGAATATTGTGGCGCAGGCGTCTCGCCTGCACGTCTCCGAAGACGAAATCCTCGCCCTCGTGCGCCGACACCCCTGCTCACTCCAAGATATCGCCGCCGGCCTGTCAATCCCCGTTCTCGAAGCCATGAAACACGTCGAGCACCTGCTCCAACAAGGCAAACTCACCGCCGAATACCGAAACAACGTCGCCTTTTACCTCGCCGCCAACCGCAATTGAACCAACGCGCGGGCGAGGCGTTCTTCCGCAGTCAATTTAACCCGCTGCTGCTCGCTGCATTGCCCCATCGCACGGACATCCGGCCGTTGCCGCCGTCGACTACGGTTAGGAACCGCGTTGTGTCACCATCCGTCAGCGGTTCAAAAGGTTGTGAAGCGGCATCGTCGCGGGGCGGCAGCGCGAACTCCGTGTCCGGAATCGGCTCGTTCATGCCCTCGTAGGCAAACGTATACAGGCTGCGCATGCATAGTTGATTGACGGCAACCTGAACGGGCATCAACTGGTGCGAGTCGATCCACCATCGAATGATCCTGGCCTCCGTCCAGTCGCCGGGAAGGTCGGCTGTAGTCGACTTAATCACGTGGGCTTGGCGGCCGTTAAAACTGACCATCCCTTCGTATTCGAGATGCAGTTCCGCAGTAGCCGCGTCTACGTCATGACCTTCAAGGTCAAAGGGATCGCATATCAAGATGTTTTTCTTGCCGATTGTGTCGTGCGGCGCAGCCTGCACGGATTCCTCTGTCTGCCCATTCTTATCGGTGGTGGTACACAGCCACCAGCACTGGTCCCCATCCCCGGCTACAACGAACCTGTTTGTGGATAGGTTCACGTCGCCGTAGAACTGGCGATTCCCCTGAAACCTGAACGTGCCGCCATCGGCTTTAATAAACGGCGCCAATTCGACGGGCACGACGCCAAACGCGTACGTTACCATGACATGCTCGGACACAGACGTCAGATGCTGCCGCGCCTGGCGCATCTCGCTCAGCACCGTGAGCAACCGGGGATCTTTCGCCGCCTTTTTGAACCGTTCGAGTGAGCTCTCGGAAAACGGTTCGCGCGTTGTGGACAGGTGCAGCGGGACCGGCGCGGCTGCCGCCCCCTCGACCGTGCGAAACCCCCGAAGTTCGATATCCCCCTGCCAATCAGGCGGAAACGATACCGGCAAGAGAAACCGCTTTCCACGCTCGTCATACTGCACGTCCGCCAGCAGTTGTGCGCCGCCCATCAAGGATCTGTCCTTGCTCAAGTCAACAATGTAACCCGCGGACGGATCCATCGGCTGGTCAAAAACCACCTCTATGAACGTAAGACACGCAACCGTGTCACCCGGCGCGGGCGAGAGCGATGCGACGCGCGGTTCAGGGGCGTCCGCCCGGCTCGGTACAGCCGCCGTCTCAAAGCCCCAACGGTACTGCGCGGCCTTCACGCCATCCGCGGAAAGGAATCCGTCGTCATCACTGTTAACGGCAATGAATTGTTGTTCACCCGGCGTTAACCGTACGGGAACCACGAACTCGTACGACTCGGCATCGTACTGTGCCGCCGAAAAGTCTCTCAGGCCGCCCTTCTCGAAGGCAATCCCCATTCTGTCCGGATCCATAGGCCGGTCAAATTGGATCCTCAGTTCCGTTTGCACGGCCACATTCTTGGCTGCGTGCGCCGGGAAGACACCGACCACAACCGGCTGGCCTTCAGCGGACGCCTGGGCGGGCTCCTGTTTTGGGAGGGCCGTCTTGAGTGCGGCCAATTCCTCCTCACTCGGCATCTCGACGAGGGCCGGCGAAAACGCCGCCGTCGAGACGTTCGTGACATAAATGCGTTTGGATGGCTTGCCTTCTTGCAGGTTGAGGCCCTCGCGCAGAATCCACGCGTCATCCTTTTTTTGGAACTCGGCCCTTAATACCCACTCCCGGTCGTCCAACAGCGTACTGTGGTAGGCCAGAACCTTGGGCGCGGATTGGCTTCCGAAGGCCAGGAATTCCGGGCCAATTTCGATCAGTTCTCTTCTCTCGCCACCATCGGGTAGTTGCGCGAAGTCCTCCTCGAGCACGGGCACAAATTCCGGCGTCTGAATGTGCAGTCGCACCCGGCTGACGGGGTACGAGCTTTTTCCGAACCATGTTCCGCCCAGGCCGAATCCCACTGCCGCGCCAGTCTTCTCCGGTTCCGCCTCAATCACTACGATGTTTTCAGAAGGCGCATCGGTCGACTCGACAATGCGCGCATTCTCCGGCAGGCCGCGCCTGGCAAATGCGTGGAGCGCCGTGTGCCACATCAATCCCTGCCGGTACGTCGACGCGTTCTCCATCGGCATGGGACTCCGCTGGAGAAGGCCGTAGGGCTGCAAATAGACCGCATTCTGGCTGTCAAACACCATCTGGCTGCCCTCAGTCTCCCAGCGGCCTTTATCGCCGTCAATCCAAACGCGGTGCACCAACTCGGGCGTGTTTCCCGGCTCGGGCCCCCCCATGTTTAGCGTGTATCGCAGATACGTTGGTCGCGGGTCGAGCCACACGCGGTTTACCTCAACCACCTTTCTCCAGACATCTTTGGGATCGGACAGGTCCACCGGTTTCTCAACGGCTTCCGTGGAGGCGTCGGCCGATTCCGCAGCCGCAGCCGCGACGTCGGCAACTGTCTCGGTTACAGTGGCTGCAGCCGGCGGGACGGCGGCCAAGTCCGCGGTGCTCGTAACAACAGCCGGAATCGGTTTCTCAAGTGCCTCCATCGGTCCGATGGCTAGTGTGACCACAAGTCCAGCGACAAGAAGTATTGGAACCGCGATAAGTTTGTGCGCTATGACGAGTTCTCCCAGTTGTCTTGCCGGATACAGAATACGTGTCAGACTGGCTGTCTCCGTCAGACCCCACGAAACCGGCGCCACAACAATCGCTTTCATGACCGTCGAGACCTTTTCCTGGGACACCCTGTACCGGCCCGCCTCGACGCGTTTGAGCATGCGCTCGCCGAGGGCTTCCCGCGCCCGTTGCAGTCGTTTTGCCAAAGCGAGACGACTCACGCCGAGCAAGGATTCCATCTCCGTGAGGGAACGCCCGGCAAAGTAATGCATCAATAGCACTTCGCGATGGTTCTCGCCGAGTTTCAGAAGCTCCTCGTGCAACAGCCCGTCCAATTCAGCCGCCTCCCCACTCGCAGATGGCTCGACAGCCAACGGCGGCGTTGCTTCATGCAGGGACGCTTCGCGCCCTCGCCGGGCCAACAAGGTGTTACACACGTTCCGTGCGATTGTCAGCAGCCACGCCCCGAACTTCTCTTTAACGCGAAGCCGGTCAAGAGACTGAAAGGCCCGCAGGAACGTCTCCTGAACCACGTCCTCCGTATCTGACACATTTCGGAGCCGGGCCATAGCTGTGGCCTGAACAACGGGCATATATCGCTCGACCAGTTCCCCGAAGCGCTCCCGCTCACCGGAAAGGACGTCCTGTATCGCCTGTTTATCCAATATGACTTCTCGCCCGAGCATTGTTTGTTCTCCTGTAGCTCATATAATAGACCGATAAGCGTCATTTTGTTGACATCTTGTGTAAACGCCGGTCGAGAAATTAAACACCCTTGCTAGCCTCACGTTTTTCGAGGTACGGCGCCTTGGAGTCGTCGGCGGACTACTGCTTGAACGCGCGTGGGGCTCAGCTTTTCCCTAAAGCGCAAAGGGCTGTCCGTATGGGCAACACGCAGTCGGGTGGTCATGGCACGTAATGCTTGGCATGACAGTATGTTGCATAACCATTGACGATCTTCAGAGGTTCTTGGAAGGGCAGAATAAGGCCCTGCATAAATCGGATGCAAGATGAGAATCGGTACGCGAGCAAGGATGTGGAAATGTATCCGGGCGGCTGGATCGGCCTTACCCGGGGAGGCTTCCACTATGTCATCCGAACATCTTTCCTCTCAATCATTATTCAGCGCCTGGTTAGCTGACCATACGGGCGTAGGTTGCTCTGACTTGTCTGCAACGATCGCATAACGAATTCCGGGGCTACTCTCTCTATTTTTGGGTCCCATCCTTACTCGCGGAATCAAGAGCATACAGACAAATAAAAACCCGGCCTCCAGTTCTGTTGAAATCCTGTCATAATCATTTCGCATCCTGACCTTGATTTCCGTACGCGCCAGTTTCCGTCTACTTCTCCACCGGCAACTCGGGACGTGCAGCCCATTCGGTCCAGCCAGCGTCGTAGTACAAGACATCCTTGTAACCAAGCAACCGTTTCAAGACAAAGAATGTCTGGCTCGCCTGGTGGCCGGTGCGGCAATGGACAATCACGGTTGCATCTTTTGACGGAACAATGGCTGCATAGGCCGCCGAAAGATCGGCAACCGGTTTGAACGTCAGCACTCCTTCGTTCTTCACCACGTCTTCGGTGTAGGGCCGGTTAATGGCGCCGGGGATGTGGCCGGCGCGGGCCTCGTCAGACTTGGCGCCGCTGAAGTATTCAGGGGGACGCACATCGATGATGATGGCGGATTTATCCTGCTGGTGCTTGAGCACAGTCGCGGCATCAACAGTGAACGTATCTGCCCCCGGCATGGGCTTATACTCCGACTCCTGTACCGACGGCAGCACGGTATCCATAGGTCGCTTTTCGGCGGCCCATTTCCCAAACCCGCCGTTGAGCACCGCGTAGCGGAGATGGCCGAGCCGTTCGAGCCCCATGCAGGGCAAGGTGGCGTCATGCGCCTTATCGCTGTAGATAAAAACGAGCAGATTGTCCGGCGTTATGCCCATCAAGGACAAGTGGCGCGCCAGCAGGTCCGCCGGCAGCAACATCGACGGTAGTCCTTTGACGTTGCCGCGGAAGCTCTCCACGGCAAGGCTGAGTGCCCCGGGAATGTGGCTGGTGTTGTATTCGGGCTGCGGCCTCATGTCGATCACGACAACTCCGGATTTCCCAAGGTTGTCCGCGAGCCACTGCGTCTCCACCAGGCCAGGCAGTCGTTGATTGTCCATGGCTACAGGGGGTGCCGGTGATGCTGCCGGTACCGGCGTGGCGACCGCCCGAGTTGCCGCGGCCGTCGGTGTTACCGCCGTAGCCGATCTTGCCGTAAGGAAGAAGTTGCGCCATGCCGTCACCTTCGCAGCCAACGCTTGCGGGATTGGTTCTCCACGCAGGGACACCGGTTTCAGGCACCGCTCTATGAAGCCCTTCAAACCGTCGGTGAGCATATAGATGTTGGCGTATCCCATTCTTTCCAGTGCGTCACGCACCTGGGCGGGGTGCGTCATGCCGTTCGAGTAGAGGACAACCGTCTTTTGCCCCTTGTGCGCCGCCAGGTACTGCGGTAACTGGGCGAGACCGACATTAACCGCTCCCGGCAGATGAAAGGCCTTGTATTCGCCATCAGTCCGCACATCCATCAGGAGCAAATTGGGATCACCCGCCAGCAACCGATCCGCAAGTTCCTCCGGCTCGATATGATCGCCGCCCTGCTCGACTTCTTTGAGCAGCGATTCCTCGCCAAGAGCCGATTGCTCGTGTGTCGCCAGTTGGGCTACCGCGGCTGTGGCAGGGGTTCCGGTTACCGGCACCAGGAACAGTCCGGCGGCGGCAACAACAAGTGCAAGGCTGAAGGCCTTCAGGAAAGGCGAACGGAATAGGGCGCCGCCCGTGGCGCGCGCTTTTTCGATGTACTCGGCGCCCCAGAAACAGACCACGGCGGCAAGCGTGAAGGCGACGGCAAACAACGGCTTGGACACGTGGAGCGTGTCGTAAACGAACTGCACGCCCCTTTCGCCAGAGGTATACAAAGGTTTGACCAGCCAGAAAAGTTCGTTGAACAGGACGCTGCCGCCAATCGCACCAACAAGAAACAAGAGAGCGTCCATCTTGCCTGCGGCGAGTCCCGCGGCGGCCGTGCCCGGACACCATCCGCCCATGACAAAGCCGACGCCGAATATCAAGCCTCCCACTATCTGGGCGCCGTAGACGGTATCCATAAAGAAGATGCTTTCTGGGCGGACCCAGCCAAACGCCAGGCAATAACACAAACCCAGCATCGCGGTTATCAGCGCGGTAAACATGACCTTGAGGACGGTCATGTCGCGAAAATAGAAAATGCCCGCCAATTTCCGCGAACTGCTGAACCCCGCGCGTTCGAGTGAAAACCCGAAGAAATACCCCACCAGTAACGCCACGAAAAGAGCCGAGCTGGCCCCGAGGGAATCCGAACCGTAGAATGTCTCAATCATTCCATTGCCTCCTCACGAACCACGCGGCGGCATAGCCCCCGGCAAACAAACACACCATAAAAATGAGGCTGCCCGTCAGCAGCAGGGCCCCGCCTGTCAAGGCTTGGCCTGACGTGCACCCTTGAGCCAGGCGGCTGGCAAAGCCCACGAGGAGACCTCCCGCGACGGCTAAAAGGGCTCGGCGTCCCGCCGGATACGCAGCGCCTCGCTCGATCTGGAACGAGACTCGGTTGGCCAGGAGCGCCGAGAACAATCCTCCCAGGAAGATGCCTACGAGCATAAACACGAGGTAATACTTCAAGGGCGAGCCGCTCCACGGGCCAAAATATTCGCTGGAGGCCACGTGGCCGGGAACAATACATCCTTCGGTAAACGCGGCGACTCGTGCAATTCCGCCGGAAGCGCCCAGCCCGGCTCCAAGCAACAAGAACGAGGCCAACAACGTGAGTCCCAACAGAATGCCGGCCAAATAAGGGTTCCAATAAGGGTTCACTTTTGTTTTCTCGTCTATCATGGTTAGCACCCCGCGCTTTTCTTCTTGGCCGGTTGAGGGGCGGCGGGCGCCTGGGATGCAGGCGCGGACGCTGGCGGAGCCGGGGGAGCTGCTTGCGGCATGGAACTTCCTGCCGCAGCGGCAGATGCGCCCAAAGCCACCTCTTTGACCACTGGGTTCAGTTCCGAAGCCGCCCAGTATGCTTCCAGTCCTCCATAGAGCGCCCGAATCGGCCGCGTCGTCTTCTGCGAGAGAATGCCCGCAGCCGCCATGGCCAGGGAACCGTCCCGGTCTACAATGACCAACGGCGTCGTGCCATTCAGATATTCTGAGTTGGTGATAAGGTCGCCAATATCGACGTTTCGCGCCCCTGGAAGCGTGTAGTCAGCAAACATCGCGGGCGGCCGGATGTCCACGAACTCGAAGGTCCCGGGCAAATCCACAATCATCCGTTTCAAATCCGAAGCCGAAATCCTTTCCGGCAGATTGACCGCCACCCTTGGCGGCGGTGGCGTTGCCGATGCGGAAAATTGAGCCGTCTGCGGGGCCAATGCCACGGGATATGACGCGGCCGTGTCGAATGCGGTTGGCAGTGCCGCATCCGTCCAGGCGGTCATTCCGCCGAGAAGACTTGCCACATTCTTGAACCCCTTTCGTTCCAGGACACCCACCGCCATGCTCGAGCGGTACCCCGAGTTGCAGAGGGTGACGACCGGTTGCGCGGGGTCAATCTGGGCCGACAGTGTGTCGAGGTGTTGAAGCGGCAAGTTGAGTGAGGCCGCGATACGTCCCTTGGACAATTCCGCCGCCAGCCGCACATCCAGGATTATCGGAGCGTCCGCCTTCTCTACCTGTGCGTTCAGGTCCGCCGGTTTCACGAGCGTATTCTTCGCCACCGGCTGGCTGGATTTCAGCCAAGAGTCAATCGAGACAACCCCCGCGTGATACCCGACCCTGTGCAACCGGTAGATGGCCTCTTTCATCTGCGGAGCCGTGCCGCACACAACCAGTCTGGCATTCCAAGGCACCATGATGCCCACCCACGTTTCCAGCCGTTCCGTCAGACCAATATTGACGGAACTGGGAATGTGCCCGATCGCATAGTCGGCGTCGCTCCGGAGATCGACCACGTAGGCCTTGGCCGGGTCCGTCAGGTTCACATCGGCTGGATCTTCCTTCGGCATCGGCGCGCTCCAATCCACCAGGTCCGGCCCGTTCCGGTTCAATGCCGCATCGTGGTGGAAATACTGCGGCGCTTCGGGCAGACCTGCGAGGTCTGCCGCAATATACTCGTTGCGGCCCTTGTGCTGGAGGTAGGGATTCTTGGCGCGTTCTGCCCCGATAGTCGATGAGGGCGCATCGCTCAGGTTGGCGCCACACAAGGATCCTGCACCATGCGCCGGAAATACAACCACCGCGTCACCGAGCTTGGCAAGCTTGTTCACCCACGTGTCGAAGCTCATACCCGCGAGTTCCGAGCCCGTCATCGTCCCGCCCAGAAGGTCCGGTCGTCCGATACTCCCCACAAACAACATGTCGCCGGTCAGGACCAGTTCAGGCATATCGGGTTTGTCTTTGCTGAAGACATAGGCCGTCATGCTGTCCGGCGTATGCCCCGGCGTGGCCACAGCCTTGACGGTTGCCTCGCCGATCTCAATCACGGTCCCGTCTTCAAGAGGCTTAAACGGATATTCGGCTTCGCTGATGGCGCTCGCGTAGATGGGGCTGCCGGTCGCCTTCGCCATTTCCATATGGCCAGCGACAAAATCCGCGTGCGAGTGCGTCAGGAAAGTGCCCTTGAAACTCAGCCCCTCCTTCTTCGCGTAGTCCAGATAAGCGAATATATCCCGGCCAGGGTCGACCATCAGCGATTCCTTGCCGCTTACCACCATGTAGGAATAGTGGCTCAAAACAGGCAACGTAAACTGCACAAGGTTGAATCCTGGATACTTGTAGACGTCGACAACCGAGTAGTGCGTAGTATCCGGTTCCTGCGGCGATTCAGCCCATGCAATCCGTGGCGCTGCAAACATAAAAAACAGCACAGACATCAGGACGGCGCAGACGCATACACATGCTTTCATGTTTGACCTCCTTGGAAATCTTCGAAAAGCTCGATATTCCATAACGTGAACCGTTGTTTCATAACACAAATTCCCTGTCGCGTAGGGTCAAAATATCCAGCCAACGTGTAACCAATTCTAGCCAAACGAGTTGCGCTTAAGTTGTGTGTCGGCACTGAACCGATTGACTCGGCCTCAACATGCGGGCATCATGCCTCTTTTCCATTTGGAAAGGATTGCCCGTTCTCATGCCGGAATTCATCCTCAAACCCTGGCATCTAATCGTGTTGTTTTTGGCTTTCCATATCAATCTGGAAACGCCGGTCGAGAAGTGCAGCACCGTTTGTGGCGGTCGAAGTTGCTGAGTGATTGGCTGTTGAGCACGAGGTCCCATGCGCCATGCACTTGCCGTATGTGCAATAAGCATTCATCTGCTTATAACGCTTAAAACTTTACATTGCAGTATCCTGCAAAATTATTGACGCTCGGCAAAGGCCCGCGTAAAGGCAGAATAAGGCCCTGGCGTGGGCCGTGCGCAAGTAGAAAATCGGTGTGCGGGCATGGATTTGAAAATGAATATCCATTTGGTCCAGGAAACCTCAAGGCTCATCATCGCGTTCCCGACCGTGATTGCCTCTTTCTTGTGCCGGCATGGTAGCATAGCGACAAGAGATCTGAGGAGTCGTTCCATGTTCAAGAGATTGATGCTCGCCGCATTCCTCCTCGCAACCATCCTGACGGCCGCTGTGCTCCTGCGCGCCGTGCTGGCTAAGTCGCGACAGTTTCCGCCCGAGACGCGGCAACCAATGACGCTGAACGATGAAACAGCGGCGGCCCATCTCTCGGAGGCGCTGCAGTGCAAGACCGTTTCCTACATGGACCAAACTAGATTTAGCGGCGATGAGTTTCGCAAACTGCATGCCTGCATCAAAAAGGCCTATCCCGGTATCCATGCCCGCATGCAGCGCGAGTTCGTCAACCAATACAGCTTGATGTACACGTGGCCAGGAAACGACCCCACGCTCGAGCCCATCCTTCTCCTGGCTCACCTGGACGTGGTCACTGCGGAGGAAAGCCCACTGGCGTGGACGCATCCGCCGTTCGGCGGCGTCATTGCTGAGGGCTGCGTTTGGGGACGTGGCGCACTCGATGATAAAGGACGTCTCATGGCAATTCTTGAAGCCGCAGAAACCCTTGTGCAAGCCGGCTACATGCCCCAGCGCACTATCTATCTCGCGTTAGGGCACGATGAAGAGTTGAATGGGGAGCAGGGCGCAGCCCACATGGCGTCACTCCTCAAGATACGCGGGGTGCAGGCAGAATTCTCCGTGGATGAGGGTCTCGTGATCACGGACGGAATCGTACCTGGCGTCGCAAGACCGCTCGCGCTGGTAGCCCTTGCCGACAAAGGCTATGCAAGCTTCGAGCTTCTCGTCAAGCAGGAGGGCGGCCATTCTTCCCAACCCCCACCCGAGACCTCGATCGAGATTCTGGCGGCCGCATTGACTCGCATCAACCGTCACCCGATGCCCGTGCGTTCCGAGGGACTGATGGGCCTCACGTTGGACTACGCGACTCCGGAGATGAGCCTGCCGTATCGCGTGCTTTTCTCCAATCGCTGGCTGTTCGGCGGACTCATCACGCGGGAGCTTGAACAAGCGCCCGCCACGAATGCCGGCCTCCGAACGACTATTACCGCCACAATGTTCAACGCGGGAGAAAAGGACAATATGCTGCCGTCTACCGCACGGGCGGTCGTTAACTGCCGACTTCTCCCTGGAGATACAATCGAGCGCGTAAGGAACCATATCCGCGAAGTCATGGGGGATGACCGCATCGAGATGAATGTCCTGCCCGGCGCACATAACGCATCGCCCGTTTCAGATCATGCGGCGCGGGGCTATCAGGCCATTGAGAAAAGCATTCGACACGTGTGGCCCGCGGTCGCGGTAGCCCCCAGCCTCGATATCGGCGACAACGATTCGAGGAACTACGCTAAAGTTGCCGTAAACCAGTACCGGTTCACCCCCTTTTGGTTTACAGAACAAGAACTGGCCATGATACACGGTGTAAACGAGCGCGTCAGCATCCGGCGCTATATGGAAGCGATCCAGTACTATATTCAGCTCATCCGCTATGCAGCAGGATGATCATTACAGGCAACTTCCGAGGAAACGCTCGAGATTCAGACTGGACTCAGTCTTCATACCTGAACGATACCTTGATCCTCGCTCGGTAGGCAACGACTTGGTTGTTGTCGACCTTCATATCGAGTTGGGCCACCTCAGCAATGCGCATCTCGCGCAAGGTTTTGCCCGCCTTCTCGACGGCGTTCTTTGCAGCCTCTTCCCATGAATTCGGCGAGGTGCCGATAATCTCGACAACTTTGTAGACGCTCTCACTCATATTTACTCCCCTTCCGTGGCCGGGTCGTGACCGGCGGCTGAAAACCGATACTCTCCATGACCTGTTCCACCAGTGTAGACTTAAAACTGACAATCAGCAACTGGTTTGTGCAACCCAAATCCGCACCAGCCTTCAGTACGCCCCGATGCCCGGGTCTCCGAACCTATAGGTTGAATCGCGTGCTCATCAGGTAGTGGATGGGCTGCTCATCATTGCTGTACTCGTGGTAGGCAACGACGACGGTCCCATCAGCCAGTTGGGTCACGCTCGGATACCCGATGTGCCAATACTGCTGCATAACTAATGCATCCAGAAGAGTACGCGAACCGCTGCCCAGCGACGGCGCCGGCACGCCCCCCTCCCTGATCACGAACTCTTTACCGATCTCCCAAGTCCGGCCGTCTTGCGAGATGCAGCCGCGAACACCCCACGGGGCCTTCCTGTAGCCGTAGACCGCCAGTACGCGTCCGTCCTTCAACTGCACGACGTCCGCCGGATAACCCCAGAGCGACGTTCTCTTGGGCGGGCTCCACGTGACTCCATCGTCATCCGAACACGTGAACCACATGTTGTCCTGTCGATTTGGTTTGTGGTGGGTCCTCATCAAGCACACCAGGGTGCCGTCGCTGAGCCGCGCCATCCCTGGCTCCGAGAAGCTGATAATGCCGGCCGCGTCATACGCCACTGTGGACCAGTACTCCCAGTTGTCACCGCCATCATCCGATCTCAACAAGAAGCAGCGGCTCGGCTCGGCTCCGTTTTCCCCTTTATCCGACAGTGTTCCGCCCAGGGGCATGAGCAACCCCCCGTCGGGAAGTTCCATGATGTGCCCCGCTCCCGACCCGCCGCAAGCGTACCAGGACAACGATGAGCTGGCGATAGGATTCGTGTTGACCTCAATGGGGTCAGTCCAGGTCACGCCGTTGTCTTTGGATTTAAGCAGCGCATACCCCGTTTGCCTCTTGAGGCGTTCGGGCATCCCGGGAGGAGGCATTTCAAGCGATTGGTCGCCTTCGTAATTGATTCCCCTGGGTGCGATGAAATTACACACCCGAGTGTGCATCAGAATAGTCCCGTCGGACTTCTGGGAAAAGGCACAGTCCCAGTTGCCCTTAAACTCGGTGTAGGGCCAGATGACCCGCTTGGCGGCAGTGTTCCAGGTTCTCCCCCCGTCCGTCGATTTGATAAAGCAAGATTGGCCGCTGTCGGCATGGACGGGATATCTTTCCTCGTTGAATCCCAAAAAGAGCTCCCCGTTTTGCAGCAGGACGATACTGACCTGATTGCATGCATGGGCCAGACTTGGATCCTTGTACACGACTACATGCTCGACATCTTTAATGCTTACCTTGGTAGTTGCAGTAACATCATTTGAATCTGCCGCGTACGCCGACACTGTAAAGCCTGCAAGCATCATCAAAACCGCCAAAATTGCCATTCTTCTCACGAGACATCTCCCTTCCTTCCGACAAGCCAACGTTTACCATATGTTCTGCCTGCGACCATCGCGGGCAAGTTCTCCGCGATCATACAGGCCCGGACCGACGCCCTCAAGACCAGTTCGGAGGGCGTTCAAGGCCCAATAACACCTTTCGCGAGCAGTCCTCAGCGCTGTTCATGCGAATTCGCGCAGACCGCCCAATCATTATGAGCCATTTACTTGCCGTATGTGCGACACGCAGCCTGGTGCTTATGGCACGTAAAGCTCAGCATGACAGTATGTTGCAAAACAGTTGACGCTCTTCGGGCGCTTGCGTAAAGGCAGAATAAGGCCAGGACAGGGGCCGCGTACAGGGCGAGAATCGCTGCGCGGGCATCGCTGTTGAAGAACCGGATCAGGCGAAGCAGTTCGGACAGGATGATCCGGCTATCACCATCTTGGTCGGCTGTGTAGCTCGCCGGGGGTTCCTCATCACCCTCTGGTACAGGCCTCCTTCGCCCTTGTCTAACTCATGAAGACCCGTAGGGAACGGGAAAAGCCCGCATTCTTGAAAAAAAATTCACGCGCGGCTACGCTGGTCTACGGGTTAGGCCTGTCCTATCATCTGCGGAAGGAGACCGGAATGCGCAAGACGGTCCGGAACATTATTCTTGTATGGGTCTTTCTCTCACTCGGGTTGCCGTTATGGGCAGACGGGATGGGCTTTGATCTGAGCCTGCAGCAATACGATCCGGTCACCGGTGAGCGAACACTGGTCACGGGGAAGCTTGTCGCGACCAAGACGGCGGTCGTCGTGGTTGATATGTGGGACCAACACTGGTGCAAGACCTACACCGCGCGCGTGGGCAATCTCGTCCCGCGCATGAACCAGACACTCGACGCCGCGCGGAAACTTGGCATCCCCATCGTCTTTGCGCCGTCGGACGTGGTCGATTTCTATGCGGACTATCCCCAGCGCAAGGCGATGCAGGCCGTTCCGTCATATCCGCCGCCGGAACCAAATACATTCGAGCCGCCGCCCCAACCCGTGGGCAAGGACCGATGCGAGTGCGGGCCGGATCAGCCGTGCCCGACGGGCACTCGAGTCTGGACCCGGCAGCACAAGGACCTTGTCATCGCGGAGAGCGATCTCATCGTCGACTGCAACAACGGCCGGGAGTTGCTGAATTTCTGCCAGGACAAAGGCATCGACACACTTGTCTATATGGGCGTGGCCAGCAACATGTGCGTCCTCTATCGCGAGTGCGGCATGATCAACATGAAACGCCACGGGCTTAGGCTATGTTTCGTGTCAGACCTGGTCCAGGCCATCACAGCCAATGGCATCGACCCCGGAAGCAGGGAACTGGACCGGAACTTCACGCCGGCGAAGGGCAGCGCCATCATCCAGCGATATATCGAACAACACATCGCGCCGTCGTTCGAGAGCCGCCAGTTGTTGGCCGCGGCCAGTATGGGAACGCAAGACCGCCGCCCGCACATTGTCTTCGTACTCGCCGAACAGGAATATAAATCGGACGCAACGTTCCCGGCCTTCGTTCAACGCTATCTTGGGGACGATTTCCGTTGCACGCTTCTGACCCCGGAATCCCATGTAGGCACGGGCCGCGACAATGTGCCGGGACTCGACGCGTTGTACGACGCGGATCTGCTGGTGTTGAGCATGCGGCGGCGGGCATTGCCGGTCGTGCAGATGGATCATCTCGAACGGTTCATCCGCGCGGGCAAGCCGCTTGTGGCGGTGCGCGTCAGCACCGTCCCGTTCCAGTTGAGCGACCCCGCGGAATGCCCCAGCGGCCACGTGGTCTGGCAGAAGTTCGACGAAGAAGTGCTGGGGTGCCATTACAAGGGCTACGATTCGCGCTCACGCAAGACGGGGTGCGACGTGTGGTGCGCCGCGCAGGCGAAGGACCATCCCGTCCTCAAGGGACTGGAAAGCGCCGCATTCCATAGCCCCAGTTGGCTGTACCGGCTTAATCCATTGTCGGACACCGCCACGCTGCTGATGCAAGGCCGCTGGTCGGAAGACGCCGCGACCGAGCCGGTGGCCTGGACGAACACGTATAACGGCGGCCGCGTGTTCTACACCTCGCTCGGCCATTGGGACGATTTCATGAACCCCGCGTTCAACCAATTGCTCAAGAACGCGATCTACTGGGCGCTGGATAAGGACGTTCCTTGAAGACGCATTTGACCGCTTGCGGGGCGCTACCGGCTTATCTACAATCGGTTCGACAGATTCGTTGGGGATTTCCAGATACATATGGAGACAAAGGACATGGCTGACAACAACGCCTTACTTGACACCCTCATCGCTAAGGTGACTGGCGGGAACGACGACGAGCGGACCGAGGCTTGGTTCAACGCCGGCAAGGTCGGCGCCTCCGCGGTCAAACCGTTGGCCGGGGTTATCTCGGCGCACAGCGGCGAGGCGGCGCTGGCCGCCAAGCGGGCGCTGTGGCAGATCGCGCGTTACGCGGCTCGGCCCGGCGCCGACGCCGAGCGGCAATCCGTTGTGGCGGCATTGGCCGCCCTCTTGAACGACGAAACAGAGTCCGTTCCGGCACGTAGCGAGGCGCTCTGGATCCTGTCCGAGATCGGGGACGACGCAGCCGTCGAACCCGTGGCGAGTGTGCTCAGAGACGAGGCCCTCCGCGAAGACGCGCGCATGGCGTTGGAACGCATTCCCGGCGACCGCTCGCTGGCCGCGCTCAAGGCCGCGTTCGATGCAGCCCCCGACGCCTTCAAACCCAACATCGCGCAGTCGTTGCGACAACGGGGCGTGGACGTGCCCGGTGTGCCGTGCGTGAGATTTGTTCCGACGAAGAAGACCGCGGTTCAACCCAAGACGGAGAAATAGTCTCGACAACTTAATGAAGGACATGACGTCATGACACTCAGTAGGCGAGGATTTCTGGCAAGTGCGGGTGCAGTGTTGGGCTTTCCGTATATTTCGGCGATAGCGGCGCCGGGGAAGCCGGGGGCAAACGACCGCCTTTCCCTGGCGCATATCGGCATCGGGGGCATGGGGTCGAACCATCTGCAGCAGACATTGAAGTTCGAGCGCGATGGCGACGTCCACTTGGCCGCGCTATGCGACGTGGACGAGAAACGGCTCGCGGCAGCCGTAGGGAAATGCGGCCCCGGTGTAGACGCGTACCGCGACTACCGCTACATCCTCGAGCGCGACGACATCGACGCCGTCGTGATCGCCACGCCCGACCACTGGCACGCCGTGCAGATGGTCCAGGCGTGCGAATCCGGCAAGCACGTCTACGTCGAGAAACCGACGTCGGTCACGATCAACGACGGCAAGGCGATGGTAGCGGCGACGAAGAAATACAACCGGGTGGTCCAGGTGGGGTCGCAGGCGCGATCGGCCGAGCCCGCCCACCAAGCGTGCACGTACATCCGCAACGGCATGCTCGGTAAGGTCCACAAGGCCACATGCTGGCACAAGCTCAATCCGACGGGCGGCACGGACCCGGATGGCGAGCCCCCGGCGCAATTGGACTGGGACCTCTGGCTCGGCCCGCTGCGCTGGCGTCCCTACAACAAGGCCTACTGCCCCGGCGTGTTCCGGTGGGTCATGGAATCCGGCGGCGGCGTGATTCGGGATCGCGGCGCGCACGTGATGAGCATCATCCGCTGGTGCCTCGACGCCGACGAGCAGATGCCGGTTACCATTGAGGCCAAAGGCTATCCGCCCAACAAGGGGATTTGGGACTGCCCGCCGGAGATGGAGGTGGTCTACACGTTCAAAGACCCCGATTGGCAACTCATCTGGGCGCAGCCCGGTGACCGGCAGAGCAATTACCCCGACAAGAACGATGATTTCGGCATGGTATTCCACGGCGAGGACGATACGTTGGTGCTCGATCGCGACGGCACGCAGTACGACGCACCGGAAAAGGCCCGAAACTTCAAAGTGCCTGCCGGCGGTGTCGAAGTGTATCGCATGGACAAATATGCCGACTACAACATGAACCACAAGGCAGACTGGCTGCAGGCCATTCGAACTGGCGCAACGCCGTGTATGGACATCGAGAAAGGCCATCGGACCGCCACGATGTGCAACTTGGGCAACCTGTCCTATCTATTGGGACGCACGCTGCGATGGGACGCCAACAAACAAGAGATCGTCGACGACCCCTATGCGAACCGCCTGCTCAGCAAGCCGCAGCGCCATCCGTATCATCTGTAGGCGCGCGCCGTGAAGCCCGGGCTCAACCTCGAATTCGCCCGAACCGAACGCCTCGCGCCGGAACAAGCGATGGCGCGCGCGGCGGACGCCGGGTATCGCTGGGTCGAGCCCTACGTGTATTCCGCCATCGCGTTGCCGATCAACAGCCACCTGACCGTGCGCGCCGAGTCGCCCTATCACCACTTCGATGGAGGGCGGACCGATCCCGCGGCGATCAACGCCGTGCGGGAAGGCCTCGGCCTGTCATTCTCAGCCATCGATGCCCACTGTACGCTGCTGTTGCCGCAGATCGGCGTGCCCTATCTCAAATCGGCGATCGATTTCGCGGCGGAAGTCGCTTGCCCCATTGTAATGTCCGACGAGGGTCCGGTTCCCGAAGAATGGATGACGCTCGAGCGCGGCTTCGACCTGATGCGTGTAAGTCTTGACGAGGTCGTCCGGCACGCCCATAGGCGGGGCGTGTTATATGCCATGGAATTGCACAATGCGCTGACGGCGCGCCCCGATTACCTGGTCAGGTTGCTTGATGCCTACGGTCCCGGCGACCTCGGCGTCAATTTCGATACCGGCAACGCGTTTCTTGCGGGCAACGACCCTGTCGGTTACCTCCAGCAAGTTGCCGGCCGTGTCGTACATGTCCACATTAAAGACATCCCGGAATCGCAATTACACGAACGCGGCAAAGTCACCGGCACCCGCGTTGGCGTGGCGGCCGGCCAAGGCGTAATCGACCTGCCCGGGATCGTCGAGGCACTCCGGTCCGCAGGTTTCGACGGTGTGCTCTCAGTCGAGTGCGACACCCTCGCGCAAGCCCGATCGAGCTTGCCCTATCTTGAACGCTTGATCGGCTCCCGATGAGCCCGTAAGGCCAGAAAAGTCGAACGACGTTCAAGTTCTTGTCCCCGCGCTGACCCGCTGGCTGGATACCCGGCTTCTCCCCTTTTAACTAGCCAGCCCGTGGTAAAAGTCGTCATGGTCTACACGCAGTCATTGGCTCACGACTTCCTGGGCTCGCGGGCGCCGCGGCTTCTAAAAGTCAGAAGGGAAAAGGTTAGTGGTGAGTCGCAGGGCGCAAGCAGCCAAGACGCACCAAGACTATCGCGAGAACCGCCCCCACCAGGTCGGAGACCAGATCAAGCGCCGTGTTGACGTATCCGCCCACGCCGGTCTCGGGTACCAGCACGGTCGCAATGAACTCGATGATCTCGTTGAGCGCGCCTACGCCCAGCCCCGCCATGACCACCACGATCGAGAGCGCGGTCCAGCCCCGCAGATCCGCGCGGAGCAGCGGCCGCAGTAAGTGATACATCACCAGGGTGGCCACGCCAAACCCGATGATGTGGACGAACTGGTCGTAGCGAAAAATGGGAACCGTGTCCGACAGAGGCACCAGCATTACGCCGTAAAGCACCCCGTCTCCAATCGGAATCCCCCCGCCGCACAGGTGCAGAATCGCCCATGCCACGAGGCCCCAGATAATGGGCAAAGGGTATCGCACGCGATCGTTGGTCAGCGCGATCACCACGAGGAAAAACACTATCACCGCCACGTACAGCAGAAACTCGTAGTTCCGGCGATATCCAAAATACACGCTGAAAGGCACCAGCACCGAAAACAGCACCGACAGCGGCGCCACGTGTCCGCGCTCCAGCTTAAGCATGAGTTCCTACCCTCCTTTGCCGAATGCCGAGCATCTTGCCACACCCCTCCCCGCCCATCAAGCCGGCCACTCGCGCCCAACGGAGGCAGATTCCGCACAGAAATGTTCAGCCGGTGACGGGCGGCATCCTACGACAAAGCCAAACCCGGAAACACGCCCCAACTTCTGGTGCGGGCCTCTCGCCTGCACGTCTCCGGTGACAATATCCTTGCCCTCATCCGCCGCCACCCCCGCTACAACATAAAATAGAGCACTTTTTGTTCCGCTAAGGTAAAATGGGTGTAGGGCATTGCGTGTCCTCCGTTCGGTCTTTGGTTGTTTCCAAACGCTTTGTACCGAACAGACCGCGCAATGTCCTTTTCCATTAGCCGAGGGAAAGGCCGTCCCGGAGAACCCGCGGGGAAATAGGGGAGAATAGGGGACAGCGGACCTGGTGAAAAAGTCATCTTGCACCATAAAATCTACGTGGCTTCCACCAAAATCTGGCAAAAAACTGGGACTGACTCGATTTCGGCTGTTTGAAATCGTGTCTGTCCCTGCTTTTCGCGGCCCTTCAATAGAGTTGCCTGGCTTTTTCACCAACTCCACAGCCACCTATTCTCTTGACTTTTCTCCCCCCAAGGGTGCTGGAAAGTTGTGACGCGCCCACGCCCGCGTGATGCCCAACAACACATCGGGAGTAGGCCCGTCCCACCCCTGCAACACCCCCTGCCACCGCCCACTCGCATCCCGCCACAACGCCACATCCACACGCGCCGGCAGTTCAATCTCCATACGCCCCGCCTTGAAACGCTTCAGCCCGCCCGCCGCCATCGCCGCAACCTGTCCCGTCCTGTCCAGCCGCACCGCCGCCACACCCACCGCATCAAACTTCACCTCATGCCCATTCAGGCTCACCGTTGCCCGGATCGGATCCCCCATCACATCATCCTTGCCTGACGCCAGAATCAGCGTACCGTCCAGCAGCCGGCACCGGCCGCTCGGCTCCGGCATCACCGATTGCGTAAATCCCGCCACACCCCTCCGCGTACCCAGCGTCTGCGCTTCCACCCCCGACGCCCTCAGGTGCGCAATAATATCCCGCGCGCAATCGGCCGCACTCCCGTTGATCATCGCCGTCGGCAGGGCCGCAGACCCATCAAACTCCTCGCCCTCAAAATCGCGCGTCCATTCCCCGACCCGGTACAACCGCGTCGGACCTCCCGCCGCCTTCCTGAAAAACTCCGCCACAGCCGGCCGTTCCCACTGCGGGTGGTACAACACCGCCGCTTTGTAACGCTGCGGCCCATATCGCACGCTGCCATCGCGGGCGATCGTCAACGCCCCGCTCGATATCTCGCTGCTCGGAATCAAATCGGCGTAGTAGCCTTCCGCCCACATCGCATCCGTGACCTCGAGCCCAACGTCCGCAAACCCTGACCCCGTCCAGTTCAACGCCGACGGATGACCAAAGATCACCGCAACCGGGCAATCCACCGGCGCCGTCGAAATCAGGTTCAGCAGGCGCACCCGGCAATCCGCTCGAAGCAAATCGCCCCCCAGCAGCGACGTCGCACGGTCCACCGCATCGTTCGGATACAGCGGATGAAAATTCATCCGGCCCCCGCCCAGCGCGTGGCGCCAAAGATCTTCTTCATAAGCCTTGATGTCCCCGTCGTAATACATGTTGTACCAGAGAGGCGACCGCCACTTTTTCGACAGCGCCGTCCGCGCGCAAAACGGCGTCGACTCGTCGGTCTGCGCCAAATCCCGCCGCACCCCCCACCAGTCCAACCCGTTCTTGAACGCCTCCTCCGGCGTCGGAAACGGAAACCACGTCGGGTGTGTCCCGCTCATCACCTGCGGACCAAACACCTCCTTGATGCCCGCATAAAAAGAATTCTCGACCTCCGCGTTCCGCTCACGGTTCATCTCCATGTAGTGATTGATCGCCCCCGCACGCTCACCCACCCGCCCGCGCTCCCCCACAACCATCAGCAACACGTCCCGCGCCAGGTCACGCCCCGGCCGCCGCCGCTTGTACGCCCTCGCCATCCAATCCGAATACCACACGTCATCCGCCCGCGGCTTGAACCGACCCGGAAAACCCCACTCATCCTTACACGCCCCCGCCAACCCCACGTCCCTGTACTGTTCGAGAATCCCCCGCTCAAACCCGATCAAGTGCGGCGCATATACGTCCGGTGTAAACAACGTAAATGCCGCCAGCACAAACACCGTCCGACCCTCATCCCCCGGACCGCACGGGATCGCAACCGCCACGCCGTCTTTGTCCGCCTGCTCCACACGACACCGGCCCGTGATGTCCTCCACCGAGTCCGGCTCAATCCCCGCCGGCCCCGCCACACCCGAATAGACCCGCAGCACCCGCCCACCAATCGAGTCATAACCCCGCGCCCGGTGCGTGTAATGATCGCCCAGGTTCAAAGGTTCCACCCCCACCGTCACTTCGCCCAACCCCAACATCTCCACCTCACGCACCCGCACAATCTCCTGCATCTCCCCCGGATACTTGTCCATAAACGCCTGCCGAGCCAGACGCACATCCAGATCCATCACCATCGACATCCCCTTCTCCCGCGCGTACGCCGCCGCAGCTTTAATCTGATCGTGTACCGCAGGGTCCGTCACTTCCACCGGATAACGGATGCTCGTCGTCAACAGATCAAAATCCGTGTGCGACGCGTGCACGTCCAAGAAACGCTTGTAACCCTCCGGCCCAAACTCCTCCTCCGACCAGAACCAGCAACCGATCCCCGGCCACGACGCCTGCACCGCGTTCTCCTCCTGACCCGCCAACGCCACACGCAGCGAACCATCCAAAACCGCCACTCCGCGCGCCTCTGAAACCAGCTCACTGAAAAACAAGACCGCCGCGATCATTGTTTCCCCTCCATGCCACGAAGTGTGCAAAATCACCATGGCCCGCTGCAACTCGCCCCACTGAATTCCGCAGCGTCCACCATCTCCACTCTGTCCATTCCACCCCCCAAAAAAAACTTGCCACAACATCTTGACGTGAGGGGGCCGACCGTGTACAATATCTAGTGTAACCTCGGGGGGACCCGAGAAACTTAAAATAAGGAGGAGAAACGCAATGCCAGTAAAGAAGAAAGCAGCGCCCAAGAAGAAAGCAGCGCCCAAGAAAAAAGCAGCGCCCAAGAAGAAAGCCGCCGCGAAGAAAAAGGTTGTGAAGAAGGCGGCGAAAAAGCGCTAAGTAGTATTGCGCGAGTTTTAGCAGGGCCGGTGTTGTTTACCGGCAAGATTGCGCCGGACGCGAAGCAGTTTCCGCGTCCGGTGCTCTTTTTCTCCCCGCGATGAGGCCGAGGAAGGCGACGAGGAACGGGTCGATCTCGAACCGGTACCGGTTGGTTTCAGCGAGTTCGACGATGATGCTGAGGCCGGTGACGTAGATGACGGTGAAGGCCATGAACAGCAGTGCGGCCCGCTGGGCGGCCGTGTGGCGGCGCGACCACACCCCAAGCCACGCGCCGTACGCCATCAGCAGCGGCATGCCGATCAGCAGCGTGAGGTAGGGGACGTGACGGGACGCTCCGAGTTGGGGGATCAGTCGGCTTACGGGGATGTTGATCTTGAGAGTGAGGACGTCGTAGGCGCGCACCAGCCATTGAAGCCGCGGCACGGTGAGCGGCATCGGCGAGAAATACGTGAGCCCGGCCCACGCGGTGGTGCACAAAAACAATTTCGGCCGCACCCGGATCACGTAGAGGGCGTCCTCGAGGTAGATGTCGGACACGGCGATCTGGGAGAGGTGGTTGTAGTTGACCTCGCCGGTGGATTTGGTGGTCTGGCGCAGCACCGGGATGTTTTCGTAACCGGCGATATTGCGTATCTCCGGGGGGTAATACTCGATTGCGTAGAACCGCTCGACCAGCGACACCTTCGAGATCTTCCCTTCATTTGCCAGGCGCACGCGTTCTTCCCACGGCAGGTTGCCGACCGTTTTGATCCACGGGCTTTTCCCGAGAAACGAAAACACCGAAAACTTGTCGAAAAGCACGTAATTCTTCGCGTAAAACGAAAACAGAATCACCCCGGGTATCAGCGCCATCCACAAAACCTGCCTGCGGTTTCCTCGCATCACGGCGGCGACTGCGCACGCCATCAACACGTAATACGCCAAGTGGTACATCGACCGGATTCCGCACAGCAGAAACAGGCTGATGAAAAACCCCCAGCCGTACACCGCGCGCCGAGTCCGCACGTAGATCTCGAGTAACAGCGCGGCGATCACGAGAAGCGTCGCGCATTGGAGCGTATAGATCAGGACGTGCTCGAACACAAGGAACGTCGGGCTTAGCACAAACAGCGTCGACGTCAGGAGCGCGACGCTTTTCCGGACCCCGAGCCGCGTCTGCAACAGCGTCACGAGGAGGTACAGGGCCAGCCCGTTGATCAGAAAGAGGGCGTGAAACACCGGCGCCGCGTGGCCCGGGAAAAGTTTTAGGATCACGCCAAGCGCGAGGTTGTACAGCGGCGGCTGGACGTGGAGGTAAAATACGCTCTCGATCAGGCGCGTCCGCAGCAGCACCGGGTCGGCGTAGTGGGCGAACATCCCCAGAGGCGCCATGTCGAACCGCAGCCCAAGCGAATTCACCAGGGCGTGAAACACAATGAACAGCCCCGCCTGGAAACCCAACAGCCACTTCCAGCGAGCCGCGTCAATAAATCGGAGCAACCGCCGCATGAAGAGCAAGGTATCCGATTTCGGGCCACGACGCAAACCGGATGAGACCATCGGGCCGTTGGCTGCGAGGTAGGCGGAACTGGTTCGAGTTGAGGCGCATGCGCATGTTGTTAGAATCTTTGTTCACGACATCTGCGCACGGCGCGTAGATATTGAGTCAAGGTCGCGAACAAAGATTCTGAATGCGACTTCTTAGTCGCCTTAGTCGTCGGAGCCGGAGAGTTCTGGTTGTTCTTCTTCGGGATCGACCGCGATGGCGTTGCGGTCGGTGGTCAGGAAGGTGAGCACGCCGAATGTGAGGCAGGATACCGCTACGCCGAACACGGATGCGTCCACCTGTTCCATGAAGCGGTAGGCGCCGTCGCCGAGGGGGGCGATATCGAGCCGGTTTTTGAGTATGGCGAAGCCCTTATAGATCATGGTCAGGGCGCTTGCGGTAAGCATCGTGATGAATATGTTGCGCGTGAGCGCGGGCGACCTTTTCTTTGAGAGGACGCCAACGCACACGGGCAGGATGATCGCGGGCGCCCAGAGGTGGTACGTGAACAGGAGAAGTCCGATGATGTCGGACCACAGCACCGCCACCAGTATGGCGGCGCCGCCGAGCAGCGCGGAGCAGATGCGCGCGAGCCGGAGCATCCGACCGTCGTTGCGGTCTTTCCAGCCAAGCTGGTGTTCGAAGAGGTCTTTGATGAAGATCGCCGTGGACGAGTTGAGCGCGGAGTCGGCCGATGACATGACGGCCATCATGAGCGCGCCGATGACGAGGCCGCCGATGACGGGATTGTTCATTTTGCGGATGACCATGGGGAGCGCCTGCTGGGGGGCGATGTCGGGAAAGTGGATCCGCGCGTAGAGGGCTATGAAGAACAGTACGACGGGAAACGTGAGCGCCAGGAAGATCCCGACGCCGGCAATGCCGATCCGCGTTTCGCGGATATCTTTTCCAACGCAGTATCGGGTGGCGTAGCCGGGGGCGAACGTTTCGCCGAGGAAGAAAGCGAGGAAGGTGGTGACCAGAAAAATCCAGCCTTTCCCGCCTTCGATCTGGAAGAACGTGTGAGGGATGGCCGAGGTGGCCTCTTTCCATGAGGAGATGATGTCGGGTATGCAGGCCGCCAGCGTGACGAGGAAGCCGAAAATAAGGATAACGAACTGGTAGACGTCCGTGTGGATGACGGCCAGGAGCCCGCCCGCGGTGCTATAGGTGACCACGACTGCCCCGCCAATGATGATGGCGAGGGCGAGCACCAGGGGCGAGTTGGTAAACTCGGGGAGGATAGCCGTCAGCACACTTCCGAACGCGGCCATCTGTGCGGCGACGATAAAAACGGAGAACAGAAGCGACAGAATCAGCACGAGAAAACGCGGACCTTCGCCAAACCGATGACCAAAATAGCCCGCGACCGTGTAAAGTTCCGCGTCGCGGAATTTCGGCGCGACCACCAGGCCCGAGAACAGGAAGTGGAGGTACCAGCCGGTGGACACGACAAGCATCAGCACGCCCCACTCGTAGGTTCGCCCGATGGCGCCGATGCTCGAACCGCCGCCGATAACAGTCGCCCCCATCGTGCAAAACAGGAAAAACCAGCCGATGTTGCGCCCGGCCACGAGGAAATCGTCGGTGTCGCGGATCTTCCTGGCTTTAAGCACGCCTTTGAAGAAGATGAAGATCATGTAGGCAATGATGATGCCCCAGGTGATCAGGCCCCCCGCCATGACGCCTAGGCCTCCCGGGTCGAGATGCGCCAGCGCCCGAAAAGATCGGCCAGCCGCCGTTGAGGGTCGTAGACGGCGATTTGGGCGGGTGCGGCCCGCAACGCATCCAGTTCGATGCCCGCGAGGTGCCAGGAGGTGTCGCGGCCCCAGTATGCGTCGATCCACCGGGCAATCGTGTCAAACCCGTACCAGTACGACTCGTACCGGGACCACGTGCGAATGTGGCCCGTTTCGATTGTACGTTCCACTTCGTCGTTGACGCGGGTGAGCAGGAACCCGTCGCAGACTTTTTGGCCGTTGCGGTCGAACACGTCGACGAGGATGGATTTGCTGGAGTCCCACGCCCGCTTGTACCGGCGCGGGACGAGCGTGAACCCGTTGTTGCGGGCGTATGTCTGGGGGGCGAGCCAGCGCGGCTGCCCGGAGACGTTCATGGTGGACTCGTAGTTGCCGAGCGCGTGCGACTGGACGGCTTCTTTGCGGTAGGCGCTGATGACGGCGATACCGGAGGCGGTTTCGGCGGCGCGCCGCAGCGATTTGAACAGTTGCTGCGCACCTTCGGGCCCCTGCATGACGCCGATGCTGTTGCATACGGTGACGAGCACGGGCAGAGGTTCCGGGTCCAGCGGTTCGAGGTCGAACGCGGAACCCTGGCGAAGCCACAATCGCTGGCCCAGCAGCGTTCCGAGGCCGGCTTCCCCCAGTTTCCCGGCGGCAAGGTTGATCAGTTCGGAGGAAAGATCGATCCCGCCGATCAACTCGATCCCGCCGCCGGTTTCACCGGCCAGGACGGGGTCGTAGTCCAGGTCGCGGCGTGAGGCGCGGGCGCGGGCGAGATTCTCGGCGTCGGCAGCGGGCAACTGATCGCCGCGCGTGGTTTTAAGGCCGTAACGCAGGTGCAACCGGCCCGAACCGCAGCCAACATCGATCACGTGCAGCGGCTTTCCGGATCGTTCTGCCAGAAAAGCCAGGACGCGGTCAAGGAATTCTTCTTCAAATGCTTCGTAAGCCACGACGTCGGGATGGCCGTGAACGATATTGCGCTCGTACGCGGCGGCACATTGGTCCCACACGCCGCGGTCGCGGTCGCACGCCTGCGTGAGCCCGGTGTCGTTCGTCATGGGCTTCTCCTCACGCGGGTTTGGCGGAGGCTACCCCGTCCAACATCGTGGCCGCGCCGAAAGCGGCTTCGGATAGGGGGGATATGTGGTCCCGAATCTCGTCCAGCGGGGGTAGTATCTCTTTGGCGACGTATTTTGAATCCATCAGGCGCAGCAGCGCGGAATAGTTGACGCGGAAGGCGATGCGCTCGCCGACTTGGAGTTTATCGACGTTTTCACCGAGGTTGACCACGGAGATATCGCTGCTGGCGCCGGCAATTTTGTACCGGGTATCGAGAGGCGTAATGCCGTTGATGTCGGTGTCGAGATGGCCGATGCTGACCAGTGCCCGGTACCCGCGCTGGCCGGGCGAGGTGTCGGGGCATGCTTCGGTTTCGAACGGCGTCATGGTGGTGGTTTCACCGAGTGGCGCCAAGCCCTTTTTCTTGACTTCAGCGATTTCGGCCTCGAGCCGCATCACGTCGTTTCGCAGTTCCGGGAGCGTGCCGCCGTTGATCAGGTCGGTGCCAAGGAAGGCCGCCTCGCCGATGCGCGAGTGGTTTACGGCGGATGGCATCTGGCCCTCCAGCAAAAGGGGCAGGGTCGCGGTGACTCCCGCGGAGATAATGGGCAGCGGCTGGCGGAACTTCAACTCGAGCAGTTCGCGGTACAGCACGAGCTGCATCAGATGGTCGACGGTGGGAACGGTCCCCGCCAGGCACCCGAGGTTGCCGCCGATTCCGGCAACTTCGATGTTGGGCAGTTCGAAGACTTTCTTGTAGAAGTTGACGAGACTGCCAGGCAGGATGCCCTCGCGCAGGTCGCCGAGTTCGATCATGATGATGATGCGGTGGATCTTGTCGAGCCGTGCCGCGTGATCGTTGATGGCGCGGATCACCTCGATTTCACTGTTGAGGCTGATGTCGGACAGGGCGGCCACTTCGCCCGCCCTGGACAAGTCGGGTATTCGGAGATACCATTTTTCGGCGCCCGGCATGCACCGGCTGACTTGATTCAGGTTCGAGAGGCGCGAGTCGCCCACGCTGGTGACGCCGAGCGCGTGGAGGGCGCGCAGCGTATCGGCATGGCCGCACAGCACCTTGGTAACCAGCGTCCACGAACTGCCGTTGGCGCGGATCCACCTGTCGATCACTTTCAAATTATAGTGGAGCGCTTCGATGTTGATGACGAGCCGGTTCATGGCGAATACCTCATCTCCGCGTATTTGCTCGTGAATCCGACACGCTCGTACAGGCGCCGGGCCGGATTGTCGTATTCGACGTGTAGCTTCACACTCCCTTCCGCCAGACACAGCCCGCGCTCCACAAGCTGCCGGCCCAGGCCTTTCCCCCGCAACGGCGGGTCGACCGCCACAAACAGCAGCAGATTCTCGGGCACGTACCCGCCCATCCCCGTGCGGAGCATCACCAGCGCCCCCGCCGTCTTCCCGTCATGTTCCGCCACCAGGATAAACCCGCCGCCGTTGAGCGCGTCGCGCAGGCCCCGAGCAATGTCTTCGAACGTGTCGCTGTACGGTTTGAGCGCCTCCTGCAGAAATGCCGCCAGGTCGTGCAATCCGCCCCGCGCGGCAAAATCGGCCGGCTGCCGAAGTTCCCGAAGCCGGAACTCGGCCGCATCGACCGATCGCGGCGGCGCGTCGCCATCCGCGGGTGCGGCGGCATCGGCATGTTTCGCGCCGTGGCCGTCTGCCGACCGCAACGTGTCCTCCGTCGCATCGAGCGGATAGATCGCCAGCATGGGCGCCGCGTCCAGATGTTCGGCGTTCATCATACAGGCTACGCGTTCCAGCGACGACAGGATCTGCGCCTGTTCCCACTCGTGCAGTTTCTCCAACTCCCGCACAAACCGCTCCTGGAGCAACGGCGGTGCGCCGCTTAGGACCTGCCTCGCGCCGTCCGTGCACGTCACCAGCACGTTGCGCCGGTCACGCCCGTTGCGGCCCCGCCGAACCAGATCCCGCTGCTCGAGCCGGTCGACTATGCCCGTCGCCGTGGCGTTGCCGATGCTGATGCGGCGCGCAAGCTCGCCTATCGCGATTTCACCGTTCCGTTCAATCTCGCGCAACAATATGAGCTGCGGACTCGTAAGACTGTGAGTCTGCACAAGACGACGGGAGTGAAGGTCTACCGCGCGCATAACTCTGCGTAACGCCACCAGAATCCGCTCGGTGAGCCCTAACGCATTGGGATTAACCATGAAGAGTCCTTTGCGTAAAGATATTTTGTGTGCGAAACATTGTAGCGGACACACACTCCCACGTCAACTAAACAACAGGATTTCTAACCACCTCGATAGATGGATATCTTGTAACCCCAGGTGTATCAATAGGTTGGCTCTCGGCCAACTCCCCCATTCAGGCGTGCGGATGGCTGTCCCGGTAGACCTGTTTCAGCCGGTCGATGCTGACGTGGGTGTAGATCTGGGTGCTCGAGAGGCTTTCGTGCCCGAGGAGTTCCTGGACGACCCGGAGGTCGGCGCCCGCGTTGAGCATGTGCGTGGCGAACGTGTGGCGGAGCGTGTGCGGCGAGATTTCCCGCCGCCCAGGCAGGATTTGGCGGACATATTTCTCGACGATCCGCTGGACGCTCCGCGTCGTGAGCGGCCCGCCGCGGTGGTTGACGAACAGCCGGTCGTGCTGCGGCTCACCCAACTGTGGCCGCACCCGGAGGTAGTCGCGCAACGCCAGGACGGCGTATTGGCCGAGTTGGCCGAGCCGCTCTTTGCGGCGTTTGCCGAGCACGCGCATCAGGCCCGTGTCGAGGTCGAGACTCTCGATGTTAAGCGCGGCCAGTTCCGCGGCACGGATGCCGCTGCTGTACAGGACCTCCAGCAACGCCCTATCCCGGACGCCGAGCGGCTGGGACGTGTCCGGCGCCTCGACAAGCGCCGTGACTTCGGGGATTGTGAGCGCCTCGGGCAGGTTGCGGCCCAGTTTGGGCGACCGGACCGTCTGCGCCGGGTTGTCCTCGAGCAAGCCCGACCGGACGCAGAACTTGTACACGGCCCGGATCGACGCCAGCTTCCGCGCGGACGTACGCGCGCTGCCGCCGCGCGTCTGGACATGCGCCAGGTACCCCCGCACGTCATTCCGAACCGCACGGCCAAGCACGTCGAGCGACGCCGGCGGGTGCGGCTCCCCTTCATCCCGCTCGAACGCCGCGGGCCCGTGTGCGACGTAGTCGCAGAACTGGTCCAGGTCGGAAAGGTACGCACGCAACGTGTGCGGCGAATAACCTTTCTCGGCCTCGAGGTAGTCTACAAAAGGCTCCAATCCCGGGCGCATGATCGAGATTATAGCAGCCTCGAACGAAGTCCGAAATTGTCAGTCAAAAAGTCCGCCGTTATAGCTGCTAACTTAACCGTAGGCCAGAGTCCTATAAGAGGTTTCCGGTTTTCTGGCAGGGGTGGTGTCAGAAAAACTTTTTATCTCGCGCTCGTTCAACCACTTACGTTTCTCGAACCATGCCAAAATGGCAAAAAGAGAGCACCAAATGCACATATGAAATAGAGGGAGTTGATCAAGGATCAATTAAGAATTAAGAATTAAGAATGGTGCGAGGATGACGGACAAAGGGTAGGGGACGAAGGATGAATGGATTGCGGATTGCAGATTGCGGATTGGGGATTGCAGATTTTTTGAAGCAGAAGGGGCAGAAGAGCAGGCTGGAGGAAAGGATGAAGGATAGAAGGACAGCGGGGAAAGGGAAAAGGCGATGGAAAAGGGGAGTGTAAAGAAGACTCGGAAACCCAGTTACAAGCCGAAAGCTGGGATGATGAATATACCGGTAGGGTGGATGTTTGAGAAGGCTACGCGCCGTCTTGTTGAAAACCCGGTGGAACAGGGGGCGATCGTGCTGGCGAAGGAACTGGAGGAAGCCGGGCTGAGCCAGTCGGCGATCATGCGGAAGTTGAAGGAGGATGGAGTGCCGAACCGGGGGGAAGGGCTTTGGACTTCGGCGATGGTGCGAAAGCTTCTGGATTACGATGGGTTGAAAGGTCGTTGGGCGGAGCGGAAGGCGAAACTGGATGAGGAGTACGGGACGCGTGTGGCCGCCGCCGAAGCCGACGCCCGCGAGATCGCCGAGGGCCGGACGCCCGCCTCACCGCTCGACAAGTGCGACCCCGTCGCCTGGGGCCAGAAATGGCTGGCGAACCGCGACGGGTCGGCCCGCGCTTATTGGCGGCACCAAATCGAGGATCTCCGCGCAGCCGACGACAACATCGTCCATCTCGACGGCCGCGACGTCGGCAAGACGGCCAACCTGACCACGCTGGCGCTCCATTATGCGATGACCACCCGGAAAGGATCGGGGCTGGTAGCGGCGGCGCTCGCGGGCCAGTTGCTCGCCATTTGGGAGGAAATCGAGTTCCAGCTCGAAAACAACCCGCGGCTCGAAGCCTGCATCGCCCGCGGCCGCAACGGCCACCGCAAGATGCAGCGGTTTCCCTACCCGCGCCTCGAGTTCACCAACGGCAGCGTCCTCTACTTCCGGCCCGCGGGCACGTACGGCGAAGCGTTCCGCTCCCTCCACGTCGACCGCGTCTGGGTCGACGAAGGCGCGTGGCTCAGCGAAGACGCATGGCGCGCGCTGCGCCAATGCCTAAAAGCCGGCGGCAAACTCCGCGTATACTCGACCCCCAACGGCATGCGCAACGCCACATACTACCGCCTCACAAACTCGCCCCGCTGGCGCGTGTTCCGATGGCCGTCCTGGCTCAACCCCAACTGGACACCCAACCACGAAGCCGACCTGCTCGAATTCTACGGCGGCCGCGCAACCGCCGGCTGGCAGCACGAAGTCGCCGGCGAACACGGCGCGCCAAGCTACGGCGCGTTCCACCCCGAACACCTCGCACTCGCGCTCCAAGACGTGCCCGAGTACCGCAAAATCGTCATCACCAACGCCGAACTCGAAGACTGCCAATCCGAACTCGAAACCGAACAACGGTTCGAGACGCTACTCAACATCTGGCCCGACTCCGCCCAATACTACCTCGGCGCAGACCTCGGATACACAAACGACCCAACCGAAATCCTAGTCTTCCGCCAAGACACCCCCAAAAAATCTCCTGATTGTTCTCCTCCAGACTCCAGACTCCAGACTCCAGACTGCAGTTTAAGGCTTGTTTTGCGCGTCCACATGGAGAAAGTCGCTTACCCCCACATCGCCCAATGTCTCGCCGTCATCGACTCCCTACTCGCGCCCGCAGCAATCGGCATCGACAACGGCGGCAACGGACTCGCCGTCATCCAGGAACTCATGTCGCTCGACAAATACAAGCCACGCGCGTTCGACGGACGCCTCTTCGGCTTCGATTTCGGCGGAGTCACACCATTCGAACTCCCCAACGGCGCCCAAACGAAAAAACGAACAAAAGAACTCATGACCTCGCTCATCAACAAGGCGCTACAACGGCGCGAGATCGTCTTCCCCGCCACCGACCCCGAAATACCCGACCAGTTCCTCACACAAACCTACTCACTCAACAACGGCGCCGTCACCTACTCAAAAGGAAACGACCACATCATCGACGCAACCCGATGCATGGTCCTCGCCCAAGAAAAAACCGCACCCAACGCACCATACAACGACCCCGACTACACCATCCGCCCCCCGCTACCCCTGATGGTCGAAATCTTCACCCTCCCCAGCATGAAAAACTTCCCCTGGTAAGCGCGAAGTTCAAAGTTCTGAGTGCGAAGTTGACCGGGCGAAGTGCGAACTTGACCGTGCGGCAGCATATGACAACTGATGAATGATGAATACGCTGAAAGCGCAAGTTACGCCGGAGGCGTAAGTTACGCTGAAGGCGTAACACATATTAGCCTGGGGCAACGCCCCAGGAAATGAATACACAACCAAAAAGCACCCTGAAGGGGTGCAACAACTCCCCCCGCCCCTACAGGGCCAAGTGCGAACTTGACCGTGCGGCAGCATATGACAACTGATGAATGATGAATACGCTGAAAGCGCAAGTTACGCCGGAGGCGTAACACATATTAGCCTGGGGCAACGCCCCAGGAAATGAATGCACAACCAAAAAGCACCCTGAAGCGGTGCAACAACTCCCCCCGCCCCTACAGGGCCAAGTGCGAAGTTCACCGTGCGGCAGCATATGACAACTGATGAATGATGAATACGCTGAAAGCGCAAGTTACGCCGGAGCCGTAACACATAATAGCCTGAGGCAACGCCCCAGGAAAGGAATGCGTAAAGATAGTGCACCCTGAAGGGGTGCAACAACTCCTGCCGCTTCACTCTTCCACCCCGGAGGGGTGGGTCAATTGTCAGCCCAGGGTTGCGACCGGCCCGTACCAATGGCCCTGTACCCGTCACCTACCACGAGCATCCAACGAAGACCCCGGCGACCACTCCACACCGGTCCAGGGCCGGGCGCTACCCTGGGCACAAGTCGCGCCAACGAAGTACCCCGGCAGGGGTTCGACAGCTTGTCCCTCCCCACCCGTATCATGCGTTGTTGCCTTTTTCTCCACCGGGTACTAAACTAGCTTCCTCAAGCCACTATGCTAAACGGGGATGTTTAGGGGCCGGCGGCCGATACCCGGCGCCGGAAAACGGAACGGAGCGGATTTCTGTGGCTACATATTCAACCGCCCTAATCGTGAAGCGGGTCGCCAAAGCCAGAAGAAGCGGCTGGGTAACTCTGAGCCTTATGGACTGCGGCGTGAAGGACAGCGACCTCCGCACGCTTCTCGACGCGCCGGGTGTCGAACAGCTTCAGGGGCTGAACCTCAGCGGAAATCAGCTTTCCACGCTTCCCCCGGAGATCGGCCGCCTCACCGCACTCGATAGGCTGTACCTCGTCAACAATCAGCTTTCCGCGCAGCCGACTTCGTCGGCCGCCCTGCCAGACAGTCAACAATATCAGCACATAACGATTCTATACAGCACGACCGAATTTTCCCACCTTCCTGTAGGTCCGGAATAATTCCGGGCCCTCGAGTTTCTACATTATCACGCGGCAGCGGCGGCAGCCAGACCCCTTTCTGAGCAACGTATGCCTAAGCGTAGGTCCGGAATAATTCCGGGCCCTCGAGTTTCTACATTATCACGCGGCAGCGGCGGCAGCCAGAGCCCTTTCTGAGCAATGTATGCCTAAGCGTAGGTCCGGAATAATTCCGGACCCACATTCAGCAAAAATTATGTCGTCATATATAAAGGCAGCGCGGCCCAGCTGTGGTTTGAGGAGAATCTCCGCTCACGTATACTCACCCTGGCCCATTCAGCCCTTCCGGCTTGGCGAGACAATTCATCGAGCCTCCCAATACCGCCGCTGACCCCAACTTCCACATCAAAATCGCTCACTTAGATAACCCCTCAATCTACTTGATTTAAACAGAACCCCCGCGTAGACTCACTGCAGGGCGCGCAAAAAGGGGCTGTCTATGAACTCGTACAACTTGCTTTCCCAAAACTGGATTCCCGTTCTCTATCACAATGGCGATTTCAAACGCGTCGGTATCCTCAAAGCATTCCAAGACGCACACAGAATCCGCCAAGTCGCCGCATCCAATCCCATGGACCGCCTCGCCATACTCCGCTTTCTCCTCGCCCTGCTCTACTGGTGCAAGGGAAACCCGGCGAACGGCCCACAGGCCGCGCCTTACGAACCATTCCCTCCGGATTGGTTCTTGAAACTCGAACAGAATAAAGAATGCTTTGACTTGTTTGGAGAGACCCGGCGATTTTATCAGTACAAGAAACCTGTGGGCGAAGATAAACGGCTGACCGCCAACTACCTTGTCCATGAGGTGCCGACCGGTACGAATGCGTGGCATTTTAGGCATTCAACGGACGAAGTAAACGGTTTGTGTCGCGCATGTTGTGCAATGGGCTTGCTAAGGCTTCCAGCATTTGCGACTTCCGGTGGGCGTGGTAAACCGCCTGGAATCAACTCAAAGCCTCCCCTTTACGTCATACCGCTGCGCGGTTCACTTGCGGCCACTGTACGGCTTTCCTGGCGGCCGGTCGGCCCGTTAGGAACGCCCGCATGGGAAAAACCGGACGTCCAACTGCCTGGCATAGGCGAGGTGCCACTGCTCACAGGTTTGACCTGGCTGCCGCGGCGAGTGTGGTTAGACTCTCCTGCGGAACGGGCAGAAACCTGCATCTCATGCGGGCGCAGCGAGAGGCTAATCCTGCGTACTGTATTTGCCCCAATTGGCAGCACCAAGACGGAAGAAGGAGAACCGGTCAGGGCGTGGTGCGACCCGCATGTCATCTACGGGATGTCCGCCAAGGGCGAAATCAGCAGCCTGCATGCGCGGGACGCTCTTGGCGCACCAGACGCCGCGGCGGGGCAGTGGGCCAATATCCTTGCCGGCCTGCTTCGAAAGGGGCAAACAGGAAACGCATCTCCTTGCTGGATAGTGGGCTTTTCTACCGTCCAGAACGACAAGTATCTTGAGGCTGTCGAATGCCAGATCCCTTGCGATATCGACCAGGCGCCACAAGAACAGCGGGACGAATGCCTCAACAACTTGGAACAATGGCGCAAGGGAAAATGGGGTTTCGCCAAAAACCTGGGATCGGACAACGAAAAGGGCGAGCGGCGTGAGCATCGAGAGATTACCTCTATGCTTGCGTCCATTGGACCGCACGTTGAAAAGCAGGTGTCGGAGAAAAGTGGATCGTTGATAGCGGGCGGCGAAACCGCATGGCAGGAAGCGGCCAAGGCGTTCCGCCCGATGATGCGCTTAGCCGCACAATCGCTGTCCCCAGGGTTTACGATCCAAGCAGCCAGAATACGCAAGCGCATTGCCAATGCCATGCCAAACATGACACCCAAGGCCGCGAAGAAGGGGCGGGGAAAAGGACGGGATAAATGACCGCGACGGAAGAATTCATTCGCGTATTGAGTGGCCTCAAGTCAGGGGATCTTGGTCTGCTGCGGACTTATTCCCAACACGGCTTGGATGAATCCGTGGATGGGTTTGACCTCTTTTCGGGGCTTTGGTGGCCGTTACGGGCGAAGAACCAGCGGGCGCCGCGCCGGGAAGTGGCGTGGCTTATAGCTAAACTCTACGCTGCCCACCCAATTCCCCAGGCCCGCGAGGCCACGCTTGCGCGTCAACTCCGCCGGTGCCTCCCGACCGATGAGAACGGTAGAAATCGGTTTGGGCGGAAGCTCGACAACATATTGATGCTGCCGCTCGACAAGATCGAGGCGGAACTTCGTTGGGCGATCGGGCAGGTTGCCTCGAGAGGACTTTCACTCGATTGGGTAAGACTCACGGATGAACTCTCCGTGTGGGAATACGAATCCGTCCACCTGCGATGGGCGGAACAATTCCTTCAAACCGAAGATTAAGGATGAAAGGGGTCCATCATGCTGATCGAGATTCACGCAATACAAAACCATAGTCCGTCAAACCTAAATCGGGACGACCTGGGTGCGCCGAAGACGTGCTATTTTGGCGGTGCTCTGCGCTCGCGCATCTCAAGTCAATGCATCAAACGAAGCATCCGGATGAGCAGGGAGTTCCAAGCGCTTTGCGGGGGAATTCGCACGCGCCAGTTGGCCAGACTGATCGCCGAGAAGGTTCAAGGGAAGCCAGACGTCCAGAAGCGCGCCGAGAAGATACTCGAACTATGCGGTTTCAAGCCCAAGAAGGCGAAGAAGGAAGAAACGGACGACGCAGCAGATAGCGAAAAAAGCAAGATGCTCGTTTATACGAGCCGCCAAGCCATCGAGGAAATGGCCGCACTACTCCAAAACGGGGACGGAAGGACTGAGAAACAACTGGCCGCGGACTTCTGCGCGTTGATCAGTAAGCATGTGGCAGTCCCCGATATGGCACTATCCGGACGGATGCTGGAGCCGGACAAATCTTCAAACGACCTTTGGAAGGAGCTTGACAAGACCGTCGAGGCCGCCCTTCAGGTTGCTCACGCGATTTCAACGCACGAGGCGCTGCCCGAGGTGGACTATTATGTGGCCGCCGATGACATTCCAGGCGAAGATGCAGGGGCGGGCTACGTGGATGAATCCATGTTTGCCTCGGCATGTTTCTACAAGTACTTCTCGATCAATTGGGACAAGCTTGTGGAAAACCTCAATGGCCAGAAAGAACTTGCCGCACATACGGTAGGGGCTTTTATCCGTGGAGCAGCGCTGGCAAATCCTTCGGGCAAACAGAATAGTTTTGCGGCGCACAATCCGCCCGATGGCCTGCTGATCCAATTCGCCGACACCCCGACGAGCTATGCGAATGCCTTCGCCGCTCCCGTGTCGGGCAAGGGCAATCCTGACGTCATTTCACAAAGTGTGGCGCAGTTGGCGCATTATGTTCGCGACTTGGACACGGGGTACGGCAAGCCCCAGAAGCGTTTCTGGTTCTCGCCGAATCTGCGTTATCCGCTTTGCGTCATCGAAGCCAAGAAAACGATTCCGGTGGCCGAGGTAAACCTCAAATCGCTCGATCAACTGATTCCGGCCGTCATCGGCGGCTTGGGCTTTGATTGGAATTCGGTTCAGAAGAAAGTGACAAGCCAACAGGTGGCGCCATGACGGCCAACACGCTGTTTCTTCGGTTTGAAGGACCGCTGCAGGCGTGGGGTAATCAGGAGTCGAAGTTCGTTGTACGGCGCACGGCTGAAGGGCCCACTAAATCGGGCGTGATCGGACTGTTGTGTGCGGCTTTGGGCGTGACGCGGGCGGAAGCGCAGGAATGCCGGTTGCCTCAACTGGCCGAACTGCGTATGGGCGTCCGGGTGGATGCGCCCGGATACCGGTGGTGGGACTATCACACGGTAGGCGCGGGGATGGACATGCGCATCGCCGAAGCCGAGGGGAAGACAAAACCCGGCGCAATGCTCACGCGGCGGGAGTATCTTTGCGACGCCACTTTCCTGGTGGTGCTTCAGGGGAATCCGGCCCTGATCAAAGAACTCCGGCAGGTGATCGAAAAGCCGCGCTGGACGCTCTATTTGGGCAGGAAATGCTGTCCGCCGTCGCGGCGGGTGCTCGAGGAGGCGCCGGCGGCGCATCCGGACCTGATTTCGGCGCTTGTGTCGGTTCCGTGGCAGCGGCGCTTTGAAAGGGATAATCCCCCGGAAACACTCGAGTATCTGCTGGATTGGTTTCCGTCGCCCGACCAGCCGGAGGCGCCGGATGACGCCGAGGTGTGGTACGACGTGCCGTTGACGTTCGAGCCGCCGTCGCATGGTGCGCGCTTTGTTGTGCGCGGGCAGTTCCGCGTGGGCGCCGGGGGGCAGGTCCCGGTGGCGGAATCGGCGTTGCAGCGCCAGGTGCCCTCGCCACAACGCCCGCGGGCAGATTATGGCAATTCCGAGTACCGGAAGATGCGCGCGCAGCGGCTCGAGAAGGACTCGCATCTTTGCGTGTTCTGCAGATCGCGTGCAACGACCGTGCAGCACGTCACGTACCGCCACGCCGGCGGCGATGAGCGGATCGGCGAGCTGCGTTCCCTTTGCCGCTTGTGCCACGACGCCGTCACCATGCTCGAGTATGGGCTGAACATGGGGCTGGACCGCATCGACCCGGAGGATGCTCGATGGCGGGAGCGGATTATCGAGAAACGCGACGAGATCGTCAAGTTCCGGTCGCTCGAGACGCGGCGGCGTCGGCTTAGCCCCGAGGAGGTCGAGTGATGTATCTATCGAGTCTGATGATCAACACCGGCGACAATCCGGATCGGGAGCGGCCGGGCCGGCGGTGGCTGCGCGACATCTACCACGTCCACCAGCGGCTGTCGATGGCGTTTCCATCGAGGTCGCACGGAAGCCCGTCCGGTTTTCTGTTCCGCATCGACAACCAGATCGAGGAGAACTCGCCGCGCGCGATCGTTCTTGTTCAGTCTCAATTGGCCCCGGACTGGGATAGCGCATTTTACAATGCGGGCATGCTTCTGGCGGCGCCGCCGGAGGTTCGCGAATATGCCCCGTCTTTCGCGCCCGGCGACCACCTTCGGTTTCGCATCAGAATGAATTTAAGCAAGAAGACCAAGACGGCGCGCGATGGTACAGATCTGTGCACGCCGCACGAGGGTGTCGACACCTTCGGCCGCCCCAAATCTCAGTCGAAACGCGTGGCCGTGACCTGGGACGGCGATCAAGGCGAAACCCCGGACCGGGCAATCCGCCAATGGTTTGCCGCGAAGGCCCAACACGCCGGGTTTGCACTCCAGAACGAATTCAACGTGGTTCACCTCGGCTGGGTGGCGGGACACAAGCCGGGAACGGCCGAGAACCGGCTGCGGTTTCGTTCCGCGCTGCTCGAGGGAGACTTGACGGTGGCGGACGGGCCGGCTTTCATGCTATCGGTCGAGAGCGGGCTGGGCTCGGCGAAAGGGTTTGGGTTCGGGCTGCTGTCTGTGGTTCGTGCAGGCGGGACGCCCGCACCACAATCGAGGCGTGGCGAATGCTGACGCGTGACTTGCACGACCTCGCCAAGGTGCGCGACCGGCTCAGCTACCTTTATGTCGAGCACGCCCGGATCGATCAGGAAGACAAAGCCATCGCCATTCACGACGCCCAGGGACTCACCCCGGTGCCGTGCGCCACGCTCGCCCTGTTGATGCTGGGGCCCGGCACCGCCATCACACACGCCGCCGTCCTCGCCCTCGCCGACAACGGCTGCCTCGTCGTGTGGTGCGGCGAGCAGGGGGTCCGGTTCTATGCCGCGGGGCACGGAACCACGCGAAACTCCCAGAACCTTCTGCTCCAGGCGCGCCTCTCGAGCCGCCGCTCCACGCGCCTCGCCGTGGTTCGCCGCCTGTACGAGATGCGCTTTCCGGGAAAGCTCGATTCGAGTCTGACGCTCCAACAGATCCGCGGCATGGAAGGCGTGCGCGTGCGCGAAGCCTACTCGAGCCTGTCCCGCCAATTCGGCATACCGTGGACGGGCCGGGCGTACGACCGCCAGAACTGGCGCGACGCCGATCCCGTCAACCGCGCTCTCTCCACCGCCAATTCCTGCCTCTACGGAATCTGCCACGCCGCCATAGTCGGCGCAGGCTATTCGCCCGCGCTCGGGTTCATCCACACCGGCAAACAGTTGTCGTTTGTCTACGATATCGCCGACCTATACAAGGCCACGACCACCGCCCCCGCCGCGTTCGAAACCGCCGCCCGCTCGGCCCGAAACATCGAGCGAGAGGTCCGAATCCTGTGCCGCGATGCTTTTGCGGCGCAGCGCCTCCTCGAACGCGTTGTGAAGGACCTCGAGTACGCGCTGGACGTGAAGCCGGCCGATGACGACGAAGCCGAGACCGATTTCGACTCGGATCCCGGCACGCCCGGAGGCCTGTGGGACCCTGACGCCGGCGAAGTGGCCGGCGGCGTGTCCTATGCCGAACCCGACGAACACACAGAGGATGAACCCTAATGGTCGTCATGGTGCTCGAACGCGTATCGCCTTCGCTCCGCGGTGAACTCACTCGATGGCTGCTCGAACCAAAATCCGGCGTGTTTGTCGGCACCGTCTCCGCCATGGTAAGAGAAAAACTATGGGAAAAGGTTTGCCGGAAAACCGGCGAAGGAGGATCTATCCTCATTTGGACCGCAAATAACGAACAGGGGTTCAAAATCGACTTCTGGGGCGATCCCTCGAGACACGTCCTCAGTTGGGATGGACTTCAGCTCATTACAAAGCCAAAATAACCAATAAATACCAAGTGTAATCCCCACGCGCGTGGGGATGAACCGTCCTGGTTGTTATGCGCTCGCCCGCCTCCTTCGTAATCCCCACGCGCGTGGGGATGAACCGGCGATGCAGATCGTGACAACGGGAGTACGGAGGTAATCCCCACGCGCGTGGGGATGAACCAGTAGCGGCGGGATGCTCAAGCCCGAAGATGTAGTAATCCCCACGCGCGTGGGGATGAACCGGAGGATGGGATGGAGACGATACGTTTAAATGAGTAATCCCCACGCGCGTGGGGATGAACCGTTCACGTTCGCGTTCGATAGCCGCAGCCTGTGGTAATCCCCACGCGCGTGGGGATGAACCGATCAGTCGCCAGATCGATGATCGCGTCTTCAGTAATCCCCACGCGCGTGGGGATGAACCGCACTCAGCATCCAACAGCCCTGGGCGCGTCTTGTAATCCCCACGCGCGTGGGGATGAACCGGCAGAGGTTTAGCTGGCCGCGCCTATTGGATCGTAATCCCCACGCGCGTGGGGATGAACCCATCTCGGAAGCCACGGTGACGAGTGCGTTTTGGTAATCCCCACGCGCGTGGGGATGAACCGTCTACCTGGTTGCACACGGAATGAATCATGCTGTAATCCCCACGCGCGTGGGGATGAACCGCCAGCGATGC